>Ga0209467_1002864_pt1 | contig 11813 bp, 10 predicted proteins | sample Higcelwee11metaG_FD_187175 | JGI IMG/M metagenome (GOLD analysis project Ga0209467, IMG submission 187175) | Freshwater pond sediment microbial communities from the University of Edinburgh, under environmental carbon perturbations - High... | ecosystem: Environmental > Aquatic > Freshwater >...
CCAAACTATGCTGCAAATGGATATTTCTTTGTCAATTATACCAATACTTCTGGAAATACAGTTATTGCAAGATATTCTGTAAATTCAGGAAACCCAGATATTGCCAACATCACAGGAACAATTTTAATGACAATATCACAACCTTATACCAATCACAATGGCGGAAGTATAAAATTTGGCGCTGATGGCTATCTATACATAGGCATGGGAGATGGTGGAAGTGGAGGTGATCCTGGAAATAGAGCTCAAAACATCAATGAAAATTTAGGTAAAATGTTACGCATTGATGTCAATTCTACTATATCGCCATTTTATACAAGTCCAGCAACAAATCCATATGTTGGAGTGGCTGGTAACGATGAAATTTGGGCAATAGGATTAAGAAACCCATGGAAATTTTCATTCAACAGATTAAATGGCGATTTATGGATTGCCGATGTAGGTCAAGGTGCCATTGAAGAAATTAATAAAATTGTAAACCCATTACCAAACACTGGTATTAATTTTGGTTGGAGATGTTACGAAGGAAATTCAACTTACAATACTTCAGGTTGTGCGCCTTCAAGCACTATGACATTTCCATTTGCTCAATATGCTCGTTCTGGCGGAGCTTGTTCGGTAACTGGTGGATATTTTTATACAGGTTCAACTTATCCAAATTTCCAAAACAAATATTTCTTTACTGATTATTGCGATGACAAAATTAGAATGGTTAATAGTGCTGGAGTCATAACAACTACAACTTCGTTTTCTGGAAATAACTTTGTTACTTTTGGTGAAGATATGAATGGTGAATTATACATTGCAGGAATTTCTTCTGGAACTATTTATAAAATCATCGATTCATCTTTAAGTAGTTCTGATTTTGAAAACAACGGTTTTTCATTGTATCCAAATCCTGCTAAAGAATCGTTTACTATAAAGAGTTCAACGTCTAATTTAGCCACTAAAATTGATGTTATTGACTTAACCGGAAAATTACTTTTTACTAAAGAATTAAGTTCAATTCCTGAAAACACTATTGCTACAACAGCATTATCAAAAGGAATTTACTTAATTTCTGTTGAAACCACTAATGGAACCAATTACACAACAAAATTAATTGTTGAATAACTAATTTAAGGCGCCGGATTTGGAATTAATTCCTGTATTTTCTCTATTTCAGCTACAATTTCGTCTAATAAAATTGTGTCAAAAGCCTGAATGTTTTCTTGCAATTGTTTCATAGTTGTAGCGCCAATAATAGTTGAAGTCACAAATTTTTGGCGATGCACAAAAGCAATTGCCATTTGGGTTAATGTTAAACCGTTAGCTTCTGCTAATTCTTTGTATAATTTAGTTGCTTTGAAACAATTTTCATTGGTATAACGAACAAAATTTGGAAACAATTTCATGCGAGAATTTTCTGGATAACCGTTTAAATATTTCCCAGATAAAAACCCGAAACCAAGTGGAGAATACGCTAATAATCCAACATTTTCACGCATTCCAATTTCAGACAAACCAACTTCATACAAACGATTCAACAATGAAAATGGATTTTGAATCGTAGCAATTCTTGGTAAACCGTGTTTTTCGCTTTCCATTAAAAAACGCATTACACCCCACGGATTTTCATTTGAAAGTCCAATGTGTTTGATTTTCCCTTCTTTGATTAAACCGTCGTAAACCGTTAAAACATCAAAAATATTGTCTTGCCATTTTGGATCCAATTCTTGAACACCACGTTTTTGAAACATATTCATGATGCGTTCAGGCCAATGCATTTGATATAAATCGATATAATCCGTTTGAAGGTTTTTTAAACTCAAATCTACCGCTTCGTGAATACTTTTTTTCGAAAAATCCAACGGTTGACGAATGTATTCCATTCCGCGATTTGGTCCCGCAATTTTAGTAGCTAAAACTAATTTCTCTCTTTCCGAAGCACCAATTTTCTTAATCCAAGTTCCAATGTGACGTTCTGTACTTCCAAAGATTTGAGCGTTGCCACCAATAGGATACATTTCGGCAGTATCGATAAAATTGATTCCTTTTTCAAGGGCATAATCCAATTGACTGTGCGATTCACTTTCGGTATTTTGATTTCCAAAAGTCATAGTTCCTAAACAGATTTTACTGACTTTTAAAGTGGTATTGGGTAGTGTGGTGTATTTCATTTTGTTCTTGCGAGGCACGAAGCAATCTTATATTTAGTTTACAAAGATACAAAGTAGTAAAGTTTATTAAAAAGAAAAAAGTTCAAAGAAATTCTCTGAACTTAAATAATTAATTATTTTTTAAAAGGAATACCTATCATTCTTACTCCATAATCATCATAAAGAATCAGATTTTTATTTTTAAAAAGGTTATAAGCTATATTTTGAACAATTTCATCATCTAATTTAGAATGTTCAATAATAATATTTTTATTATTTCTTTTTAAATTATATTTTTTTATCAAAGTTTCCTTATCTAGTTCTAAAATTTCTTCATTAATCAAACACTCTGGAAATAAACCTGTTAATTCATCTTTTAGACAAATTTTATTTGTAAATAATGCTGTTAAAAATTTATGATAGGTTGAATACGATGCAACATATTTTGCTTCATATATTTCATGAAGATGCATGTTTGGCAAACATGTAAACTTCTTGTTTTCTAAACAAACAAAAAACAAATACAAATCATATTTATTTGGAAAATTCTTATTTGGTAAATAGCTGAATTTTGAAATAAATTCATCATTTGAAACATCTTCATTTATGCACGAAACGAAAAATGTAAAAATTATAAATAAAACAAATACTCTTTTCATCTAAATCTTATTTGTTTAAAAACCTACAAGGTTATTGAAACCTTGCAGGTTACTATCAATTACAAATCATTCAAAAGTTTAGAAATCTCATCTAATTTAGGCGTTAAGATGATTTCGATTCTTCTGTTTTTTGCTTTTCCTTCTGCTGTTTCATTACTCATCAAAGGAGCATATTCACCACGACCCGCAGCTGTTAAGTTTTCTTTTTTCACTTTAGCATTCGCTGATAAAATGTTTACGATTGCTGTGGCACGTTTTGTTGATAAATCCCAATTGTTCTCTACTCCACCACCAATAGTTCCTGTAATTTTATCATTATCAGTATGCCCTTCAATTAAAACAGAAATATCTGGATTATCACCTAAAACTTTCCCAACTAAATCCACTGCTTTTTTTCCTTCTGAACCAACTGTCCAACTTCCTGATTCAAAAAGTAATTTGTTTTCCATAGAAACGTATACTTTTCCATCTCTTTCAGTTACGGTCAAACCTTTACCTTCAAAAGCTTTTAAGGATTTAGACAACGTTTCTTTTAATTTTTTCATAGCCGCTTCTTTGTCAGCCATCATTTTTTCTAATTCGGCTAAACGAGTTGACGAAGCTTCTAAATCTTTTTTCAATTTGTTTAAACGATCTTGTTCTGCTGCTAAAGCTTTTTGTTTTGCTTCTAACTCAGCTAACAATTGTCTATTTTTATTGATATTAGCTTCTAATGCATCGTTGCTATCTTTTTCAAGTGCTGCGTAAGACGCTTTCAAATTATCTAAATTCTTTTTTGTAGCAGCATAATCTGCAGCTAATTTATCGCGTTCCGCTTTTGTTTTATCTAATTCCGTTTGAAGATTGTTTTTGTCTAATTCCAACTGATTTTTATCGGTTTTAAGCAACCCATTTTCGTCAGATAAAGCGTTGTGTTCTTTCTTTAAATCGGCATATTTGTTTTCTAAATCTTGGTAGATTTTTTTAGAAACACATGAAGTAGTTAAACTTAAAACTACACAAGCAAGGGCAATTTTTCTAATCATTAGTATTATCGTTTTTGATTAATTGATTCTTATTTTATTTCTACTAAAACTGGGCAATGGTCGGAATGTTTGGCTTCGGGCAAAATTAGTGCTCTTTGAATTTTATCTTTCAAAGGTTCGGCTGCCAAACAATAATCGATTCTCCAGCCTTTATTATTATTTCGAGCATTGGCTCTGTAACTCCACCAACTATAATTGTGTGGTTCTTTGTTTAAATGACGAAAGGTATCTATAAATCCACTCTTCATGAAACCATCTAACCAAGCGCGTTCTTCAGGTAAAAAACCAGAAATTTTTGCGTTTCTAATTGGATCATGAATATCAATAGCTTCATGACAAATGTTATAATCGCCACAAATTACCAAGTTTGGAACTCCTTTTTTCAACTCATTAACATAGTTTTGAAAGTCGTCCATGAACATGAACTTATGATCTAATCTATCAATATTTGTGCCAGATGGAAGATACAAACTCATAACTGAAACGTCTTCAAAATCTACTCGTAAATTTCTTCCTTCAAAATCCATGTGCTGAATTCCAGTTCCGAAAACTACATTTTTAGGCTCGATTTTTGACAAAATAGCCACACCACTATATCCTTTCTTTTCTGCTGGAAAATAATATTGATACGGATAACCTGCTGCTTCAATTTCGATTTTAGGAATTTGGTCTTCTGTAGCTTTAATTTCTTGAAGACAAATAACATCGGGATTTGCTTGCTGTAACCATTCTAAAAAACCTTTGGTAATGGCTGCACGAATTCCGTTAACGTTGTATGATATGATTTTCATTTACTACTATAGCTTTTGACCAAATATAGGAAAAAGGTTTTAAATAGTAAAGCACAAAAACGACACAATTTATAATCAATTAATTATCAGAACACTAAAAAATATAACAAATTTGTGATTTTAAATATAATGCCAAATAGCGCTCAATTCAACAGAATTGCTATCTTTGTTTCTTGCTCAAAAACAAATTATAAATGGGTTTAGTTACTGCTAAAGAAGTTGCAAAAGCGATTAACGCTGACAAATACGGAGTTTTCGGAACTTTTTCTGGCTGGCTATTGATGAAAGTGCTTAAAATTTCAACTTTAAACAAAATTTATGACCGAAATAAGCATTTAAGCGAAGTTGAATTTTTGAATGCCATTTTAGATGAGTTTCAAATTAAATTTGAAATTCCAGAAGAAGATTTAAAACGTTTACCAAAAGACGGTGCATATATAACCATTTCTAATCATCCATTAGGAGGAATTGATGGCATTTTACTTTTGAAATTAATGCTTGAAAGAGAACCAAATTTCAAAATTATTGCTAACTTTTTATTGCACAGAATCGAACCGATGAAGCCGTATATTATGCCGGTAAATCCGTTTGAAAATCACAAAGATGCTAAATCGAGCGTTATTGGAATTAAAGAAACTTTACGCCATTTAAGTGACGGAAAGCCACTTGGAATGTTTCCTGCTGGAGAAGTTTCAACATATAAAGACGGGAAATTAGTGGTAGATAAACCTTGGGAAGAAGGTGCTATCAAAGTTATTCGTAAAGCACAAGTTCCTGTTGTCCCTATTTATTTTCATGCTAAGAATAGTAAATTATTTTACTTCTTATCAAAAATCAATGACACACTTAGAACCGCTAAATTACCAAGTGAATTATTAACTCAAAAAGATCGAGTTATTAAGGTTCGCATTGGAAAACCTATTTCAGTAGCAGAACAAAACGAATATCAAGATATTGAAAGTTATGGTGATTTCTTACGTAAGAAAACCTATATGCTTTCGAATGCTTTTGAGGATGAAAGTAAAATTAATTTACCAAAATTAACGATTCCAAAACCTCCTAAACAAATTGCTAAACCTGCAAATCATAGTGAAATTATCGAAGAAATTGCATTTCTCAAAAAAGGTGATTATCGTTTATTACAAAGTAAAAATTATGAAGTTTTCTTTGTAACTGCTGATAAAATTCCGAATATTTTGCATGAAATTGGTCGTTTAAGAGAGATAACATTTAGAGAAGTTGGTGAAGGAACTAACGAATCGTTAGATTTAGATGCCTACGATAAATATTACCACCACATGTTTTTGTGGGACGATGAAACACAATGTATTGCAGGTGCTTATCGAATGGGATTAGGTTCTCACATCTATCCAAAACATGGAATTGATGGTTTTTATTTGCATGAATTGTTTCGTTTTGAACCCGAATTGTATGATATGATGAGTAAATCTATCGAAATGGGTAGAGCGTTTATCATCAAAGAATACCAAATGAAACCCATGCCTTTATTTTTACTGTGGAAAGGAATTGTACATACTACTTTGCATTTTCCTGAACATAAATATTTGATTGGTGGCGTGAGTATTAGTAATCAGTTTTCTGATTTTTCGAAGTCGTTGATGATTGAATTTATGAAATCGCACTATTACGATCCGTATGTTGCACAATACGTTCATCCAAAAAAAGAATACAAAGTAAAACTGAAAGACGCTGATAAAGATTTTGTGTTCAACGAAACTGAAGCTGATTTGAATAAGTTTGATAAAATTATTGACGAAGTAGAACCAGGAAATTTACGATTACCGGTTCTGATTAAGAAATACATCAAGCAAAACGCAAGAGTGGTCGCTTTTAATGTTGACCCTTTATTTAATAATTCTGTTGATGGTTTAATGTACATTAAAATTTCTGACTTACCTGAAAGTACTGTAAAACCAGTTATGGAAGAATTTCAAGCAGAATTAGAAAGAAAAGAAAAAGGATAAAATAAAAAAATGGCTTACAATTGCAAGCCATTTTTTTATTTCCAGATACTTTGTTGTACAATGTCGTCCCATGAATTTTCTTGCACAAAAAGAATTAATCTTACAATGTGGTATCCTATCAAAAAAACTGCTAAGTAATATGCTAATTTTCTGTTGTAAAACCATTTTCTAAAGTAGGTTTTCTTTGTTTTAATTTCAACTAAAAACAGTACAATCATAAAGATACAAAACCCAACAACTAATGGTCCGAAAAGATGAAAACTTAAACTTTTCAACAAGTTTCCATCATAAAAATAAACGATTGATTTTGTGATTCCGCACGACGGACAAGGAAAACCTGTGGTGGCTTTTAATGGACAAAATGATTGTTCATCATCTAATGAATGGTTGCTATTTTGAAGCCATAAAACAAAAGGTATTACAAGTGTTAAAACCGCACCTGTAATACCTAAAATTCTATTTAAAACAAAGTTTTTAATTGTATAATCTATTGATGTCTCCTTGAACAATCATTGCTGCTGCAAAAGGGAAAAATAAACCTAAAATAATTAATAAAGTAGATTGATCTTTGCTTAATTCTCCTGTTCTTTTATATACATTTGGCAAACCATCTTTGCCTAAAACGTAATAAAAATATAGATTTACTGGTAAACAACAACCAGAAAAAACGGCTACTGGTGTAGATATTACCTCTCTATTTGACACTGCATTTACAACTTCAGCTACTTTAATATTCCAGTAGATTAGATACAATCCACAAGTTATAAAACTTAATAATAACACCATAATTGGGTCAACTTTGAAGACAGGAATGTTGTTGTTTGGCTGATTCCAAGTTTCTTGTTGGTTGGTTACTTCCATTTGTTTTTTTGTTTTTGGTTAGTTTTTACGAATATATAAAAATATTGCTTATAAGTCTAACTTGTTTCGTTTTGTTACAATTTAATTTGCGTAAATTCTTTTTATCTTATCTACAATGGTTTGCGCTAATTTTTGATGACTTTCAAATGTCCAACCAGCAATATGTGGTGTTAGTAACACATTTTCAGCTTGTAATAAATACTCAAAAGCTGCAGGCTTTTCATCTTCAAACAGCGTTTCAAACGAAAGTTTTTCATATTCTAAAACATCCAAACCTGCTCCCAAAATTTTCCCAGATTGCAAAGCTTCAACTAAATCTTTAGTCACAACAGAATTTCCACGAGCGGTATTAATAAACCAAAATGGCTTTTTGAATTTATTGATAAAATCTGCATTTACCATTTTATCTGTTTCAGATGTCCAAGGTGTATGCAAACTCAACACATCTGATTTTTCTTGCAATTCACTTAGAGAAACCTGAGTTGCATTTGCATCTTCCATATCCTGTAAAATATCATAACATAAAACGGTTACGTCAAATCCTCGTAATTTTTTAGCGAATGATTTTCCCATGTTTCCATAACCAATAATTCCAATCGTTTTACCTTCTAATTCGTGTCCGCGATTGGCCTCGCGTTTCCATTGCCCAGATTTAACTTCGTTATTAGCTTTGTTTAGATTATTAAAAAGGGACAATAACATTCCGATAGCATGTTCACCAACTGCATTTGCATTTCCTTCTGGAGCAGCAATTAAATGAATTCCTTTCGCAGTTGCGTAATCACAATCGATACTTTCTAAACCAGCTCCAACACGTGCAATAAATTGTAAATTTGTGGCTTTATCTAAAAATGTTTTATCAATTTTGAAGCGACTTCTGATTACAATTCCGTGGTAGTTTTCAATTTTGGCTTCTATTTCTTGTTTGGATGAAGTAAAATCGGCTTCGTTATGAAAACCGAATGATTGCAACTGTTCCCAAAGTAACTGATGATTGCTATCAATGTGAAGAATTTTTATGTGTGACAAATTCATTTTATTCAATTATAGGATAAAAATACAAGAAATTATAATTCAAAAAAAATGAGGCCAAATGACCTCATTCTTATTTTATAAATTTAACCAAGTTTCTGGATTTAACGTTGTGGTGTTTTGTAGTACTAAAAATTTAATTACCGCACTACCCGAAGAATCGGTATGAATTTTTCCAATATTTTGTTTGATTGTCACTTTTTGACCTTTACTCACGCTTACCGAAGATAAATTCAAATAAACGGTAATAAAATCTCCATGCTGAATATAAACTGCTTTGTTGTTTGCCGAAATTACTTGAACTTGCAATACTTCGCCACCAAAAACAGCTCTTGCAGAAGAACCTGGTTTTGTTGAAATTTCAACACCACTATTATGAATGGTCAAATTTTTATGAACAGGATGCGGTTGATCTCCATGTTTTAACGAAATATAACCATCAACTACTGGCCAAGGCAATTTTCCTTTATTTGCTTTAAAGTTGTCTGAAACCACTTTACCTTCAGCTGATAAAACAAATTTTGATGCCTCTTTAGTTCCTGCTTTTGGCGCAGCGGTTCCAGTTTTTGCAGCATTTCTTTTGTTCGCAGCAGCAATTTCGTCAGCAATAATTTTTTTGATTTTTTTATCAATATCTTTTGCCTCTTTTTGCTTTTTATCAATTTCAGCAGCTAATTTTTTCTTATCTTTTTGAATTAGTTTTACCAAGCGTTCTTGTTCTTGCTTTTCTTTTTCTAATTCTTGCTTTTCTTTTTCGGTTTGTTTAAGAACAATTTCTTTTTCTTTTTTGCTCTCTGTTAAGCGCTTTTCAGCATCAACTAACCTTTTTTGCTTTTCTTTTATTTCTTCACCTTGCATTTTTCTAAAACCTGCATACTGCTTCATGTATTGAATACGTTTGTAAGCTTGAAGAAAATTTTCTGAAGATAAAACAAACATAATTCTGCTTTGTTCGTTTCTACTTTTGTATGATTTCACAATCATTTTTTCATAATCTTCACGTAAAACTTTTAACTCTCTATTCAGTTTATTCATTTCGAGTTGCGTCAAATAAATATCATCGCTCAATAAACGCGTCTGCTTTGCTGTTGTGTTAAGCAATTTTTGTCTTAAACTAATTAGTCCTTTTTGCTGATCAATTTGTTTTAAAACTGATTTTTCTTTTTTCTTTTCGGATTCTAAACGTGCTTTATTATCAGCAATTTCTTTTAAAATTTGCGCTTTTTTTTCCTCTAATTTTTGCTGTTCAGAAGTTTGAGCAAAAGCAATAGAAGTAATAAAAAAGAAAAAAAGTATTTTTAAAAATTGGTTCATGCACTTTGGATTTTTACAAAGGTAGTTTTTGTTTTATTAAAATAAAAAATTAATCAATTTCAATTGCTTTATAATCATTCGGTATAGAATAAGAATAACTCAAATTTTCATTAAATGTTGTGCTTTTATATTCAATATCAATCGAAACATTATTTTTTTGTGAAGCTTTAATGTTGATTTCATTCGGTAAAAACATTTTTTCAACCGATTTGTGTGACGGATATTGGATTTCTAAAGTTCTATTTTGACTTGTCTGTGAAATTGTTTCTTTTTTTAATAAATAATTTGCAGCTTCAAAGTAAAATTCTTTTGAAATGTCTGAATCAGAAGGCTTTGATAATTTGTATAATTTTTCGTTGATTTCAGAAACCCATTTCCCTTTTGTTAAATCATCAATAGCTTTTCCAAGAAACAAATTTTGCACTTTGCTAAAATCTAAATCGGTTCCTAACCAATTGCTTAACATACTAAAATCGCCTTCAAAATATGTGCTATTTATTTTTTCGTAATAGCTCACTTTTGTTGGTGTAATGAGTGCTTTTGCCACAGGAAAGCCTAAAACTTTAATATTTATCCAAATGATTTCGTCTTTTTTAATTCTAATCTCAGCGTTTATTGATTGTGATTGTTTTTCATCCACATATTTAGCGTTGGCACGAATATTTAAGGTTTTAAAATCGTGTTCGTTTGCATAATGTCCGTTGATGATTTTTGAAACTTCTGTATTATCATTTGCCGCAGCAGTTGCTACAGATTGCTTGGATTTACATCCTATTAAAAAGAAAAGTAGTATGGCAGATAAAAGGTATTTCATTATTTTGTTTGTTTTAGTTTATTTGAATACAATTGCTTTTTGGCATTATCGTTCAAATTTTCACAACTAATAATTAATTGTTTATAAAAATTAGCTTCTAAGGTTTTGTTTTCTACAACAAAATCTAAGCCGTTTTCTAATAGTTCTTTTGCTTTCTTAAAGTTTTTCATTTGATTATATCCAAAACCTGCATAATAATAATAGTTTGCTTGTGTAGGATATAATTCTGAGAGATCTGTTGCTTTTTTAGATAGAAGTTGAAAATCTTGCTTTTGATAAATCACTTCTAAATAATAATTGATACTTTCAACATCTTCAGGATTTTTTTTGATAGCTTTTTCGAAGTAATAAATTGCTTTTTCTAAATCTCCTTTTTTCCAAAAGAATTTTGCCACTTCTTTTGCAACAGCAATCTCCTTATCGTTATCAAAATACGGAATTGAAGCATCTACATCATTGAAAAATATTGGGTTTTTTATAGCAAAAATCAAAAATTCATTAAAAATGCGATGTTTGATTTTTAAATCGATTTTGTCATTTCCCAATACTTTAAACATTGATTTAGAAGCATTTGTTCCGTCATTATTATTCAAGTGAAATTTTACTAAACTCACGTGTGCCCAATCAGAATTTGGAATTTCTTTTTCTAATTGTTTTGCCACTTCAAATGCTTTATCTTCTTGGTTAAAGCTCGAATATAGAACGATTAAATCGATGTAATTTTGTTCGTATTTTGGATTCTTTTTAATTGCTTCTTCCAACGATTCTTTTTTAGGTTTAGCAAACTCGTTTGATTCTTCTAATTTAAGTTTATAGAATTCCATTGTACTGGTTAAATGCGAACTTGCTTGCATTTCCTTTAACAAGGCTAATGCTTTTTCTTTTTGATTGGTATTCATGTAAAGTGAAACCAAATCTTCTCTCATATTTGGGTCGAACTCAATTAGTTTTTGAACCACTGGAATCGATTTTTGAAAGTCTTTGGTTTGGTAATATACATCATACAAACCATTCCAATACCAACGCTGTTTGTTATCTAGCTCTATTGCTTTTTTGAATGAAACTTCCGCATCAACATAGTTTTTTAAATCCAGTTGATTTTTTCCTAATTCATATAAAAAAGCTGGGTTTTTTGGTTCCTTTTCTAAACATTTCTGAATAGCCACAATAGCTTTGTCATAATTTTCGATGCCT
>Ga0209467_1002865_pt1 | contig 11812 bp, 5 predicted proteins | sample Higcelwee11metaG_FD_187175 | JGI IMG/M metagenome (GOLD analysis project Ga0209467, IMG submission 187175) | Freshwater pond sediment microbial communities from the University of Edinburgh, under environmental carbon perturbations - High... | ecosystem: Environmental > Aquatic > Freshwater > Pond...
CTTCGCCGGGCTCGCCCCCCAACTCACCCGCTGCGTGTCCTGCGGCGCGGCCTTTGAGGAGGAGCCCCTCGTCTATGACGTCGGCCTCGGCGGCGTGGCCCACGCGCGCTGCGGCGGAGGCCTGCCCCTGAGCGCTGATGACGCCGCTCGTTTAGAGCGCGCCCGGCGCACGCCCTTGGTGGAGCTGATCGACGAGTCGCCGCTGGAGTGTTCGCCCTGGCTGTTCGCCGAACACTTACGATGGCACACCCATCGGGATCTCAAGAGCCTTAAGGTGCTGCAGAGCGTCGTCTAAGATCGCGGCAGCTCATTATTCACATTTGAGATGAGTCGAGGAGCGCTATGCAGTTTGTGAATGTCGCAAGCGACGGGGCGCTCAGCCTCCAGACCGGCCCCGACCCCAGCCCAGGGCCGGGTGAGCTGCTCCTCGACGTGTGGGCCTCGGGGGTGAACCGCGCCGATCTGATGCAGCGCGCCGGGCTCTACCCTCCGCCCGCCGGGGCGAGCCCCATCTTGGGCTTGGAGTGCGCCGGGGTCGTGCTCGCCGTGGGCGAAGGGGTCGAGGGGTTTTGGGTGGGTGACCGGGTGTGCGCGCTCCTAGCGGGGGGTGGTTACGCGAGCCGGGTGGTCTGCGACGCCCGGGTGTGCCTGCCGATCCCCGAGGGCCTGAGCTTTGTGGAGGGCGCGGCGATCTTGGAGGTGTTCACGACGGCCTGGCTCAACCTCAGAGAGGAGGGGGCCCTGCGACCCGGCGAGCGGGTGCTGGTGTGGGCGGCGGCGAGCGGCGTGGGCACGGCGGCGCTGCAGCTCTGCGGGATGTGGGGCAACCCGGTCTGGGCCGTGGCGAGCGCGCCGAAGCTCAAGGTCTGCCTGGAGCTGGGCGCGGCGGGGGCCACGGATCGCCGGGCGGGTGATCTCGCCGCGGATGTCCGCGCCTTCACCGACGGCCACGGCCTAGACGTCATCCTCGATCCCGTGGGCGCCTCAGCGCTGGACACCAACCTGCGCGCCTTGGCCGTGGGCGGTCGCCTGGTGCTCATCGGGCTCATGGGCGGGCGCGAGGCCCCCATCGACCTAGGCCGGGTGCTGATGAAGCGCCTACGAATCCAAGGCTCCACCTTACGCGGCCGGTCGGCGGCCGAGAAAGGGCGCCTGCTCACGGCGATGCGGGAGGCGCTCTGGCCGAGCTTCGCCGATGGCCGCCTGCGCCCGATCCTTGACCGTGCCGTGCCGGTTCACGAGGTGGAGCAGGCCTTGGACTATGTGGCGAGCGACGCCAGCATCGGCAAGGTCGTGCTGAGCTGGAACGACGCTGAGCTGGAGGCGACATGAGCCGCTTGGCCTTGGTGACCGGCGCGAGCGAGGGCCTGGGCCGGGCGATCTGCCTGCACCTCGCCCGGCGGGGCCACACCGTGCTGGCCGTCGCCCGTCGCCCCGAGCCCTTGGCGGCGCTCGCCCAAGAGGCCGAGGGGGTGGTGCCGATCTCCGCCGATGTCGCCAGCGCCGATGGCCGCGACCGCGTGATCCAAGCGCTCACCGAGGCGGGATCCCGCCTCAACGTGCTGGTGAACAACGCCGGGGGCAACCTGCGCAAACCCACGACCGAGCTGAGCCTAGAGGAGCTGCGTGGGCTGATGGCGCTCAACGTAGAGAGCGCCTGGGATCTCAGCCGCCGGGCCTTGCCTTGGCTGCAGCGCGCCGACGACGGCAACATCGTGAACCTGAGCTCGGTCTCGGCCAGCCGCGCCGTGCGCACCTCGACGGCGCACTACGCGCTCAGCAAAGGGGCCATCGACAGCTTCACCCGCTTCGCCGCCGTGGAGTGGGCGCCGGTTCGGGTGAACGCCGTCGCGCCTTGGTATGTGCGCACCCCCTTGGCCGAGCCCGTGCTCAACGACCCGGCGCGCCGGGGGCCGATCCTCGCCCGCACCCCCTTGGGCCGGGTGGGCGAGCCTGAAGACGTCGCCGAGGCCGTCGGCTTCTTGTGCTCCCCTGCCGCGCGCTGGATCACCGGCGTCGTGTTGCCCGTAGACGGCGGTTTCTCAGCCCTGGGGCTATGATGCCGTACCGCTGAGGTGCCCCGGTGACCCCGACTGACTGCCTCCCAGACGACCTCCCCGCCGCGCTCGTGCAGCGCGCCGCGAGCCGCCCAGAGCTGGGCGACGGCGTGTACACCCTCGACTCCGCCGATGGCACCTTCCGCCTGCACTACACCCTGGAGGGCGAGAACGCGCTGCGCGGCGTCGAAGACACAAACGGCGACGGCGTGGCGGACGTGGCGGTGGAGATCCTCAGCGGCTTAGAGCGCGCCCGAGGCCTGTACCAGAGCTGGGGCTGGCCCGATGTGGTCGGTGATGACGGCGGCGGCGGCAGCGACGCCATCGACGTGTATGTGCAGAAGATCGACGGCAACGGCTTCGCCTACCCCACCACGCCCAACGACGCGCGCTTCGCGAGCACCTGCCACATCGCGCTCAGCAACGACCTCACCGACGGCGACCCCGCCATCTTACGCAGCGTCGCCGGGCACGAGCTGCACCACTGCCTACAGTTCGGCTACACCGTCGACGTTCACTCGTGGCTCTACGAGTCCGCGGCGACCTGGGCCCAGTACCGCCTTGAGGAGAGCGAGGCCCTCACCCTGGCCTTAGACGCCTTGTACATCATCCGCCTGCTCAGCCAAGACGACCCCGTCGCCACCACGGATGGGCGCTTTGAGTACGCGGGCTTCTTCTTCTGGAAGTTCTGGACCGAGCGCCGGGCCGACGGTCTGGGCGGCGCGGTTGACGACGCCACGGCGGTGGCGGCCTGGGAAGACATGCGCGGTGAGGGCGGCTGGGTGGTGCGCATGGACGCGGCGTCCGAGGAGCGGTTTGGCCGGCCCTTCGCCGCGACCTACGCCGAGTGGAGCGCCTGGAACCTCTTCGCCTGCGCCCGCGACGACGGCCAACACTACGCGGGCTCACCCTTGCCCTGCGGCGCCGAGACCGAGGCGCCCCTCGTCGAGGCCACGGGCCCAGAGCTGAGCTTTGAGGCCTTAGACGGCCGCTTCACCACCCAGGCCGCCGCGGTGCCGATGGGCGGTGATGACGCCGGGGTGCTCCTTGACTGCGCGCTGGTCGACCCCGGCGAAGAGTCTGAGGCCTGGGTGAGCCTCGCCGCCGTAGACGCCGACGGCGTGTTGATCTCACGCGCGCTCGGCCAGGTCGGCGAGGGCGCGCTGAAGCTCCCCGGCCCCCTCGACGGCGGCGGTGCGATGTGGGTCACGTTCAGCGACACCGGCAAAGACCAGACCGCCGGACTGTGTACCTTAGAGCGTGAGACCGTAAAATCTGGCGGCTGCGCCGTGACCCCCATGACCGCGGGCTGGCTGTGGGCGGCTGGCGTGTTGTCCCTCCGTCTTCGCCGCCGCCCCTGCGGCTCGTCCTGATCGATCTCGGAGCCTCACCTCATGCGCTCTCTCTTCGTGCTGCTCCTCGTCCTCGTCGTCACCTCGGTGAGCCTGATCCCCGGTGCCCACGCTGAAGGAGACGATCCCGCGCGGGCCGTCGCCGAGGCCCTCGTCGAGCGGATGATCGCCGCCGAGCGTGGGGTCAAAGACGCGGTGTACACCCTGCACCGCCGGGAGTGGGCTGAGGGCGGCCTCATCCCTGAAGAGCGCATGGCGATCAAGTGGCGCCGCGGCGGCGACGTGTACATGCGCTGGGTCGGCGATCGCTACAAAGGCCGCGAGGTGCTGTACTCGCCCACCTTGACCGGGGGCAAGCTCCTGGTGAGCACGGCGGCCTATGTGCCGACGCTCACGCTGGATCCCAAAGGCTCCGTCGCCATGCGCGGCAACCGCCACAGCGTGCTCGACGCCGGGCTCTCGTTCCCGGTGCGAATGGTGCGTGAAGACTTTGAGCTCGCCCGCAGCCGCCCCGAGCTGACCTTGACCGCTGAAGACCTCGGCCCCCGGGTGCTCTTCGGCGAGAGCGCCCGCTGCGCCCGGGTGACGATGCCCAAAGACCAAGAGCCCGGGTTCTACGCGATGAAGTCGGAGTTCTGCATCGCCGACCGCACGGGCCTGCCGGTGTTTTTTGAGATCACCGACCGCATGGGCGGCCAGGTGCAGGTGGTCGAGCGCTTCAACTTCGTCGGCGTGAAGGTGAACCAAGGCCTCACCGACGCCGATTTCAGCGCTGACAACCCGGCCTACAACCTCTAACGGCCCAAGGTGGCGCTGCCCGACGCGGTGAGCGTGGCGCCGGTGGTGCTGGCGAGGCCCCAGACGTCGTTCTCGGGGTGCCGCCCGTACACCACAAACCCTTGGCTATACACCGAGAGCTCTAACCAGCGGGCCAAGGGCAGGCTCAGGCGCAGCTCACCCCAGGCGCGCAGGCGCAGATCGCTGGGATCGTCGTTGTTGGTGTGGGCGAACCACATCACGTCGCCCAAGGCGTTCAGCCGGGCCACGTCGCCGAGGCGCCGGGAGGCCTCTAGGTCGAGGCGTAGGCCGACCTCGGTGGGTTTGTCGCTGAGCTGGTTGAGGTCGCGGTTGGCGAAACCGCCCAGGCGTAGGCGGCGCAGCGTGAGGGTGGGCGCGGCGCCGAGGCCCAAGGCCATGGAGAGGTCGGCTTGGCGGGGGTTGACCGATCCCGCGCCGTCATCGGTAGGGGTCCACTCGCTGTCGTAGAGCAGCTCACCATACGGCGCCCAGGCCCCGGGCGCGTAGGGCAAGGTGAGGCGCCGGGAGACGAGGGACGTCGAGAGGCGCCCGTCGTCGCTGGCCTCCTGCGCGGCGTCTGCGGTGCGCACGACGCTGTACGCGCTGCGGCCGCGGAGATCCCAGGCCCAGGCGGCGCTGCTGTACTCCAGGCTGAGATCTGCGGCGGTGCTCAGGGTGAAGCTCGACGGGCTCACGGCGAGGGTCTCGGGCACGGCGGCGAAGGGGGCTGGGTTGTTCACGCCGTCGAAGCGGGTCATCTCCAGAGAGAGGCCCCGTGCGCGCAGGAGCCACAGCGGCTCGACGGCGTGGGGGCGCTCCACCAGAAAATGCCGCATTGCAGCATCGGCACCTTGGCGCTTCACGGCCTCGGTCAAGGTGTCCATCACCGCGGCGTGTAAGGTGACGCCGAGGGGCTGCGGGCCCCGTGGATCGAGGGGCCTTGGCGGCGGCCCGGCCTGGAGCAAGGCGCCCAGCGGCGTGCTTTGCCGGGTGAGGTCGGTGGTGACGAGGCGGTAGGTGCGGCTTGGGTCCAGGGGGCGGCCCCCGGCGAGGGGGAAGGCGGCGCCGGGCACCGAGCCGCAGGTGACCAGCTCTACGGCGGGCAGGGCGTTGAGCAGGTCGGCGTAGCGGTCGGCGGGGACGGGGTGGGCCTCGAGCCGCTCCAGGCTGGCCAAGGCGTCGGCGACGGCCAAGGCGGTGAGCGGCCCCGGCGGCACCCGGGGCGGCGGCCGCGGCGCCAACACCACCAGATCGGCCCCGGTGTGCTCCCGAACGGCCTCACAGACGAGCTGCCCGAAGTTCGCCGCGCCCCAGGCCGAGGCTGGACCCTCGGCGGGCGCTGGCAAGAGCGGGTGGTCGAGGCTGGGGTAGAGCTCGGCGCGCACGGCGGTGATCGCGGCGGTGGTGGCGGGGTGAACCGGCGCGTCCCCTCGCACGAGCAGGGGCTCGGCCTTCACCTCTACGACGCGGTGGGCGTCGGGATCGACGAGCAGTGACACCGAGAGCAGGCCGTCGAGGGGCAAGGTCACCGGCGCGCCCTTCTCGGCCCGGGTGGTGGGGCGCATCACCCAGGTCTCCGAGGCCACCCGCAGGGTCGCGAAGCTCGTGTCGCCGATGAGCAGGTCGGCGCCGCGCACCTTCCGCCGGAGCTGGTCTTGCTGCGCCGCGCCCGAGGTGGTGAGCAGGACGATGGCGTCCGGGGGATCGGGCAGGGCTTGCAGGCGGCTGATCTCGGCGTTGAGCGCGGAGATGGGGTCGGTCAAGGTCACCCCGTCCGCGGCCAAGGACGGCAGGCGCTCCATCAAGGCCGGGTCCAGCACCCCCAGCACGGCGACCCGCGCCGCGCCGCGGGTGACCATCACTGAAGCGGGGAGCGCGAGGGACGGGTCGGATGTGGACCAGTTCGTCGCCACCAACGGCAACGAATAAGGCCGCGCCTCGTCGATGAACGCCCGGGGGCCCGCGGCGAGCTCGTTCTGGCCTGGAAGGAAAGCGTCGGGCCGAACCTCGCTCAAGGCGCGAAGGCCCGTGGGCCGATGTAAGGACAGCGCGCCGTCTACGACGCTGCTCGCGCCGTCGAGGCTGTTCCCGGCGTTGAGCACGATGGCGTCGGGGTGCTCCGCCAGAAAGGCCAAGGCCCGGGCGTGGGTGCGGCTGGCCTCCTGGGTCGGTTTTCCGACGACGGTGAACGGTGTGCTCAGCCCGTCGCCGTCCTTTACCGACATTCTCAGGCCCTGTCGCAGCTCCCAGGCCCCTAGGCTGGCGTCGGGGAGGCCATCCGCGGGGCCGTACAGCGTCGCGCCGGGGCAACGGCGCACGGTCAGCTCGGTGTGGGTTTGGGCGCTGCGCAGACTCATCGCCCAAGAGGGCGTCGGGTTTGTTCCGAAGAAGAGCGACTCGTGCGCGCCGGAGGGGCTCATCACGGCGCCGACCGTGCTGCATTCCGTCAGAGTTCCGAGGGCAGTGAGCAAACTTTGTACATAGTTGTCGTCGGCGATGAGGGTCCAAGGGCCTTGGGCGGCGACGCCATGAATCAGTCGCACCTCCTCGATGGTCAGGCTTGGGCGCTCCCCGATGGACCGAAGAAGCTCCCAAGCGTACCGCCCCGAGGACACCCCTCCCGATCCACCGGAGCTGAGGATCGTGACCTCCGGTGAGGAGAGTTGAGGCAAATCGGGTGCTTCGGCGTGGATCGGCGCCAGGGCCAAGGCGTAGAGCAGGACAGGGTGCATACGATCTCCCGCCTTTCTCTTATCGCTCTGGCAGACGGCGTGTGGACGAGATCACCCGGTCGTGGGGCGCGCTCTGCGCGACGTGCAAACAAATCCAAGGTCCAAGAAAAATCGGAAAAATCCCGTGAATCAATGTGCAAACGCTATGCACAATGGTTGGGTGCACCCACTCTGAGCGCTCGACGACGCCCCCCACACGGGGCGGGTCGGAGGACACGATGGCCAAGAAGAGCCCGGAAGACCCCAACCCCTCCCGCCAGCCCCTCGCCCAGCGCCCCAGCGCGGCGCCGCTGGGCTCGGTTGGGGCCACCACCCGCGGCCTCCCAGAGCGCGCGCCGGCGCCGGTCCCCGCCTCAAACGGCCTCGGCGCCTTGGGGTACGCCGCGGAGGTCAGCGCCCATCTGCACGACCAGCTCGGCAACCAGATCGTCCTGGACACCCTTCGCGGCCCCGATGACGCGGGCCTTGAGGGGTTCGTGGCGCTTGAGCTCTCCAGCGCCGTCGCCGGGCTGCAGGGGGAGCCGGCCTCGCTCAGCTCCAACGAGGCGCTGCTGCGGCACCTCGGCCCCAGCGCTCGGGAGACGATGACCGCCGCCGAGGCCCTGCGGGTGGCCCGCGCCAGCGCCGGGGCGCCGTTGCCTGAGGGCCTACGCCAGCGCCTTGAGGGGGCCCTGGGACGGGATCTCAGCCATGTGCGGGTCCACGTCGGCGGCGCCGCGGACCGCGCCGCCCGCGGCGTCAACGCCTTGGCCTTCACCGTGGGCCGAGACGTCTACTTCCGGTCAGACGCCTGGGCCCCGGGCACCGAGGAGGGGGACCGGGTGCTCCTCCACGAGCTCACCCACGTCGCCCAAGAGGACGACGGCCGGATCACCACACCCCAGGCCGGCGCGGATCTCTCCCGGCCCACAGACCCCTTGGAGCGTGAGGCGAGCCAGGCCGAGGCGCCGGGCCTCGCCGCCCTCACCCAGCTCGACGACGCCTTTGGCGGCTGGGACGAAGGCGTCGGCTACCTGCAAGCGCCCTTAGAGACCGGCCACGACCCCGGCGGTGAGGCCCCCAGCGCCGCGGCCTTGTTGCCCCAGCGCGACCCGCTGCACCTCCTGCCCACCCAGCCCCAAGACCTTCTGGAGCGTGTGCGTCGGGTGGGATCGTTGCCCCCGGCGGTGCGACAGCAGCTTGAGCGGGCCCTTGGTGAGCCCAGCGAGGCCCTGCGCGCTGGCGGCGAGGCCTTGGAGCGCCTGATGGGCGTCGGTGAGGCCCTGCTCGGCGAGCCCGTCGAGCAGCTCGACCCGCTCCAGGCGGCGCTCAAGGGCGTGTTCTCGGCGCCAGAGTCCCGGCCCCAGACTGATGGCCAGGCCGAGAAGAGCCCCCTGGACGCCGTCGTCGGCGCCGCGCTCACGCCCCACTCCACTGAAGACGGCGGCGACAGCGTGCCCCAAGACACGCCCTCGTCCGTGGCCTCCAACCACCCCGAGCTCGTCGGCGGCGCCGAGACCGAAGGCGCCGGCCCCAAGCTCGCCCCCGTGGCGGATCAACTCGTGCAAGGCGGGCGGCGGCTGCGCGGCGAGCTGGACAGCCTCACCCGCGGCGTGATGCGTGGCCTCGGCGTGCCGTCGGGGGCTGAAGAGGAGCTGCGCGCGGGGCTTGAGCCGGCGCTGTCCGGGATCATCGCCTCGATGGAGCGCGCCGCCAGCCGTTTTGGGGGCCAGCTCAGCGAGTCCGGCGCCGGCGGCAAACCCCGGGGTGAGGTGAGCCAGCCCTCGGCCTCGGCGCTCCATGAGCCCGCGCTCGGTCAGGCCCTCGTCGCCAGCGGCCCCCAAGGTGCGCCCGCGTCGGCCCCCACACAGATCAACGCCCAGACCGCCCCAGGCGAGGGGGCCGCGCCGTCGCCGCTGGTGGCCTTCACCGAGCGTCTGCGCGGCTTCCCCCAGCGGCTCGTCGAGGGCCTCGGCGACCGGGAGCGGATCGGCGGATCTTTGGAGTCCATCCTGTCGATCCCGCTGAGTGAAGACGCCAGCGCGCCCGGCGCGGGGCTCCTGAGCGGCCTGCTCAAGCTCGCGGAGTCCACCCTGGCACCGCGTGACGCGGCGTCGCCGGTGGTGGTGGAGGCGCCGAGCCCGGCGCTCAACGCCCCGGCTCCTGAGCTTGAGAATGTTGCGACGCAGCATGACGAGGAGATGCCGGTTGACGATGCTGCGACGCAGCAAGTTGAGGCCCCGGAGGCGGAGGTCGCCCCGGTCGCGCCCGCCGAGGTCGTGGGCCTCGAGGCCACGCCCGCCGCCGAGGGGTTGAGTGAGGCGGCCCCGACGTCGGCGCCGATCCCTGCCGAGGTCGGCGCGACTGAAGCGCCCGTGGCGACGGAGGCGCCCGTAGCCGAGGAGGCCGCCGTCGCCCCCGCGGAGACCGCCCCGGTCGAGACCGCCCCTGAAGACCTCAGCGCGGAGGCCGCAGTAGATCCCCTCGCCGCCGAGCTTACGCCCGCGCCCGCGGGCCCCGGCGAGTCGTCGAGCGCCCCCGGCGAATCCTCCGCTGGGCCCACCCTGGCCGCCCCGCCGAGCGCTGCGCCGTATGACGCCGCCGCCCACGCCCAGCGCCTCGGCGCCGAGAGCGCCCGCCGCCTGCGTGAGCTCGCCGAGCTCGCCCGCCAAGAGGAGGTCGCCGCCCAACAAGAGACCCAAGGCACCGCCGAGGCCGAGGCTGACCCAGCACAGAACCTCGTTCAAGATCCCCTCGCCGCGCTCAAGGGCCGTGAGCCCGTCACCGACCAGCTCCTCGGCGCCTTGACCGGCGACTCCGGCGTCCAGAGTCAGGTGGTCAAGGACGTGCAGCAGAGCGTGATGGCCTCCATCGCCGACGCGCCCCAGGCCGAGCCCCAGTCCACCACGCCGGTGGAGCCGATGAGCCCTGAGATGGCCTTGGCGGGGTTAGGGGACCGGCTGGCGTCTGTGCTGGATGAGCTGCCGAACGTGATGGGAGACCCCTTCGCGGACCTGGCCGACCGCAGCGTCGGCGGCAAAGTGAAGGCCGATCCCAAAGACATGGCCGCTGTTGGGCGTGAGGCGTTTATGCGCCACGTCGGCGGCGGGCTGGGCTTTGGGAAGTTTGATGCGCTGATCCGCGATGAGCTGGTGAGGTCGTCTCCGCCCGAGCGCGCAGATGAGCCCGCCGCCCCGGCCACGTCCCCGGCGGCGAGCGGCCCGAGCTTCACCGGCGCGCAGCTCCTCAACCGGCTCGGCGCCACCTTAGGCGACGCCGGGAGCGCCCCGCCCACGACCCAAGCGGCGGAGGAGCAGGCCGCGGCGCCCGCCGCCACGCCGAGCACCTTGCCCCCCGCCGCGGAGCTAGAGGGCGCCGCCAAGGCGAGCGAGCTGGGCATCCAGGGGATCGGCGCGACGCTCAACACCATGGTCGGCATGGTCAGCGACGGCGCCATGGCCCAGGCGAGCCTCGGCGAGTCTGAGCTGCTCAGCGTCTCCAGCAAGCTCCAGGAGCGGCTGCTGAGCGCTGCTGGCGCCGCCCCGCCCCTCGTCGCCCCGGTGATGCCCGACGTGGCCGCGGGCTTCGCCGCCGAGGCCGCCCCCGAGCTTGGCTTCGCCGCTGAAGAGTCGGGGATCAAGGCCGAGCTTCCCGAGGCGGGGTCGATTCTGCCCCAAGGAGGCCTCGGTGCAGAGGGGCTCACCAAGCTCCTCTCCTTGGAGGGTAAAAAGATCGCCCCGATCGTCCCGGTCGCGGTGCCCCTGGACCTCCAGGCCCCCGCCGCGGACATGACCCCCAAGGCGGAGCTCGGCGCCGTCGTCGCCCAGAGCTTCTCGGACGCCGAGACCAAGGTGAGCGCCGGGGTTGAGGCGCTCACCACCAACACCGCCGAGAGCCTAGTCACCGTCGAGGCCGAGGTCACGACCAACGCCACCCAGCTCGCCGCCACCGCCACCCAGCTCACCACCACCACGGATGCGGTGGTCACCGCCAACATCGCCGAGCTCGCGCAGAGCCACACAGAGGCTATGAGCGCGTCTACGGCCCGGAACGCCCAGAGCGCCGCCGCGGTGATGGGGCTGAGCGCCAAAGGCGCCGCCGTAGGGGACAAGCTCGCCCAAGACGCCGGGAAGACGGCGAAGGCAACACCCAACACAGACAAGCCTAAGGTGGGCCCCGGCGCCGAGGCCTTCGCCGCGGATCCCGGCGGGGCCAACGCCCAGCTCGGACGAGACGTGGACGCCCAGCGCCGCGGCGCGGAGTCCCGGCTGGCCGAGGTGACCGCCCAAGATCCCGAACAAGCCCTCACCGGCGAGGCGCGGGAGCTCGTGCTCCGCGAGGCCGAGGGCGCGCCTGAGGAGGCGTTGGTCCAAGGCCACGCTCAGGAGGGGGAGGCGGCGCTCAAAGAGGTCGCGGAGGAGGCGCCCGAGGGTGAGGCCACGACCGTAGACGAGGAGCAGGGCCCCAGCGCGGCTGACGCGGAGGCCGTGGAGGGTGAGGAGGGCGCGCAGGCGGCCACCGCCACCGAAGAAGACGCACAGTCACAGCCGACGTCGTCTGAAGAGGTTCAGTCCGAGGAGGAGGTCTCTGAGGAGGAGGTCTCTGCGGAGGAGGGGGCCGAGGTCTCGACACAGACCGCCGCCAACGGCGAAGAGCGCCCGGCCTGGGGCGAGGCGGTGAGCGAGACAGACGCCGCCGCCGCGGAGTCCGCCGTTGAGGCCGCGCCGGAGACGATGGCGTCGGCGCTGGGCGACGGGGTCTCGGCGCCGATCCCCTCGCCGAACTTCGGGGCGATGCTGCAGGGCGCGGGCCTGGGCTTGGCCTTGGGCGCCGACGGCTTTGATCTGCTCGGCGCCTTGGACCTCTCGCTGAACGAGCCTACGACGCCGATGGA
>Ga0209467_1002871_pt1 | contig 11780 bp, 7 predicted proteins | sample Higcelwee11metaG_FD_187175 | JGI IMG/M metagenome (GOLD analysis project Ga0209467, IMG submission 187175) | Freshwater pond sediment microbial communities from the University of Edinburgh, under environmental carbon perturbations - High... | ecosystem: Environmental > Aquatic > Freshwater > Pond...
TCCGCTTCATAAACAGCACGGATGTTAACATAAGGGGACTGATTGTACCTGAGTTTACAGAGGGACTATTTGATATCTCCGGCGACGGTTCCCACGGGATTACAATTGAATCGGTAACCACTGACGGTAAGGTCAACTTAAAAAAAGTTGAATGAAGAAAATACTGTTTTTATTTCTTCTGATCCCGGCGGCTGTGCTGTCTGTTATGGCACAACTGCCGGCATTCCCAGGTGCCGGGGGGTACGGCAGGTTTGTTACCGGAGGCAGGGTAGGTGATGTGTATACTGTAACCAACCTGAGCGATTCCGTCACCAAACCTCCCGAGGGGTCCCTGCGGTGGGCACTGAACAAGCAGGGTCCCAAAACTATAGTCTTTGCGGTCTCAGGAACAATTGAGCTGAAGCGCAGGCTGAATATCTCCAGGGGTGATGTCACAATCGCGGGCCAGACAGTCGGTACTCAGGAACGCCGGGGCCACCCTGCCGCGGCTCGACAGCTGCGATGAAAGGATCATCATGGAGACCGCCTCCGGTAGCTGCCAGTACGGCGACTCGTACGGACCGGGCACTGGCATAATCGTTTCCCAGAATAACGCCGGGGGCTGGCCGCTGCTGGAGACATATGGCGCCAGGCCTGACCAGGATGGCGACGGCATGCCGGATGACTGGGAGAAGAAAAAGGGGTTGGATCCTTCTGACCCTGATGACAGAAACACCGTCGCCCGCTCCGGTTATACAATGCTCGAGGAGTACATCAACGGCATCAGGTAGCAGGCAGTCTTCAGTCTTCAGTCTTCAGTCTTCAGTCCACAGTCTTCAGTCCACAGTCAATCAGGAAGTTTCAGGCTGCCGACTGCCGACTGCCGACTGCGGACTGAGTCATGGCCACCACCAGGTATTGCAGATATGGTTATGGACACATACCTTTATTGGGAAACTGCCTTTTTTGGCTGTATGCCATAAAGTATTGTAGGATAGTGAATTTTACGAGTTATTTTGGTCGTAGACCATCTACTATGGTAGTCAACCGGATGAGAAATATCCTTTTGGTCGTAGACCATTAATTATTGTATCCCGTATATGAGGTATCTGCTCTTAATATTATTTATTTACCTGACCGGCCCCCTCTCCACCCAGCCCCTCACCGGATTCAAGCCCTCAGGGGCATTTGACGAGCAGCAGATTGTAATTGAAGATTCCCCTCCGGGAACAAGGGTTCTGATCAATGCCCCGCTAACAGGCTTTGGCCGGGATGACCGTGTGCTGCTGGTTCTCTATGCCCTGCCCAACGGGAACACCATTGAACAGACCTTTGGAAAGAGAATGCAGGAAGGTGATGACTGGCATTTTGATATTCAGCATATTGGAGCACAGACCAGATTTCTGAGGAATGTTATCAGTGACAGGACCATTGTGGTGGCATACCTGGAGAACAGCCGCAGAAGCTGGCCTGCATGGAACGCTGCGAATCCTGACTACCGCGAAAAGGTGAAAGGGATTGTGGATGGGATCACCTCACTTTTTGCTCCCTGGAAGCCCGAGCTTGTCCTGAACGGCCACAGCGGTGGCGGGCGCTTTATCTTCAGCTACATTGATGCTCATGATCAGATACCGCAGGAGGTGGTCCGCATAGCCTTCCTCGACAGCAACTACGGGTATGATGACGACCTCTACGGGCCGAAGATTGTCAGCTGGCTGAGATCTGACAATAACAGGTACCTGTGCACCCTCGCATACAATGACAGCGTGGTCATCTACAACGGCAAACCGCTGGTCTCCCCGACGGGAGGCACATGGTACCGCAGCAAGATGATGAAGAATTACATTGACGGCTCGTTCAGGCTGAAACAGCGCCAGTGTGATTCATTGCTGTGGGTCGCCTCGCGCGACAGGAGGATTGAGTTCATATTCAAGCCTAACCCGGAAGGTAAGATATACCACACCCGCCAGGTCGAGTATAACGGATTCATTCAAAGCATGCTGAGCGGCACTAACCATGAGTTGAAGGGATACAGCTATTTTGGAGAACGTGCATATTCTGACCTGATCGCTGACAAAGTTATTTTACCGGTACGGAGGCTGAATATACCGGTTCGCGATCCGTTGGATGAGACCGGATCGGCGTTCATGAGACGGATAAGTGACATGCCCCTCGGGGAGCGTGAGGAGGAGATCTTTCATGCCGCCGCACCTGGAAATATTCCCGGATTTCTGAGGGAGACAATCACCCTCAAAGGAATCTTCAATGATACCAACGGAACTCCGCATATCCTTGAATATGAAGTCATGCCTGATTACCTGGCAATTGGCAGTGATGATGACTTCTGTCGCATCCCAATGAATCCACGCACCGCACAGAGGCTGGCAGACCTTTTCGGGGCCTCATTGCTGACGGCAAAACTAAGTGACCACGTCTGGACCAGTGCCGAAGTAAGGCTTGTACCTTTCAATTATATCCCAGTCGGTAATGCAAATGAGCTGGTTACAAAGTTTGAGGATCACAACGCGCAGATTGAAAAGCAACTGGCTGAAGCCCAAGGGAGGCACGGGCAACTGGTGGCAGGCATCAAGAAGGATGTAATAATCTCATCTCGCATTGCTGAGCGTACCGACAGGGTAGTGATATACGGATGGCATAAGACAGACGGCAACCCGATACAACCAGTTTACAGCGGACATGTCTACTGGTATGTCGACTACAGTCACGGCATCAGGTTCATGAACAGACAGGTTCTGCTTGACGGCCATCCGGCTGATATGAGGGAGTTGCTGAAAGATCCGGTTCTCTTCAGGGTTCTCAGCAATGAAGATACACCGTTTGAGATACCATTTTACAGTCTTCAATCTCCAGTCCTCAGTCTTCAGTCCTCAGTCCTCAGTCTTCAGTCCTCAGTCTTCAGTCTTCAGTCCTCAGTCCTCAGTCCTCAGTCTTCAGTCCTCAGTCCTCAGTCTTCAGTAAATGAATGACTTACATGACTGCTGACTCAAGACTATTTTCACTATTGCCTATTGCCTATTGCCTATTGCCTGACTCTGTGTATCCCGGGCCACGGACCACGCGGCCGGGGGTGGCGCCGGTGTGCTCCCCGTCGCGCATAACCTGCACCCCGTTGACAAAGACATGCGTCATGCCGGTGGAGAGCTGATGGGGATCTTCAAACGTTGAGTGATCCTGTATCTTCGCGGGGTCAAAGACCACGACGTCGGCAGAATATCCCTCCTTCAGCGCCCCTCGCCTTTCAATTTTCATGTTTGAAGCCGGAAACATTGTAAGCCTGTGTACTGCCTCTTCAAGAGATATGACTTTTTCGTCCCTGACATACCTGCCAAGCAGACGGGCGAAGTTGCCATATGCCCTCGGATGTGTTGCAGACTTGAGGGAGACGCCCTCCGGCGCCATCGACTTACCGTCAGAACCGAAAGCCATCCAGGGCAGTGCGATCTGTTTCCGGAGATTATCTTCCGACATTGAGAAGAATACTGCAGTTACATTGCTGCCGTCATCTATTATTAGGTCCATCACTGTCTCTTCAGGTGAGGTGCCCCTTATGGCGGCAATCTCGGTAAGAGTCTTTCCCTGGAGGTATTTCAGGGAGTCAGTGTTGAACCCGATTACAAGTACCTTGTCGGGCGATCCCTGTTTTCTCATGATGGTTTTAATGATCTCCGGCCCCACCAACTTCCTGACTTTTGGATCTTTCAGGCGGGTCACCCATTTTTCAAAACCACCCTCCTGTACCCATTCGGGCATAATGATCCCAAGCCCTGTTGAGCTGGCTGGGTAGTTGTACATGTCGGCCGTGATTTGAAGTCCTGCTGCACGTGCTGAGTCAATCTTAGCAACTGCCGCGTCGAGTTTTCCCCAGTTTGTTTTGCCAACCTGTTTCAGGTGATATATTTCCGACCTTATTCCGGTCTCATGAGGTATTTTCAGGAAGTCGTCAATGGATTCGAGGAACGTTTCATCCTCGTTCCTTATATGTGAGATGTACATTCCGTTGTACTCCGCAGCCACCCGGCACAGCTCTGCCAGTTCTTCAGTAGATGCGAAGCTTGCGGGTATGTACTCAAGCGCTGAAGAGACACCGATTGCGCCTTCTTCCATGGCCTGCCTGACGAGCAGCTTCATCGAGTCCATCTCGGCAGGGGTGGGAGGGCGGTCGTCATATCCCACTACATGGATCCTGAGTGTTGAGGTACCTACAAACGATGCGATGTTCGTTGAGACGCCCCTTTTCTCAAGATAATCGAGGTATTCACCCAGGGTTGTCCATTCAATTTCGTATCTGATATCGCCCTGCGATGCCTTCATCTCCCTCTTCATGCTCTCGCTCCACGGGCCCCAGGAGTCGCCCTCTCCAAGCACCTCCAGTGTCACTCCCTGGCAGATGTCGCCCATCGACCTGGCGTCCTCTATGAGTGACTCCACTGACCAGCTAAGCATGTTGATGAAACCGGGAGCAACCGTCAGTCCGGTTGCGTCTGTCTCGATGACCCCTCTGGCTTTTCTGAGGTCGCCTATAGCCGCAATGGTGTCAGACATAATACCAATATCCCCGATAAAAGCGGCCGAACCTGAGCCGTCAATTATGCTGCCGTTCCTGATCAGGAGATCATACTTTACAGATGAGGAGCATCCGTAAAAAATTAATAATAGTGGGAATAATACTTTTAAAAGTCTCATAACGTGGCCGGATAAAGTTAAAATATTCAGAAAACAGGACGCGTGTCTGCCGATAACAAAGTTAGTTTTTTCTCCCTGAAGAAGAAAATTTAATCTTCATTTCAGATTTGTATGACATATTAATTGGCTCTCTTACAATGGTGCACCACATTTTTGTTGTTCTGTGATGGTTACTCTGAACTGCATTAGTTGTGCTTCATGCTCTGTCTCCCATGGTGTCTGACATATATGCTATAAAACAGTTATGATGTAATACAAATATTTTTTTGTCGAATTCATTTATGTTGTAACTTGTCAAGGTAAACCATTAAACTAACGCGCTTTCTCCATGAAAAAACTGATCTTCATTTTCTTGTCGGTATTGCTAGTCAATGCAGGCATGGCGCAGACACGTGTTACCGGAACGGTGACCGCCTCTGATGATGGCTCTCCAATCCCATATGCAGTGGTGCTGCTGAAGGGATCCAGGGGAGTCGGAACCAACACTGATGCTGATGGCAGGTTTGCTCTCAGCGGAGTCCCGTCTGATGCTGTTCTTGTGTTCAGCTATGTCGGGTACAAGACACAGGAGATCCCTGTTGCCGGCAGAACAGTAGTGAATGTTGAGCTTGTAACCGATGCTCTTGCTCTCGATGAGGTTATCGTCGTGGCCTATGGAACATCAACGAAGGGGACCTTTACAGGAGCGGCCAGTGTGGTTAAGGCCGATGCTATCAAGGATGTGCCCACGCTCTCATTTGAGAATGCCATAGGGGGCAAGATAGCCGGTCTGCAGGTAACCACTCTGTCAGGCCAGGCCGGATCAACCTCTTCTATCAGGGTACGTGGTGTGGGCTCAATGAACGCATCCAACGAGCCTCTGTATGTTGTTGACGGTGTCCCGGTCATCTCCGGTAACGTTTCTCAGATGGGCATTTACACCTCGAGTAACGTCATGAGCACAATCAATCCCAATGACATCGAGTCGATCACTGTCCTGAAGGATGCTGCGGCATCTGCACTATACGGTTCAAGAGCGGCCAACGGTGTAATCATGATCACCACAAAACAGGGCAAGCAGGGCAAGCCTGTAGTAAACTTCAAGGCATCAGTGGGTATCACTCCCTCATTTGCTACTGACAACTATGAGGCCGCCAGCACAGAGCAGCAGGTGGAGCTCTACTATGAAAATTTCTGGAATGCAGGGGTATATTATCAAGAGCTATCCAATGAAGATGCGAGTATAGGCGCTCTGTTTGAGCTGAATAAAAGGTTCAACAAGCACGGATATATCTTCACTGCTCCGGACCATACCATTAATTCACTGACAATAGGCGGTGAAAGAGCCGGGCAGTATTATGACTGGGAGTCGGAACTTTTCCGTACAGCAGTGTTCCAGTCTTATGACATTTCTATCAGCGGAGGAACGGATGTTTCAAACTACTATACCTCATTCTCATATACAAATGACCTTGGCCGTAGCGTGATCAACGAGTTTGACCGTATTACCGGCAGGATAAACTTCGGACAGAAGGTCGGGAGGTTCATTGAGATAACAACCAACATTAACGTATCGTCAAGCGCCAAGGAGGGATTTAATGATACACGTGCCCTCGGGAACAACTATTTCCTTCAGAGCCGTAACCTGCTCTGGGGTCTCTATTGGCCGACAGACTATCTGACAGGGCTGCCCTGGACAGCAAGGTACGGAAGCTATGCATACAACCCGGTCTATTACAACAATGAATGGGAGAATAATTCAAAGACCCAGAGAGTATTTGCCAATGAGACCGTAAACATTAAGATTCTTCCTGAACTAAACCTGAGGTCAATCTTCTCATTTGACAACACCCAGACATTCGATCATCTCTACTACAGTGCACTTCACTTCACCGGAGCGAATCCTAAAGGCTCTGTGACAGAGAACAGCACGAAGATAAATGAGATAGTATCTTCAACGACTCTGAACTATAACAAGACTTTTGGCGTACATACAATCGGGGCACTTGCCGGCTGGGAGGTTGCAAAAAATCAGACGGACTATCTAAAGGCCAGCGGAATCAACCTGCCTACCAGCGCCCTGCATACCGTAGCCACAGCAGGAAAGAAGGATGCCGATGCATTTTACTGGGGCAATTCAATGGCCTCAATGCTTTCACGTGTTGAGTACAACTATGACAATAAATACTATGCTTCGGCATCGTTCCGTCGCGACGGTTCTTCAAAGCTCGGTCCCACATCACGCTGGGGTAACTTCTGGTCTGTTGCAGGATCATGGAGGATAGACCAGGAGAGTTTCATGGATAATGTACCTGTCATAAGCAGTCTGAGGTTAAGGGCTTCGTACGGTGTTAATGGAACCCTTCCAAATAAGGACGACGGATGGAGGTCGCTTACAAGCTATGCCTACAATTATATGGAGCTGCCGGGCGGAGGTGTCAGTACCATAGCAGATGCCAACCTCTCATGGGAGACCAGTTACACATCCAACATTGCACTCGAGTTCGGGGTATTGGATCAGAGACTGTCAGGTTCAATCGAGTATTTCAACAGGGATTCAAAAAACCTGCTGCAGGATGTGCCTATCTCACCGGTAACCGGTTTCAGCTCAACACTCAAAAACGTGGGTGAGATCAACAATAAAGGGATTGAAATTGAGCTCTACGGAGATATCCTCAAGAGCGGTGATTTTACCTGGACGGCAGGTCTAACTGCTTCCCATGTGAAGTCAACCGTTTCCAAGCTCTATGGTGGACAGGATATCGAATGGTATGAGCCCACAGGAGGAGACAACCGTACCAAGTTCATCTATACTGAAGGTGAATCCACTCTGGCCATCTACGGCCGTGAATGGGCAGGTGTTGAGCGGGAGACAGGCGTGAATGTCTGGTTCCTGAACAATGATGTCACACCAGACCTGACTGTAGACGGCAGGCCAGCAACATATGAATATGCAGATGCATCAGAGGTTATCCTTGGAGACGTCCATCCCAAACTCTATGGTGGTTTCAACACCGACTTCGGGTGGAAAGGGGTGTCACTCTCACTGAACTTCATTTACAAACTGGGTGGTTATACATATGACGCTGCCGGCAAGGACGTAAATGATGACGGCTATTACTGGGAAAGGATAATGTCGCTCGATGCATATGAGAACAGATGGACTCCTGAAAACATGGATGCCATCTATCCGCAGAGGGTGGCAGTGGATTTTGAAGACGTCAACCAGAAAAGCAGCAGGCATATGCATCCGGCTGACTTCACAAGGCTGAAGAGCATTACACTCGGCTACAGTCTGCCAACCGACCTCCTGAGCAAGATCAAGGTTGCAGGGGCAAGGGTATACTTCAACGGATCTAATCTCTGGACACTTGCCGCTTACAAGGTATATGACCCTGAGGTCAACGAATACGGCTCCAGGGGATGGGAGATGCCACTGGGCAAGACCTATACATTCGGCATTGAAGCCAGTTTCTAATCTAAAAAAGGTACTACGATGAAAAAGATAATAATCATACTTACGGTACTGGGCGCCATGCTGATAACCTCATGCGAGGATTTTCTTGATGTGAAACCCAGCAACCGGGCAAATTCCGCAACTTCTATAACCAATGCTGCTGATGCAAAAGTTGCTATCAACGGGCTGATGAGAAAGATGGCTTCCGCTGACTACTACGGTCGTAATTTCGTCATCTACGGTGACGCAAAGGGAGGCGATTTTGCCATCCGTTCACAGGGCAGGGGACTGGATTACTACTATTCGTTTAACCATTCAGCCACCTCTGGTTCGGGCTCCGGTTTCTGGACGCAGATATTTAACAATATTATGCAAGCCAATAACCTGATCGTGAACATTCAAAGAATGGAAGATGAAGGCAACGGCACCGCTACACTTTCTGATTACATGGGTCAGGCTTTGACAGCCAGGGCTCTGATGTATTTTGACCTTGTCCGGTTATACGGAAAGCCTTATAACATGGATAAGACCTCATACGGAGTCCCGCTGGTGCTTGAACCGCTTGACGCTGCGGCCCAACCTACAAGGGCATCTGTGGAAGAAGTGTATACTCAGATCCTCAAGGATCTGTCTGATGCTGCACCACTGCTGACGAAGAACAAGCTCAATGGATACTTGAATTACTGGGCTAATAAGGCAATTGAGGCAAGGGTTTACCTTTTCATGGGCAACTACACCGCTGCACTGGCTTCCGCTGAGGAGGTCATCAATAGCGGTAAGTACTCGCTCTATTCAAATGCCGCCTGGGTAGGCTCATGGTCAACACCCTTCGGCTCAGAGTCTGTATTTGAGCTTGCCGTCTATACCGCCGAGGCTGACCTGACAACAGGCTCACTGGGATATTACCTGATGCGCCAGGCAAAGGTAACCGGCGCCATGGGCTATTTCATGGCAAGTGATTACTGGATCGCCCGCATGTCACAGGATCCCACGGATATTCGCTGGGGCATAATGGATTACGATGAGACATCAACTACAAGGTTCGGATCATCCCTGAAGTACACCGGTGTTGACCTTAAGGGTGATAAGACATCAATTTCTGCCGTAAACATTAAAGCCATCCGTCTCTCTGAGATGTATCTCCTTGCCGCTGAAGCTGCGTTGAGTCTGCCCACACCGGACGCTACAAAGGCAGCTACTTACCTGAATGCGATCCGTAAACGGGCTCCTGCCCTGGAGCCTGCAACGGACCTGACGGTGTCGGTTGACATGATCATGGACGAGAAAAGCCGGGAGTTCTTCGCAGAAGGACACAGGTTCTTCGATATGATTCGTCTGAACAAGACAATCGAGTTCAATGATGAGTTCATCTCTCCGGCGGTTATCATAACACACCGGACGAAAACAATTGACAGGACTTTCTACAAGGTAATTCTCCCGCTTTCGCAGACTGAGATGGATGCCAACCCGCCCATCTCAGCTCAGCAGAACCCGGGTTACTAGGTTTTAGGTTTAGTTTCTGAGGGAGGGTGTCGCAATGCGGCACCCTTTTTTTTGTTTAAATTTTTGCATACAAGGCCGGTTTAAATTGAACAATAAGGATAGCGTTTTCGTTTATGATACACATATTATTTGTACGGATTCTAAATAACTTAAACTTTAAAGCGATGAAAAAAGCCATTCTTCTTGCAGCAGTATTGATCTTCGCAACCAGCCTTTTACCGGCACAGGCAGATGAAGACAAGGTTTACAGGATACCCCTTATAGGGGAGAGAGCCCCATCTTTCACAGCCGAGACAACCAACGGCACACTGATCTTTCCTGACGATTTCGGAAGCCAGTGGAAGATCCTTTTCGCCCATCCTCAGGATTTCACACCTGTATGTTCTTCGGAGCTTCTGGAACTGGCACATCTCCAGAAAGAATTTGACAGGCTGAACGTAAAACTGGCAGTTGTTTCCACCAGCCCGCTTGAAACACACCGTCAGTGGAAGAAGGCCCTTGAAGAGGTACAGTACAAGGGCAGGGCGGCAACGAAGATCAAATTCCCGCTCATTGATGATGACAAAAGGCTGATATCCCAGCAGTACGGGATGATCCATCCGTCTGTCAGCGGCACCAAGAGTGTAAGGGGTGTATTTATTATAGACCCGGACAACAAGGTTCAGGCAGTCTTTTTCTATCCTCTCAATGTAGGCAGGAGCAGCGAGGAACTTCTTAGGTCTGTGGCAGCCCTGCAAGTGGCTGATGACAGGCTTTTGACTCCTTCAGACTGGAAAGCCGGGGATGATCTGATGATTGCAGTGCCTCCGGTAACTGACCAGAGTACTGAGAATGTGCCTGATGGGTTCTATAAGCTTTCCTGGTTCATGTGGTATGAGAAGGCAAAGGGGAAGAGTCTGTAATAATTTTTTTGGGGGTAACTGGCGAGGCTGTCTCAGTATTAATTGAGGCAGCCTCGTATTTTTTATGAATGAATAACTGACGCTGATCAGTATCTTACATACAGGTAACCGCTGACAGCCAGTCCGTTTTCCGCATTGATAATATAAAAATATGTGTCATCAGGCAGCGGCTCGCCATTATAGTTGGTACCGTGCCACAGGTTGTCATAGCTGAGATTCTCATATACAAGTGCGCCTCTCCTGTCAAATACTGTCAGTTCAACTCTTCCCAGGATCTCCATTCCCTCAAGGAAAAAGTAGTCGTTCATTCCGTTCATGTCGGGTGTGATAAGCGATGGTATTGTCAGGTTCCTGACTGTTATCATCATCTGATCTGTAGCTGGCGGGCATACGCTGTTTGTCACTGACCATACGAGAATATTTTCGCCTGAACTCAGGCTGCTGACCACGGAAGCCGGGTCATTCTCATCTGCAAAGACACCGGAGCCTGCCTCGACAGACCATGTGCCCGTTGAGTTTTGGTCAGGTGGGGTTGCACTTAGGGTGGCTGTGAAAAGGTATGTCAGTTCCTGGTCAGGGCCGGCATTTGAAACAGGCGGCTGGAAGGCCGTGACTGTCACAGGTTCAGTTGCCGAGCAGCCTCCGTTAATAGTTCCTCTTATGAAGTATGTGCCTTCGGGCGCGGCAGATGGTGTTGTCAGCGGCAGAGTATTCTGTACATCCCTCCAGTAGGTGATAACCAGGTTGGGTGTTGATCCTGCGATAACAGCAGGACTGGTCAGATCAGCTGTGCCAGGTGCACAGAAAGGCGCAGGGTCAGTGACTACCAGTGTTGGGAAGGGGCCTGGCTGAGGATTGATGACCACGTCGGAAGATACTGCCGATGTGCAGCCTGAGCTGCTCATGACTGTGAAATTATAGGAGCCGGGATCAAGACCGAGGACGGTGAAACTGGTCCCTGATGCAACTGCTGTTATACTCCCCGGGAATCGTGTCAGGGTCCAGCTTCCCTGTGACGGCAGCCCGTTGATGACAACTCTTCCTGTTGGCTGTTCGCAGGTAGGATGTGTGATGACTCCCGGCATCGGAGGTGTTGGTGTGGCCGGTTGTGCATTAATGACCACCGTTGATGAAGGGGCAGAGACGCAACCGGCAGAATTCCTCACTGTGAATGTGTAGCTTCCTGCCTCAATTCCTGCGATGGTTGTGCTGACGCCGGTTCCTGAGTAGATAACACCGTCAGGAGACCTCGTCAG
>Ga0209467_1002876_pt1 | contig 11759 bp, 7 predicted proteins | sample Higcelwee11metaG_FD_187175 | JGI IMG/M metagenome (GOLD analysis project Ga0209467, IMG submission 187175) | Freshwater pond sediment microbial communities from the University of Edinburgh, under environmental carbon perturbations - High... | ecosystem: Environmental > Aquatic > Freshwater > Pond...
GCGGTCGCGGCCCAGCCAGCGGTCGGGGTTGTAGCGCTCGGGCTCGGGGTAACGGGCGGGGTCGCGGTTCCACAGCCACAAGGGCAGGCGCACCGGGGTGCCCACGGGCAAGGTGTGCCCGGCGACCTCGGCGGGGATCACCACCTCGCGGCTCATCACCGGCAGGGGGGTGCGCAGGCGCAGGGACTCGCGGAAGATCGCCTCAGCGATGGGGTGCTTCTTGAGGTCGGCCGGGGCCTGGGGGATGTGCCCGGCGGCGTTGGCCTCCTCTACGAGGCGGTCCCAGAGGGCGTCGTCTTGGGAGAGATACGCCAGGGACCAGGTGAGGATCGACGCCGTGGTCTCGTGCCCCGCGAGGCCGAGCAGCCGCACGTTGGCGACGAGCTCTTGGGCGTTGAGCCCCTTTCCGTTCTCGTCACGACCCCGGGCCAAGGCCGCGAGCAGGCCCGGCGACGACTCCGCTTGGGCCCGCGCCGCCTCTTCGCCAAGGCGCCGCCCGACCTCCAGGCTGGCTCGCCGGGCGAACCACGCGGGCGAGAACGGCACGCTCTTGGCGATGGGGAAGCTCACGAGCAAGGTCGCCTGGTACTTCTCACGCCACCAAGGAAGGTCGGCGTCGGGCACGCCGAGCACACCAAAGATGATGTCCAAGGCGAGATCACGCAGCTCATTGAGCGCGTTGAACCGGGGGGACTCGGCCAAACCTTTGGACCGGGCCTCGACCAGCTCCGCCATCCGTTTGGCCGCGCCTTCGCCGCTGAGGCCTTCAGGGGTGAACGGCCGGTTCATCGAGCCGCGCATCCGGCGGTGCTCGGCGCCGTCTACGCTGAGCACGGAGTCGCCGACGAGCTCGGCGCCTTGCCGGGCCATCGGGGCGACGGAGAGGGTCTTGCCTTTGAGCAGCTCAAAGCCGTCGGGATGAATGACGATCAGGCCCCAGCCCGAGAGGTTGACCCACACCAAAGGCCCAAGCGCCTGGGCCTTCCGCAGGAGGCCCGGGGTGTCCCAGGCGGCCCCCGGGTAGTGTCCGACGCCGGGCCAAGCGCCGGGCAGAATGGGGAAGGACAGGTTCTCCGGGGTGATCGTCGGGAGCTGGTTCATGGTGGGCCTCGGGCGGGGCGGAGACAGACGCGACGGCGTGTCGTGACCTCGGTGCTCGTGGCAGTTTATGCCAGATCAGGCCGCGGGGGTTGTCCGGGGGATCTCCCCGCGACAAATCGCCGCCGCCGCCGCGCACGCTGGGCGCCTGTTTGGCCTCTGCACCTTGACGGGGGTGCCGCCAGCGCCGACAATGCCCTGTCCTGGAGGTGATTTGTCTGCCGACGCCGCGCCTGATGCGTCCACCGAGGTCAGCACGATCCGCGTGGCCAGCCTGATCGCCCGCCTCGCCACCGAGGGGCAGAACGTCAGCGACCCCAAGGCCCTCATCCGAGAGGTCGCCGAGGCCCTGCGTGAGCTGGGCGTGCCCGTCGAGCGCTGCATGGTGGGGCTCCAGGTGCTTCACCCCCAGGTGCGGGTGGTCTCGTGGAGCTGGCGCCGGGGCGTAGACGAGGTGATCGAGCGTGAGTTTGACTACTCCTTAGAGGAGCAGCCGATCTACCTCAAGAGCCCCATCGTCGAGCTGCGCCAAGGCACGCCGCTCATCCGCCGTCGCCTCGTGGGCCCCGACGCCAAGCTCGACTACCCCGTGCTGCACGACCTCGTCGCCGAGGGCTTCACCGACTACGTCGCCTTGTCGTTCCGCGTAGAAGAGGGCCCCGGCAACGCCGTCACCTGGGCCACCCAGGCCCCGGGCGGCTTCACGCCGAGCCAGGTCTCCGCGCTTCAGACCTTGTTGCCCGTGCTCTCGTTGTTGTTGGAGGTCCACGCCCAGCGGCGCATCAGCCGGGCCTTGTTGGGCACCTATCTAGGCCAAGACGCCGGGCGGCGGGTGCTCTCGGGGCAGGTGCGCCGCGGCGACGGCGAACGAATCCGCGCCGTCATCTGGTGCTCGGACATGCGCGACTTCACCCTGCTCTCCGACACGCTGCCCGGCCCGGCCCTGCTCACGATGCTGAACACCTGCTTTGAGCGGCAGGTGTGGGCGATTCACCGAAACGGCGGCGAGGTGCTCAAGTTCATCGGCGACGGCCTCTTGGCGATCTTCCGCATCGACGAGCGGGAGGGGGCCGAGGCCGAGGCGTCCCGGCGCGCCGTCATCGCCGGGATCGAGGGCTTCGCCAGCCTTCAAGAGGAGAACCTGCGCCGCGTCGGTCAGGCGCTCCTGCCGATTCGGGTGGGCTTGGCCTTACACATCGGCGACGTCGAGTTCGGCAACATCGGCGCGCCGGATCGCCTCGACTTCACGGTGATCGGCCCGGCGGTGAACCTCGCGTCGCGGCTAGAGAGCCTGTCCAAGACCCTCGGCGAGCCGTTCTTGCTCTCCGCCGCCGTGGCCGATGCCCTCGTGGGCACAAGCTTGCCCGTGCGCGCCTTGGGGCCTCACGCCATCCGAGGCCTCCCCGCCCCTCAGCCGGTGTTCGCGGTGCGGCTCTGAGCCCGCGGGCTCAGTCGCCGAAGATCTTGTCCATGTCCGACTTCTTGCGGGCCTTCCGCTCGGGTGCGTCGGCGGCGATGAGCTTGTCCATGTTGGACTTCCGTTTGGCCTTCCGCGCCTCTTCTTCAGGGTCGGGGATCTCCTCAGGGCCGTCGTAGCGCCCCTCGCTGGGATCAAAGGCCATCAGGTCGTCTAAAGAGTCAGCCTCGGGCTTGTCGTCTTTTTTGGGCATCCTGTCCTCCAGAGGTGTAGGCCGTTCAGATCCAAAAGTCGCAGGAGAATCAAGGTTTGGCAAGGCCAGACTCTGCCCAAGGCGGCAGGCTCGTGAGATGAGGTCGCGTTAGAAGGCGGCGATGGACCCGATTCACCCGACTCAGCCGAATCTACTTCACCCGACGGATCGTGAGCACTTAGAGCGCGATTGTGTCGTCGAGCCCGTTCGTGCCGGGGGCCCCGGCGGCCAGCACCGCAACAAGAAGTACACCGGCGTGCGGCTCACCCACCTGCCCACGGGCCTCGTGGTGATGGCCACCGAGGAGCGCAGCGCCGCCCAGAACCGCGACGCCGCGTTTGACCGCATGGCGCGGCGCTTAGAGCTCGCCCAGCGCCCGGTGATCCCCCGCAAAGAGACGGGGCCCAGCCGGGCCCAGCGCCGTCGCCGCCGCGAAGACAAACGCCAGCACGCCCAGAAGAAGGCGAGCCGGCGCTTTACCGACGACTAACCTAGCCTTCGTCGTGGAAGTCGTAGCGGTAGACGTCCTCGATGGGGGAGTTCGGCGCCACGGTGGTCAGCTCACGGATGAGCCCGTCGTTCATGCCGAACACCCAGCCGTGGATGTAGGGGAGCTGCCGCTTGTGCCAGGCCTCTTGCACCACGGAGGTGTGAACGAGGTTCTGCACCTGGGCCAAGACGTTGAGCTCGACGAGGCGGTCCACCTTCCGCTCCTCGGAGTACAGGTCGAGCTCTTGGCGGTGGTTGCGGTAGACGTCTTTGATGTGCCGCAGCCACTTGTTGAGCAGGCCCAGCTCAGCCCGGGTCAACGAGGCCTTCACGCCGCCGCAGCCGTAGTGCCCGCAGACGATGACGTGGCGCACGCCGAGGTGGTGCACCGCGTACTGCAAGACCGAGAGCAGGTTGAGGTCGGTGTGTACGACGAGGTTGGCGATGTTGCGGTGGACGAAGATCTCGCCGGGGTTGGTGCCGGTGATCTCGTCCGGCGGCACCCGGGAGTCGGAGCAGCCGATCCACAGCACCTCTGGCTTCTGGGGCTGGCCGAGGCGCTCAAAGAAGGTGGGGTCGACGGTGAGCCGCTCCTGAATCCAGGCGCGGTTCGACAGAAGCATCCGCTTGTAGCTCTCCACAGGGGCTCCGAGGGTGAGGGTGGTCTCTGGGGGGCGAAGGGGGATCAGTGGCCCGAGGACGCGAGGTTCTCGGGCAGGCGGAACTTGCGGCTCAGCTCGCGGGAGGTGATGCGCTGGTCACGCTGGGGCGCCGAGGCCACGAAGGCCTCGATCTGCTCTTGCACGTCGGGGTCGATGAACGTGCTGCGCGCGCCGTCGATGATGACGTGGACGCCGTTGGGGATCGACTCCAAGGCCCGGCGGAGCTGGTACTTGTGCAAGAAGGACAGGTCGCGGGTGAACTTCACCAGGGCGAAGTCGCGCTCCCGCACCACGACAATGGCGGTGTGGATGCTCGTGAACACCGTGCAGATCATGCTCACCACGAAGCCCACGCCGACGCCGACGAGCAGGTCAGAGAACACGGTGACCACGACGGTGACGATGAACGGCAAGAACTGGTCCCAGCCCCGGCCCCACATCTCTTTGAACAGCTCCACCCGGGCGAGGCGGTAACCGACGAGCAGGAGCACGGCGGCCAAGGCGCCCAGAGGCACGAGGTTCAGCAAGAACGGCACTGAGAGCGCCAAGGCCAAGAGCAGCACCCCATGAAACACCGCCGAGACCTTGGTTTGAGCGCCGGCTTGTACGTTCGCCGAGCTGCGCACGACGACGGAGGTGATCGGCAGGCCGCCGAGCGCGCCAGAGAGGAAGTTGCCGACGCCTTGGGCGAGGAGCTCTTGGTTGGGCGGGCTGGTGCGCCGCTTGGGGTCGATGCGGTCGCAGGCCTCAAGGCACAGGAGCGTCTCTAAGCTGGCGATGGCGGTGATCTCCATCGCGACGATCCACACCTTGGGGTCGGCGATGCGGCTGAGGTCGGGGCGCGGGACGATGGCCGAGAGATCACCGCCGAAGGAGAACACGGGGATCTGCACCAGATGCCCACCCTCGGCGCCGATAGCGAGGCCCGGCGCGAAGGCCTTAAACGCCTCGTTCATCAAGACGCTGGCGACCACGGCCACGAGCGCGCCGGGGATCACCTTCGACACGGGGAGGTTCTTGATCGCCGGGCGCTCCCACAGAAGCAGGATCGCCAGCGCCGTCACCGCGACGATCACCACGCCGGGCGTGGCCGACATCACGGCCTTGGCGATCTCGGTGAAGGTGTTGTCGCGGCCGTTCATCATCCAGAACGACTCGTCACCCTCAAAGTCGGTGTCGCGGCCCAAGGCGTGGGGGATCTGCTTGAGCACGACGATGATGCCGATCGCCGCCAACATCCCGCGGATCACGCTCGACGGGAAGAGGTTCGCCAAGAAGCCCACACGCGCCAGGCCTAGCCCGAGCTGAAGCACCCCCGCGAGCATGACCGCGGTCAGAAAGGCGTCGAATCCACCGAGCTTCTGGGCGCCCGCGGCGACGACGACGGCGAGGCCCGCCGCGGGGCCGCTCACTGAAGTGTGGGAGCCGCTGAGGCCGCCCACGACGATGCCGCCGATGATCCCGGCGACGAGCCCCGAGACGAGTGGCGCGTCAGAGGCGAGGGCGATCCCCAGGCAGAGAGGGAGCGCAACCAAGAACACCACGAGCCCCGCTGGGGCGTCCGTGCGTAGGGCTTCTAGCCACCGCAGACGGTCGGACAACGCTCCTCCACTGATTGATGTAGGGATCAGCGCGCCTCTCAGCGCGCCCGGCAACGGTATTCACCTCACTGGGGGCGGCAAGCGGATCGTTAAAAATTTGTTCGCGGAATGAGGTAGACTCCGGGGTTCACCCCGCCTCGCCTCCGGTGCCCTATGCGCGCGCTCTTCGCCCTGTCTCTCTTTAGCGCCTTCGCGCTCACCGCCTGCAAAGGCGACAGCCCCAGCGACGACAGCGCGGCGCCCACGGACAGCGATCCAACCGCGGACGACAGCGACAGCCCCGACGACAGCGACAGCCCCGACGACAGCCAGGTCACCGAGATCGATCTTGACGGCGACGGCTTCAACAGCGAGGACGACTGCGACGACGACAACGCCGCGGTGAACCCCGACGCGGAGGAGGTCTGCGACGGCGAAGACAACAACTGCGACGGGTCCAAAGACGAGGACGCCGCCGACGCGACGACCTACTACGCCGATGAAGACGGCGACGGTTTCGGCGATCCAGCCTCGGCGGTGTTGTTGTGTGAGGAGGCCCCGGGCCTCGTCCTCGACGACAGCGACTGCGATGACGACGACGACCAGATCCACCCAGAGGCCACCGAGGTCTGCGACGACGTCGACAACAACTGCGACGGCCTCACCGACGACGACGACCCCGCCCTAGACCTCTCCACGGCGACGACCTGGTACCGCGACCTCGACGGCGACGGCCACGGCAACCCCGGCGACTCCCGCGAGGCGTGTCAGGGCGCCGCCGACGAGGCGAGCGCGGGCAACGACTGCGACGACGGCGACGCCACGGTGAGCCCCAGCGCGCAAGAGGTCTGCGGCGGCGGAGACGAAGACTGCGATGAGCTCGTCGATGATGAGGACGACTCCATCGACCCCTCAAGCCTCCAGAGCTCGTTCTTCGACACCGACGGCGACGGCTACGGCAACGCCGCCGCGCCAGGCGCCTGCGTGGTGCCGTCGGGGGCGGTGACCGAGGGCGGCGACTGCGACGACGAGAACACCGACGTCAACCCCGGCGCCCCCGAGCTCTGTGATGAGCGTGACAACGACTGCGACGGCCTCACCGACGACGACGACGACACCCTTGATGCGTCGAGCGCCACGGCCTACTACCTCGACGCGGATGGCGACGGCTTCGGCGATGACAGCGTGCCTGGGCTGGCCTGTGAGGTCCCGTCCGGGGCGCTCACCGTAGGCGGGGACTGCGATGACGGCGACGCCGACGTGAACCCCGACGCCGTGGAGCTGTGTAACTCCGGCGTCGATGAGGACTGCGACGGCAGCCCCGAGCCCTGCGGGGTCGAGGGCGCGCTCACCGAGGGTGACGCCGACTACACGATCCTCGGCGCGGCGAGCTCCAACCTCGGCTACGACATGGCCGTGGGTGACCTCAACGGCGACGGCGAAGACGACCTCATCGTGAGCGCCTACCTCACCGACGTCTCCTCAAGCCTCTCCGACGCAGGCGCGGTGTATGTGGTCTACGGCCCCGTCGTCGACGACCTCAGCCTGCCCGCCGACGCCGACCTCTCCCTCACCGGCGTCGGCGCCGCGAGCTACACCGGCAAGGCCGTCTCCGCCGGGGGCGACGTAAACGGCGACGGCGTCGACGACCTGTTGATCTCCGCCTACACCTACAACCCCGGCAGCCGGTCGAGCGCCGGGGGCGTGGCCTTGGTCTACGGCTCGACGACGGATCGCACGGGCTCCTTGACCTTCTCCACCGGGGACGCCTTGTGGGCGGGCGCGGCGTCAAACGACTACCTCGGCACCGAGGCCCAGATCGTCGGCGACCTCAACGGCGACGGCTACGACGACATCGTGCTCGGCGCCTACGGCGTAGACTACACCGGCTCGCTCTCCGGCGCGGTCTACCTGTTCGCGGGCTCGGCCACGAAGTACAGCGGCTCGGTGAGCACGGCTACGGCGGCCTTGACCATCAGCGGCGCGTCCTCTGGAGATGAGCTGGGCAACCTGCGCAGCGTGAGCGGCCGTGTTGACCTCGACGGCGACGGGCTCAACGAGCTGGTCCTGGGCGCGGTGAAGAACGACGACGCCGGCTCCTCAGCGGGCGCGGTGTTCCTGTTTTATGGGAACACGGCGTACAGCGGCACGAGCGGCGTGACGGTCACCGCGGCCTTCGCCGACGCGGTCTTCACCGGGGTCACCGGCGGAGACGGCTTGGGCGAGCAGGTCAGCGGCGTCGGCGACACCGACGGCGACGGCTACGACGAGCTGATCCTCGGCGGCGACGGCGCCGACCCCGGCGCGGTCTCTGCGGCCGGCTGCGCCTGGCTCCTCCCCGGCGACAGCTCCGCCTACAGCGGCACGGACTACATCGACTCCTACTCCAGCGCCGAGATCTGCGGCGTCACCAAGACCGACAACCTCGGCGAGGTCGCCTACGGCGGCGACCTCAACGGTGACAGCTACGCGGACGTGGTCGTGGCGAGCTCCCTGGTGAACGTCGGCTCCACCTCCGACGCGGGCGCGGCGTACGTCTTCTTCGGCCCGGTGAGCGGGAGCTACGTCGCCACCGACGCCGACGCGTCGCTGAGCGGGAGCAACGCGAGCGGCTACATGGGGCTGGGCGGGGTGATCTTGGATTATGACGGGGATGGGGCGGATGATCTGATCATCGGCGCGTATGGGGATGACGCTGCGTATGTTTGGCGGGGTGGGGGGCTCTGAGCGGGGCTCGGTGCTGCGTTTTGGTAGGGGGTCGGCTACGCCATGAGAGGATGAGGAGCGCCCGCGGTTCGTTTGGATTATGGTAAAACGCCATGGGTAATTGAGGAGGCGTTCATGGTTTATTTGTCGTCATCTCTCGTGATGATGTGGCTGGTTGGCTGCTTTAGCGTGGGGACATGGTCACTGCTAAAAAGTGACGAAGCCTGCGATGGCGTAGACAACGACCTCGATGGTTCGGTGGATGAGGACTTTGTGGTTGGGTACGCGGACATGGACGGTGATGGCTTCGGGGATCCCGCCGCGCCGGTGGTGTCTTGTGAGGACGCCTCGGGTTTCGTCCTCGAGGATGGCGACTGCGTCGACGGTGACGCCAGCGTGAACCCTGACGCGGTTGAGGTCTGCGACGACGTTGACAACAACTGCGACGGGGGCACAGATAACGACGCCGTCGACGCGAGGACCTACTACGCTGATGAGGACGGTGACGGCTTTGGCGATGAGGGCACGACGCGGCTGGCCTGCGAGATCCCGTCGGGGGCGCTCACCGTCGGCGGCGACTGCGATGACGGCGACGTTAGCGTGAACCCCGACGCCGAGGAGGTCTGCGATGGCGCTGATAACAACTGCGATGGCATCATCGACATCGGCGCCATCGATGCGAGGACCTACTACGCTGATGAGGATGGTGATGGATTCGGCGATGAGGGGGCGCCGGGGCTGGCCTGCGAGATCCCCGAGGGGGCGCTCATCGTCGGCGGCGACTGTGACGACGGCGACGCCAGAGTAAACCCCGACGCCGTGGAGCTGTGCAGCTCGGGCGTTGATGAAGACTGCGACGGCAGCCCCGAGCCCTGCGGTGTGGAGGGCGCGCTCACCGACGGTGACGCCGATTACACGATCCTCGGTGACGCGGGCTCAGGCTTGGGCTCTGCCATGACCGTAGGTGACCTCAACGGCGACGGTGCTGACGACCTCGTGGTGGGCGCATTCGGCACCGACGTCTCTTCAAGCCTCACCAACGCGGGCGCTGCGTACATCGTCTACGGACCCATCGCCGCCGACCTTAGCCTGCCCGCCGACGCAGACCTCACCATGACTGGCGTTGCTGCCTCGGACCTCACTGGCTACGTGATCTCCGCCGAGGGTGATGTGAACGGCGATGGGGTAGACGACCTCCTGATCTCCGCGTACCGCTATGATCCCGATGGTCGGTCGGACGCCGGGGGTGTGGCCTTGGTTTACGGATCTACGAGCGGTCGCACAGGCTCGTTGACCTTCACCACCGGGGATGCGCTGTGGGGGGGGGCAACGGCGGGCGACGCCTTTGGCACGGCCGCCCAGATTGTCGGTGACTTTAACGGTGACGGTTACGACGACTTCGTACTCGGCGGCTTTGGCGTAGATCTGACGGATTCGGCCTCCGGCGCGGTCTACCTGTTTGCGGGCTCCTCTGCGAAGTACGGCGGCTCGGAGAGCTTATCCACCGCTGCCATAACGATCTCCGGGGCAGGCGGCGCGGACCTTCTGGGCGAGCTGCGCAGCGTGAGTGGCCGGGTCGATCTTGATGGGGACGGCCTCAATGAGCTCGTCCTTGGCGCGCGCGGGATTGACGACTTTGGCGCCTATGCGGGCGTGGTCTACGTCATCTACGGGAACGAGTACGACATAGGCAAGGGCGGCGTGTCGGTCGCCGACGACGTCGCTGATGTGATCTTCACTGGGGTCGCCGCCGGAGACTACCTGGGTAAGCCAGAGGGCGTTCGGGACACCGACGGCGACGGCTATGACGATCTGTTCGTCGGCGGCCCCGGTGCGGACCCGGGCGGTGTCTCGGCGGCGGGCTGCGTGTGGCTCCTCCCCGGCGGCCGCACCATGTACAGTGGCAAGGACTCCATCAACACCTACGCAAGCGCCGAGATCTGCGGTATAGGTGCGAACGACTCCATCGGTGGCGTCTCCTACGGCGGCGATATCAACGGCGACGCCTACTCGGACGTGGTCGTGACGAGCTATTTGATGGACGTCGGGTCTACCTCCGACGCAGGCGCAGCGTACGTCTTTTTCGGTCCAGTGAGCGGCAGCTACCTCACCACCGACGCCGACGCCTCGCTGAGCGGCAGCAACACCAATGACTACATGGGCCTCGGCGGCACGATCATGGACTACGACGGCGACGGCGCCGACGACCTCATCATCGGCGCTTACGGCGCTAGTGCCGCCTACATCTGGCGCGGCGGCGGCCTCTAGCCCCCCACTCGCCCCCTCATTGTCGCTGTGCTTTCGCGAGGGATCGGCTACGCTCTGGGGAAACCGATGGAGGATCTCCCGATGCGCAGCCCCCTCATGATGCTCTCTCTGCTCGCCCTCATGGCCTGCGGCGACAAGGACGAGAGCTCCACCGACTCCGTGCCCGTCGTCGATGACTCCGCGACCGACGACTCCGAGACCGACGACTCCAAGACTGACGACTCCACCGACGACACCGGCCCCGAGGTCATCGACGTGGACGGGGACGGCTCCCCGGCGGACGAGGACTGCGACGACAACGACGCCGAGGTCAACCCGGGCGCCCAGGAGATCTGCGACGGCATCGACAACGACTGCGATGACCTCACCGACGACGCCGACGACAGCGTTGATCTAGGCTCGGTGCAGACCTGGTTCGACGACGCTGACGGTGACGGCTACGGCGCCGGAGACGGCGTGCAGGTCTGCGCGCCCCCAGAAGGCACGGTGAACGTCGATGGCGACTGCGCCCCCGACGACGCAGCGGTGAGCCCTGGCGCCGCTGAGGTCTGTGACTCGGGCGCCGACAACAACTGCGACGGCCTGGCCGATGACGCCGATCCCAGCCTCGACCCCAGCTCCGCCAGCACGTTCTACGCCGACGCCGATGAAGACAGCTACGGCGCCCCCGGCGACACGATCATCGCCTGCGAGGCCCCGGCGGGCGCGGTGAGCGACGACTCGGACTGTGACGATGGCGACGCGGCGGTGAACCCCGTCGCCGATGAGGTCTGCGATGGCGCCGACAACAACTGCGACGGCCTCACCGATGACGCCGACCCCGCCCTGGACGTCACCACGACGACCACCTTCTACACCGACGGCGACAGCGACGGCTTCGGCGACGACGACAACCCGGTCTTCGCCTGCACCTTGCCCTCGGGCGCGGTGACCGACTCCACGGACTGCGACGACTTTGACTCCACGGTGAACCCCGACGGTGACGAGGTCTGCGACGGGATCGACAACGACTGCGACGAGGATGTGGACGCCGATGACTCTAGCGTCGATCTCTCCACGGGCAGCACGTTCTACACCGATGGCGACGGCGACGGCTACGGCCTCACCGATGAGGCGGTCTTCGCCTGTGAGGCCCCCGCGGGCACCTCGGCGGTGGACGGCGACTGTGACGACCTCGACGAGCTGATCTCTCCCGCCGCGGATGAGGTCTGCGATGGCGCCGACAACGACTGTGATGATGACGTCGATGACGACGACGCGAGCCTCGACGTCAGCTCGGGCACGCT
>Ga0209467_1002878_pt1 | contig 11752 bp, 9 predicted proteins | sample Higcelwee11metaG_FD_187175 | JGI IMG/M metagenome (GOLD analysis project Ga0209467, IMG submission 187175) | Freshwater pond sediment microbial communities from the University of Edinburgh, under environmental carbon perturbations - High... | ecosystem: Environmental > Aquatic > Freshwater > Pond...
TACAATCGGGAATGCTGGATTCCAAACCCTTTCAGCACATTGATTACCCCCGGTGGGCAGATCTTTTGTTGGTGATTCCTTGTTCTGCGAATTCTCTTGCCCGTATGGCGGGTGGTTTTGCTGATGACCCGGTATCGCTTTGTTTTATGGCGGGGACCTCTGCAAAGTGGATTGCTCCAGCGATGAATTCTGCGATGTATCTTTCTTTTGCGGTTCAAAAGAATATTGCCACTCTGCGCGATGCAGGAACGATTATTCTGGATGCTCCGGCAGGGGAACTTGCTTGTGGTGAAGTCGGCCCTGGCCGCTGCCCGGAACCTCTCTCGGTCATTGAAATGCTGAAAGAAGCCGAAGAACCGGCATCCTCTCTACCTTCGAATGGTAAAAAAGTTCTGATTACCGGAGGTCGCACGGAAGAATCCATGGATCCTGTTCGTTACATTTCGAACCGCTCCAGTGGTAAGACCGCGGTCGCTTTGGCATCGGCGTTTTGTAGCGCAGGTTACTCGGTCACCATGGTGCAAGGTCCCATGGAAGCGAAGGTACCGGAAGGGGTCGCTGTCATTCCAGTGAAAAGTGCCTGTGAAATGCATGAGGCTGTGATGCGCGAATTGCCAGGGGTCGATGCGGTCGTGCATTGCGCCGCTGTGGCCGATTACCGCCCAAAAACAACCGCAGCAGAAAAGATTAAAGACAGTCGCAATCTTCTCACTTTGGAACTCGTTCCGAATCCGAATATTTTGCGCGATTCCGTTGCGGCCAAAAAGAAAGGGCAAGTGATTGTCGGTTTTGCTCTGGAAACAGAACACGCTGAAGAGCACGCTCAAGAGAAACTTGAAAAAAGTGGTGCGGATCTCTTAGTGCTCAATACTCCAGTGGCAGAGAATAGTGGTTTTGGTTTTGATTCGGTTGCTTACGCTTTAGTGGCCTCCTCCCATCCAGTGACTTCCGTTTTTCATAACACAAAGGCTGCGCTTGCAAAAGAGGTTGTCGACTTTGTGAATACTCGTTTGGGAGTTCAGACGCGTGCCTGATTTTTCTCAATTGCGTGAGTATATCACTGCCCAAGCGGAGCTGGGGGGCGAGGATGTTTTTTTAGACGAACCTTGGAGTTTGGCAAGTTCCGTAAAAGTTTCTCATGCAAAGTCGTCCTCTGTAAAAACGATTCCAGAGAGACCTCCTGTAGAGTTAAAACCCGCAGCTCCTATTGCCTGGAACCTACCCTCACAGGCTTCAACAGCTACAGAAAATGAGGCGGCTTTTGAAACGGTGGAAGGGCTTTCTTCCTTTTATGAAGCATTGCAAAAAGACACACTTTATGCAAAAAGCAAAAAACCTTTTTGTGCAGGTGAGGGCAAGGATACCCCGTCGGTAATGCTCGTGTTTTATGCCCCAAAGCCTACTGAAATGGACGCCGGCGGACTCTGGAATACAGAGGTGGGAACCATGCTTAGCAATCTTTTCGAGAATCTTCATGTGAAAAAAGAAGATTGCTTTGTGACGTATTTTTACAAAATGCCTATGGTGCGAGCGGCTTCTCCGCTGATTGTGACTCGTCTTCGAAGAATGTTCTTGAAGGAAGTCTCTTTAGTGCATCCTCAAACGGTAATCTTTTTTGGAGAACATCTGCTGAAGCAAGCCTTGGAAATTCAGGGATCATTGCTGGATATGGGGGGAACCCCTTCTCAATTTGCCAATGTAAGGGCCACGGCATTGATAGATCCTTACGAAATGATCAAAGACAAACAACTTAAGCTTATTACTTGGAAGACTCACATTCCTCGCAGTGGCTTCTTTATCTAAATTCGAAACATGTCCGAAAATTCCGAAATTTTTCAATATTCTGGCCGTACTGCTCCACAAGCGATTGACGCTGAAGTGTTTCTTTTGGGGGGCGTTCTCCAGGATTCCAACGTCTTGGTAGAGATTGTGCCGATTTTGGAAGCGGAATCATTTTACCAAGAACGTCACCAGATTATTTGGAACACCATCCTCGAATTATACAAGATCAATACTCCCATTGATATCGTGACTCTTTGCTCTGCCTTGGATGGAGTGGGTAAACTTCAGGCGGTGGGTGGTAAGGACTATATATTCCAGTTGATGGAGTCGGTCGCTTCTGCTGCAAATGCCAAGTGGCATGCTGAACTGATCCAGAAAAAGGCTGCTCTTCGGAGCCTCATTACCTCAGCCAATAAGACGATTCGAAGTGCTCTAGATTCTTCTGCGGAACCAGAAGAAATTATTCAGGAAGCGGAAAGAGATATTATGGATCTTGCAGAAAAGCGAGTCCGTGATTCTATGCGTCCTGCTGGAGCCGTGGTGAATGATGTTTTGAAATCACTTGAGAATAGGAAAGGGGGCATGACGGGGTGCCCTACTGGATTTGCGGATCTGGACCGCTTGACCAACGGTTTACAGCCTTCGGATCTTATTATCCTTGCTGGCCGCCCGGGCATGGGAAAAACGGCATTTGCCCTTACGCTTGCTGCTAATGCAGCTATTAATTTTGGAAAAAAAGTGGCCTTTTTCAGTCTGGAAATGGGTGGAGAACAGTTGGTCCAGCGTATCCTCTGCTCTCGCGCTCAAATTGACATGGGTAAGCTTCGGAGTGGAAACTTGCGCGCTGAAGATTTTCACAAGATTCCTCAGGCGGCCCAACCCATTATCAACTCATCCTTATACATTGATGATAATGCGGATTTAGGAATCATGGAACTCCTCTCCAAAACGAGAAGTTTGAAGAGCAAAATAGGCCTCGATTTGGTGGTTGTGGACTATTTACAGTTGATGAAAACAGGGAAAGAAGAAAACCGAGCGGTCGCCATTGGCGCCATTTCCCGCGGTTTAAAAATCCTTGCAAAAGATTTGAAAATCCCCGTCATTGCTCTTGCGCAGCTGAGTCGTAAAGCGGAAGAAAAAGGTCGTGAGCGTCCTCAGTTAAGTGACCTTCGCGAGTCCGGCTCTATTGAACAAGATGCCGATATGGTATGGTTTGTGGAACGTTCTTTTTATCGTAGCCATAACGAAGAAGAAAAAACAAAAGCGCAACTTTTAGTGGCCAAGCACCGAAACGGATCCACTGCAGATATTGATTTAACATGGATTGCAGAATACACGACATTCTACGATTACGTCGAAGAAGACAATGGCGGCAATTTCGGTTTTGGGAGCGATGATCTATGACCCTCGTTCTCAAACCCCTATTTTTCTTGGGACAAAAAATTGTGGGTGCCATTTCGGGCGTTGGAGAGATCTTTTGTATTCTTTTCTACACGTTACGAGCACTTCCGTATGCGCATAAAAATGTAAATCTTATTGTCAAGCAAATGGTGGCGATCGGTGTGTCTTCCGTGCCGCTGCTTTTTGTGACTTCCATTTTTACAGGGATGGTGGCGACGGTGCAGGCGGATTTTCAATTCCGTGGCTTGGTGTCAGATAAGTTTGTGGGTACTGCCGCGTGTAAAATGATTCTCATCGAATTGGGCCCTCTTTTAACGGCGTTGGTCCTTGCAGGACGTGTGGGGAGTGCCCTTGCGGCAGAAATCGCCTCTATGCGTGAAAAAGAAGAATTGGATGCTTATGCGGTTCTTGACTTAGACCCCTATCGTTATTTGGCACTTCCTCGATTCATCGCATTCTTTACCATGGTCCCTTGTCTCACTATTATTTCTAATGGCTTAGCGCTGCTTGGTGGCTGGATTGTAAGTGTACTCGCACTCGATATCACGACTTATACTTTTTATACGGGGATGCAGTATTTATTTCAACCCATGGATCTTTTTGCCGGTGTTATTAAGTCTTTTGTCTTTGGAGTCACCATCTTCCTTCTTGGTTATTATCATGGACTCAATGCGAGTGCGGGGGCAAGGGGGGTTGGGCTTGCGACAAAAGATGTGGTTGTTTCAAGTTGTCTTATGATTTTGATTTTGGACTTTGTTGTTGCGGCAATTCTTTTCCAGTAGGATTTTACCATGCCAAATGTGAAAATTAATCCTGATGATGTGATGATTCAGCTCCGAGGTCTTAAAAAGAACTTTGGAAGTCAATCCGTCTTGTCTGATGTGAATCTGGATATTCGTCGTGGTGAGACCATGGTTATCATTGGCCAGTCTGGTGTGGGAAAATCAGTCATTTTAAAACACATGATTGGCTTGTTGCAGCCGGATGAAGGTGAAGTGGCCGTGGATGGAGTCACTATCAGTACTGCAAAATATTTTGATACACGGACGATTCGTAAAAAAATGGGGATGCTTTTTCAGATGGGCGCTCTTTTTGATTCTATGGATACGGGTGAAAATATTGCTTTTGCTTTGCGTGAACACCACCCCGAGTTGTCTGAAGCGGAAATTCAACAACAAGTGACCGATAAACTCAAAATCATCAATCTGGTGCCGGAGTTTCGTACCAAGATGCCGTCGGAACTTTCCGGTGGTATGCGTAAGCGCGTAGCTCTTGCCCGAGCCATTGCCCTTAGCCCTGAAATTCTTCTGTATGATGAGCCAACGACCGGATTGGACCCCATTACAAGTGATGTCATCAATGATCTCATTTTGGAAATGCAAAGTAAGTTGGGGGTGACTTCTGTTGTGGTCACTCATGATATGGTGAGTGCCTTCAAGGTCGCTGACCGAATCGCTATGTTGTACAAAGGACGCATTATTGAAGTGGGCTCAGTGGAAGAAATCAAGAAAACCACAAATCCTTTTGTGAAACAATTTATAACGGGTCAACGCAAAATTGATTCCGAAAATTAAAGAGATTCATTTGAGCAGTATTTTAAGGTGTATGGGTGCGGAAGTTGTTGCTCCGCAGCACGTCACCGTGTTTTTGAGCCAAATTGACCTAACGAAACTATGCAAAATGTTGCGTTTTCCAGCGAATTGTTTAAATTTGGGAACAAATAGAGAGGTTTTATGAATAAGAAGCTCATGTTCGGAATCGGCGCTCTTTGCGTAGTGGGTTCCATTTTTGTCGCTTGCGGATCTGGCGATGTGAGTGCTCCATCTGAACAAGATGAAATCAACGCCCAGATGGCTGCGACTGTGTACAAGGATGATAGCACAAGTGGCACATCCATGAATGCTTGTTTGAAAGATGCAGCTTGTGCGGCTTCTTTGCAATCTCCAGTTTCTAGTGCGGTGACATCTTCAGCCACTGTTCCATCGTCTTCCTCGACACCTATTGTCGTTAGCAGCAGTAGCACCACGCCTCCGCTATCTTCCAGTACGGGAGTTCTTTCTTCTGCTGTTGTAGTAAGTTCCAGTTCTGTATACATTCCTCCGACTTCTTCCTCTTCTGCAACGTCTGCTTCGAGCACGGAGCTCACAGGCACTTGTAAACCTAAAACGACCCCTATCAATAAGGGGCAATCCGCACAATGGGTGTGGACTCGTTTAACGCCTGCAGGTACGGGTGGCATCGCACTTCAAGGTTCTTCGACTTTTACCTGGACGATGCCGGGTTCCACTGAAGCTACAGCAACGGGTGCAGGTCTTGTCACCCCAACAGCAACGTATGCGGCCTCGGGTTCTTATGTCGCTTCTGTTACGGTCGGTGATTTTACTGCGGAATGCTCTGCTTTGCAGGTCAATGGAGCCGCCATTACGGGTACTTGCACTGCCAACAAAACGACGGCTGATGTCTCCGCCTCCCCAGCGGATACGATCACATGGACTGTTGAAGCAACATCTGTAGGGGCAACCATTACCGGGTATACGTGGACGGGTGCCACGGGGACATCGGAAACAGGCATTCTCGCGGCTAGTAACGCTACTGTTGGAACCACTGTCGCACCGACGGTCTCCGTTACCAATGATGACAACACGGTACAGAAGATTACTTGCGATGGGGTGAAGGTGATTGACTCCAGCGCACCGGAGTTTGAATTGAAGGCTCAAAATACTGAAATTTCACTTCCGGCGGGTTCATCTACTATCACAATGAACTTGGATGCTGGTTGGCACAATGGTACCACTGGAACTTGTAATTTCTCCTGTAACGAATCTACGGGTACCTTGACGGGATCTGTGGATGGTGTAGCCTTCACTGGTTCTTATTACTACACAGCATCAATTCCTATCACGAGTACGATCAGCGGCTATTCTTTGCCGGTGATTCTCTCTAAGGCTTCCACTTGTAAGATCGGTTGGTAAAGTTTTCCCTTTGTCTTTATTTAATTAAAACACTCCCTTTCTGGGGGTGTTTTTTTTATCATTAAAAATCCCCATATATTGCCATAAGCTGGTTCTTGCTTTTCTGACTTATCCATACATCTGTTCTTAGAATAACTAAATTCAAAATATGCTTCGATTAAAATTTCGCTATACGACAATCCTTGCCCTATTTTTCAGTGTTTCCGCCCTAGCTTACCTCCCTGGGGAAAACTCATTTGTAACGCTACCCAATTCCAACGGAATTTTTGGGAATCCAGCGTTGCTACCGGCATTCGATTCTCCGGGAGCCATTGTTTCCTATGAGAAAGAGAATGGCATTCATGATTTCCGCACAGGATTTAATATCTCGTCTTTTGGATGGGGTTTTGAATATTTGTCAAATGGGGAAGCCATTGATGAAACTCGATGGAGCATGACTCATGGTTTTGATTTGTGGGATCGCGCCCTTTTTATTGGTCAACGTGTTGAGGCGTTTCGAAGTGCCGATTTTGGAGGTACCGCGTGGGATTACTCTCCAGGCATTCTCTTTCGCCCGTTCCAATATGTGGCTTTAGGTTACACGAGTCATAATCTTTTGCAAATAGGCTCAGATTATCAAAAAAGAAATCAAGAATTTGGGGCTACTTTTCGCCCCCTCTCTTCTCTTTCCGTGAGTTGGAATACGCTGAATTTTGAGACCCATCGTTTATTGGTTTCTGCGGACCTCTACCTTTTTAATATCGGCTTTCAAATTCCGTTAGTGGGTGATGAAGAAGAATATAAACTCACGCTCTCTCGCTCTTTTGGTGCCTATAACGATTTGGCCACCACTTTTTATGATGATTATCGTCCTCACAGCGTCGCTTGGGGATTTCATAGCGCCCGCAACCCCAATGGTTCCCTTTTATCTCACGTGGTACGAGTTCCTTTGAACGTGCCTATCCGCGAAACGGAAGAAGGCTTTTCCCTTTTGGGGTCTAACACGATGGGGCTTGAAACGGTTCGCAATCATTTGAATTTGCTCTTGGCGGATAAATCGGCATCTCTCATTATTCTTGATTTCTCTGGTTACCGTGCAGGGACTGCGGCATCCAAAGAAATTCAGCGAGGGATTCAAAGACTTCAGAAAGACGGTCGTCGTGTAGTGGCTTATCTGGACGAAGTGCGCCCCTCGGTCATGCTTGCCGCGAGTGCCGCCGACCGCATTGTCTTAGAGCCTTCGGCCCGTGTCACGTATCGAGGCATTGCAGGTGAGGTACTTTATTATAAGGGCTTTTTCGACTGGATCGGTGTGGATGTTCAGCTTTTACGCCATGGAGCCTACAAGTCGGCGGTAGAACCTTATACTGCGGATTCCATGTCGGTGGAAGCGCGTTCCAATATGGAAAATTTGTATAAAAAATGGTGGGTGGCTCTTACAGAAGACATTTATGCAAGGAAGGGAAATGCGGGTGCTCTGGATTCCTTTGTCAATAATCCGAAGCTCACGTCAAAGGAAGCGCAAAGAGTAGGACTTGTGGATACCGTTCTTTACTTGGATCAGGTGACGCCTTTTGCTCTCAAAGAATTTTATGGTGTCGAGGCCCCGTTTGCGATCGCTTCTACTTGGGCTCCCAAAGAAGATGTCAAATTGTTTAATGAAGATTGGCGTACTCGCGGGCACATTGCTCTTTTGAATATTGAAGGGACAATTGTAGAAGGCGAAGGCGGCTTCGATCCTCTCTCGATGCAAAGGAGTACGGGTTCAAGTGAAATTTTGGAAATTCTCGATGAAATTCGCCGTGATCCGAAATATGATGCTTTGGTGGTTCGTATCAATTCTCCAGGCGGTGGTGCACAGGCCTCTGATGTGATCTGGCATAGACTGCGCTCGCTGTCCGAATCTGGGTTGCCCATTGTTGCAAGTATTGGAGATGTGGGTGCTTCAGGCGGCTATTACATTGCTTGCGCCGCCGATCGCATCTTGGCAGAGAAGGCGAGTATTGTCGGTAGCATTGGTATTTTTGGAGGCAAGGTGAATCTTTCTTCTTTGTTCTCCAAATTGAAAATTCGAACGGAGACTGTGAAAACGCATGAACATGCCGATGCCGAAGGACAAGCGAGAGGTTTCACGGATGGTGAACGTCAAGCGCTCCAAGCTTATATGGATGATTTTTATGAACGTTTCTTGAATGTTGTCTCTAGAGCGACGAATATTCCTCACGATAAACTCGATAGCGAACTCGCTGGCGGTCGTGTCTTTACCGGTAGTGAGGCAGTAACTTCAGGGATGATTCACCAAATTGGTGGTATGGATGCGGCCATTGATGAGGCCAAAAAACTCGCGGGAATTCGTGCAAGTAAGCCCGTTGAAGTCGTGTCCCTTCTTGCAGATCGTTCCTATTTGGCCCGGAGCTTTAAGGACCAGACGCGTCTTTTCCAGTGGGTGAAAACAGTGGAAAAAACTCAAGTATGGGCTCTCGATCCTATCAGTTTTCTAGATGTGGAATAGTTAGGTTTAATGTATGTTAGAAATAGTATTCACCGTGTTGGGTTGCTTAGGAGCTTCTGCTTTTTGCTCTGTGACAGAAGCGGCTTTTTACAGCATCCCCAAAACCACAGTAGAAAATTTGGTGCAAAGAGGTTCTTTTACTGGGAAATATATCAGTCATGTAAAATCCAATATTGATCGCTATATTGCTTCGGTGCTTATTTTGAATACAGTGGCGAATACTATGGGGGTGTACCTGGTGACGACCTTGGCGGTCACTCGATTGAGCCATCAAGCACAATTTATTCTTCCTTTTATTCTTACCATTTTGATTCTTCTCTTTGGTGAAATAACGCCTAAGACCATAGGTGTAAAACAAGCAAAAAATGTGGCGCCACTTTCTGCAGTGCCGATGTATTACATCACCAAAATTTTGCAATGGACCGGTCTTATCTGGTTGTGTCTCACGATCACAAAACATTGGACTCGTTCCAAATCAGCCAAAGCTCCAGACGTCAGTATTGAAGATATCAATAGTTTGGTGAGCTTGGGACTTCGTGAAGATGTGATTGATCGCCAGCAAGCTTCTGTTATCAAAAATATATTGGCTTTGAAATCGATTCCTGTTCGGAAAGTGATGACGCCTAGGCAAGTTGTTTTTGCGTTACCTTCAAATAAAACGGTTGGAGAAGCTTTGGATGAAAACGGAAATTGGCCGTATTCCCGCATTCCTTTATATGGAGAGAACAAAGAGACTTGGGTTGGCGTGATCCTTCGTCGAGATGCTTATAATCACTTGGCAGACGGCAATCGTGATGTTCCCTTAAGAAAGATGATGCGCCCTCTACAATTTATTCCCGATAGCCTTACTTTAGATAAGTTATTACTCCGCTTCTTGAAACAGCGAGGCCACATTGTAGGCGTTGTGGATGAATGGGGCTCAATTGCAGGTATTGCCTCTTTAGAAGATGTCCTTGAAGAAATTCTCGGGCGTGAAATTGTGGATGAGTTTGATGAAAATGTGGATTTGCAAGAACATGCTCGTCGCAAGAGCAAAGCACTGGCCTTTCTAAAGGCTCATGAACGAATAAGTAGAGAAAAAATATGATTCATGAAATAGCCCCTCGTGTGATGCACAATGAATTTCGTTCGCAATTTCCTTTGGCGACGGATTACCTATTCTACTTTGAGGGTGAAAATGTTTTGCTTTGCAAAAATGGTGATTCTTGTACTCTACCGACATTTGAAAAAATTGCCGCTGATAATGAGGGCTTATTCCCTTTAGCTCACTATCTTTTTTCTATTGATGAAACGGCGTTCTTTTTAACAGAAAAAAAGCCTGTGGCATTAAATGATTCTTTTGTTATGGAATCGGCTCGTTGTTTCCGCCATTTTGCGGAACCGTGGCTTGGCTTTGCGGGTGCGACGGCGTCACATTTGTGGTGCTGGGAACGCGTGAATAAATTTTGTGGTGTTTGTGGTTCGAAAATGGATCGACACAAAAAGGAACGGGCATTCACATGCTCTCATTGTGAGAATATTGTTTATTCCCGGATTGCCCCTGTGGTCATCGTTGCGGTGAGCTCTGGTGATAAATTATTGATGGCTCGCAACTTGAATAACGTTATTCAAAAACTCTTTTTGATTTCGGGATTTGTGGATGTGGGGGAAAGCCTGGAAGAAGCCGTGGTCCGCGAAGTCAAGGAAGAAATGGGAATCGCGATTAAAAATATTCGTTATATCACAAGTCAACCTTGGGGTTTCTCCAATTCGCTGATTGCGGGTTTCACGGCGGAATTAGAAGGGGATGGAACGCTCCATATTCAAGAAGATGAAATTGCGGAAGCGGCTTGGGTTGATCGAAAGGACATCCCAGAATATGACCCCAGTCTCAGCATTTCGAGCTTGTTGATTGAAATGTTTCGAAAACAACAATCGTAGAGGTTTTGCCATTGGTAACCGCAGGCATTGATTTTATAGGTGACATTCATGGTCATCGAGAAAAATTAGAAGCGCTGTTGTCGCTTTTGGGTTATAGTAAGCAAGGCGGAGCCTATCGTCATCCAGAGCGAGTTGTGCTTTTTTTAGGCGATTACCTGGATCGAGGCCCAGATGTACGTGGTGCTGTAAATGTAGTGCGTGCAATGGTAGATGCGGGTTCTGCAACGGCACTTTTGGGGAACCATGAATTCAATGCGCTTTCCTTTTGGATTAAGCAATCTGAAGGAGGGTATCTTCGTGAACACACGATTAATAAAATCCTGATTCATGTAGAGACGATGCGCTCCTATCAAAAGCATCAGTCCGAATTCCATGAAATGTTGCGTTGGCTGTACACATTACCCCTGTACGTTGAAACCGAAACCTTTCGTGCTCAACATGCTTGCTGGGATTCGTTTTATATGGAACCATTGAAAAAACTTGGAATTACCACTCTGGAAAATGAAGATCGAGTACGCCGTTGTTGCGATAAGAAAGACCCTTTATATTGGCCCATTGATCGACTTTTGAAGGGCCCCGAAGTTCCTCTTCCTGAAGGGGTCTCTTTTTATGACAGTGAAGGCGTTCGCCGCGTTCGGACGCGCATCTGCTGGTGGAAAAATCCCCAAGGGAAAACGATTAATGAATTAGCGATACAGCCTGGGGTGGACTTTCCAGAGTGTTTGTACCCGTTAGAAACGGATACTTCTAATTATTATGGAGAATCGGAACGCCCTGTCTTTTTTGGACATTATTGGCTTGCTGGAAGTCCTTTACTTTTTCGCGAAAATGTTTGTTGTCTTGATTACAGTGTCGCCTCTTACAAAGGTAATGGGACACTTGCTGCCTACCGATTTGATGGAGAACAAACGCTGGATAACCGAAAAATCGTTTATGTCTAAATGGCCCTAAAATTTATTGAGATTTTTCTGATGTTGGGTGAGCCAGACTGAAAAATCTTTCGCGGAAAGCGGCTTGGCAAATAAGTAACCTTGCGCAATATCGCATTCTAAGGCTCCCAGACAATTGTAGGTTTCTTGCGTTTCAACGCCTTCTGCGACCGTTTTCATTCCCATTTTGTGAGCGAGCATAATGGCCGCTTCTACAATATGGATTGCTCCTTCATCCTCTGGTAATTTGCGAATAA
>Ga0209467_1002880_pt1 | contig 11735 bp, 9 predicted proteins | sample Higcelwee11metaG_FD_187175 | JGI IMG/M metagenome (GOLD analysis project Ga0209467, IMG submission 187175) | Freshwater pond sediment microbial communities from the University of Edinburgh, under environmental carbon perturbations - High... | ecosystem: Environmental > Aquatic > Freshwater > Pond...
GGGCGCCCCGAGGCGCGCCTCTCTCAACAGCGCCACGACCTCCTCCAGCACACGCTCCAAGAGCCAGCGGCAGGCCTCGGTCTCGTCTCGGTGCTCTCGCGTCACGCGCAGGAGCGCGGCGGCGTCAACAGGCGGCATGGGGCTCCTTCACGAGGCGACGGGTACGATGACCCCTCCTCTATTTCTGTGGACGCCGATGCGCGCGCTGCTCCCCGATCGATACCAGCGTGAGGAGCTCCTCGGCGCGGGCAGCCAAGGCCTGGTGTGGCGGGCGCGGGACACGCTGAGCAATCACCGCGCGGTGGCGGTGAAGGTGCTGCGGGCGGACACCCCGAGCCCCCTCGCCCGCCGAGAGGTCGCCGCGCTCTTGGCCCTGGACCTGCCGGGGGTGGTGCGGCTCTATGACGACGGGCGCTGCCCGATCGAAGGCGGCGGGGAGGCCAGCTTCTTGGTGATGGAGCTGGTGGTGGGTGAGCGCTTCTTCCCTCGGGGCACGGCGCGCTGGGAGACCCTGCGCGGTCCGATCGTGGCGCTGCTGCGGGTGCTGCGCCGGGTTCACGCCGCGGGGGTGGTGCACCGGGATCTCAAGCCCGCGAACATCCTGCGCCGCGGCGACGAGGTGGTGCTCCTCGACCTCGGCGTGGCCGCCGGAGAGGGCGCCGACGCCGCCCCACCCCTCGACGCGGACGAGATCGGCGACGCGGCGTACATGGCTCCAGAGCAAATTCGCGACCCCGAGCGGGTGACCCCCGCCGCCGACCTCTACGCCGTGGGCATGATCACCTACGAGTCCCTCACCGGGCGGGCGGGGCCGTCGATCCATGAGCGCCTAAACGACACGCCGCCCCCCGACCCGAGAGAGGTCTGCCCCGAGCTGCCCCCCGAGGCCACACGCTTCGTGAGGGCCCTCTTGCAGCCCGACCCCGGCCAGCGCGCGCCCACGGCGGAGGCGGCCTTGGCCTTGTTGGGCCACGACGCGCCGAGCGAGCTGCACGACGACCTCCGCCGCTGGTGGTCGGGGGCCGAGCGCTCCCGCGAGGCGCTCTTGGCGCTGTTTTTGGGCCCCGAGCGGATCCTACGCCGCCAGAGCCGGGCCCTGGCGCTCCTCGAGCGGCGGTCGCTCCCCACCCCTGAAGACCGCGCCGCCGAGCTGAGCGCCTGGATCGCCGGAGGCCGCGCGTCTTGGGCCGACGGGGCGGTGCAGCTCTCGACGGCGGACCTCCAGTGGCTCAGCCAAGACATCAGCCTGCGCCCCCTGCCCGACCCGCCGCCGGGCCTCAAGCTCACCCCACGGCTCACAGAGCTGCACACGCTGATCCACCTGGGCTGGCCCGAGGCCACCCGCGCCGCCTTGGCGAGCGCCTGGAGAGAGCCGGACCTCGACGAGTCCTTGTCGAGCTTGGCCACGAAGGGCCTCATCCGCTGGTTAAGCCCGGACGCCGTGGTCAGCGTGATCACGCCTCTGGGCTGGGCCGGCGCTGAGCCCAATCGACACAAACGCCTCGCCCGCCGCTGGGCCGAGGCCCTGCCCCCGAGCGCCCCCAGCCGCCTGCGCCTGCTGCTCCTCGCCGGGCCGCGGGAGGACGAGATCCGCGACGCCCAAGCCGAGGCCGAGGCCCGCGCCGCCCAAGGCGACACCGCCGGGGCCTTGATGACCCTCGACCGGCTCCTGCGCGCCGCCCGCGAGCTCAACATCGCCGCCCTGGAGCTGCTCCTGCACCACAGCCGCGCCTGGGTGTCGTTGTCGGCGAGCGGCCCCGCCGAGCTGGCGCGAGGGCTGTACGAGCTGGCGCGCTCGGCCCTGCCCGCCGAGGCCCGAGCGCCCCTGGAGCGCCTGCTGCGGGCGGCGCGGCAGATTCGGCAGGGCGAGGGGCTCAGCGGCCTCGCCACCCTCAGCGACACCCCGCCGTTTGAGGACGAGCGCCTGGACCGCTGGCGGTTTGGCCTTCAGGTCGAGGCCCTCAACGTCGCCGGCGCCGAGGCCCGTCACGCCCTGTTGATGAAGGCCGAGGCCTGGGCGACCGCCCGGGGCACCCCCAGCGCCAGGGCTGATGTGAACCACTGGCGGGTGCTCGCCCAAGACAGCACTGAAGACGTCGAGGCCGCCGCCCGCCTGCTCCCCAGCGTGATCGTCGGCAAAGCCACACGGTCGGCCTCGCTCTCGTCCTTGGGCAGCTACGCCGTGGCGCTCATGGAGCTGCGGCGGTTTGACGAGGCGCGGGACGCGGCGGATCGGCTCATTCGCGAGGGCGGCGCCTTGGGCCTGCCGGTGCCGGTGATGATCGGGGAGTGGGTGAGACGCTCCACCGATTATCGGCAGGGCCTGCCGCTCACCGTCGATGAGCCCTTGGCCCAGGCCGCCCGGAGCCTGCAGGCCGACGCCCGGGCGGGCCAGCTCTTGTTCACCGAGGCCACGATAGCCTGGCGCGCGGGCGACCTCGCCATGGGCGCGACCCTGGCCCGAGAGACGGCGGCGCTCTGGCGACCGCGAAGCTCCGCGGGAAACCCCAGCGCCCACTGCCTCATCGCCCAGGCGCTCTTGGCCGTCTGTGAACCCTCCACAGACGAGGCCCTGCACACCTTGGCGACGCAGCTTGAAGAGGCGGCCCAGAGCCCTCGACCGGGCCTCGCCCTGCAAGGATTCGGGGTGCTCCTCCGCTGCTTCCCTGAGCTTCGCCCGCGCTGGTTTGACGCCGCCAAGGCCGTCTTTGAGCGCACCCCGACGGTGTACCGCCATGGCGTACGCGAGATTCTTGATGTTGAGCCTGTCCTGTTCGGTACAGCGGGCCCGTCCGCGCCATGAGTGGGTGAGCCGCCGATGGTGCGCGGCCACCCGAGGACCGAACGATGCTCACGCTGAACCTGAACTACTACATCGAAGACGACCGCTGCCCGCAGCTCCACATCGGCACCGCCGACTTCGCCCCCGACCCGAACGGCGGCGGCGAGGGCCCCTTGGAGCCCGCGGGCATGGACTCCGAGCACCGGAGCGCCCTGCCCGCCGTCACCCTGGGCATGGGCTGGGCCAGCTCCCCAAACCCCGGCGCCAGCGGCACCAGCCGCGAGCTGCTCGCCGCCTGGAACGGCCTGCCCCAGACCTTCCCCCAAGACGCCTCCGACCTCCGCTTCCCCTTCCCCGCCCGGGTTCGGGACCGCGCCGTCACCCAGACCCTCTTCACCTCGATGGCCGCGTTCCAAGACGCCGTCGCCGACCGCCAGACCCACCTGAACCGCGACATCCCCTGCTGGGACGCCACGGGCGTGCGCTACGCCGATCTCAACACAGACTTCGCCAACGGCACAGAGGGCTGTGAGACGCGAGACCTCTTCCGCGAGTCCGACAACACCCCCGTTGGTGTGGCCTTCATCTTCCGCAAGAGCAGCACCCAGACCGAGCAGCACTGGGTGTTGTTCAACACCGAGCGTCTTGATGACGTGCGGATCTTGCGTCGCAACACCGGCGGCTTCACGTCGTTGAGCGCCTTTTTTGCCTATCTCACCGAAAACAAGCCCCAGAACGTGAGCTGGCCGCACGCGTTTGAGACGGTCACGCATTACCTCTCTTGTCCTTGGTGAGGGGGAGATGAGCACGCCAACGGACACACTTGACCACGCCACCGTGCTCTTCTTGGGCTATGAGGCCGAAGGAGCGGGCAAGATTTATCTGCGTGAGGAGCGAAAGGCCATCCAAGAAGGATTGGCGCGCTCCTCCAACGGTCACGGGCTGCACGTCGCTGATCACAGTGACCTGACGATTGACCAGCTCCCGGCGCTGATCGAGCGTGAGCGCCCGGTCATCCTACACATCTCCAGCCATGGAGATCCGGGAGGGCGCCTCATCGTGCGCATGGGCGAGGCCTATCAGCCTGTCGAGACAGACGCCCTCGCGAAGCTGATCTTGGGCTGTGCCGCTCCGCCGCGGCTGGTGGTCCTCAACGCCTGCTTCTCGGCGCCCCTCGCCAACAAACTTCGCGACGGTGGGCTCGTGGTGATCTGCACCGCCGAGCGCGCGCCCGCGGCGTTGGCGGCCCGGTTCGCTGGGCTTCTCTATGAGCAGATCTCCCAGGGGGTGACGCTCGAGGTCGCGTTCAGCAGCGCACACATGGGGATCACCGCCCACGACCGGAGCGTCAGAGACCTCTACAAGCTCAAGGAGCCGGCCAACAATCCCCCAAGCAACATCAGGCTCGTGACTGTGGGCGACGCGAGGGACAACCTCACCGCGAGTCAAGCGGCCGAGCGAGGTCTGCCGCCTCACCAGCTCGTGATCTTGCTCGATGCCTTTGAGAGCAGCGTCACGTTGGCGGGCCTCTTGCCCCACATCGCCGACTACCGCGAGCGGCGTGAGCTGTTCTTGTTGTCGGAGGAGATGCGGCGTCTGAACGTGCGGCGACTTCGCCAAGAGCACCCCCAACCGGAGGACTGGCAAGGTCTCGCCGAGGCGGTTCAGGCCCTCGTGGACAAGGTGCGGGTGTGTATTCCACCGGACGACGCCCACCCCGTCGAGTACTTCATCGGCGGGAAGGCGCCCCACGCGGTCTACGCCCACGTCGGGTTTATTCTGTCGTCGTTCAGCGGTCAGGCCCGGTCGATCCGGATCATCCACCACAACAACTTCTCGGGGCCCCTCGTCTTTGATCTCACGGGCCAGGCGCCTCACGGAGGTCAAAAGTTCTTCGACAAGGAGGACGGTCTCGACCATGACCGCCCACAACCGGCGGACGGTGATCTCGGATTTCACGCTGCACCCCAAGGCCGTGACGCGAACGACAAGATCCTCGAGTATTTTCGGTCCGAAGGGAGAGGGCGATGTGGCGGGGTGGTCTCGATTCGACACACTCGCCCCGACCCGGCGAGAAACGGCCAACCGACGGTGATGGGGCCTCAGGACGGTCCCCGCGCCGCGCACGAGCTGATCGTCACGAACCATCAGATCTCAAAGGTCTGGCCGCACCGTGGGGATCTGCATCTGTTTATGGACGGGCCTGACTTCACGGGTTTTCTTGTGGGGCGCGCCGTGAACCCAAGGCAGAGCCAAAACGCCAAGCTCCACCTGACCCACTACGTCGGCCAGCGCTACGTCCCCGCCTACACCCTCCCCCTCGCCGAGAGCCGCCCGCCCCACGTCCCCCAAAGCCCCGACGCCAAGCTCCGGCGCCGAGAGGTGTTTGACGCGATCAAACGGGGCATCGAGCTTCTGCGCGAGACGATCAAACGAGACGATCTCGTCCCGCCCCGAGGTTTCACCGCGGGCGGCGAGACGATGTCCGACCGGCTGCTCAAGCAGCTCGGAAGCCTCACCCTCGACGACAAGCCCGAGGGGGAGGTGTTTGAGCTGAGCGTCGGGCGCCGCGAGATGAAGATCGGCGAAGGCATCTGCCACGCGCTGCGTGATCTCGACGCCCCGGCCCTAGAGCGGTTTGGCCGACTGCTCACCTTGCATGAGCTCGCCCATCAGCCCCAGCGGCTCTTGGGCACCAACTACCAGGGGGTCGGCCGCGCCGGGGTGGTGCTGGAGGACATCGACTATTGGGCGGACGCCTTCGCGCTGTTGAGCGTGACGCGCTGGGAGGTGCGTGACCTGGGCGCGCGAGGGGCGCGTGACGCCGGGCGCATCTTGGAGCAGAACATCCGCGCGCACCTGCTGGGCATGGCCGCGTTCGACCGCATGGAGCAAGGCGACTCCCTCGCCCGCCTTCCCGAGCGCCGCCTTCGCCGCTACCTGCTGTGGTCGCTGCAGCGGGCCCGCGCCGAGCAGGTCCACAGCCCAGAGGCTCTGGACACCCTGCTCGGCGAGCGCCTCGTCGTCGAGCTCGCCCCCCTCGCCGGGCGCCTCGACGCCCGCGGCGACAAGCTCGTGCACCCCGAACAAGACGACCCCCAGCTCTTCGTGGCCCTGGGGGGCGTGCTCCTCCGGAAGCCCAAGCTCGCCGAGAGCTTCGTCCCCGCGCGCCTGGTCGGCCTCACCCGAGAGCTCAAGCTCGACGCCCTGCGGGATCACCTCCGCGCCGTCGTCGAGGAGCACTCCGCCGTGCTCACCGCCTGGGAGGCCTCGTGAGCCCCCCAGGCGGTCAGCCCTCCAGCAGCCGGTCCAAGAACAGGTTCCAGGCGCGGTTGAGGCGGCCCCGGGTGAGGCCGTGGCGGGCGGCGACCACCCCGTCGGGGTCGCCGGTCTCCATCTTGTTCAGCAGCGCGCGGCGCAGCGCGTCGGCCTGGGACTTGCCGTGCTCGGCGATGGCGCCCTCAAAGTGGCTCAGCCAGCGGGACGCCGAGACCACGACGTCTTGGGAGGCCGCCTGCTGCAGCGAGCGCTCCTCGACCAAGGCCAGGGACTGGTTGAACCGCCGCGCGTGGCCACGAAACACGCCCCGAAGCCGCCGCCAGGCGATGGTGTAGAGCAGGCCGCTCAGCGAGCCCAAGGCGGGCCGGGGGCGGCTATACACCACCACGAGGGCGTCGGAGAGGGCGTCCTCGACCTCCTGATCGCTGGCGTCGGGGAACGAGCGCCCGAGCAGGCGGCTGAGGCGGGCGCGGGACTTGAAGAACTGATTGGCCATTTGATCATCCACGGTGGACTCCTTGGGGTGAGGTCGGAGTCCAGTCTTAAATAGAACGTACTTCTCGTACAAAATCTACTCACTATCGTACATTTTGTACGATTCACACGACGAGGCTGAGCGAGCGCCGCCCGGCGGCTCCCTCCTTGATGAGAGGAGCGCCGAGAGGACGCTTGGCGCCTCACCGTCTGGACAGCCCGCTCCAATGAAACCGCAGCGCAGAGCGCCGGGCCCTCAGACCGTCACTCGGCGGGCAGCACCGTGGCCTGGAGCGGGATCTCGACCAGGGGCCGGTCTGGGTCGTTCGTCGCCAGAATCAGCGTGTCCAGCGCCGGGCCCGCCGTGGTGGCGTTCAAGAACACGGAGATCACGCGCTGGTCGTCCGAGCCCACCGAGAAGACTGGGGGCCCGGCGGTGTACTGCTCAGCCACGGCGAGGCTGAGGTGAATCTCGAGGTCGAGCTGCCCCGCGTTTCGTAGGGTGAGGGGCGCCTCAAGCCGGGCGCCCTCCAGGGGCTCGCCAAAATCTAAGGCCGCCGGGGACACCTCAAGCTGAGGCTCCCTGGGCAGAGAGGTGTCGAGGGTGTACGGCAGCGGCGCCAAGCAGCCCGCGCCGAGCGCGACCGCCAACGTGAGGAGCCCGATCGAGGTGTTGACCCACCTCACACCTGAATGACCCCGCTCACATCGGGGAACTCTTCAGTGATCATTCGCTCGATGCCGAAGGCCAAGGTGGCCGTAGACGACGGGCACGACGAGCAGGAGCCGATGAGGCGGATCTGCACGACGCTCTCGGGGGTGAGGCCGACGAACTGCACGTCGCCGCCGTCTTGCGCCACGGCGGGGCGGATCTCCTCGTCGATGAGCCGGGAGATCTGCGCCGCGAGGGGCGAGGACGTGTCGAGGGACTCGACGGACTCGACGAGGCTCACCGCGGGCTCACCCGAGGCGAGGTGCTCACGGATGAGCGCCTTGATCGACGGCACCAGCTCGGGCCAAGACGTCTCGGACACCTTGTTCACAGTGACAAAACGAGAGGTGACGAGCACCTGACGCACACCGGCGAGGGAGAACAGGCGGCGGGGCAGGGCCGAGTCGGCGGCGGACTCCGGCGACGTGAACTCGAAGGTGCCGCGGGCCACGAAGGGCTCACCGACCTTAAACATCAAGGCGTCGGGGTTCGGGGTCGGGAGGGTATCGACGGAGATCTCAGGTTCCATCAGGGCTCCTGGACTAGACTCAGCTTGTATGCCACGGCGCGGCGAAGAGGTGCGCGACGACTCGACCCCTTAACGTGGGCCAGGAGGCGGCGCCTGCTTCGATTGACGCGGGGAGCGGGTTAGGGTTTCGCCGTCGCCCCCGATCCCTCCCCAGCTCGCCCCTTCTCGTCGAGGCCCCGATGCCCCAGGTTCAGCTCACGCGCGGTGAGGTCGTCGAGTCTTCCCACCCCTTCTCCGCCGTCGTGGTCCACGACGGTCAGCTCACCCAGACCTGGGGCGACGACGTTCACGCCGCCTGGCGCAGCGCCGCCAAACCTTTCCAGCTCTGGTGCGCCCTGGAGGCCTTGGGTGACCCGGCCCTCTCCCCCGCTGAGCTGGCCATCGGCGCGGCCTCCCACGCCGGTCAGCCCGGCCACGTCGCCCAGGTGCGCGCCTTGCTCCAGCGTTTTGGCGTGGAGGAGTCGCGCCTGAGCTGCGGCGGGCACCTGCCCCTGAACGTGAACGCCGCCGAGGCCATGCTCCGCGCCGGGGAGCCCTTCGGCCCGATTCACAACAACTGCTCAGGCAAACACACCTTCATGCTCGCGGCCTGCGACGCCCAAGGCTGGACGGGCGACTACCGACGCGCCGACCACCCGCTTCAGCGCCGTGTTCAAGAGACGCTGACCGCCTGGTGCGGCGAGGCCCCGCGCCTGGGCGTAGACGGCTGCTCGGTGCCCACGTTCTTGATGCCGATCTCGGCCTTCGGGCGGGCGTGGTCGGCCTTGGCCCGGGCGATGCACGACGACGGCGACCCCCGCCTGGGCCGCATCGGCCGGGCGATGGCGGCGAACCCCTGGATGTTCAGCGGTGACGACCGCATCGACCTGGACATGATGCGCGGGGCCCAAGAGCCCATGCTCGTCAAGATCGGCGCCGCCGCGCTGTACAACGTCGCCTTGCCCAACCGCGGCCTCGGCCTCACCGTGAAGATTCACTCTGGCGTCGAGGCGGCCTTGCCCCTGGCGGTTGAGGCCGCCCTCGCGCGCTTCGCCCCCGGCGCCTGGGCCCGCCCCGAGGGCTTTGAGCGGTACACCGTCGTGCGCAGCGTGCTGGGCGCCCCCGTGGGTGAAGCGCGGCTCGTTCTCTGAGGGCGATTGGACCTAGCGCGCCCTCTGGTCTACGATACCCATCCCCAGGACGGCGACGGAGACTCCAGTGGACTTCAGGACACGGCTCGGCAAGCGGGTGCTGCTCCTCGACGGGGCGCTCGGCACAGAGTTTTACAGCCGCGGCGTGTTCATCAACCGCTGCTATGACGAGCTAAACCTCACCTCCCCCGAGCTCGTGCGCGCCGTGCACCGCGACTATGTCGCCGCCGGCGCCGACCTCATCACCACCAACACCTTCGGCGCGAACCGGGTGCGGCTGCAGCCCTTCGGCCTTGACGCCCGCATGATCGACATCAACCGCGCCGGGGTGCGCCTCGCGAGAGAGTGCGCGGGCTCAAAAGCGATGGTCGCCGGGAGCATCGGCCCCACGGGCGCCCGGCTCACGCCGGTGGGTCGCCTCGCGCCGGGGGAGGCCTACGTCGCCTTCCGGGAGCAGGCCCGGGTGCTCGACGAGGAGGGCGTAGACCTCTTCTTGTTGGAGACCTTCACCACCTTGGCCGAGCTGTGGCAGGCCGTTCGCGCCGTGCGCACCGTGGCCAAACACACGCCGATCGTCACCTGCCTCTCGTTCAACTACGACACCCGGGGCGAGCTCGTCGAGGGTGAAGACCCGGCCCACGCCGCGCGCATCATGTCCGAGTGGGGCGTAGACGCCTTGGGGGTCAACTGCTCCAACGGCCCCCGCGTGGTGCTCGACGTCATCGAGAAGATGGCCAAAGAGACGAGCGTGCCGCTGATCGCCAGCCCCAACGCCGGGCTGCCCCAGGTGGTCGAGGGCCGCACGCTGTACCTCGCCGCGCCGGAGTACATGGCCGAGTACGCCCGGCGGATGGTGCAAAAAGGCGCGCTCATCGTCGGCGGCTGCTGCGGCACGACGCCGTCGATGATCCGCGAGATGCGCAGCTACGTCCGCTCGATCATGCCCGTTCAGCGCGCCGTCACCGCCGAGGACACCCCCAGCGTCGAGCCCCTGGTCACCTCCGCCGACGCCGCCCCCGCCGCCGAGCCCGGCCTAGCCCCGGTGCCCGTCGCCCAGCGCAGCGCCTTCGCCAAGAAGGTGAGCGAGGGCCGCTTCTGCGTCTCGGTGGAGCTTGACCCCCCCCGTGGCCTCGACCCCGCGAAGTCCCTCGACGGCGCGGCCTTCCTCTACGATCACGGCATCGACGTGATCAACATCGCCGATGGCCCCCGCGCCGTGGCCCGCATGGGCCCCATGGCCATGGCCCAGCTCGCCCGCCAGCGCTGCGGCATCGAGTCGGTCATCCACTACTGCTGCCGCGACCGCAACCTCTTGGGCATGCAGATGGACCTGCTCGGCGCGCACGCCCTGGGCATGCACAACGTCCTGGCCGTCACCGGCGACCCCCCCAAGATGGGCACCTACCCCAACGCCACCGCCGTCTTCGACATCGACAGCATCGGGCTCATCAACTCTCTGCGCCTGCTCAACCGGGGCCTCGACTTCTCCGGGCGGCCCATGGAGGGGCAGACCCACTTCTTCATCGGCGCGGGCTGCAACCCCGCCCATGTGGAGTTGGAGCGGGAGGTGGCGCGGTACGGCGAGAAGATCGCCGCCGGGGCGGAGTTCTTCTTCTCCCAGCCGATCTACGATCCCGACGTGCTCAACCGCTTCTTCGAGCTCACCGACAAGTTCCCCAAGCGCCCGTTCTTTGTGGGCATCTTGCCCCTGGCGTCGGTAAAGAACGCCGAGTTTTTACACAACGAGGTCCCCGGCATGCAGGTGCCCGAGCGTGTGCTCAACCGCCTACGCGCCGCCGACACCCGCCAAGACCAGCGCCGCGTCGGCGTGCAGATCGCCCGGGAGTCCCTCGCCGAGGCCTACGCCCACCCCCGCGTGAAGGGCGCCTACATCTACCCGCCGTTTGGCAGCTACGAGGCCGTGCTCAAGGTGATCGAGGCCGTGCCGGAGCTGAAGGATCGGGTGGCGGAGGCGAAGGAGCGCATCGCCTCGGGCACGCCGAAGGAGGCTTAGAGGCCCGCTTTGCCCAGGCGATCCTGGGGGCGGCCCTCGTCTCGGGCGGCGGCGATGGCGGCCTTGGCCGCCGCCTCGCGGCGCTCGCTGTAGCGGTCCACGAGCACGTCGGCGTAGTCCCGGGTGAGGAGGGTGAAGCGGTAGAGCTCCTCCATCACGTCCACGACGCGGTCACGAAGCTCGGAGTCCTTCATGCGGCCGTCGTCATGGAACTCTTGCCAGGCCTTGGGCACGCTCGACTGGTTGGGGATGGTGATCATCCGCATCCACCGGCCCAGCACACGCAGGCTGTTGACGGCGTTGAACGACTGGCTGCCGCCGCTCACCTGCATAACCGCCAAAGTGCGGCCTTGGGTGGGGCGCACGGCGCCGACGTTCAGCGGGATCCAGTCGAGCTGGTTCTTCATCACGCCGCTGAGGTTCCCGTGCAGCTCGGGGCTCGACCACACCTGCCCTTCGCTCCAGGTCGAGAGCTCGCGTAGCTCCAGCACCTTGGGGTGATCTTCGTGGGCCGGGCCCTTCATCGGCAGCTCGTGGGGGTGGAAAAACCGCACCTCGGCGCCCAAACCAGCGATCACCCGGGCGGCCTCTTCAGCGAGCAGGCGGCTAAACGAGCGCTCCCGTAAGGATCCGTAGAGGAACAGGATGCGCGGCGGGTGCGTTGAGCGAGGCTGCTCGGGCAGCGGCGGGACGACGAGGGGTGGAGGGGCGCCATCATGCCAGCTCGCCATGTTCGGCTCCGGGGGAGAGGGTTGTTTCGTCGTTTAACGAAATGACCTCCCCTCGGCAAGGCGCGCGGCTTCAGAGGCGGCAGA
>Ga0209467_1002882_pt1 | contig 11729 bp, 8 predicted proteins | sample Higcelwee11metaG_FD_187175 | JGI IMG/M metagenome (GOLD analysis project Ga0209467, IMG submission 187175) | Freshwater pond sediment microbial communities from the University of Edinburgh, under environmental carbon perturbations - High... | ecosystem: Environmental > Aquatic > Freshwater > Pond...
TAAAGAGGTATTCCAGTCTCTGATGATGGAATACAAAAGCAGCACTTAAAGAGAATCATGTTTTGGTGAGGTGCAGGCACCATCCGCAAAATCATCCCATTCGACAATCGACAATCGACAATCGACAATCGACTATTACCTTGGATCAACCACCTGCCCCATAAACACTATGGTTCCCGTAGTTGTCTCCCTGATGAAGTAGAGGAAAGGACGGTTAATATTGACTACTGTAGTCATTGGCATCGACGTAAATTCAAACTCAACAACAGTCGCTGCTGCGGCCTCAGTGCCCTCCTCGTCGGTCTTGATGAAGGTCTGATGCAATACCCTGGAAATAAGTATACTCTGATCTGAGATATTGCTGAAGTCGGCATCCATGCCAAAGGCTATACCCATACCGAGAGCCGTGAGATCATCCTTCAGCTCGCGCTTGTATTCATATTCAAACTTCGGCAGGCTCAGCTGAACCTCAGTTGTCCCATTTGACAGGCTCTGCATCCACACGGCCCAGTCTTCCGGATTTAAAGTCGCTGCCGCTGACGCAAGTGAAACATCCTCATCCGGAAGCATGACCACCATAGAGTAGTTACCCTGACCGTATGGCAACTCTACCAGGGTGGCGTCTCCGGTAGTTGTCACTGCAAACTTCTCCTCCTGGTACATCATGGGCACCTGGACAGAGTTCCCGGGTGTGAGGTAGAACGGTTTGTTCTGCGTATCTTTTATATCAAACTCATACCTCCACTTGCCGTTGAAATAGATGGCGTTGATAAGCAGCATTGCCAGATCGGGACTGAGATTATCAAGCATATCCCGGATCTTGTCGTGAGTCTTATCTTCGATCCAGCCGTTGACCATATCCACGGCACCCGGGTCTGACACGTCGATATCCCTGGCTTCAGCCATATACCAGTTCTTCAGTGCATCAATGTAAGACTGCTTTACCGTCAGCCGTTTCTCAACCCATACGGAGTTGGCAATCTCCATCGTGACTCTCGGGTCAACAGGGATCATATCCTTCATCAGCTTAAGATAGGTCTCATTGATCTCCTGCAGCGTCTTGTCGTCATACCTGAGTGTATGCCTGACCGCATCATAAGTATCGCCGGCAGCACCGTTGAGCACCATCGACAGGGCGCTTGTGATGCTGAAGGGCGAGATCATGATGTTCTCCGCCCCCTTCTTCTCCGCAACAATGGGTAAAAAGAGATCAAAGGCGAATTTGTTAGCCGAGTCAACAACATCCTTCTGTTTCAGAGTGAGTTCTATCGGTACAGGATCTCCCGGAGGAGGATCATTTTTGGTTCTTTCACACGAAGCCATAATTCCGGAAAAGGCTGCAATCGTAATAACAACAGTGAATAATCTTTCTCTTTTCATCTCGCTTGCAGATTAGGTTACCACCTGTTCGCGCAAAAATCATACCATTTTGCGACCAAAATTCTGATTATTAGGACCGCAGTTAATACCCTGCACCGGAGTTCGGCATTTTTTTCATAAGTTAGCAACTGTATTACACGAGAGTGAAACCGGAAAACGAGATACTCAGGATAGCCCGCAGGATACAGGCTCTGGCGCAGGCAGGACTGCATTATGCAGAGGACGAATTTGATATGCAGCGCTATGAGGAGCTCAGGGACCTGAGTGTGCAGCTTGCTGCCCTTGCTGCAGACAAGCCAATAAATAAGATACGGGACCTTTTTACAAATGAGACCGGGTTTCAGACTCCCAAAATTGATATCAGGTCCGTTGTAATCAAAGACAGTAAGGTCCTGCTTGCCAGGGAACGAAGCGATGGCGGTTTCTCCCTCCCGGGAGGCTTTGCCGATATCAACTACTCTCCGGCAGAGGTGGCTGTGAAGGAGGTCCGAGAGGAAACCGGCCTGGAGGTCAGGGTCATCCGGGTGCTGGCAGTGATCGACACTGACAGGCATAACTTTCCACCCCTGGAGTATCATTATTACAAGTTAGTGCTGTTATGTGAACATACAGGAGGTGAGCTAACTGACAGCAACGAGACCACCGAAGCGGGATTCTTCGACTTTGAAGACCTGCCTGTACTCTCAGAGAAACGCAATACACGCCAGTTGTTTGACCTGATCAGGAGGCAACTGGAAACGGAGCTGACGTATTTTGATTGAGATAATACTTTACTGAAGCAGATATGACTGGCTTGACCAAAGAAGAAATCGTCCGCTACAACAGGCAGATTATCATCCCTGAGATTGGTGAACATGGACAGGAGATGCTTCGCAATTCGAAAGTGCTTGTAATCGGTGCCGGCGGACTGGGATCTCCTGTGCTGATGTATCTTGCCGCCGCCGGCGTCGGTACCATTGGCATTGCTGACTCCGATGAGGTTCACCTCAGCAACCTGCAGAGGCAGATTCTCTATCACACAGAGGATATTACAAGACCAAAGGCCGAAACGGCAGCCGAAAGGATCTCGCTGCTCAACCCGCATGTGACCGTAGAGGCTTACCCTGTGAGATTTGGTGAAGTGAATGCAGCAGAGCTCCTCACGGGCTTTGACATTGCGGTTGACTGCACTGACAACTTCGCATCAAGATATCTGCTCAGTGATGCAACCCTCGCGGCAGGAATCCCGATGGTCTATGGTGCTGTCGGCCAGTTTATGGGACAGGTTTCTGTCTTTAATTACAAGGGAGGACCTTCTTACAGGGACCTGTACCCGGAGGAGACGCGCAAAGCAGCCGATGCCAGACCTGCGGACCAGGGTGTGATAGGCGCCCTCCCGGGAATCATCGGGTCATTTCAGGCCTGCGAGGTCATCAAGATAATTACCGGTGCGGGCGAGGTCCTCTCCGGACGACTCCTGCAGATAGACGCACTGAACCTCAGGTCAGAGATTATTTCCTTCTGAATCTTTTATTTGGCCTGTGCCGCTTTTTTTCCGAACTTGGTTTTTAATATTGTACGGTTACTGCAATGATGATTGCTGTTGCTGCTCACTCTCTGGCCCTTGCCCTGTTACTCCTGCCAACAGCGGAAGCAGCACAATCATTAAATATAAAACCTGATACTTCGGTAATCAATAAACAGACACGTGATGCCTATGCGGGATCACGGCGCAACCCTGACCTCTCTGTTATCCTTGCTCACCAGGCACTTGGCGCATCGCGAAGCACAGGATACAGTAAAGGCATTGCAGATGCCTCGCTGGCCCTGGGGATGGCATATCTCGCCAAATACAACAAGGGCGACAGCGCCAGATTCTATAATGAGCTTGCTCTTTCAACCTATGAAGAAACCGGTGATAGAATAGGTATGGCACGGGCATGTTACGGTCTGGCCTATGTTTACAGCTTCAAGGGTGACTACCTCAACACAGAAAAGTATGGCGCTCTCGCTCTGAGATACTTTGAAGAAGCTGCAGATCACCGGGGCATAATCAACAGCCTGAATGTCCTCTCTTATGTTGCCCGCCAGCAACAGGACCTCGAAAAGGCCCGCGGATATCTCGAGAGGGCAATAACCGCAGCAAATAATGTAAAAGATACTCTTTCACTGGCCGAAGCAACAAACAATCTTGGAAATGTGTATAAGGAAATGGCCCTCTTCAGCCAGGCAATTGATTCATATTTTGAGGCGCTGCGACTCTGGGAACTGAAAAGTGATACTGCCGGACTGTCCATTGCCTACGGAAGCATAGGCCTGGCCTATCTCTACCAGAAGAACTACAATAAGGCTCTTGAATACAGCATGAAGCATCTTGTGCTGTCCGAAAAGCGAGGCGATCTATGGGAGACGGCTAAGATGTGCAATAATATTGCCCAGATATACAATGCGAGACAGGTCTATGACAGCGCCCTCATCTTCCACCGCCGAAGCCTAAACATTAACAGGCAGATTGACCTTGCGACAGGTGAGGCCGATGCTTGCCATAACATCGCCGCAACCCTTCTCTATATGGGAGAAACAGACTCTGCACGCTGGTACGGGAACAGGGCCATAGAGATTGCAATGGACAAGGGACTTGACATACCGCCTTCATATTTCCTTATGCTTGGGAATGTAGAGCAGTACCTGGGTGATTACCGCAGGGCAACTGATAAAGCTCTACGTGCTTATGATATTGCCACGGAACGTGAAATGCCGCTGGTGATCTCTGATGCTTCGCTGCTGCTCAGCGACCTTTACGGCAGAACAGGAAGGATGGATCTGGCATACCGCTATCTCAGGGAACACCTGCAACTGAAAGACAGCATCAGCAACGACGAATTTCTGAAACAGGTCACCCGGATGGAGATCCAGTACGATTTCGACAAGAGGCAGAAAGAGGCTGAATACTTACAAATGCAGGAAAAATTAGTGCGTGACCAAAAAATAAACCAGCAGCGCCTCTATCTCAAAGGGCTTGGCATATTGCTTATCCTGGTTGCCCTCATTTCACTCCTTTACCTCCGCCACACCCGCCTTAAGGCCAAATACTCGCAGATTGACCTCGAACAGAGATTGCTGAGAGCCCAGATGAACCCTCACTTCATATTCAACTCGCTGTGCGCAATACAAAACCTCATCCTTGCTGAAAAGCCTCAAAAAGCAAACGCTTTCCTTACAAAGATTGCCGGGCTCATCCGCAATATCCTTGAAAACTCACGCGAAGAATATATACCCCTTGAAAAGGAGATTGAGACTCTCAGGTATTACCTGGATGTACAACAATTGAGATTTGAAACCGGATTTGAATATAAAATCAATATTGATCCATCAATTGATCCGGAAAATGTATCTGTTCCTCCCATGCTGGCGCAGCCATGCATCGAGAACTCTATTGAGCACGGACTTCTGCCGGGCAAGGATAATGGACTGATAAGTGTAACCTACTCGCTCAGAGGTGGACTGATAATGCTCGAGGTTACCGATAACGGCATCGGAAGGGAAAAAGCCGCAGAGGCCAGCCAGGCTATGAAGAAACAGTCGATTTCGACAAAACTGACTGAAAAGCGTCTCGAACACTTCAGGAAGATTCTGAAGGAAAAGGAGATCAGTTATGAAATCACAGATCTTTTTGAAGGAGAAACTGCTGCAGGGACAAAGGTAGTGATAATGCTTCCGTATAAGAGGATTTATGCTTAACCTATTATCCGGTTAACGAATCAGTTATGAAAGCGATTATTGTTGATGACGAAGCTGGGGTAAGAAATACTATTTCAGCGCTTCTGAAAGAAAGCTTCAGCGAAATAACTGTAAGCGCACAGGCCGGCAGTGTCGAGGAAGGTTTTAGTGCTGTAACAGAACATCACCCTGACCTGCTCTTTCTTGATGTTGAGCTTCCTGACGGACTCGGGTTCGATCTCCTGAAAAAGTTATCCCCCGTTCGTTTCAGGACTATCTTCATCACCGGACACCAGGAGTATGCACTTGATGCAATAAAGGTCAGTGCGCTCGACTACATACTCAAACCGATTGACCTTGACGAGCTGGCTTTGGCAATAGGCAAAGCCAGGGAGATAATCAACCATGAGGAGGAACAGCTCAAGCTGCAGGCACTGAGCGAGAACCTGGCAGGAAAGAAAGTGCTGAAACGGATCATCCTTCGCACCTCTGACGCCTTGCAGCTTATCTCTGTATGCGACATCATCCGTGCTGAGGCTGAGAGCAACTATACCCACTTCCATCTTTCCGGCGGAAAGCACATTATGGTCTCCCGCACGATCAAGGAATACGAGGCAATGCTTTCCGGCTCGGGACTCATCCGTGTCCACCAGTCTCATCTTGTCAATCTCAATTTTATAGATAAATTCATGAAGCACGACGGTGGTTATCTACAGCTAAAGGATGGAACCTCAGTCCCTGTCTCCCCAAACCTCAAGCAAAAAGTCCTCCAGGCTATCACTGACCATCTATACGAATAACAATTCCCGAAAGGCAGTAGGCAATCAGCAGTCCACAGTCGGCAGTCATTTGTTGAGACTAAAGACTGGTGACTGAAAATAAGGACCTTCAGACCTTTCGACGGAGCGCAGCGACAGACCGCATGACGGAGCGCAGCAACAGACCGCATGATAAAAACCCCTCCAATACTAATCCAAACACCTGCTTTACTCATTTACTCTTGATTCAGGCCTTACCGTGGAATAACTTTCCCTAAAAACACAAGGCTATGAAGTATTCAGTCATTTTTACCGTTATCACCACTATGCTTTTTTTGCTTTCACCCGAAGCCAGGTCGCAGAAAGTAAAGGTTGATGTCAAGGAGAAGGTGATTGAGGCGACCGACGATCGAGCCAACCGCAAGACCGATGAGGTTATTGACGCAGGCTTCGATAAGATAGAAGAGGGCATCGGGAATATCTTCAAAAAGAAGGAGAAAAAGACCAGGGATAACCCCTCCGCACAGGAAGCAGAAAAGGAAGAATCCGGAGATGCAGGCACTGCTTCCGGAAAGAATCGCTCCGAAGCAAAGGGATCCAATCAGTCGCAGCTCACCATTAAGTGGAACAAGTATGATTTTGTACCGGGGGAGAAGATAATATTCGAAGATAACCAGGAGGGAGAGGAAAACGGAGAATTCCCTTCAAGGTGGGATCTTGCCGGCGGCGGAAGCGTCGAAAACGCCTCATTCGGAGATCAGAATGTAATCTATTTCAAAGAAGCGGAATCATGTATTATACCATTCTTCAAAGAGCCAGCAAAAGACAACCTGCCTGATCTATTTACAGTTGAGTTCGACTGCTGGTTTGAACCCGAAGAATATTGTCAGTACTATGTCGATTTCTGGGACCATAAGAACCAGAGTGAAAGTATTATAGATATTGACCCATTGATAATTAACGCCAACCATGCCGGTATTAATGATGTGGGAGAAGGTTTCTATCCCGGTTTTGAGGAAAAAGGTGAAATAACCAATGGGTACTGGCGGCATGTTGCCATCTCGTTCAATACCCGTGCATTGAAAGTCTATCTCGATGACGCCCGAGTGGTAAACATCCCGAACCTTGGGATAAATCCCGAAGGTATCACCATATGCTGCGACGGAATGAATACCGTTGGTTCCCGGGGAGTAAACCGTTTTGTCAAAAACGTACGAGTTGCCGAGGGTGCTGTTAAACTCTATGATAAGTTGATGCAGGATGGCAGAATCATAACTAATGGTATAAGGTTCGATGTCAATAAAGCGACAATCAAGCCGGAATCAATGGGAGTCATCAATTCAATTTACAGCCTCCTGAATGATCATCCTGAAATCAGCCTTAGTGTTGAGGGCCACACAGACAGTGACGGCGATGATGATTCAAACCAGAGTCTCTCCGAACGCCGTGCACAGGCTGTAGTTGAAAAGCTTGTATCTATGGGAATATCTGCCGGACGCCTCACAGGCAAAGGCTTCGGAGAGAGCAAGCCACTTGGTCCGAATACCACTTCCGAGGGCAAAGCCGCCAACCGAAGAGTTGAATTTGTGAAGAAATGAGTGCAGGGCTCAAACAAGTTTGGCCCTGCCGAATGCCGACACAAATGTGCGAAGCAAATTTGTAAAAATGCAAATACCATGAAAAAACAGATTTATGATTTTAAAGCAATTGCCGGGATAATTCTGCTGACTATTCTGATGATACAGTCATGCGAATTGTCCAGGGAAGACCAGCTGTGGATTGGTAAATGGCAATACAAGGACAAGATATATGTAGGTGATTTCACCTACAATACCACTACCACCCTCACACTGGCTGAGTCTTCATTCGAGGAGGTCTATATAATTAAGCGCGACAATTCTTCTGAGATAACATCGCTGCTGGGCCTGAAGGGAAGTCTCTCCTTAAAGGGGAGTACAATGACCTTCACGCTTTCCGCCGTTGGAGAGTGCGTAGAGGATGCACAGCAGAAATGTACCACTGTGATAGAGTGGTTCCCTAAAGGTTCTGCCACCTGGAATACATATATGCAGTATCTGAAAGAGACTGTCACCGGTGAATTTGAAGTTGATGAAGATTGGCTCTGGCTGGTTCGCGACCGTAACAAAGACGGTGACACAGAAGATGATGGCGAAGATGTTGAGTTTGAACGGATATAAAAATTACCATGATGATATCGGCAAAATTCATTAAGGGGAGCCTGGCTGCAGCAGCACTTAACCTGGTTCTGTTCTTCCCAACCGCAGCCACTCCCCTTTCCACGGATATCCAAAACAGTATTGAAGTAGGCCCCGACGGAGGATATCTTGATGGTGAGGATCCGGAGACGGGAGTCTCATTCGGGATACTGTTCCCCGAGGGCGCCCTTGCAGAAAAGACTACTATAACGTTGATAATTTATGGCTCCCCCCATCCGGGAGTCCTTGGCAAGACATACATCAACGGAATTGCCATCCTGCCGGAAAACCTTCTGTTGCTTGAAAAGGCGAGCCTTCATGTCTATAATCCGCCCGGCGATGTGCGAAGCGATATGTTGCTGTATCACATTGCCGGTGAAAAGTTCATTATTCCGTTGGGATCTCAGATCATACATGAGGAGGAAAACTGGATTGAGGGTACCTTTTATTCCACTGGCAGGTTTAGCCTCGGCTCCCCTACAGCTGCCGAAGCATCCACCCAGGCCCTAAAACTGTCAGCATACAGTCCTGCCCGGCCACTGGCTTATGGCGGGTTGGAATCTGACCCTCCCGCGAGAATTTTAAGGGACGATCAAGACACTTTCCTTTTGTCAGGGGGCCCCTTCGCAATACCGGATGAATTGAACCTGTCAATACCAGAGTACAATGCCCCTGATCCTGCTGAGTGCATAAGGTGGCAGAGAGTACTGACAAAGGTCGAGGGACATATGACATGGATTATACAATTCAGCCGTACAAATAATCAGGCTGCAGAGCAGGCTGAACGTGATAAAGCCAGAGATGCCCTGCAGGATGCCATAGACGAGTACCTCAACAGGCCGTCGCCCGCAAACCGATGCAGCAGTTATACCAGGGCAGCGGCAAAATATACTGAGGCTGCCACTTTGTTAGGAATGAATATCAAGGATGAGGCACCTATTGCACAGCATTTCAACAAGCTGGTAGATGAGTGCTCATTTGTCTTCACCGTTGAGACCCATGAATGGATCAATCACCCTAAAGAAACACTTAATGACGGTGCAACACTTGAGGAAAAATCAAACTGGTACGGTACAATAAAATGCAATATCCCATGGAACGATTTTATTGCCACCGGCAACCAGGAGATAAGAGGAGAAGGCAATATGAACCTGCATTATGAGCACCATTGGGTTGGCGACGAAAAAAATGAGCATATCGTCACTAACGGCACATGGAGGACAGACAAGATTGAAGGAGCCGTCACTGTCTCTGATGACGGACACGGACAGCTTTTATCCGAGGCCAATGTTACAATTTACTGGTCAAAAAAGGTCACCACACATATGTGGGGCAAGCCGGGTCTTTATGATGATCCTTATGATGAGACCAGTACAGATACACGCTCATACAGTGAGAGCAAGAGTTATCCGCTGAAAAACGGTTATGAAATGAAAATTGGCAATTCTACTGCCGGGATTAGTATTAGAGTAAATATACTTAAGCAGCCCGGAGACGGCAGGTATGACCCGGATGATTGCTTCTGATTAATATTCATGAACGCTTGACCATCCAACAGTAAAATCATGTGTAACCGAATCTTTACAGCATTTACAGTTTTCCTCCTGCTCCAGTCGGGTTTTATAACAGGACAAGGAGATCAATGTCCCAAATTCAGGATAGGAGTTTATCTTAACAGCATCTTTGCTGCTGACACCACTGCCAGGTACCTGAACGAAAAGCACAACAAAAACAATACTGCAGCAGAATGGACCAATGAGATTGAATCCAAGCTTCTGGAAGCACTGAATAGCGCCGGATATGAGGATCTTGAATTCTTTAGGTCAGCACCAGGCGCCAGTGAAGATATGGATATGGAGTTCAGGTTTTCTCTCTATCCATGGTCCATTGACGGAGAAGAGATCATTCCACCATACGAAGTCAAATATGTTGATCCCGTAACAGGCTGGGAAGTTACAGAATACCGGGCGCCGGTGTATAATCAGGAATCAGCTTTTTTAATGTACAGTTCACTGGTTATCTGCTCCCCCTGCTTACCTCTTATGACCTATATTATCTCCATTGAAAAAGCAACCGCCACAGATATCTATCAGCTTATTAAGGATCTGATCTACCATTATAACTTCCCGTTGGACCGAACTATAAGCAGATGGGAATCGAAACACCCTGCTCCGGCAAGGAAGCCTCAGATGGAAATCAGGTACCAGAAGGAATATCTTTCACTTCTTGACGAGCAATCAAGGAAAATGGAGGTTTATGTCAAAGTAAAAAACTGCCATGGTGAATATGTGTATGATAAATTTCACGGTCAGCCAGTCTATTTCTTAAAGGAAATGGAGCGCCTGGAATTCAAAAATACTGACAAGTGCATTGATGGCCCCCCCTGGGGAATCTTTGCAACAGTTTATACAAATCAGGATTATGAGGCCATTGGAGAATACAATGTTATCAAGGGTCTTGAACCATCTCTGGAGAAACTAAGATATAAGACTTGCGGGATTGGCAATAATTCACTAATTGAGGTGGAAGGGGAGATCAAAGTTCTCGGCCTGAAACTAGAGGTTGAACCTGACCGGAAGGTTATTCATAACGGGGAACAGACTTCTATCCAGATAGATCTCCATGAACTTGATCCTGACGGGACAGAGATACTCTCCTGTGCCGGGAAAGAGGTTTATGTAAAAGTGACCGGAATTGTTGACGGAAAAGTAAGCCATGAGTCTGGCATGATTACTCTCAATGAGGTCGGGGTGGCATTCATAGATTACAAAGCGGGACAGAAGGACAAGCAGATAAAAATTACTGCAACTTTTACTCCTCCTAAATACCCTGAAGAGCTTAAAGCAGAAGCAACAATCACAGTTAAACAATTTGAATACGATGCCACACTGACTATTAAGGCCAGTTATAATAAAACCGAAAACAGTTCTTCTAAGGAAGATAACGGATGGGGGTATAGTGAAAGAACACACAACCTTAATGAAAGCCGTGAAGCTTCAGTGTACGTTCCCTTAAAAATGGAAAATGCTTATGATGTTGAAGCTCAGAACCTGAGATACGAATATTACCGTCCGCTTGACATAAACCTTTCTTCTTTCAATGCCTCTTTCAGAAGCAAGGATTACAACTCTAACATTGGCTCCGACGAAGGCGGCAAAACCACTATCCTGAAACACAAGATTCCTTCAGATCAGAAAATTTCATTAAAGGAGACTATGCTTCAACTTTACATTGTCATGACACTTGATATGAAGACGGATAAAGTCTTGAAAATCAATATAGACGGATTCAACGTTGAATTTACCTGGAAAGAGACTGTGGACACTCACCATGAAAGTTGGTGGAAGCCTCCACCCTCTCCTGGACACGAAACAATTGACAAGACAGAAACCGACACAGAAGAAGATACTTTCTGTGCCTGTCCGGTTGAAGATCCAATCCCGGATCCCACAATTACAAGCTCCACAGAATCAATTAAAAAATACCTGAAGGATCTTGGAGTCGCTCTGCCGGAGAATGCAGAATTGTATGAAGAAGAGGAAATACCCAAAATTGAACCCGATCTTCTGGTCAAATTCGGCGATGGAACAACCTTTTTCGGTGGCGAAGGAAAAAAGGTGATTGATGATTCAGAAGGATCATCTGTGGGAAGAAAGGAAATGACCTTTAATTGGCA
>Ga0209467_1002884_pt1 | contig 11726 bp, 12 predicted proteins | sample Higcelwee11metaG_FD_187175 | JGI IMG/M metagenome (GOLD analysis project Ga0209467, IMG submission 187175) | Freshwater pond sediment microbial communities from the University of Edinburgh, under environmental carbon perturbations - High... | ecosystem: Environmental > Aquatic > Freshwater >...
AGGTCCGCGCGTTTTGCATGGAAATGCGCCAGGGGCATGCCAAGGCACAGGTTCTTTTTGCAGGATGAAAAACTTTCAACATCAAGGCCGAAACTGGAACAGATACTTTTTTCAATTGCCACAAACGCCAGAAGCGGTGAGTAGGTCATCAAAAAATCAATATCCCGGGTGGAAAACACGTCCCGGCATTGCAGTGCGGAACTCCCAACAAAATAATTTTTTCCGTTAAACACATATTTTTTTTCATCCGCGCCCAAATCTCCGATAATCCCGTCTCTCGCATAGGCAATGGCCGTGGGGTATTTGGTGAAAATCCTCTTTCTTGCCGAATCCTTTTCGGAATCAACGCTTACAGAAATTTTTACATCCCCAAATCCAAGGTCTAACCCGATCAAAATCAATTTGTTATCTGTGTTCATCCATCCTCCTGTAGTATGCCGTGAAGGTTCTGTTGTGGTTCTTTCGTGAGTACCGTGGTGGTTTTGTTGTGGCCCATTTTATGGGCCATGGTGGTTCTGTTGTGGCCGACTTTATGTGCCGTGGCGGTGCTGTTGTGATCACTTTTGTGTGCCATGGTGGTTCTGTTGTGATCACTTTTGTGTGCCATGGTGGTTTTGTTGTGATCACTTTTGTGTGCCATGGTGGTTTTGTTGTGGCTCTTTTTGTGTGCCATGGCAGCAGGGTTATGACATTTCCCGGTTGCCTCCCCAGCACCTCGGTGGCAACACGCCCTGAAACGCCAGCAGTTTCCGGATATCATGCACATTTTCCCTTTTTTCCTTTGCGGTGAATCATCGGCAAAAAAAAACCAAACTCTCTATAAATATTTATAGAGCCAGCTCTGTTTTTTTCCTGAAAATCACCCCTGAAACAGAAAAAAATTAGAGGTAATGGCTAAAAAACCCGGACCCCCTTAATGGTATGGCCCCTATAAGGTATTTTGTTATTTGTTTCTTTTGAAATAATGACACCTGCTGAAGGGGGGGAACCAATGGCATAGAATTTTATTTTTGGAGAAAAATCATGGCGAACCGAAAAAAAAGCAAACTGGACATTTATGCAGAGACAAGAATCTGGAACCTGAAGCTGCAAAAAAGGAATTTAACCACCGGCGAGTTGATGGAAGAAATCATTTCCAGGTTTAATCTCAAGGGCGGTGTCAGCCTTTACCCAAAACTGAAAAAAATTATTCTGGCGGCCAGAAGAAGGGTGATGCGGCGGCAGACGGCCATGAAAAAAAATATCAGGGTGTGGTCATCAAAACTTTTTTTGCCGGAAAAGGCGGTTGCGGAGATGGCCTGGAACGGTTTGCTGACGGAAGACAATATCAAGGCGGTGATTGAGGTGCTGGCGCTCTTCCGGGGATTGAGAAATACCGGCCACGACCCAGTATCTCAATGAAGTGGGTGTTTTTGATTATGGGGGTGGGTGTTTTCACTTATAAAGTGGGTGCTTTTGATTAGTGAATGGGTGCCTTCCCGTAAAAAACGATGTGATTTCGCGTAAGCCGTTGTGTTTTAGCCTAATTTTTAAAGTGCTTTTTAATAAATTTTTGCGTCCAAAAATCAGGGTTTTGCGTCCAAAAAAGATCGATTTGAGGGTTTTCTGGTAAAAAATCATAATATAAATTTTTGATATTATTGCAAATTTGCTCCCCCCTAAGCTTTTAAGTATTTTAAGCTTTTTAAGTATACTAGACTTCGACGTAATACATCTTAGTGACTAGACTATTGGCTCCGCCTGGCCAAATTCGTCGGCGTCGTCGGATTCTCACGGGGAAAATTAAAAAAATTTCTATAATAATTTTAGAGACCATCAACTTTTCAAATTTTTTGGAGGCCAATCATGCAACACAGAAAAAATGCGCTGAAGTGGTTTATGAAAATGCGGGAAACAGGGACAATGAAGATATTAAATCCTGACATGGGTAAGGTACCTGACAGATCAGAAACGTGGGTATTGGCATCTCTGAGGTACAGCCTCAGTCGAAAGGTGTTTGCTCATCCGTTGCTGTCAGGCCGTATTTTAATTAACGCAGGAGGATACTAAATGAATGATAATATTAAAAATCAATCAGTTCTGATTTTGGAAAATACTGAAACATCCACATTTCTGACCAAATCCGAGGTCAACTTCCTGCTCCTGCCATATTTTCGCCTGGACAAAGACTCGGATTCCAATCATCGCATTGACTTCACAGAAATGCAGCAGCAGGGTGATAAGACTGTCGAGGTCTTCTGGACGGTCAATCCCCATCCGGATTTCGGTCTGCCAAGAGATTTTGAAAGACGATTGCACCGGGCGGTTGAACACTATTTGTCGTTCATGCCCAGGCCGATTTCAAACCCGGTGCCGCTGCCGAATATCAGGGAACTGTCAAGAATTATGGGGGTAACCTGTTCCGGCAGATTTGCGGAAAAAGTCAGGCATGGATTTAACGCCATGATGATGACCCGCATCATGAGCAAGCGGTCTTATTATCACAAAAGCAAAAAAGCATGGATAGAGGATGAATTTACGCTGTACGACAAAATTATTTTTAAGGGGGAAATGATTTCAAAAAATGAGAAAGCGGACAGAATTTATGCTTATTTCGCCACGGTATATCTGGATAATCTGAATGCCATGTATGTCCGGCCCATTGATTATGAATATCTGAAATCCCTTACGCCAGTATCATCCAGATTATATGAGATACTCGGGGTCAAGTTTTATGGGCACAAGAATTTTATTCAATACAGGTATTCCAATCTCTGCCGCCTGTTGTCTGTTAAACAGCAAAAAACTTTATCCCGCGCACGGCAACAGTTTGACGGCAAGCATGAGGAACTGAAACAAACTGGTTTCATAAGCAGTTATACGTGGATTCCTATTCGCTGGATAAAGAACGACTGGTACATTCGGTTTGTTCCCGGAGAACGGTTTTTTAATGAAATCAAAATGGCTCAGGCTTCTAAACTGGCGGAGGCTCAACAGTTGATAACTCCCAACCCGGCTGACATAGCAGAAATGGACATTACTCCCAGCATCGAGGAATTCAATCCGGATGAAAGTATCGCTTTTAGTGGTTTCAATACCACTGAGTTCGATGATCCTTTGTGGTCTTTATTTTCCGGGATTGTGAAAAAATACCCGGAATTTCATTTAAGGGAAACCGACCGGGAGTGGTTCAAACAACGGATAGAGGGTACAGAAAATTGGCGTATTCTTAATTTGAGAGAAGAAATCCGGAACTGGGAGGACTGGCTGGAAACCGAGTACCGGCAGAAAAACAAAAATAAAAACAATAAATTCCCACAATCGAATTTCAAGGGAAGCCTGGTCAACTGGCTTTCACACAGTTTACGCGCTGTCAACCAATGGGAAACCAGCAATTTTAACGCTTCTGATACAAAACGAACCGGAAGGAAAGGATTTGATTTGCCAAGTGATTACCCAATCGATGTCATGTAACCCATCAAAATTAAGCAGTCATTTGCGCCAACCCGCCAAATGGCAGGCCCTTCACGAGAAAATCCAGGAACAGCGTCGGATAATGAACGCCACCCGACCTGAGAATGTCAGATGTCCTGACTGCGGCGCGGTGTTTTCACCATCATGGGACCGGATGGATGGCCGGTGGGAATATCCTGAAATCAACCCGTCAGGTATTTGTCATTCCTGCCAGAGACTCCGTGAGATTCGGGAGAATATCGAGGCATGTCTCTGCAAGGCAGGGGTTCCATGCAAATACAGCCATTGCTCTTTTGACAACTTTCGGACTGTGAGGGAAAATCAATTTTGTATCAAGGCTTGCGGCCACTATATCGCCCATCACAGTAAGACTTCACCGGGCCTGTATCTTTACGGAAACTGCGGGACAGGGAAAACCCATCTTGCCGCGGCCATTACCCGGCAACTGCTTCTCTTAGGCAAACAGGTAATGTTTACCTGTGTTCCCATGCTTTGTTTGGATATCAAAAAGGCGTTTAATGAAAATTCCAGGATAACGGAACAGGATGCCATCCAGGCCTATGTCTCATGCGAGTATCTGGTGCTGGATGATCTTGGTGTGGAAAAGACCACGGAATGGGTCAAAAAAACGCTGGGCTATATTATTTATGAACGGGACAATATGTATAAACCCACCATTATCACATCCAACTATTCTTTGGATGAACTGTCGGAACAAACAGGCCAGCGCACTGCTTCCCGCATTGCGGGAATGAGTCAAGTTATTCGCATTCTGGGTCCGGACTGGCGGCTGAAAAAATCCTGGCGGGAGGGTTTGAAAGCTGTTTGAAGGATTTGCATCAAGCGGCACGATTTTATTTTCGTGTCGCTTCGACTTCATTGATTTTGGCAAAAATTCATAAAATTCAAAAAAAAAATCTAATTCATAAAAAACCCTTGACATGATTTTAAGTCAGGTTTAAAAAAAATATCCCATAACGCATTGCGTTTTGCAACATATACACACAACTGCCTTTATCAAAGCCTCCGTTAAAGTTTTTAGCAAAGATTTTACCTTCTGCAGAACTGGCTAAACCCTCGTTAAAGCTTTCAAAGCGGCTTCCTCATATACCCTCGCAGCACCCATGTTTTTTTACGTATCGCTAAATCATTCATAAATTGAACGCCCGGCATTGGGAATTCAATTTTTTGCATATTGCAATTCTTTCGGATCGCGGAAATTTTTACCCCATGAACCCAAAAGGAGGAAATGATGGCGACACCTGCAAAAAAAATTCCAATCAAGAAAATCAGTACCGACCCCAAGTATTATCCCCGTGCCGAGGTGGACCAGCAGAGAATAACGGAATTCGTGGAAGCCATGCAATGCGGCGAACATTTCCCGCCCCTCAAGGCAGTTTTCGACAAAAAGACCGGCCAATATGTGCTTCTGGACGGCAAACACCGGCTGGAAGCACATATTATTCTGGGCGACACAGAAGTTTACGTGGATATTTTTCTTATTCCGGAAGAGCACTGGCTGCTGGCTGCCGCAAGGTTTAACAGCAAGAGCTCAAAACCGTTAAAAGGCGAAGAAATCAAGCAGATCGTTGTTCAAACATGGCAGTCCGGCCTCAAGGATACGGATGTGATCGCAAAGGAAATGGACTGCTCCGTGCGGTATGTCGAGAAGGTGTTAAAACCTTTCCGGGATGAAAAACGAAAAAAGATAAAGGAAACAATATCGGAATTGCATCAGCAAGGCATGAGTCAACGTGAAATCGCTTCAGAAGTTGGCTTTTCCCCTGGCTGTATCAGTAAAATGCTTAAATTGCCTGACGACAGCAATCATGAAAGGGGCTCATGCGCAGATGGAGACATTTCCCGACCAACGGATGACTGTTTTGAGGTTGCTCAAATGTTTCCAAAACGAACTGAGTTCGTTTTGGAAACACCTACTGATAATAATGATATCAATATCTTAAATACGGCAGCAGGCCAACCCACCCCTGATTTTAAAGAGATATATCCCATAATTCCCATGAAAATGGAATCTTCTGAAGCGGCCAATGCCAAATGGGTTATGAAGCCAGACCAAGACCTTTCAGAAGAACCGAATGAATCCCCCGAGGCATCTCAGGAGTTTCCAAAACGAACTGAGTTCGTTTTGGAAACTCCTGAAAAATCAACTCAAACTCAGGATGGCGAAGCGCCCATGCTTTTAACCCAGAACAACGCCCTTTCTGTTCTGGATAAAACACACAATCATTCCGGCCCGGCCCAAAAAACGGGCAAATACCCTTCTTATCTTGACCAAATTGCGCATTTTAACGAATTCCCGGTTCAGGCCCAGCATGCGATCCGGGCCATAGAACTGGCCAAATTGTACAAACTGGATATCATCGACATCGCCAAGGTGCTTAACGAGCCCATTCTCTGGGTAAAAAAAACCTTGATGTCCGCCATGGCCATTTCTTTGATGCACGGTGATAAATTAAATGATGCTTCCCGTGTCGAAACCATGGTGGGACTTGAGCTTACTGTCATCCAGTGCATCCAGAGAGTGCTGGTATACGGGAAAATGTTGAACCTCATTTCTCCGGAAATGCATCAATGGGTTAAATATAATCTTTCGCAAAAGGACTTCGACTTTCTTTTAAATCTTGTTGGAGCAAACCCTAACGATTTTCCCCACCTGATCAAAGATAAGGCAAATCCTCCCAAAAAGAGGCGTCTTCAGGAAATGCCGGAGGATTTTGAAGCGTATTTTGAACTAATTGATTGGTTTTTCCAACGATTGATCGATGCCGTCTCAGACGACGAGCTCAGCATGATCCTCACAAAACAAATTGCGGGTCGTTTGAATAAAGACATCACCCTTATCAATATTTTTTTTGATAAATCGATTCAACGGCAATTGCTATAACCATTTTATAAAATTGCAAAAATGATTTGGGAGTGGACTGAAAATGAATGATATATCGCAATTTACTGCTCTTATTAAAAAAATTGCCTGGAAGAATGCAGCGGCATTGCCGGATTTCACTCAAAAAGAACTTGAGGCTGAATGCTGGGCCGCTTTAATTATAGCAATGTCCCGCTGGGACGGCTCCAAGGGTAAACTCAGCTCATGGATTTACACAGTCGTGACTGGACGCATGCAAGACCTCAAAAAGCGTCCACAAACCTCACGAATCGGCGCTCACCAGGAATATGTTGACTCTCCTGCAATGGAAACGGATTTTGAAGAAATAGAGCAGGCAATTCATTTCATTGATGATGACTGCATAAAAAAATTACTTTCGGGAGGTTTTCGCTGTCAACGAAATTAACGGGCGTTGACAACAAATCAATGCTTCATTGAAACTGAATATCAATCACCTCCCCTTTCAATTCTCGCCGCAGCGTCTTGATTATCTCCGGATCAATCCAGACGCTGCTTTTCAGCCAGGTTTTTTCCCCCCGAATTCGTTTCACCGACCGGATTTGCGCCCATGGCAATTTTTCTTGAAGAAGCATGGCCGGAAAATTTTTGCTGCCCCGCGATAAATAGACCGTGACGCCTGATTTCTCCTGCACGATTTTAGACACGTAAAAACAAAATAAAGCGCCCTTCCGGTACAGAGGAACTTCTTTCGGCACCCATTCAGTCCTTGCCATAATGCCCTGGACATTATCTCCAAGACGAATTTCCACCCGGCTGGCGTTCACATCATCAACAACGCCTTCCACGGCCTGGTGCGCTTTGCGTTTCCATTTTTCGTATAAATAAACCGTTTCCATCTGCTCCAGATTCCGCGCAAACAAAACCCTGCACCGCTTCATGATCGTTTTATGAAGATTCTCCACATGAAATTCCGGAAAGATCGGGCCGCCATAGCCCATATTGGTTTTGTCAGTTTTGGCGGTGTCAATGCCTAATGAATTTGAAAAAACCGGGCATACACGTTTGTTGTCAATATCCACCTGGCATTCCCGGGCCTTGAAATATTCACAAACAGCCTGCTCAATGGCCAGTTCCAGGGCAAACACCACCCGCTCTGGCGGCAGACTGGTGTTTGACCCCACTGCCGCAATCAGTTCATGAATATCTTTCTGATTTTTTCCCCTCATCATCATTTTTTTTGAATCCTCGCCGAAAAAAAACAATCCTCGCTCTATAATACATTATAGGGAGACATTAAAATTTGCGGCCATGGATTTATGGCGCAAACCAAAACAAGGGTTTAAAAACTGGGGGTTTGAAACAATTTTGAATATCACCGTATCCAAAAAAGGAGGCTTTTAATGACGGACAATAACCAAGACGCAGGTCCATCCCGCTGGGAAATCCTGGCCAGGGAAAGAAACGCACGAGTGGTGATTTGCCACACACCGGACACCTATACCTTAACTGAACTGACACGGGCCGCCGACAGGGCCATGCGGGTGCTTAGGGACAGGGCCTTTACCACCCTGTCCATCGAAGAGGCAAGCCCCCTGTTTCAGGAGTATAACGCCACCATCATGCGGTTTCATGAGGTCATCGAAAAAATATGCCAACTGGTGGACATCAAATACAAAGCGCCACGGACCATCGCCAGAATGGTGCAGGCTCAGAACGGCGGTTCGAATGATTCTTTAATGATTGCAGGGGATGCAGACCCGGAAGCACTAAAAAAACATAAAAAATCCAGTCAGCTTTAAAGGCAGGCTTTCATACCAGGTTGCAGGCAAATGCTTGCTGCCTGGTTCATACAATTTTTTTTACCATAGTACATTTGTACTGTGAGTCGCCCGTTTGAATATTTCAAACAGGACAACGGACCCAGCCAGAAACCCCTGGTAAGGCCCGATAAAAGACAGGTTGAGCGAAACCAGCATCAAAGATGCCCTCTTTGATATGCCGCCTTTGGGATCTTCTTGTTTTTAAAATAGTATTTAAAAACTGGGCTATCGCTGCTTCCGGTGAAGGACAATTTACAAAAATAACAGGTGAAGGGTGTCTCTTGTCATAAGGGATGGGCTTTGCCGATGTGGATATATGGTTCCCGACTGATTGTCGAGCTGTTCCAAGAATCCGTTCAGACAGGATAGTTGCCAGTTTGAACGTTTTTGCGGCGCATCCAGATTATCGGTGCGGGATTTTTTATGCAAAAAACAAAAAAGGAGAAACGAAAATGTTGAACAAGACCATGTTAATCGGAAGATTGGGACGCGACCCGGAAACAAAATATTCTAAAGACGGGCTCGCCATTGCAACCTTTTCCATAGCCACGACTCTGGCATGGAAAGACAAAACCAGTGGAGAAAAAAAGGAGACCACAGAATGGCACCGGATCGTGGCGTTTGGCAAACTGGCGGAGATTTGCAGCCAGTATTTGTCCAAGGGAAAACTCGTCTATATCGAAGGCCGACTGCATACCCGTTCCTGGGAACAGGATGGCATCACCCGGTATATGACGGAAATCCTGGCGTCTGATATGCATTCTTTGGGCGTTAAAGAAACCAGTGGCAAGGGAACAGCGGAAAATCATACGAATCCGCCCCCGCCGGAAGAAACATACCCGATGACGGATGACATTCCTTTTTAAGCGTTTTAACTCCCGGGCCTGAATGCCGGGAATTTGCGTTTTTTATCATCAACCTTTGATTTAGGGAGTTTTTGCGCCTTTTGCGCAAACTCCCTTTTTTATTTCTGATAACAAAAAAAGGAGAAACAGCATGGATTTTATTGAACTGCTCCGGCAGGGGTTAATGAAACTCAACAACCATGGCGACTTAGGAGATCGAAGCACTTACGTGGGTTCCAGCGATGTAGCCGGATGTCCCAGGAAAATAGTGCTCTCAAAAACAGAACCGCCCGATCATGAACTTGCAACATTGATTCGTTTTTCAAGGGGACATCTGGCGGAACAGCTTATCTTATCAGCCATCGAGGATACTTCCTATCATTGGGAATATCAGAAAGAAGTGAGTCACAGAGACCGGCCTTATAAAGCGCATATTGATTTTGTCTTTAACGGCAAAAGCGTTTTGATGGTCTTAGAGGTCAAAACGGTATCATCAATCCCGAAAAATCCCTATGAGTCTTGGATTCAGCAGATTCATTTTCAAATGGGCCTGCTTCAGGAAAAGAATCCCGGGAAGATCGTCAGGGGGTGCGTGCTTGCCATTAACCTAAATGACGGGGACATCGCGCTCTTTAACGGGCTTGAATACCATTCCGTATTGTATGAGGGTCTGCTGCAAAAAGCCTCTCATATCTGGCAATGTGTTCAGGACGTTGACGTAAAACCCCAGACCCAGACAGGCCCGCTTTGCGCCTGGTGCCAGTACCGGCCGGAATGTCCCGCATATGACAACAGCATGATTATTCCGGAACTGCCCATTGAGGCCGAACTGACGCAATACCTTGGCTTAAAAGCGACCAAAAAGAGTTCAGAAACGGAACTGGCAAAGCTGAGCAATTTTTTAAAGTTCGCGATTGCCAATGCCAATCCCGATGGAATGGCGATCAAAGTCGGCCCGAATGTGGTTCGGACCAATGAAAGAAACTGGATCGTCGTCGAATAATTTTTTTAACCAAGTCCCCTTCCCTGCCGAACAAGCAATTTTCCCATGAATCAAGTATCTCGTTTTTTGGGATAACTGTTTGGTCGTTTCAGAGAATGCGGAAAAAAGGAGGAAATATGCCAGTAACCCTTGAAAAAGAGATTAAAAACACCGGTCGCAAAATCCAGAAAATTTATGAAACGGTGGCTGAACGGGTCCAGAAATTCCGTGATGCATATCCGGTTTCAGAAGGATGGGCGCTGACCACGGAAATTGCTTTCCCAAATGAAAATATCGTACTCGCCATTGCCCGGATGATTCATCCCAACAATTCGGTGATTGCGACAGGGACTGCGGAAGAGGTTCGCAATGCCAGTTATATCAATAAAACATCAGCCGTAGAAAATGCTGAAACCTCGGCCATCGGCAGGTGCCTTTTTGCGGCTGGATTTGGCGGCGGAGAATTTTGTTCTGCCGACGAGCTTTTAACCGCTTTAAAACGTCAGGAACAGATCAAGGGAGAAGAACGCAAAGCCCTCAATTCTGAGACCACAGGCGAACCGCCAAAGTCTGGCGCATCGACTCCGTCACCTCAATCAAACCCATCCAAACCAGCCGAGATTCTCGGACCGCGTCTGAAAGGGGTCACCTACCGCCGTCAAGGAAACCTCATTATCGCCGATGGCAACACCTTTCCGGTAAAAGGCGTCCTTGACACCGCCGGATTCAAGTGGAATCCCGGCATTAAAGCTATGGCAAAGGAGGTGGCCGCATGAATCCTGAAAATGCAGTTCATGATTTGTTTGGTGAAGTGATTTACGCCTACACCAGAAAACAGGCCATTGAAGATGGACACCAGGTTTTATTATCCGACGACTATGCAAGTCTTGCCAGGGATTTTGGATGGAAATATCCGGTTTACCTGACAAGAGGGGTATGGGATCTGGCAGAACAGGCGCCTGCGTCGAATAAGGTCTGCAATGACCTGACAGGCGTACTGTGGGACATCTTGATGATGGCCCGGTTCGGAAAGGATATCGCTGAGGACACCAGGGAATTTTACGTCAAAATCAACACGAATGGATGTAATCGGCGTCATCAGTTTTACCTCCAGGTTGGACCCACGGATATTGATGATCCGGCACCGGCCATAACCATTATGATGCCGGAAGACCGATAAGCAAACATTAAATACATAAACCAGCATCATCAGCATCAAAGGGAGTTTCGGGCAATTTTTGCCTGACTCCCTTTTTTGCTGAAAGGAGCCTGTTATGCAGTTAAACGAATTAAAGACGATCTGTGAAAACCATGTGGCGGATTTGATCAACGCTATTGCAGAAACCAAAGATGAACAGCGATTCCTGGACTATTTGGATTTCTGCGCCAGATTTCATCGGTATTCCTTCAGAAACCGGATTTTGATCTGGACTTACAAACCGGAAGCCACCTTTGTGGCGGGGTTTCATACCTGGCCGAAAATGGGCCGTCATGTCAAAAAAGGCGCGGTCGGAATACCGATATTTGCGCCCATGAGGGTCCGAAAACAAAAGGGGTTTGACGATGAAGAGGATGCTGAAAACGACACGGACGAAGAACGTTTTTTAAGGTTCAAGGTCGTCTATGTGTATGACGTTTCTCAGACCGAAGGCGATCCCCTCCCGGATCTGGATGTACTCGCGGTTTGCGGAGAAACCGGATTGCTTGGGGCTTTGGAAAGTTTCACGAGCGCCGGGGGGATTAAGCTCAGTTATCTGCCG
>Ga0209467_1002885_pt1 | contig 11725 bp, 10 predicted proteins | sample Higcelwee11metaG_FD_187175 | JGI IMG/M metagenome (GOLD analysis project Ga0209467, IMG submission 187175) | Freshwater pond sediment microbial communities from the University of Edinburgh, under environmental carbon perturbations - High... | ecosystem: Environmental > Aquatic > Freshwater >...
ACAATGTAGTACGAGAAAGACTTTGAATCAAATGTAAACGACGTTCTGTGATAACGATAAAAATACAACTTACAAAAATAAAGAGAAGCAAGAACCAAGTGAACGTATTGGACTTGGAGTCGTCGCCGTCAATGGGGATCATCTTTTTTTTCGCCTTTCTTGGAGTAAAAGCCTTTTCTGGAATAGGTTCCTCAAGGAGGGAAACGATAGAAGAAATTGTCATTTCAGGAGATTCCTGAATGTGTAGATATTCATTAATTTTATTGTGATTTTTAAGAATTATTTTAGCGAGTTCCAAATTTAAGTTGGCCCCTGTATTCCATGAAAGACGATAAAGAGCTCCAATATCGTTTGTCATAGTAATCAATAAATTTTCGATGTGTGCCCATTCGGGAATATTCGGGAATGACCGGCCGTTTTCTATGCTCTTGAGCAAATTTTGATACCGTTTGTCGTGAGCCCATACGCTCATTACACTTCTGTCCGGTGGCAAAAATCCGATACGATGGGAATATTGATTAATGTTATCGGCGCGTACAAAAAAGAGGAGCAGCTTACGGGCATTCCGATTGCTTTCAGAACTTTTGGGAATTGCCAAGTGGCTCCCCCCGATAAAAGGAATACTTCCAGCGGGGCCCCTAGGAATATTAAATAAAGTGAGCCCATCTTTACCGATAGGACTTTCCGAAAGCCCTTGCTCAGAGGGCGGTAAATCCATTTTACGAATGATCTCTGATGTACCCAGGAGAAACGCTTGTTCGCCATTGGTAAATCGATTCACCACTTGAGCTGAATTTTCGCGTAAGGAATAAGGGGAATAGGTACTGTCACGAAGAATGGAAACATAACGAGAGATTCCTCTTAATGTCGCTGAATCCAAAAGCGCGCTTCGCCATCCCTTTTTTGTTTCACGCACATAATCTCCGCCTGCGGTCCAAATAAAAGAGGCGAGTTGCTGGTGACCTGTCCAATCTCCTTTTCCCGGGAGACCAAAAGGAACCAGTGGATATCCAGATTTGCGAACCCACTGCAAATTAGCAAGGTAGTGAAGAATTCCCAAAAACTGCGCTTCTGTTTGTATATCTTCTGCTTGAATGCCTAAAGAATCGGTCACAATGCGGTTCGCGAAAAGGGTGCGGACATCTAAAAACCAAGGGAGAGAATAGGTTCCTTTTTTTCCATAGACATGAGTCGCCCGCCAGCTTTCGGGAATAAAACGAGAAGAATCCACCCGATCCAGAATGGGACTTAGATTTGCAAGATATCCCTTGTTTGCAAAAAAGGAGACCCAAGTGGAGCCCAGTTGTACCACATCGGGGCCATTTCCCGTTTCAAGTGCCTGAGAAATGCGAGCAAAGGCTTCACTCCAGTCAATAATTTCAAGATGCACAGGGATTCTTGTTTCTGCCGTAAAATGATTCAACCCGTTTCGTATTGCATCTTGAGAACCGGGACCATTCGGCATTACCCACAATTGTAATGTGTCTTCGGCTGTGGGCTTTGCTGAAATGGGAATACAGGCAAATGCAAAAAACAAGAAAAGGAAAACCAAATTTCCATAGTTGCAAAAAATGTTTTTCTTGAATTTCATTTTACCAGAAGGGAACACATTATTTAGCAGATAGTTTCGCAAAATCGGCGAAAAACTGTGGATAGGTTTTACGAACACAACTAGGATCCAAAATTTTTACCGGGACGCCACCCAATGCCACCAAACTGAAGCACATCGCCATTCGATGATCATTGTAGGTTTCGATCGTCGCCTCTTGAATCTTTTCGGGAGGCGTAATGTGGATGTTATCCATATCGGTTTCCACATGAGCCCCCACTTTGCGGAGTTCTGCGGCAACCGCTGCAATGCGATCTGTCTCTTTAACGCGCCAGCTTCCAATATTTCGAATCGTTGTGGTTCCACTAGCAAATAGAGCAAGCACTGCAAGCGTCATCGCTGCATCAGGAATATCGTTCAAATCAAGATCCACGGCTTTGAGTTTTGTCCCCGCAGAACATTCGATCCAACCTTCTCCCGTAGTAATCTTTGCTCCCATACGACGGAGCACTTCCGCAAATTTCACGTCCCCTTGAGCACTCTTTTTATCCAAGCCTTCGACGCGTACCGGGCCGCCTGCAATCGCCGCTCCAGCGAGGAGGTAACTTGCAGAGGAGGCATCGCCTTCCACATCAAAATCTCCAGGAGCGTGATAAACACCCTTCGGCACAAAAAATTCTTCGAAATTCTTATTCACCACATCGATCCCGAAATTTTTCATCGCTTCAATGGTGAGTTGAATATAGGGCTTCGAAATCAAGTTGCCGTTGAGAATAACGTGTAAAGGCTTGCGACAATAGGGGCCACTAATTAAAAGAGCTGTGAGGTATTGGCTTGAGATGTTTCCACGAACAGAAACAGTGCCCCCCTCTAATCCATGAGCATCAATGTGCAGTGGAGGGTAACCTTCAGTGGTTTCATAATCAATGGAAGCCCCCATGATGCGCAACGCATCAACTAAATCGCTGATCGGGCGTTCTGTCATACGCTGTTCACCGGCAAGCCGAATCTGCCCTTCCCCAAGAGTGGATGCGGCACAAAGGGAACGCATCGCGGTACCGGCATTTCCCAAAAATAAGTCGGCTTCTTTTACGCGGAATGGCCCTGCCATCCCTTGGATTGTCGCTTCCGAAAAATTTTCGGAGAGAACCACAGAAACCCCCAAAGCCTGGAGACCATCGCACATGTAGCGAGTATCATCGCTTGCAAGTAAATGATGAATACGCGTTTCTCCTTCCGCTAAGGCCGACAAAAGGAGCGTTCTGTTCGAAATACTCTTCGAGCCGGGGAGTCGAACTCGCCCTTGAAAGTGTTTTACTGGGGGGATCACGATAAAACTAGAGAAAGGAGTATGCGAAATCATATTTTCCAATTTAAATTAATAATATGAAAACAAATACAGAAACACAGATCATAGCCACTTTTGCGGCTTCGGATCTTTGTAAAGGAATCCCAGAATCTTCTTTAAAGGAAATGAGCCAATTGGCGACTCCGTTGCGTTTAGATGCGGGTGAAATTCTGATTGAAGAAGGAACTCAGACGGACCAGTTTTATATTGTAAGTGAGGGGAGCATTGAAGTTCAGTTTTCTGTGCCTGGGGAAGAGTCTTTTGAGGAAGCCTGTTGTTTACACCAAGGGGCCATTATTGGTGAAATGGCAATGATTGAAGACGACGTACACAGTGCTCGTATTGTCGCTACCTCTTCTGCACGTTTTTTGATGTTGGATACTATTCAATTTATGGGTTTTCTGGACGTTCACCCGGATATTGGTTTTCGGGTAATGAAGAACCTCGCTGTCATATTGAGTAAGCGTCTTCGATACACAAATCATTCCGTTCGCCATTTACTGGCGCAGTAATTCTATGGGTACCTCTAAAAATTCATTTTCTATGACCAGAAGCCGGTTCCCTCTGGGGAACATCAGGCTTCGCAGAGCCGAACTGCGGCCCCGTAGGGGTGAGGATGGAACAACGAGACACCGCAACAAATCGACTGCGGTACTTCGCCATAGTGAACTTCGTTCTGTTGCTCCGCCTCAACAATGTCAAAGCGAGCTTTGCCGTTGTACTCGGCTTTTGCAACAGTCGTCATTCAAAGTGCTGAAGAGCATTCAAGCCGAGCATCGCGATAGCAAACTTGTTTGGGATCATGATCGAGGCGCCGAAGTGGATGCCGAAGGCATCAATACAACCAGTATGGACGCTTTGCGTCACCATTACGGTTCGGTCATACAACCAAGCAAGCTCGGTTGTACAACGCTCACCTTACATGATATTCACCACTTTTGTGCTTACGCACTTGTTGATGCAACTCGGCAATGGGCATACAAGCATGCCGGCTGCACTCGTTTTGGTCAACAATCATTCCTGCTCCACACTCATTTCACAAAGGCATCTATGAGGGATCACTCTCACTACGTGCTAAAGCACAAGTGTTCGTGTTTCTAGCTCGACCTCGTTCGATTTCATTCTCGCAAACCAATTTTTAGAGGTACCCTTATGCCATTGCAACAAGAAATCAGTACTAAAGAATTTACCGTTCGTTTTTCGGATTGTGATCATACAAGTCATCTCCGCCTTTCCAGTATTTTTAGATTCATGGAAGAATCGGCTGTTTTGGACTCAGAACAAAATGGTTTTGGCATTTGGAAAATGGTGCAGCATGGTTACACGTATGCCATTTCTCGCATTAAGCTTCGAGTCAATCATATTCCTGTCTGGGGGGAACAATTAACGATTTCTACCTGGACCAAGGGCTTTTTCAACCATAAGGTAGCTCTTAAAGATTATTCTATTTTCGACGCCCAAGGGAATGCCGTTGCACAGGCGACCTCTTCGTGGTTGTTGGTAAACCTGAAAACGGGCAAGGCTGAAGATCCAGAAAACGCCCCTTATTTGCCACTCATTTTCCCTGAGCACCAGGCTATTTCTGAAAATCTGGAGCTTTTGGATGTGGAGGGAACGCCTGAGTTAGTGCTTGCAAAGTGTGCCCGTTATAGCGATCTTGACATGAATAGACATGTGAATAATTGTCGCTATGTGGATTGGGCTATGGATGCGCTTTCGTTGCAGGAAATTAAAGAACATCCCATTCGTTCCATACAAATGAATTATTTATCCCAAGTTCCTTTTGATGGGAATGTGAATATCATTCGTTTTCCAAACACGAATTATCATGCTTATGTTTTTGGCGTCAACGCAAATGACCCGACACAGGTCCATTTTCAGACCCGTATCGGTTTTGCTAAGACGTAGCTTTTGGATTAGGCCACAGCCACCGATTTCATCGAAAGCTCTGCGCGCGCTGCCTCAATTTGTGGACGATAGGCGTTCACTGCGGTGACAATACTTGCGAGATTTTCATCTGGATATGGTTTTTCCTCCGCGATCTTCAAACAGTAGTCCATGCTCTCATAGAGATTCGCTGCTGCCGTGTCCAGCCATTTACCATAATCAGAATTACCATCAAATCGTTCGACCTCTTCTTTATACCAGTTCGTATAAATACGCATTTCTTGGGCGAACATATGAGGGCGATCCTTAGAAACCAAAGAGGCAGAGCGACCATAAATATGATCAATCATTTCTTCTAAGGAGTATTCACGATTGAAATAGGCGATATTTGGACCTGGACAAACGGCCTGAGGTGCTTTGTCCGCCTGAACGAGACCTAGTGCGATAAGGCCCGCATTGCCCAATTGATGGCAAATACAAGCTCTCTCATACACGCGTTCTAACATCGTAGATTTTTCTTTTTCGCTAACGTCCATCGCCTTAATTTGTTCGGTCTTTAACTTCTGATATTGGTGCGATGCTGGGCAAATGGGATGTTTCGTAAATTCGGTATTATTTTGGAGGAATCCTTTGAAACAAGGCATTCCAGGCTTCCCTGCGGCCACATTTTTGAGGCGAGCCACTTCAGAACCGCAAGTATGCATATTGTTGAATGGAACGCCCAATGGAGACGCATGGCTCAAAAACAGTTCGTTCTCAGTCGCTTCCATCAATTGTTTGCGGGTGTCATCATCCAGCAAACTTGCTTCACGCACGAGAAGGAACGGAGATCCCCAGCCAGTGCCATCCATTCCATAGCTTTCGCGCAGGCGACGGTCTTCACCAGAGGTTCCAATACCACCTTGAACGGTGAGCCTTGGTTTGCGCTCCTTTAACAAGCAACAGCAATCCCAACCCATGAGGTTGTAATATTTTTCGATAGAGGCATTAAACTGATCAACGAGAGAGTCTCGCTTCTCCTGAATTTCGCGGAGAAGTGTTGGCAACAACTGTCCTTGGCTTGCAAAAGCGTGACCGCCGCAATTGAGTCCCGATTCAATACGGTATTCGCTCACTTCCAACCCTTTGCGGGCAAGGAATTTTCCTTGAATGAGCGCAGAGCGGAAATCGGAAATTTTGACAATGATTTTCTTTTTAATCTCACCGCTGGTGTCGCGGTAAAAATCGCGGAACTTAGAAACATAGTTATACAAGCTTTGATTGATGCCCGCACTAAAAACAATGCCGCTATCTTCCAAATCAGAAAGGGCGTAACCACGGAGAGCGGCTTTGGCATCACTGAATTCTTCTGGATAGGGTTCACCAAGGGCATTCAATGGCATTCTATCCAGTTTGACCATGATATTCACGTCAATAGACCCAGGTTTCATGGCAAGAGTGAGTTCCTCTTCAATGGCTTTGCGTTCTGCACCATTGGGGAGACTCAGCATTTCAAAATAACGAGCTCTCAGAGGGTTGGATTCGGGCAACAATGTAAAGTAGCGATCCTTTTCGTTCTTTTTCGCAAAGGGAAGCTTTTGAATTTTTTCGAACTTGTTGCGCACAATGGTGTTCACCAAATTCAAGTAAGCAGTAATGCGGTGTGCTCTGCCATCTTCGTCATCGTGGGGGATGGGCTCGTAAGGAATTTGATACTCCTTTGCATAATAAGAACGTAAACGTTCTAAGAGCAAATCGTCCACAAGTGAAATAACGGAATTAATTCCGAAGGGAGCCAAACGAATCGGTGTATCGGCTGTATAACAGGTTCCCATGACGGGAATATGGAAAGTATGCATCATATGTGTCTTAAATTTAGAAAACTCCTCGGTTCCAAATGCCAATTTGAAACGCCCATTCCCAAAAAATCGAGCCTTGAGTGTCTGTTCGCGATATTCTGGTGGAATCACCCAAAATTAAAGTCAATTTTCGGAGAGTAGAATAGGTGGGGTGACCGTAAGTATTGTTTTTGCCAACGGAAATAACGGCACTTGTGGGTGCAATTTGCGCAAGAAAAGGAAGTGTAGAACTCTGACTGGATCCATGATGTCCCACTTGCAAAAAGTCAGCGTGAAGCGTGGGAGATAGCGATAGTAGCTTTTCTTCACTTTCCTTTTCGAGATCTGCAGGAAAGAGGGCGGAAAGAACCCCGTCATCCACTTGTAACACCGTACTTGCATTGTTCTCCCCCCACCGGCCATAGGAAGGAGGCCATAAGATTCGGAAATGCCAATTTTCTCCAAAGTCCCATGTCTCTGAGCGTTCCACCAAGCGCACCGAGGCTCCCCACTTTTTTGCGAGAGAGAGAACGCTGTCACGAAGCCAAATGCCGGCGGTATCGCTTCCGTACAGTATGGCACCTATTTCGGGCCTCGGATTTTCTCCAGCGGAAAGATCGAGTAAACCACCCGCATGGTCCCTATGCCAGTGGCTTACTAACACCCAATCCAGTTTTTTTACGCCGCGCGCATAGAGCGTGTCTGCGAGACCTATGGAATCGGGCCCTGCATCAAAAAGTGCGAAGTGTCCTTCATGCTCAAAGAGAATGGCCAAACCTTGTCCCACATTCAATACATGCATCTTTAAGGATGGGGAAGGACTCTCGTTGTCGGTAAGCTCGCCACAACTAGCAAGGATTGTTCCCCAAGCAAGCAAAAGAACAAAGACCATAAATCTTGGAAGGAGTTGAGATGCATTCATACTTGTTTCTCGAAGAGGTCATTGAAATAGTGATGGGGAATCATGACTGCCTCGTATGTAAACGTTTTAGTCGATTCTTTGTTCACTTCAGTCGGTTAGAATTTGCAAATAATTCAATTTTTGCTAAATTTACGGCGAGAAAACATCCTCTTGGAGCAGCTATGCAGTTACCGAAGTATAAAAAGAAGAAGCGCATTAAGCTTAAAGTTTGCCAAGAGCCGGGTTGCGGTCGTGAATTTTGGGGCCATCCGATTGCGAAGTATTGCGAATTACATCGTGATATTAAGCAGCGTCAAAAGCAGAAAAAAGATATTGAAAATATTGAAGCCAAGAATATAATCTTCCGTCACAACTATACAGAAGTTATGGATTTGCCCTTCAAATGCTGTCTTGAAGGTTGTGATGATATATTTGAAATCAAGGTATTTCCAAAACAGTTCGTGTACCCGCGTTTTTGTGTGGAGCATCGCAATGACTTTAAACGCACGAATTTTCTCCGAATTATGAGACGGAAAAACCGCGAAGAATAAGTTTTTTCCTGAAAAGGAACAAGGCGCCTCCCTCTTCAGGGGAGGTTTTTTGTTAGGATTTGCGCTCCGAAAAGCCTAAACGGCCCTTGAATCTTTGAGCCCCTTTGTTATATTTGGACTGCTTTCACATGGTGAGTGTAGCTCAGCTGGTTAGAGTCCCAGATTGTGATTCTGGTTGTCGTCGGTTCGAATCCGATCACTCACCCTTCAAGAAAAGATCTACTTCTGTAGGTCTTTTTTTGTGCATAAAAAACTTGCCTATAAAAATCAGCCTCGTTCTCCGATTCTTCTTTCCGTGGGAAAACCCAAGACGCAAAAAAAAACGCTGTTCCAGCGAACAGCGTTTTAAAGTCAAAATTCAATTGTTTAATTCGCCTCTCGCGAAGCTTATAAACAAATCTTAAGAGAGGCGGGAGATCATATAACCCGCTGCAATTGCCGTTCCAATCACACCTGCCACATTCGGCCCCATAGCGTGCATCAGAAGAAAATTCTGCGGATCATATTTCGCGCCTTCCACCTGGGAAACGCGCGCAGCCATCGGCACTGCGGAGACACCAGCGGAACCAATGAGTGGATTCACGGGATTGTTCGGGCTGCACCAGTTCATCAGTTTGGCAAGGAAAAGGCCACCCATAGTTGAGAAACCAAATGCGACCACGCCCATCGCAATAATGGCGATGGTTTGCGGACGGATAAAGATATCTGCAGACATGGTGAGCCCTACGGATGTGCCGAGGAAAATGGTCACAATGTTCATGAGTTCATTTTGTGAGGTTTTCACCAAACGTTCGACTACACCACTTTCTCTCAAAATATTACCGAGCATGAGCATAATAATAAGAGCGGATGCATCGGGAACGACCAATACACAAACGATCATCACCATAACGCTGAATGCAATACGTTCCAGCTTGCTTACCGGGCGGAGACTCTTCATGCGGATGCGACGTTCTTTATCATTTGTCATCAAACGCATAATGGGCGGCTGAATTAATGGCACAAGAGCCATATAAGTGTATGCAGCAACAGCGATAGGTCCAATCAAATGCTGAGCGAGTTTATTCGCTGTAAAAATGGAGGTTGGGCCGTCCGCACCGCCGATGATGCCGATGGAAGCAGCTTCGCCGAGAGTAAAACCGCCAAATACAACGGCACAGAACATAGTGGCAAATACGCCAAATTGGGCTCCACCGCCGAGTAACAATGTGCGCGGATTGGCAATCAGGGGCCCAAAGTCAGTTAATGCACCCACGCCTAAGAAAATAAGGGGAGGGAACAATTCCAGATGCACACCTTGGCTGATGTAGCTGTAAAGTCCCGCAGTGGGGACAAACATGCCTTCAATGCTCCAACCACCATCGTAAAACATGCGTGAGGGCAAGTTTACCGCGAGGGCACCAAAAGCAATGGGGAGAAGTAAAAGGGGCTCGAATTTTTTGACGATCGCAAGATACATCAAAACAAAACTCACCACCCACATGATGAGCATACTTCCCGTAATGTACTGGAATCCAGCATCATTCGTGAACATGTCTCTCACGACGGATAAGACTTCACTCATAGTGTTTTATCCTCAGGAAATGGTCATAAGAACTTGGCCTTCCGAAACGGAATCCTGTTCTTTGACGGAAATGGATGTGATGGTGCCCGCAGCAGGTGCGTAAATGGGGGTTTCCATTTTCATGGCTTCAAGGACAACCACTTCTTGGTTCATGGCAACTTTGTCACCCACTTGTACTTTAACTTTGAAAACGAGACCCATCATAGGGCTTACTACGGCAGTGCCACCAGCGATTGGAGTTACTGCAACAGGAGCGGGAGCCGCACTCACAGCCGATGTTGCAGGAGCGCTAGCTACGGAAGCCACAGCCACAGAAGAAGAAACGTTACCATCAAGAACTTCAACTTCAACGTCGTAGCTCTTACCTTCAAGATTAATACGGAGTGTTTTTTTCATAATATCATATCCTGGCTTACTTGAGCCCGTTGGAGTGAAGTTCTGTACGACCCTGAATAGCCCAGATCCAGTCGTTAGTATTCTGAGGACGGAAGCGGACGACGGTGCAGGAACGTCCTAAGATTTCTGCAGCAGATACGGCGAAAATAACAGCGAGCTTTTCATTGGAAAGGCCAGGGTGTATATCTCCTGTCGCATGAGTTGCAAGAACGGGTGTTGTGGAATTTTGAGCTTGCATTGGAATGATTACCTTCTTACTTTCTATTTTGTTCAATTTGAGAAGTTTTAGGATAGCGGACAATGCATAACACAGAACACAGAGTCCGGTAATGACTAACATCACCACAATAAGTCCACTGATTTGGAATTCTACAAGAGAGCCAACACCAAACGTTCCCGTTTCATTGCCTTTTCCTGTGTAGTAGGTACTCCCCAACTTTGCTTTTGCATGAGGAACTACTTTGGCACCTTCAAGACTTGCCAAACTATCCTTGCGGAGGTTGGCTTCTTTCGCTTGGTCATAAGTTTTGTATAGGATGCTCATGCTTCCACCGTGATTTTCCACGATTTCAAAAATGGCATCCTGTGGCATTAATTCCAGTTGCTTCTGAATCGGTTGCCGAATTGAATCCGGCAGGAGGGCTATTTGCTCATCAAACCGACCCTTTGCAACCACCTTCGTTTGGGTAACGGGCTGGGCTGGCTGAGTCGCAATTTCCATGGCCGCGGCTGGAACCGAATCCATAGAATTTGACGTACTGTCTTGTTGTTCTATCATAACGGGCTTAATCCATGTTTTTTAGGGGGACGTGTCACACGTTTCGTCATCAAGGAACGCAACGCAAGCGCCACCTTGAATCGGGTCTCAGCGGGCTCAATCACATCCGTGATAATGCCCGATTCCGCAGCCTGGTAAGGCTTCGAAAATTTTTCACGATAATCTTCCACCAACTCTTTATACTTCGCATCGCGGTCGGTGGCGGTTTCTAGCTCTTTCTTGTAAATAATTTTAGCGGCACCTTCGGCACCCATCACGGCAATTTCTGAAGATGGCCAAGCGAATACGACATCGCCGCCGAGATCTTTCGAACCCATGGCAATATAGGCTCCGCCGTAAGCCTTGCGCATAATAACCGTCACTAACGGTACTGTGCATGTGGCATACGCATAAAGTACTTTGGCTCCATGACGAATGATGCCACCGCGTTCCTGTGCGAGGCCTGGCATAAATCCTGGTACATCCATCAATGTGACGATGGGAATATTAAATGCATTGCAGAACATAATGAAGCTTGCCGCTTTGTCCGAGGCATCGATGTCGATGCATCCTGCCTTGGCTTTCGGCTGGTTTGCAACAATGCCTACAACGATACCGTCAATGCGCGCAAAGCCCACAACCATATTCTTTGCAAAATTTTTGTGCACTTCGAGCCATTCGTTCGCATCGACCAAGCGTTCAATGACTTGGTAAACATCCAAAGGCGTTTTCCCATCTTCAGGCACGATTTCATTCATGCCTTCGTCCCGTTCCAGTGCGAGTTCGGAGGAAAGATGGTTGGGAGGATCCTGCAAGTTATTGCTAGGGAGGAAACTCAGAAGTTTTTTGATGATCTCGATGGCATGCTTGTCGTCTTCAGCTACGAAATGAACGTTTCCAGAAACTGTGGCATGCGCATTTGCTGTGGCAAATTGATCCAGAGGAGCTTCTTGAC
>Ga0209467_1002886_pt1 | contig 11724 bp, 10 predicted proteins | sample Higcelwee11metaG_FD_187175 | JGI IMG/M metagenome (GOLD analysis project Ga0209467, IMG submission 187175) | Freshwater pond sediment microbial communities from the University of Edinburgh, under environmental carbon perturbations - High... | ecosystem: Environmental > Aquatic > Freshwater >...
AATTGAGGTGCGGTTGCTAATTCTACCGATGCTTTTGCAATACGCATGTTGATTTTGTCTTCGCTTTCGGTAGAACGTTGTTTTAGGCGACGTTTTAATTCGTCAACACTTGGTGGTTTTACAAAAACTGCTAAGGTTTCGTTTGGAAATTTGCTTTTAATACGCAATCCGCCTGCAACGTCAATGTCAAAAATTACGTGTTTTCCCAAAGCCCAGATGCGTTCTACTTCTGCTTTTAAAGTGCCGTAGAAATTATCGGTATATACTTCTTCCCATTCTACAAAATCTTCTGCTTTAATATGCTTTTTGAATTCGTCCCAAGAAATGAAATAATAATCTTTTCCATGTACTTCTTCTCCACGTGGTTCACGTGTTGTACACGAAATCGAAAATTCTAAATTCAAATCGGGTTGGGCTAATAAATGTCGTACTATAGTTGTTTTTCCTGAACCTGAAGGCGCAGAGAATACTAATAATTTTCCTTTGGTCATTGTGTTGTGTTATTTTCTAGTGATAAGTAATTAGTGATAAGTGAAAAGCTTATTTAAGTGATTTAGAAAAGGCATTTATCATTTTAGATTCTTCTATAATAAGTTCTAAAATTTCATTATACAATTCAAAATTAACAATAAAACCTAATTCTTTTGCTATGATTAATTGAGTTTCTAATTCACATAAAGAACCTCTTGAGATATCTATAAAATTACTGAAAGATTTGTCGGTATTTCTTCCACAACCTTCTGCTATGTTAGAAGGAATTGAAACGGAAGCTCTTTTAATTTGACTTGTTAGAGCGTATAATTCTTCCGATGGAAATGCTTTAGTTAATTGATAAATTTTTACCACTAGAACTATTCCTTTTTTCCAAATTAATAAATCTTTATATGAACTTATACTACTCATTTTTTGGCTTTTTACTATTCACTTGTCACTTTTCACTAAAATTAAAGAACATTTAATACTTGCTCCTTAATCTTTTCCAGCTCATCTTTCATCATTACCACCAATTTTTGCATTTCGGTATGGTTGGATTTCGAACCCATAGTATTGATTTCTCTTCCCATTTCTTGCGTGATGAAACCTAATTTTCTTCCGTTAGCTTCAGTTCCATTTAAAGTTTCTAAGAAATAGTTCAAATGGTTGCCCAAACGGACTTTTTCTTCGGTAATGTCGTATTTTTCTAGATAAAAAATCAATTCTTGTTCAAAACGATTTTCATCAACATTTACTTTTAATTCATCTAAAGCAGTTCTTAAACGAGTTTTTACCGTTTCAACGCGTTCAGCATCATAAGAAACCGCTTCGTTCATTAAATTGTTGATATTTCCAATACGTAATTGGAATTCTTTTTCTAATGAAGCACCTTCGTCTTTTCTAAAATTCGCGATATTTTCTAACGCTTCATTAATTACAGTTTGGATTTGTTTCCATTCGTTTTCATCGATTTCGTCGCGCTCAGTTTTTAAAGCATCGGGCATACGAACAGCCATTTTCATTAATTCCGTTTCATCTGCAGTTGGAATAACCGCTTTCATTTGGTTGATATATCCTTTTACAATCGGTACATTTATTTTTGAAGTCGTTTCCTCGCCTGTAACTTCCACATAAAGCGAAAAATCTACTTTTCCACGCTCTAAACGTTGCGAAATTTGATTGCGTAAACCCAATTCCATTTCACGAAAAACGGATGGCATACGTGTATTTAAGTCTAAACCTTTACTGTTTAGCGATTTGATTTCTACGGTAATTTTTTTGGTTGGTAATTGCAAAGAAGCTTTCCCAAAACCCGTCATGGATTGTATCATATTGTTATAAAAATGTCTTCAAAGATAAGAAAAGTTCTTAGTAATTAGTGAAGAGTGAATAGTGATTGGTCTTTTCAAAAATGCTAGTTACTAATTACTTGTCACTAGTCACTTTTTTCTGTGTTACTAAATAAACACCAACAAATATCAACACCGCCGAAATCAATTTCACTAAACTCAAATCGTCTTTCCCTAAACTTACGGCGAAAATAGTAGCGAAAAGTGGTTGTAAATAAATAAAAACCGCTACTGTTGTTGGTTTTAGTTCGCGCATGGAAATTAAATTTAGCAAATACGTTAAGAACGTTGAAAACACCACTACAAAACCAATTTTCCAGATAATATCCGTTGGTAAATTAGCGAAATCTATAGCTTGAAATTCGCCCCAACCAAAAGGTAATACCATCAAAAAACCAAAAGTGTAAATCCACTTCACGAAGGTAAAAGCGTTGTATTTATCCATTAATTTCTTCACGATAATGAGGTAAAATCCGTAGGAAACGGCATTTACAAAAACCAATAAATTTCCTAAACTTGCATTTGTGGCATTGACCAATGATTTTCCGTAAAGAATTAACGTTATCGTTCCGGCTAATCCTAAAATGATTCCCAATACTTTTCGGTTTTCCATGCGTTCTTTCATAATGAACGCTGATAAAACAAGCACAATCATAGGTGTGGTTACCATCAAAACGGCTCCCATAATGGGCGAAGTGTAACTCAATCCTTTGAAAAAAGTCAACATGTTGAAAGCTACTCCGAAGAACGCAGCAGCAACAATTCGAGGAAAATCTTCTTTGGCGATTTTTTCTTTTGGTCCAAAAAACGAAATCAACCAAAATAATAATACTGAACCACCAACACGCATAACGATAAATCCGAATGCGTCAACGTATTTAGGCATAACATCTTTAGCAATAGTAAAGGTTACACCGTAAATAATGGAAACTAAGGTAGCGGCAAATAACGCCCAACTTCTTTTAGACACTTTGAAGAGCTTTCGTTAATTTAAGGACATTGGGTTGCGTGTTCCCGATAAAAATTTCATCATTGAAAATAACAACAGGACGACTCAAAAACGTGTAATGTTCTAAAAGATATTTTTTAAAATCGGCTTCGGTAAGATTTTTATCTTTTAAACCTAATGATTTGTACAATTGTGCTTTTTTACTAAAAAGTGCTTCGTAACTTCCCGAAAGTTGGTACATTTCTTCTAAATCGCTTTCCGAAATTGGATTTTGGCGAATATCTATAAACGTTAATTTATCAGAATTGGGTAACGATTTGATGATTTTTCGGCACGTATCACACGAAGCCAAATAGTATATTTTGTTCATTTTGTTGTTTTTCAATTTCTGATGCAAAAATACAGCCTTTTGAATTCTAAAAATCAGTAATTTTATAAAAAAATTAGACATGGACGCAACTTTTAGAATTTGGGAAACCAGCAGAAATATTTATTTGAAGTTTTTTGATAATTATTCATTAGAACAGCTCAATACAATTCCAGAAGGAATAAGCAATAATTTGATTTGGAATTTGGGACACGTTGTAGTTTCGCAACAGAAATTGGTTTACGCTTTATCAGGTTTACCAATGCATATTCCCGATTCGCTTTTTAAGAAATATCAAAACGGTTCGCGACCAGATGGAAAAACCACGCAGGCTGAAGTCGATGAAATCAGGAAATTATTATCAGAAATGGTCGAAAAAACGAAAGCTGATTTTGAAGCTAGAATTTTCAAAGAATTTCATCCGTATCAAACGAAAACTGGATTTCATTTGGGAACTTTAAAAGAAGCGATGGAGTTCAATAATTATCACGAAGGAATTCATTTAGGAATTATGATGTCGATTAAAAAGCATATTTAGCGAATTGTTAACGATTCGAAAAGCAGCATCAAACAACTTTTATTTACCTTTGTAAAAATTTTTTAAAATGAAATTCAATACAAAAACGATACATGGTGGACAACATCATGAAAAAGTAACAGGAGCCGTAATGCCACCAGTGTTTCAAACATCGACTTATGTGCAAACAAGTCCTGGAAAACCAGTGGGCGATTACGAATATAGTAGAGCGGCAAATCCAACAAGAACCGCTTTAGAAGACGCTTTAGCAAGTATCGAAAACGGAGCAAGAGGTTTAGCTTTTTCATCAGGATTAGCAGCTACAGATTGTTTGTTACGCATGTTCAAAGCAGGTGACGAAATCATTGCTATGGACGATTTATACGGTGGAACTTACCGATTATTTACAAGATTATATAAAGATAGCGGTATCAAATTTCACTTTGTGGATATGAATGATTTGGATAAATTCCAATCGTTAATTAATGAAAATACAAAATTGGTTTGGGTAGAAACACCGACTAATCCATTAATGAAATTAGCGGATATAGCTGCGATTGCTCAGATTACTAAAAAGCACAATATCTTATTTGCTGTAGACAATACTTTTGCAACGCCATATTTACAAAAACCATTGGATTTAGGTGCTGATATTGTAATGCATTCGGCAACCAAATATTTAGGAGGTCACTCAGATGTTATTGCAGGTGCTTTAATTATCAAAGATAAAGCATTAGGCGAAGAATTACATTTCAAACAATTTGCAACTGGAGCTACGTTAGGGCCAATGGATTCTTTCTTAGTTTTAAGAGGAATTAAAACATTGCATTTGCGTGTTCAACGTCATTGTGAAAACGGAGAAAAAGTAGCGGACTATTTAGATAATCATCCTTTAGTAGAGAGAGTGTATTATCCAGGATTGGCTTCTCATCCGTTTCATGAAATTGCTAAAAAGCAAATGAGTGGTTTTGGTGGAATGGTAACTTTTACTTTTAAATCAGGTAAAAAAGAAGATGCAATTAAATTCTTAGAGAATTTAAAAGTATTCACTTTGGCTGAATCATTAGGTGGAGTTGAATCTTTAGCAAATCATCCAGCTTTAATGACACATGCTTCTATTCCAGAAGATAAAAGAAAAGAAGTAGGTATTTCAGATGATTTAGTTCGTTTAAGCGTAGGAATTGAAGATATCGAAGATTTATTAGCCGATTTAGAACAAGCTTTTAAATAACAGAAACAACTAAAAATAAAAAATCCCGATTCAAACGAATCGGGATTTTTTTATGTTGTAAAATATATTAATCTAAATAATAAATGTATCCAACGTGAAACCAAACATTCCAGTCATTAGATTTGTTTTCATTCCAAATATTAGGGTCTTTATTTAAACCATCAACCCAGTCTGAAAAATAATATTGCCATCTTAACTCTACAAATAAATCAGATAATTCTGTTAATTTATAGCGAGTACCCACACTTGATACAACTGACCAAGTACTTCCTCCTTCAGAAGAATAACCGCCATTTAAGTATCTAGGATAAGTTGTTAAAGGGCTTCCTAATGGTCCTAATTCTGAATAGGTGTGGTTGCTAAAAAATGAATAGTGAGCTCCTAAGCCTAAAAATGGAGCCCAAGAACCATTTGTAGCAGTAAATTCGCGAATACTTAAAGGGAAATATTCTAATTGCATTCCGATGTCTGTTACTTTAGCCTCACCTTTCATTGCTTTTAATTGATTTCCTGCTAAAGATTCTTTGTCTGCCCATTCTCCAAAGTGCTCAAGTTTAGTACTGTTGTATGATAATTCTGTTCGAACTTTAAAGTGATCATTAAAGTAGGTTTCCGGAGTGTAACAGTTACATTCTGCTCTATAAGCAAAATTCATATAGTGAACTAATCCAACTCCAAAACCAGTATTTCCAGCATTAGTTTCAAAATCATGTCTTACTCCAAAGTCAGATTGAAAAGCAACTCCTCCAACAAAAGCACCAACTTCATGTGAGAAGCCAAACTGCGCTGTCATAGAGAAATTAACTCCCAAAAACAAAATTAGTAGGTATTTAAATTTTTTAGTCATCGCTAAAGATTTTCCATTATCCGACAAATATATAAAAACTAAGTTCACTTCAAAAAAAAAACTATCTTTTCTTCTTTAAATAATTGTCAAATAATACTTAAGCAGATATATTTAATCACAGAAGTTATAAAATTTTGCTAAAAATATAACAAGTAATATTTAAAATGTATATTTGTCAACTTAAAATTACGAAAACGTTTTATTAAGAATTTAAACAAATTTTAAAAAGAATATATAATTAGTTTTTTAGGAAACAATGGAACAAAAAATCAATGATTTTATGGCGCAAGTTGCAGCCAAAAATCCAAACGAACCCGAATTTTTACAAGCAGTAAAAGAATTTGCAGAAACAGTTATCCCCTTTATAGCTGACAATAAAAAATATGATGGCAAAAACTTGTTGTTAAGAATTGCAGAACCAGAAAGAGCTGTGATTTTTAGAGTGCCATGGGTAGATGATAAAGGCGAAATTCAAGTTAACAGAGGTTTTCGTATTCAAATGAACTCAGCAATTGGTCCATACAAAGGCGGAATTCGTTTTCACAATACAGTAAATCTATCTGTTTTAAAGTTCTTGGCTTTTGAACAAGTTTTCAAAAATAGTTTAACGACACTTCCAATGGGTGGTGGAAAAGGAGGTTCTGATTTTGATCCACAAGGAAAATCTGACGGAGAAGTGATGCGTTTTTGTCAATCATTTATGACAGAATTATGTCGTCATATTGGTCCAGATTTAGATGTACCTGCCGGAGATATTGGTGTTGGGGCAAGAGAAATTGGTTACATGTTTGGTCAATATAAAAGAATTAGAAATGAATTTACAGGAGTTTTAACTGGTAAAGGTTTGGCTTACGGAGGTTCTTTAATTCGACCAGAAGCAACAGGTTACGGAGTAGTTTATTTTACGGAGCAAATGTTAAAAACTAAAGGAGAAAAAATTGCTGGTAAAACAGTGGCTATTTCTGGTTTTGGAAACGTTGCTTGGGGAGTTGCTTTAAAAGTTAACGAGTTAGGTGGGAAATTAGTTACCATTTCTGGTCCTGATGGTTATATTTATGATGCTGATGGAATTTCTGGCGAAAAAATCGAATTTATGTTAGAAATGAGAGCAAGTGGAGACAATAGAGCAGAAGCTTTTGTTGAAAAATTCCCAACAGCAGTATTTCACAAAGGTAAAAGTCCTTGGGAAGCTAAAGTTGATATAGCAATCCCATGTGCAACTCAAAACGAATTAAACGAAGAAGATGCTAAAAAATTAATTGCAAATGGTGTAATGTGTGTTACTGAAGCAGCTAATATGCCATGTACACTTGATGCTATTAAACAATTTTTAGACGCTAAAGTATTATTTGCTCCAGGAAAAGCAGCAAATGCAGGTGGAGTAGCAGCTTCTGGATTAGAAATGACACAAAATTCAATTCGTTTAAATTGGACAAGTGAAGAAGTTGATATGCGTTTAAAAGATATTATGGTTGGAATTCACAGCCAATGTAAAAAATATGGAACAGATGCTGATGGCTATGTAAATTATGTTAAGGGAGCAAATATTGCTGGCTTCGTAAAAGTTGCAGATGCAATGTTAGCACAAGGCGTAGTATAATAATACATAAAATTTTACAAAGCTCTTTCAATCATTTGAAAGAGCTTTTTTTGTTTCTCTACATATCAAAACTAAAATTAATTACGTTTATACTATATTTGTATCAAATATTTCCAATGAAAAAATCGCTTTACATCGCTATTTTATTTTTAACACATTTGTTGTTTTCCCAACAAAGCGACCAAATGTGGAAAGGGTATTTTTCGTACAATGAAATTGTTGATGTGGAAAATGCCACCGGAAAAGTATTTGCAGCCACAGAAAACGGAGTTTTTTCTAAGGCAATAGCTTCATCAGATTTAACGATTTTTAATTCTGTTAATGGTTTTAAACCTGAATCTATAACAACAATACATCATTCAGACACTTTTAATAAAACTATCGCGGGAAACTCGAACGGACTAATTTTAATTGTTAATCCTGATGGTTCAATTGTAACAAAAGTTGATGTTATTGAAGACGTTCCAGTTCCGCCAAACAAAAAGAAAATAAATGATTTTTATGAGAATGAAGGAAGGTTATATATTGCAGCAGATTACGGAATTTCTGTGTTGGATTTAGCGACTTCAGAATTTATAATAACATATTTTATTGGAACTTCTGGCGAAGAAACACAAGTATTGCAAACTACGGTTTTAGGGAATGAAATTTATGCCGTAACAAGAGATTTTGGAATAAGAAAAGGGAATTTAAACAATCCTAATCTATTTGATTTTAGCCAATGGCAAACATTTGATGCTGGCTTTTGGGCTGGAATTGTAACAATAGATAATCAATTGGTTGCAATGAATACTAATTCAAGAATATATCGTTATAATGGTGTAATTTTTCAAGAAATTTTAAATCATATTCAGCCAGGACTGAAGTTAAAAACAAATGGTACCGAAGTAATTGTTACTACCCTCAATCATGTTTATGTGTTGAGCGAAACCTTTTCTCAATTAGCACACATTACAAATATTCCTGATTATTCAGTAAATTTTACAGCCGCATCAGTAGTTGGTGATTATATTTATATCGGAACAGAGAGAGATGGCTTGTTTTCAACGCTTTTATCTAATCCAACAACATTTGAAAACATGTCACCAAATGGACCTGTTAGAAATTATATTTTTAGAGTTAAAAAAGCAACCAATTTCTTGTGGGCAGTATACGGAGATTATTCTCGTTTATATAACCCTTATCCGCTAGAAGATTATGGAATAAGTAAATATTCTGAAAACAATGGTTGGGTAACTATCCCAAATGAAGATTTGTTTCAAGCGAAATCAATTTCTGATTTAGTAATTAGTCCAAATAATCAAAATTTAGTATACGCTACTTCTTATCTTTCGGGAGTGTTAAAAATTAATGGCGACGATATTCAAATTTTCGATAATTCAAACACTGGACCAAATGGATTAGAGTCAATAAGTGCATCTTCTGTTGATGTTAGAGTCAATAGTCCTGCTTTTGATAAAGATGGAAATTTATGGGTAACTAATGTAGTTACATCAGGAACAATCAAAGCAATTAAGACGCTCAGAACAGATGGACAATGGCAATCCTACAGTGTGCAAGATGTAACTAACGATGCTTTTGGTAGATATGGCCCCATGGCAATTGATAGAAACAAAACAAAATGGATTCCTACACTTAATGATGGTTTATTGGCTTTTAATGAAAATTATAGCAATAAGTTTATAGTTTTAAATACAGAAGTTGGTAATCTACCTAATAATGATGTAAGATGTGTTACAATCGATAACAGAAATCAGTTATGGATAGGAACTTTTGCAGGACTCAGGGTACTATCTGTTGATCAATTTATTTCCGAAACAGAATTAACGGCGAATTCAATCATTATTCAGGAAGGAGATTTAGCACAAGAATTATTTTATCAACAAACTATTTTAGACATTGCTGTTGATGGTGCTAATAGAAAATGGGTTTCCATTGCAGATGGAGGTGTATTTTTGGTTTCTCCAAACGGACAACAAACAATCTATCAATTTACCAAGAGCAATTCCCCATTACCAAGCGATAATATTAATGATATAGAAATTGATGGTGTATCTGGTGAAGTCTTTTTTGCAACAGATAAAGGAATGGTGTCGTTTTTAGGAACGTCTACTAAACCAAGTGATGATTTAGGAAATGTATATGTTTATCCAAATCCAGTCCGTCCAGAATTTTTAGGAACAGTTAAAATTAGTGGATTAACAGACAAGGCGAATGTAAAAATCACTGATATTGAAGGGAATTTAGTTCATGAAACTACTACTTCTGGTGGAACAATTGAATGGGACACTACTGCGTTTGGCAAATACAAAGTAGCTTCTGGTGTGTATATGATTTTTGTGGCTTCTGAAGACGGAACTGATACTAAGGTTAAAAAAGTGATGATTATTCGATAATGTTAGTCAAAACTAAAGCCATCGTTCTTTCTGCTATAAAATTTCAAGAAAAAAGCTTGATTGTCAAATGCTTTACCGAATCTGACGGTTTAAAAAGTTATTTTGTACAAAGCGCCTATTCTAACAAAAAAGCAAATCAAAAAATCGCTTATTTTCAGCCATTAACGATTATTGAAATCGAAGCGAATCACAAAAACAAAGGCACGCTCGAACATTTTAAAGAAATCCGATTAGCGCACAGCTATTACACTATAAACACAGACATTGTCAAAAGCACGATTGTAATTTTTCTCTCCGAAATTCTGCATCACGCCATTAAAGAAGAAGAAAAAAATCAAAACTTATTTTCTTTTTTAGAAACGGCGCTACTTTGGTTAGATACGCACGACGAAATGGCAAATTTTCATCTAATTTTAATGATGGAAGTTACTAAATATCTAGGTTTTTATCCCGATGTAACCGAAATAGATTTTCCTTTTTTTGATGCTAAAGAAGGATATTTTATGCCTTTTCAAAGTGTAAATTCGTTAACCGAACACGAAACGCATTTGTTCAAAAAATTATTAGATTTAAAATTTGATGCCGAGCAAAAAGTATTTGCAGGGATTGAACGTCAAATTTTGCTAAAAATCCTCTTAGATTTCTATACGTTACATTTAGATGGCTTCAAAAAACCGAAATCGTTAGAAGTTTTAAAAGAAGTTTTTTCCTAAGTCTTAACTTTTGCCTTTTACCTTTTGCCTTTTACCTTTAAATCATTACTTTCGCAAATTGATTTAAGAAAGCGACAAAATGAGCACAAAATTTACTGAATACAAAGGACTTGACTTGCCAACAGTAGCATCAGAAGTTCTTGATTTTTGGAAGAAAAATAACGTCTTTGAACAATCTGTATCTTCTCGTGAAGGAGCTACACCTTACGTGTTTTTTGAAGGGCCACCATCAGCAAATGGTTTGCCTGGAATTCACCACGTGATGGCGCGTGCGATTAAAGATATTTTTTGTCGTTATAAAACTCAAAAAGGCTACCAAGTTAAGCGTAAAGCGGGCTGGGATACGCACGGTTTACCTGTAGAATTAGGTACCGAAAAAGAATTAGGCATCACCAAAGAAGATATCGGAAAAACCATTTCAGTAACCGAATACAACGAAGCGTGTAAAAGAACCGTTATGCGTTACACCGACGTATGGAACGACTTGACCGAAAAAATGGGGTATTGGGTAGATATGGAAGATCCATACGTTACCTACAAATCCAAGTACATGGAAACCGTTTGGTGGTTGCTAAAACAAATTTACAATAAAGATTTACTATATAAAGGCTACACAATTCAGCCGTATTCTCCAAAAGCGGGAACAGGTTTGTCTTCGCATGAAGTGAATCAGCCAGGTTCATACCGTGATGTTACGGATACTACGATTGTAGCACAATTCAAAGCAAAAGACGAAACGTTGCCAAGTTTCTTACAAGGTTTTGGAACGGTTCATTTTTTAGCTTGGACGACAACTCCTTGGACGTTGCCATCAAATACAGCATTGACAGTTGGTCCAAAAATCGATTATGTTTTAGTTAAAACGTTCAATCAATATACTTTTGAACCAGTAAATGTTGTTTTAGCTAAGAATTTAGTTGGAAAACAATTCGGTGGAAAGTATTTTGTTGCGGAATCAGAAGCAGATTTTGCAAATTACAAATCGGACGATAAAAAGATTCCATATCAAATTTTAGCCGAAGCAAAAGGCGCCGATTTAGTAGGAATTCGTTACGAACAATTATTACCATTAGCCTTACCGTATCAAAATCCAGAAAATGCGTTTAGAGTAATTTCAGGTGATTTCGTAACTACGGAAGATGGAACTGGAATTGTTCACACTGCACCAACATTTGGAGCAGATGATGCTAAAGTTGCTAAAGAAGCAACGCCTGAAGTTCCGCCAATGTTGGTTTTAGATGAAAACGGAAACCCTGTGCCATTGGTAGATTTACAAGGAAG
>Ga0209467_1002889_pt1 | contig 11716 bp, 11 predicted proteins | sample Higcelwee11metaG_FD_187175 | JGI IMG/M metagenome (GOLD analysis project Ga0209467, IMG submission 187175) | Freshwater pond sediment microbial communities from the University of Edinburgh, under environmental carbon perturbations - High... | ecosystem: Environmental > Aquatic > Freshwater >...
CCCGACGAAAAGAAAAAACACCCTTTGCATCTAAGGTTGCATCTGTTGGTCAGGTCATAAATGGAGGAACGAATATTGAGTTGGGAAATTCTGCGATAGCGCGCCAGCCAATCCTGATCAAGCAGAGAACTTACTGTCTTCATTATTTATATACTCCGAATTGCGATATGCTCAATGTTCGAAAATTTCATGTCCCGGCGGGGCAATCAAATCGGTGCGCAGATTTTTGTCTTTTTGATACCCTCTTACCCACACGGAAAGATAGACATCCACATAATCCAGCCAGGTGGAAAATAAATCCGGATGGGTGGCATGCCGGTACATCCGGGACGTTACGATGGCGCTGCCGGCGGCATAATGGCGGCAATCAGCGCAATCGGTATCCGGCACGCAGCAGGACATGCCCCGGTCCCATGTGAGATCGGTTCGATACTGCCGGAAGGAACGGCCTAAGCCCACATCTTTAGATGGGTTCATTCTCGGATAGGAGCAGTGGAAGAGATCATGCAGGCCGAGCCTGTGGGTGTGGGACACGATATTATAATTGGAAAAATAAATATGGTCGGGGTATTCCGAGCAGATTCGCTGCATGGTTTTTCTGGTTTTAATTAAAGAAATATCGTTGTGGCGCAATTCGCCAGTATACCCCACAGGGGCTGAAAACATGTTAAAGGTCAGCTTGCTGTCATTTTTAGCTATGAAATCAGCAACCTCATGTATTTCATCGATATTTTTACTGGTAATGGTATAAACAAAGACCGTCCGGGGATCATGTTGATAATTATCCATCTGCCGGCGCAGCATGTTTTTGGCTTTTCGTGTTTTCAGGCTGGTCTCATCGTTTCCCCAGACGGAAAGATGGATTTGATAATCAATGGATTCGGGTATTTTTTTTAATCCGTTGGTGGCAATGCAGCCGTAAGGAATTTCCTGAAAACAGACGTCACAAAGATCCGGCACAAGGGAAGGCTCCGCACCGGCAAGCACGACATAGGTGATTCCCCTTTTTTTCTCGCTCTGCATCAAGTGCCGCCACTGACCGGGATCATCATTTTCTTTGGTGACAGATTTTTCGCCGTTGTAATAATAGCATCCTTCGCACTGAATGTTGCACCGATTGGTCATATCATAGGTGGATTCCCGCAGAAAAAAATATTTTCTGACTTTTTCCCATCTAGTTTTTATTTCGGGAATGGCAATGATATCGGAAAATTTCCATTTTTGAACGGCCTGCTTCTGGTCATCGGAAAATTTGTTTTGCTTACTACTCATAACCACCGCTACCCTTCCGGATGTTGAACTTTCTCATCAGGCTTCCATTTTTGAAAGCTGCAGAATATATTCCGCGATCAGGCGAATAGATTGTAATTTCGGATAATCTTCTTCGTCAATCACAATGCCGTATTCATCCTGCAGAACCAGGGCGACCGTGGCCAGATCCATACTGTCGATCCCCACTTCATCCACCAGATTGATATCCGGATCAAATGTTTCCGGAGTGACATCTTCCAATCTTAATTCATCGATTAGAATTTTTGCCACATTCAGAATTGTCTCCTGGAATTGTGTTTCCTGTTGCATCGTTTCTCCTTATTTATATTTCAAACATGTTAGATTCATTAATAAGCATTTTTCCTTTACACGCCACCTCTCCGCCAACCAGTATTTGAAAGGCAAAATCCATTGGCGTTCCGTCTATTTGAAAAGCCGATATGTCCATCTCTTCATCGGGTAAAATCATTCTTTTAAATTTCACCCGATGGAAGGTTCTGAGAATGATCGGTTTTTTGATGGCCTGGCGGATCAGATCAAATACGATTGAAATTTGCGCAATGGCCGGAAGGACCGGATTTCCTGGAAAATGACCTGAAAACCAGGGGGAATTACCCGGAACCGTCACGGTAGCCGAAATTGTTTCCGATGGTGTCAAGTGGTTTTTTTTTACACGATACCAGCCCATGCCGCAATAACTTAACTATCTATTTTAATTTGATTTTATTGTTATAAGGATTTTTTTGACCATATTAGAGGCTTTTTTTACTTAATTCAACAATTTTTTATTTAATTGTTTTTATTATAAATAATTCATTTTTGAAGGGCTGCCGGTGATATACGACCGCCCGGTTTTTTCCCATCCCGCAGTCAGCTGCCGTCTACCGAATCCTGGAGCCAAGAAACGGTTCAAAATGATACCACTGGGCCGGATATCGGGATACAGCGGCTTCCAGCAGGCGCGCATAGTTTCCGGCAGACCGGCGAATCATTTTTTCCCGGTCGCGCCGGTCTGCCGGTTTTAAAAAGAACGGCGGGTTCAGCACCACATGATATTTTTGCCGTCCGGTGCAAAAAGAGAAGAAAACAAGCAGCGGGACGCCGGTAAGCATTGCAATCGCATGGGGGGCTTCCGGAATCGTGATTTCGTGGTTAAAAAAAACGGTCTTGACGGTTTTTTGGTTCAAAGACCAGACGCGGTCCCCGGTCATGGAAACGATCCCGCCCTGCTTGAGAAACCGGACGGCCTCTAAAATGCCAACAGGGGAATACTCTCCGTGATCGATGGCAATAATTTGAACCCCGCTTTTTTTTAAATGTTCTTTTTGCGCGCCCTCGATCTGCTCTTTATTTTTTTTCCCCATGAACAACATCAAGGGGATGGATTTTTCTTGCAATACCTGGGCCGCGATTTCCCAGTTCCCGATATGTGACATCAGCAGAATGCCCCCGGTTTTTTGGGCAATGGCGTTTTCGAGGTTATGCCATCCCTCTATCGTAAAAGACATTCGATTGGAATCATGGAGTAAACAGCGATCGATATAGACATGGGTAAACCGGTGAAACTGTCTCCACGCGCATAAAATATGGTACGCAGCAGTCCGGTCCGGAAAAAGGGCGCGGTAAAACCGAACACTTGTCTTGACCCTGACCGGAAACAGAAAAAAATACCCCGTCGCAATCATCCAGGAAGCCATGTAAAAAATCCACATCCCCCACTGCTTGGAAGAATACACCAATGCTTTATAGAAAATAGTGATCACGGCCATGTCCTAAAGAGCGTTACGATTTGCCTCCGCGATGATCCACATCTCTTCGCGGCCGTTTCCAGACGGGGCGATGGTTTTGATCATAAATCCTCTGGCTGTCAGCAAGTGTTCGAGATCTGCAAGGCTTCGATAATAATGATCCATTGAAAATATCGTGAGCCGGAACGTTTCGATTCTGCGATAAAAAGAAATTTTTTCTCTAAAAGGAACTGTCGCCCGTATGATCAGCCGTCCCGCAGGGGATAGTTTTAATAATAAGTTGTCCAGCGTCAAAGTCAAATCCGCATCATTTAAATAGTGAATCATATCAATCATCAATGCTGTGTCTGCATTACCTGCAAAGTCCGGCAGATCGGGGGCCTGGCCATGATCAATGCGGCTGTTTTTGTTCACCACCAGGGATGCGATTCTAACTCTTTCCAAATCAGGCTCTATGCCGTATATGGTGACATCAGAATAAAGAGCGTGTATCCAGGTGGCAGGGACACCAAACCCGCAACCGATATCAATGAGAATATTTGGTCTGTTCAGATAAAGACCGAGTTCTTTAAACAGAGGATCGAGCATGATCTTAAATCTGGCAAAGATACGGGGATAAGCATCCATGTGCCTATATAACAATCGAATCCGTTTTAGATGAGCCGTTGAATTGGGTAATATATCCGTTTCAGGCAGCGTGACCGGCTTGAAAAGATAATTCAGCATGAGGGGCAAGAGGGTAAACGTGCCAATCAGGGAAAAGCCGATTCCCAAGGCCAAAAAAAGCCCCAGGTTTTTCATCAGGTTATGGTCACCGAAACTTAGCGACCCAAATCCGATTAGCGTCGATGTGGCGGCAAGAAATATCGTCATTCGGATTTGATCCTGGCGGGGGTGGGATTCATTTCTGTAGCGCTGGTATCCGCAAACAAGATAGAGAGCATAATCACTGCCCATGCCAATAACGACGGCAGCAAGCACAAGGCTTGCGATATTGAGTGGATGCCCGATCAAATGAAGCGTTCCAAGCGTGCATGCCATTGAAAAGAAAATCGGTGTTATCGCAACAAGCGTTAAGGATATATCCATAAAAAATATTAGGGAAATAAGAATAGTGCCCAAACCGATAATCATAACCATTTTCATAAATGTTTTTGAGAGAAATTCTCCCAATCGTTGCGAAAAAAAAGGCGGATCAAAAACATGGACGCTGTTATCTTTATGATATTGCGAGAAAAATTCTTGACCCTTATACGAAGGGCCTGGGGCAAGTGAAGTGAATAATATCCAGGAGTTGGTTTTTTGTGACTGATATATATTGAATAGTTGATAAAATTGTTGCGGGATCGCCATTTGGTTAAAATCGTTATCACCATGAGTTGCGTATGTGTTTGAGAATGCATCTGCTGTAAAACCCAGTTCAACTGCCGCATTTTTCAGCTCATCATAAAATGAGGTTTTTTGTTTTTCATTCCAGAATCGGTTCCAGGCGGCCAGATTTTCTTTGCTTCTCTGAATTCCCGGGAAAATCATTGATGGGAGGAAGGCGCTTGAGAAGCGTTGCGCCGATATTTCTCTATCTATTGCATAGGCCAGTTCATCACCTTTTTCCTGAAGATGGGCTAAATTATCCGCCTCGATAACCATATAAACCTTATCAAAGATTTTATGCCCCCACACCGATGAAAACAGATTTTCAGCATCAATGGTTTCTTTTCTGGTGGTATTCATGGAAGCAATGTCAACTTTGAATTCCGGCATGGCATAAAAGGACATCAGCGCGACGAATCCTATACCCAAAATAAATTTATACTTCCCGCCACCGAATAATTTGTTAACAATAGCCTGAAGCGGCAACATTTTTTTTGATTTTGCCGGGCGCATGGTGGGAAAAATCAGGGGGAAAAACAAATGAGTGAATGCAAACGAAAATGCAACTCCAAAGGCCGCGAACTGTCCGATTTGTGAAAGGATCGGAAAACCGCTAATTGAAAGCGCTAAAAAGGCACCGACGGTTGTTAAGGCTGCTAAAAATCCTACTGCTCTTACTTCCTTATCGACATCCCACCCCTTGGTTTCATAGGGACGGTCTAAAAATAATAAATAGGACATCCCATACTCACCCGTAAAGGAAATAATCGCGCCGCCGAACCCGATCGCCATGATGGAAATCGATTGGTGCCAAATGGAACAGACAGCTAAAGAACAAAGCGCCCCAAAAACAGCCGGTAAAAATCCGAGAAGCCCAATGAATGGTCTGGGAAAGGAAAAAATTAACAGCAATGCGATTCCCAAACTCGCAAATAAACTTGAAGTTTGAATATCTTTTTTGGCGATCATTTCATTATCCAAGGCTGCTCGGTAGGCACCGAAAGGGGTTAATGTGAAATGGTCGCCACTTGTTTCAAATTTTTGGTTAAGTTCTATTCTGATCTGTTCAATCAACGCTGCGATGTCATGAGATATTTTCGAGTCGATACTTGCTGATTGGGGATTGGCCATGATCAGCAGATGTTTTCGGTCCGAAGAGATCAGGTGTCCTTTATAAACATGAACATTATCGGCCGGCAGTAGTTGCCTGAGTTTTTTCAGCACGAGGCTTCTTAATCCTAACGGATCGTTTAAAATAGCCTCTGTCTGTCCGATCCCTTCCATGGTCAGCAGTTGGGATAAATTATCCTTAATTCGTTGTTTTAAGCCATCATCTTCTATAATCGGTCTCACTTGCGCGTTTAATTCTTCAGCGCTGAACATTACCGGCAGGTTGTTTGTGATATGGTCCAGTAATTCGGGAAACAGATGCTGCATTTCTTTCATGCCGATGGAAGCAAATAATCCGCTCTTTGCCAGCGCGGTTTCAACCAGTTCTCCTGCGGCGACCAACGCATCAATATTATTTTGCCGGCCGCTGACATCGATAACAATTTGATTTTGATAGGGATGATTGCTTATGGTAAATTTCGCATCCGCAAGGATGGGGTCATTATTTGGCAGGGACGTTAATATATTGGTATCGATTTGAATCCTAAAAAGGGAAATCGCCATCAGCACGGAAAAAATCAGCCCGCAAAATATAAGGCAAATCCTTAGAACCGAACTTGCCTTTAAAGAAAATAAGTTCCGCATAGGGCGCCTTTTAGTTCCGATTTTTAAAAAAGGGATTGATCAACATTCTTTCTATGATCAGCCGTGAAAATGTGCTGGAATTTCTGAGGAAATCCCTCCATGGCCGGAAATGGGAAATCCGTTCGCCGGCCGGATCATAATTGATGGTGACCGGCACTTCAATCACCGGAATGCCCTGCCGGTTTGCTTTTACGAGAATCTCAACCTCAAACTCAAACCGCCTGGATGTGACACCGAGATTCATGGATTCCGGAAGCGGATAAATCCGGAATCCGCTCTGGGAATCCAAAAGCATGGGTCCGCCGGAAACCCATACCCAGAAATTTGAAAATTTTCGCCCGAACCGGCTCGTCCAGTGGACATGCACGCCTTCCATACCTTGCCGCATGCCGATGACGATGGCGTTGGGGGATGTTTTTGCCGCCGTCATTAACTGCCCGGCGTCACCGGGATCATGCTGACCGTCCGCATCGATGGTGATCGCCCAATCGGCATATCCGGCGGCTTCGGCAAAACCGGTCATGAGCGCGGCGCCTTTGCCGAGGTTTTGCTTATGGCGAACAATGTGAATTCCGGAAATATTTTTTATGATTTCAGGCGTTTCATCCGAGGATCCGTCGTCGATCACGATGACGGGCAGGTTCAGTGACAGGGCCGCGTTGATTACCGCGCAGATTATTTGTGGGTGGTTGTATACCGGAATAATTACGGCAAATTTTTCTTTTGCCCGGCCCTTTTGATAAAGCCGGTGATGTTGATCGGCGTGACCCATTACGGCTGATCCGTTTTTATTGTAGCTATCTCCGGCAGATACGCAACCGCCCAGGCCCCTGGACCGATATGTGCCCCGGAAGTCAATGAGAACGGGACCAGCAGGATTTCCGAAAGCGGGAAACGGGTTTTTAATTTTGATTTTACCCAATTTTTCACCCATTCCCGGTTGTCGGAATATTCAAGCAGAATCATCGGTTTTGAATCTTCCTGAAACTGCCTGCCCAGCTTTTCCATAGTAAACTGAAACTGGGCTTCACGGTTTCGAACCATGCCGATTTTTTTCGCCCCTTCTGCCGTGGGACTGATCACCGGCTTCAGATGGAGCGCATCCCCGAAAAAGGCACTGGTTTTGGACAGCCTTCCGCCGGCCGCCAGATAGTGAAGTTTGTCTACAAATATATATTCCTCGCTTTTTCTCATGACCTCCCGCGCAAACCGGATCACCTCGTCCGGATCATCGCTTTGCATGGCAAACCGGGCCGATGATATGGCCATTATCGAGAGTTTGCCGGAAGCCGCCTGGCTATCCAGTATGGTAAAATTGTTCCGTGGATCATTTTGTTGCTTCCAGTTCATGGCGATTTGATAGTTTCCGGTGAAAATGGAACCCACGCATAAATAAAGCACTTTCTGATAATGGTCCAGTAGATGCTGGTAATGCTGGTGGCGTTCAAATAATGATGCCTGAGAAGTGGAAACCTTGGTTCCGTCACGCATGGCCCGGTAAAGATCGGCCGGGATAACGCCGGTTTCCGGCCGGGATGTTTCACCGATCTGAATATAGCTGTCTAAAAGGGTGATGCCCAGGCGCTGGGCCAGAGAACGTGTCAGGGACCCTGCTGCATCGGTAACAATATGGATGGCTGTTTTCATTTCTATCGGATGAAAGGTTTTGGTTTGTTCGCCCAGATCATCCTCCATCCAGGTGACAACCTGTCCCAGTGCCTGTGCTTTTTCCTTTACCGCCGCTTTGTCCCGGGTATGCAAATGGATTTTTAAATGATCCGGAAAAGCGTATGTGATGGCGCTTTCATCATCTTTCAGGATCTGCTTTATCCGGTCTTCTGAATGAATTCCGGTCCGGATGACAAAATCAACGCAATAGCCTTCTTCCGGCAGCTTTCGGAAAGAAGAGGACACCTGAAGCATGCCGCTAAACGTTTCCCGGATTGGCTGGAAGTTGTCAAATTGGCGGCAAAGCCCTTTGAAAAATCCGTCCAGATAAATAAACATGCCAAGTGCCCCGGCATCCACGACGCCGGCGGATGTTAATTCCGGAAGCGACTCCCGCGTTGATTTTACCGATTGCGTGAGATGATTCAGGATTTGTAGAAGGGTGTCTTCCGGGTCATGCCACTGCCTCACCCGTGCCAATTGATCGACCAGCGCTTCCAGGACCGTCAGCATGGTTCCGGGTTTGGGATCTAAAACCGCTTGATTGGCTTTCTTCGTCCCCTCTTTTGCGGCTTCATAAATAGACTCAAAAGAATCCGCCCACAAAAATCGGGCCAGGAACTGGGCCGCAATATTTCCTGAATTGCCCCTGGCCGAGTGAAAAAGGTCATCCGTGATTTGCTTTAAATTTTTGTGTTTCACATCACGTAGCGGGGCCAGGCTGATCATTAAATTCCTTCCGGTGTCACCATCTGCCACAGGAAACACATTGATTTGATCCAGAAGATCGGCCCAGGGGGCAAGCCGCTCATACCCGGTAATAAATGCGTCCGGCAGGTTTGGCGTCATCGTTAAAAACCCAGCGCTGTTTTGATGTCATCGGGTATGCGAAGCATAATTTCCATTTCAGGAAGCTTGACCGCCACCTGTTCGCTTTTTCCTCTGGCGCAGAGCATATTGTTTTTATCCAGCCTGATTTCAAAGTGAATCCGTATTTTATAATGGGCTTCCATCAGCGTGGCCGTACAGGTGAATTCATCCCGGAAACGGAGGGGAAAAATATGCTTGGTGGATGTTTTGGTGATGGGAAAAATATATTTGGTATCTTCATATACCTGGTAAAGATCGACGCCGAGGGAATTGAATAGATCAGACCGGGTGATGTCAAAATATTTCATATAATTCCCATGCCATACGATTTGAAGCGGGTCTAAATCGTGAAACGGCACGGAAAATTTTACCTGACAGGATTTTTCTGGCATAGTTATTCGGGTTCTGTTTATTTAATCGGCAGAATCACTTGAAATCAAACATACTTGAATCAATAATGGCCTTGGCAATGCGATTGATATCATTATCCATGGGTCTGTCCTCAATCACCGGCTCCGCCAGCAGGCGGATTCTTTGAAGCATTTCGGCAATATGGGGTCTTGTCTCTATTTTCCCTTGAATTTCAACCGCCTGCGCTGACGCCAGCAGGTGAATGGCGACAGTCCGCTCAACAAGCTGGCAAAGCCTGAGCGCATCTCTTGCCGCAATGGTTCCCATGCTGACTTTGTCCTGGTTATTGGATTCAGTGGAACGGGAGAAAGACGCCGCCGGCATCGTCCCTTTTAATGCTTCCGCGGCAAGGGCGGAAGAAGCGATGGACATCGCCTTGAATCCATGATGAAAAGGCCGCTCTTCATCGCTTACCCGCACCAGATCGGCGGGCAGTCCGCGGTTTACGCTTGGATCAACCATTAACGCCACCTGCCGGTCCGACATATCCGCAATGGACGCCAGAGCCGCCTTAAGGGCATCCATTGCAAAAACAATATGCCCGCCATAGAAATTTCCGCCCATAAACACCCGGCCAGTCTCCGGGTCACAGATGGGATTGTCATTGGCGCTGTTGGCTTCAATCTCCACCCATTCTTTTACCCATGTCAGCGCGTCATATAAAACACCGACGATTTGGGGGGCGCATCTCACGGAATAAGGGTCCTGAAGCGTTTCAGGCGCACCCACGGAAAGCCGGGTGTTTGCATCGGTTTTTGTAAGTAGCGTGAAAATCCGCTCTGCAATATATTTCTGGCCCGGATGGGGTTTCGCGATGGAAATGACGGGATGGTAGTGGTGCGCGTTCCCCTGGATGGCATGAATGGTGAGGGCTGTGGCGCAAACAGCGGCATTCATGATCCGCTCGGCTTTATCGATGACCATGGCGGCCATTCCGGTCATGATGGCGGTGCCGTTCATAATGGCCAGTGGTTCTTTGGGACCGAGCGTATAAGGTTTGATTCCGGCATCCGAAAGGGCCTGACCCGCCGGCATCCGTTCACCATTATAAAAGACTTCCCGTTCGCCGATCAGGGCCGCCGCAACATACGACATGGGTGTCAGGTCGCCGGAAGCGCCCACTGAACCTTCTGAAGGGACCACCGGCGTGATGTTATGGTTTAAAAAAGCGGCCATTTGCCGAAGTAATGCAACGGAGACGCCGGAAAACCCTTTGCTCAAACAAAGAATCCGGCATAATATGGACGCCCGGACTTCCTCAATGCCGATGGGTTCGCCCGTTCCGCACCCATGAAACCGAACCAGATTGGTTCCGTTTCTGATGGTGTCTTCGGCGGACATTCGTTTGCCGCACGATCTGCCAAAGCCGGTGGTAACGCCATACACTGCGGAATCGATTTCCAGTGAATGCATCAGGACATTCTTGGACTCTTCCATCCGGCGGATGAAATCCGGATGCGAGCTGATCTCTATGGCGGCTTCGCCCTTGGCTATTTGAACGATTTGACCCAGGATAAGTTTTTTTTCTCCGATGATGATCGTTTCTTTTATGGGATTCATTAACATGTCAGCGCGTTTACCTGTTTCTCAAAGTAGGCGGTTATAAAAAAAATTATCGATACGACATACAACTGCTGGAATCAATGAAAATTATTAACGACATTTGATAATGGCGGTCAATCACCATAAATAATCAATATCCGCCGGGTATAAATGCCCATGATAAAACTGATGGTCTGCACATCCATATATCTGATATTTGAGATTCCGGCAGCACGGGCCGCGGCCTGAATTTGGCTGGTACTCCATTCAATGGTAACGCCATAACCGGTCACCGGTTCCTTGATCTGGTGCGCTTCTAATCTGCATTGCTGGATGCCCGCCGGCGTATGGTTAAAGTCTCTGGAATAAGGCCGGGTGATATTGGTGTAAATCAGTCCGGGGCCGGAACCGGAACAGCCGGCAATGCCCATGGCCAGACAAAAAAGGATAATCACTCTATTCACCGTACACCACTGTTGAGACCCGGCTGTAAATGCCAAACAGGTAAAAGGTATATTCGAAATCCGCATGGGTGATAGTGGTGATGCCGCCTGCCCTGGCCGCTGCCCGGGTGCCGCCGTCTCCCCAGGCAAACAGCCATAGAACGCATTGGGTGTCTGCCCTTCCGGTCTTTGGTCCCAAAACGGTATTGTCAAAATTGGTGTCCAGCGGTCCTTGAACATGGCTGTATGCACAACCCTGCAACAGAAGCACTGCAAGCGCCAGACAAAAAATGACGATATATCGGCTTTTTTTCAAAGGCTTAGCCTATCTGTGACGATTTTTCATAGCGGTTGAACCCTCCATCCTTGAGAGGTAAATGCCAGCGCTGTCGTAAAATCCCTTCCGGCCGGAGGGAAACAGATTAACGGCCGGGCCTGTAAAAAACAACCACAAAATCGGGTTTGGCATCATGGCGGTCAGGAGCTTCCATTCCTTTTTATTGTTTATTGGATTATTTGTATGATAATAAATACATTTATTTGAAATTTGTTTGACGACAGATTAACCCCGCAGCAACAGGAGTGTGTGATGAAATTAAAAAACAGTTTTGCGCTTGTTCTGATTCTTTTGATGGT
>Ga0209467_1002890_pt1 | contig 11713 bp, 10 predicted proteins | sample Higcelwee11metaG_FD_187175 | JGI IMG/M metagenome (GOLD analysis project Ga0209467, IMG submission 187175) | Freshwater pond sediment microbial communities from the University of Edinburgh, under environmental carbon perturbations - High... | ecosystem: Environmental > Aquatic > Freshwater >...
GGGCTGGCAGGCGCCGCTGCGCTGGGGCCGTGACTTCGTCGGGGACGTGTGCGCGGTGGACGAGGTGACCGGGCGGATGGTGCTCGGCCTCGACGGCGACGCCGAGGTGTTTGAGCTGGCGACGGGGGCGCCGATCGCCCGCCTCAACGCCCACACCAAAGAGACCTACCTCGCGCAGACGCTCCCCCACGGTCGAGTGCTCACCCAAGGGGTCGACGGCTACCGGCGGGTGTGGGATCTCCGCACGCTCACCCTGGTCGCCGAGGCCCACCTGCGGCCCTACCCGGAGTGGTCGGCGCCTGTGGGGCTCCTGCCGGGCGACCCGGTGCTCGTCACGCGCAGCTACATGCGCGCGGGGCGCTGGGGCACGGCGCTGTTGAACGCCCACACCTTGAAGGACGTGGCGCGCCAACATCTGCCCGCCTGCGCGCCCGCGTCTCACAGCGTCGTGGCGCGGCCCGACTCCCTGGAGTGGGTCGGGGTGATCTGTGAGCGGTCCAAGCGCGCTTGGCGCAGCGCGCGGATCTGGCACTTCACACAGACGGGCGCTCGGCTCATCGACGTGGCCCCGCCCGCCCGCCGCGGGCCGGGGGTGGTGTCGCTGAGCTTCCTCACGCCGGACTGGCTGTTCACCTCCGGGGTGCGTACACCCCACATCGCCCTGAACCTGCGCACAGGCGCGCGCCGGGCCTGCCCGCTGGAGGGGCCAACTACGGTTGGAGGGCTCATGCTCTGCCGTCGAGAGCGCGCGGTGTTTGACCTCAACACGGGCGCCTTGGCCCCGCTCTACCCTGGCGAGGCCCCCGAAGAGGGCCGCCGCGTGAAGGCGATCTCGCCCGATGGCCAAACCGTCTTGGTGTCTACGCCCGAGGCCCTGGAGTGGTGGAGCGTCACCCGCTGAGGGGGCGGGCGGCGCGCGCGGTGGCGCATGGGATCTGGGCGCTCGGCATGGGCATAGGCGCCTCGCCTCGTCAGGCGTCACCCCCCCTTCGGCGCCGAGCTGAGCTTCATCCCCAAGATGCCCACCAAGATCAGCACAAAAAACACCCACTGCGCCGGGGTGAAGCGCTCACCGTAGAACGTCGCCGAGATGATCACCGTGCCCAGCACGCCGATGCCTACCCACACCGCGTAGGCCAGGCCGATGGGCAGCTCCCGCACGGCGAGGCCGAGGAGCGCGACGCTGGCGATGGACGCCACGATGGTGAGCGCCAGAAACGGCGGCTCGTCCGCACGTTTGAGCGCTGAGGCCCAGACCACCTCAAGAAGACCGGCGAAGAGCAGCATCACCCAGGACATACGACTCCTCTCCGGCGTTGAGCCCGGGGGTTGTCGTTATCGCCCCGCAGGCACCCCGTCGATCGCCACGGCCCCCGCCGCCATCAAGGCCGCCAGGGTGGCGTCGAGCTCCTCGTGGATGAGCAGGAGCAGCAGGTCGCCGGGGCGGGCCCAGGCCAGCGCTTGGGCCACGGCCTCGGGCTCGTTGGCGGCTTGGCCCAGCGCCGTCTCACGCAGGCCGAGGCCGCGGAGGATCGCCGAGAACACCTCCGTCATCTCCCCCGGCGCGCGGCCCAGGAGGTGCCGGGGAAGCTCCTTCACGATGACGCGGTCGGGGGCGGCGGCGAGGGCCTCGCGGGTGAGCGCGGTGAGCTGCTCTTGGCTACGATCGCCGGACTGGCCCAAGAGCACGAGGCGGCGCTTGGCGGGCCAGGCGCGGGCGACGGAGGCCAGGCGGCGCATGCCGTCGGGGTTGTGGCAGAAGTCGACGATGGCCCAGGCCCCGCCCACGCTGAACATGTTCAGTCGGCCGCGGCTCTCGGCCACGGTGGGGCGCAGGCCCCGCAGCCCGGCGTTGATGGCGTGCCGGGGCAGGCCCACGGCGGCCGCCAGAGCGGCGGCGCCCAAGGCGTTCTCGACGTTGTGGCTGGCGAGGCCGCCCAGGGTGATCGGCAGCTCATCGAGGGGCGCCAGCGGCGCGTCAGCAAGCCAGAGCTGGCCGTCTTGAACCCAGGCCGCGGCGCTGGGGTCTTGGCGCGCCGAGAAGCGGAGGTTCCGCACCCCGGCGGGCAGGCGCGCGGCGACGGCGGCCTGGCACAGGGGGCAGCCGCCGTTGACGACCACGGCACCCCCGGGACGCACGCCCTCGGCCACGGTGGCCTTGGCCCAGGCCATGTCCTCGAGGGTGAACAGGCCCCAGTCGCCCAGGTGATCGTCGCTCACGTTGGTGAGCAGGGCGCCATCAGCGCCGTTGAGCGCGAGGCCCCGGCGCAGCAGGCCCCCGCGGGCGGTCTCTAAGACGGCGAAGGTCAGCTCAGGGTGGCGCAGCAGGGTGCGGGCGGCGCCGGGGCCGGTCCAGTCGCCGCGCTCAATCCACTCCCCGCGCACCACGACGCCGTCGCTGGACGTGTTCCCGGCCACGAGGCCCGCCTCGGCGGCGATGCGGGCGATGGCGCGGGCGCTCGTCGTCTTGCCGTTGGTGCCGGTCACGAACACGAAGGGGATACGCCCTAGGCCCAAGCCGGGGAGCGCGTCGGGGGAGGGCAGGGCGTCCAGAGCCCAGGTGCGGCCTCGGGCGCCCAGGCCCACGGTGAGGCCCTCATCATCAAAGAACGCGGGGAGGTCCAGGGCCTCGGCGGCGGCCAGGAGGGTGAGCAAGGCCGGGGAGCGCGCGGCCTCGGCCTGGGCGGCGATCTCCACAAGCGCGGCCGCGTCGTCTTCGCCCAGGGCCCACTCCAGGGCCAGGACGGCCTGCTCGAGCAGGTCAACGGGGGCCTCAAACGCCACGGACGCCCCGCCGGGCCAATGGCGCAGGGTGATGGCGCCGTTGCCGCCGACGGCGCGCTGGGCCTCGGCGAGCCGCGGCTCTAGGGCCGTGAGCGCGCGCGAGACGTCGTCTCCCCACAGCTCCGCCGCCGCGCCCGCGCCGGGGAGGAGCGGGTGGCGGCCGGTGATCCGGCGGACCTCTCTCACGCGCACATCGGACATCTCAGTCAGCCTCCTCGTTGGCCCCCGCGAGGCGAACGCCGCGCTCATCCCGCACGAGGTTCAGCGAGGCCAGAGACGGCGCCGGGGCGGCGGGCGGCACGGGTGAGGTCACCACCGACGCCGCGGGGCGCGGGGCCTCCTCCTCTGGGCGGCGGCCTCCGGCGTAGATCACCTGTTTCCACGAGCGCGTGACCTGGTCCACGAACAGGAGCAGGAGGTCGCCGGGGCCGCAGATCTTGATGCCGTGATCGATGGCCTCAGGCTCGCGGATGATGAGCTCGATCCGATCCGGCGAGACACCCTCGGCGATGAGCGTGTCGCGCAGGCGCCGGGGCACCTCCTCCTCACCACGACCGCGGGGGTTGTCGTCGCGGCGGCAGATGAAGTGGTCGAAGCTCTTCGCCGCGCGGCGGGCGATGGCGTCGATGTCTTCGTTCCGGCGGTCACCGGGCACGGCCAACACCACCACCCGTTTGCCGCCCGCCTTCACCGCGCCCCCGGCGGCCAGGCCGTCCACGAGGGTACACATGGCGTCTACGGCGGCGGGGTTGTGCCCGTAGTCGAGGATCACCTTAAAGCCGAGGTTGTCGAAGACGTTCATCCGGCCTGGGGTCTGGAAGAAGGTGCTGTCGAAGGTGCGCAGGCCGTGGCGGATGTCGTCGAGCTTCACGCCCATGGCGTAGGCCATCCCGGCGGCGAACATGGCGTTTTGCACGTTGTGCAGAGCCCGGCCCTCGACGGTGGCGGGGATGAGGTGGGTCCACAACAGCGGCATGTGCGCGCCCTTGTCGAACAGCGTGATCATCTGGCCGTTCACCCCGGCCTCAAGCGCCACGGCGCGGCCCCCGGCGCGGATGTGCTCCCGCACCAGCGCGTTGTCGGCGTTCATCGTGACGTAACAGAGGTGTTTGGCCTGGGTGTGCTCGGCCATGCGCAGGCAGAGCGGGTCGTCGCCGTTGAGCACGGCGGTGTCCCGGGCCACCTCGATGGGGATTCGTTTGACCTGGGCGAGCTGCTCGATGGTGTGAACGCCGCCCAAGCCCAGGTGATCCCCGGTGACGTTGAGGCAGCAGGCCACATCGGGCTGCTTGTAGCCCAGGCCCGAGCGTAAGAGCCCGCCCCGGGCGGTCTCCAGAACGGCGACGGAGACCGTGGGGTCACGAAGCACCATGCCCGCGGCCTGGGGCCCGGTCATGTCGCCCTCCACCGTGCGGCGGCCGTCGATGTACACGCCGTCGGTGGTGGTCATGCCCACCGTGGCCCCGGCGAGCTTGTGGATGTGGGCCAACATGCGCGTCGTCGTCGTCTTGCCGTTGGTGCCGGTGATCGCCGCGATGGGGATGCGGCTGGGCGCGCCCTGGGGGAAGAGCATGTCGAGCACCGAGCCCGCCACGTCCCGGGGGGTGCCCTCGCTGGGGGCGACGTGCATCCGGAAGCCCGGCGCGGCGTTCACCTCGCAGATGCCGCCGCCGATCTCTTTGTAGGAGCGGGTGATGTCCGTGGTCAAGAAGTCCACGCCGCAGACATCCAGGCCGATGGCGGCGCAGGCGCGGGCGGCCATCTCCTTGTTGTCGGGGTGGCAGGTATCCGTGAGATCGATGGCCGTGCCGCCCGTGGAGAGGTTGCCCGTGCTGCGCAGGAAGAAGACCTCGCCCGCGGGCAAGATCGTCTCGGCGCTGCACCCGCCCTGCTCAAGCAGGCGCTCGGCCTGGTGATCGAGCTCTAGGCGCGTGAGCACCTTCTCGTGGCCGATGCCCCGGCGGGGGTCTTGGTTCACGATGTCCACGAGCTGCGCCACGGTGTGAACGCCATCGCCGACGACGTGGCCGGGCATCCGTTTGGCGACGGCGACCACCTCGCCGTTCACCACGAGGATGCGGTGGTCGAGGCCCTTGATGTAGGTCTCGACGAGCACACAGCGGCTGTGCTGCCGGGCCTGCTCATAGGCCACGGCGACCTGCTCCTCAGACTCTAGGCCGATGGACACGCCGCGGCCGTGGTTGGCGTCGAGGGGCTTCACCACCACAGGGAAGCCCAGGCGCCGGGCGGCGCGGGTGGCCTCTTCAGCGCTGTAGGTCTGGTATTGCCGCGGCACGGGCAGGCCGATGTCGCCGAGGATCTTGTTCGTGAGCTGCTTGTCGGAGGCGATCTCCACAGCGATGTGGCGCGTCTCGCTGGTCACCGTGGCCTGGATACGCTTCTGCAGGCGGCCGTGGCCGAACTGCACGAGGCTCTGCTCGTTGAGGCGGATCCAGGGGATGCCCCGGCGCTCAGCGGCGCGCACCAGCGAGCCCGTGGACGGCCCGAAGGCCCGGCGCTGGGCGCCGCGGATCAGGTCCTCCAGATCGTGCTGAAAGTTGAAGTCTTCAGGCACCGTGGCGCCGCCGCGCAGGGCCTCGGGGAGCAGGTGGTGCAAGAGGCGTAAGGCCAGCTCACCGGCCTGCTCACCCACCCACGACTCCTCGTACTCGTAGACGACGTGGTAGTGGCCCACAGCGCCGGCGCCGCGGGTCTTGCCGAAGGTGACCTGCACACCGGCGAGGTTCTGCAGCTCGATGGCGAGGTGCTCCAGGATGTGCCCCAGCCAGGTGCCTTCGCCCTCGCGCATGCGCCGGATGAAGCCGCCGGGCTGCCCATACGAGCAGCCGTGCTCGCCAAGGGAGGGGACGGCCTCGACGAGGCGATCGACGAAGCCGGGGATCGTGGCGCTCGGCGCCTGCTCCAGCGGCCCGAGATCGACGGTGAGGCGAATCACGCGGAAGTTTGCGTAGAGGTTCGGGCCGACGTAGCTGCGCTTGTCGAGGACCTGCATCAGCGCTCCAGAGGGAGGGGAAAGCCGCCGGAGCATACATCAACGCGGGCGTATCAGGGAAGGGCCTCAATCACGGTGATAGCATCTCTGCGCGCGCCTCATGCGGCGAGGCGCTGGGAGCCCCAGAATGCCCAAACCCCCCGCCAGGATCCCCGCTCAAGCTCGCCCTGACACCTGGAGGCCGCCTCCGCCCTCGCCCCACGAGCTCAACAAGGAGCAGGCCGACGAGTTTTTTGCGGCCGACCGGGCGATGCACACGCTCCTGGACGAGCTCGACGAGCTCGACAAGCTGCCGGACGGCGGCGACAAGGCGCGCCGAGATGAGATCCACGTCGAGCTGAGGCGCCACACCGACGTGCTCACCCGCAGCGCGGAGCTGCTTGGGCTCAAGATGGACGTCGCCTTGGAGGAGGACATGTCGAAGATGAACCGCGCCGATCGTCGCCGTCTGGAGGCGCGGCTGCGCAAGAAGAAGGGCGCCCGAGCCCAGGCCGCGAGCGCGGCGGCGCGGAAGGGTTAAGCGCTCAAGCGCCTCTTGATTGTTCGACTGGAGATCTACGATGACAAGACCGACCCTCCCCAAGATGCCCAACCGCAGCCCCAGCGCGATCTTGGAGCCGAGCTTGCCCCCGGCCCCGACGCTCAGCCCGAGCCAGACCGACTCGTTCAACCGGGCCCACGGCAGGCTGCAGAGGTGCCTGGATGAGCTGAAGCTCCTCGATCAGCAGCCGGGCGGCGGCGATCTACTCCGCAAAGAGCTGCTCCGCGAAGAGGTGAAGCAGCTCACCGACACCATCGCCCAGCTCACCCGGATGCTGACGGTCAAGCTGAACGTGGCCACGGAGGCGGAGCTGGCGTCGATGAACCGCGCCCAGCGCCGGACGTATGAGGCCACAATGCGTAAGAACAAGAAGGCGAAGGCGAAGGCCAAGTCTTAGGGCCGCTCAGCCCCCGACCCCTTTGAGGGTCTCCAGGCGCCCATCGCGGGTGGGCCCGCCGTTGAAGCCCTTCTCGACGGCCACCCGCGCCACCTGCCCAAAGCTCAACATCTCCGCGCCGCGGACGTGCTGGGGCACCCAGTCGCCCAAGGCGTAGACCCCGGGGCCAAGCCAGCCCTCCTCCTCCAAGAGCACAAACCCGGCGAGATCCGCGGCGAGGGGCGGCGCCGGCGGCGCGCGGCCCGTGCCGGTGTAGAAGCGCGCCAAGACATCCTCTTGGGCCTCGGCGCTCAGGGTGTCCCCGCGGGGTTTGGGCGCCGGGGCCAAGGCCGCGGCGGGCAACGTGGACGCGGCGGGCACGAGCTCCTCGGCCTCGCCGAGCGCGGCGGCGAGGTGGCTCTGAACCAAGGCGCCTAAGGTGGCCCCCCGGGCGCCGGGCAAGGCGCGGATGTGGTCCAGCACCCGGGCCAGCTCCTCGGCCTCACGCCCGGTCTCGACCAAGGCGGCGACGTCATCGGCCAGGAGCGCAGGCGCCGGGAGCGGCTGGCCGAGCTTGGGGTAATACGCCCGCGCCAGGGCCTCGGCCTCGGCCTCGGTGATGGGGGCGGCCCAGGCGGTGGCGGCGGCGATGAGCAGAGTCAGCAGCATGCCCTCCACTGTACACCCGAGCCGACGCGGCGTTAACCGGGCGGCCTAGACGGTGTTGGAGAGGCGCAGGCTGATGAGCCGGGCGATCTGGTGCAGGCTCGCGCGGTGGCGGTCGTCGAGGCTGATCGGGTGATCCGCCCAGGCGCAGAGGGTGCCGACAGATTGGCCCTGCACCCGCAGGGGCACGCCGACATAGGCCCGCACCCCAGCGCCGCCGAGCACATGGGGATGGTGTCGAAACTCGGAGCTGTTCAGGGTGTCCTCGATCTCCAGGGGCGCGTCCCGGGCGACGACGTGGCCGCAGAAGGAGTCGTCGCGGTGCACGGCGTCGGTGGGCATGGTGTTGGGCCGCGCGCCCTCGGCTCGGGCCACAGACTCTTGCTCTTCAGCGCCGATGAGGTGAATGGCGGTGACGAGGTCGTCCGAGGCCAACGACGCGAGCAAGGTGCGGGCGAGATCAACGTGGGTCTGTAGCTCATCCCGGATCGGCACGTCACGCAGGGCGCGGCGGGCGCGGTCGACCTGGCTCAGGCGCTCGGCCTCGTTGACGGGTCGGGGCGGGCGCTCCCAGAGGGACGGGCTCTGCGTCGTCCAGACCTGCACCCGGCAGCGGGCATAAGCCAAGGAGAACGGCGTGAGGAGCACGGCGTCGATGGGGGCGTCGGAGAGGCTCTGCGCGTCGGGCTCGTCCTGGCAGACCATCACCCGGGTCATCGCCGAGGGCCAGCCGCCGGAGGCGCTGATCATGCGCCAGCGCTGGGTAAACTCATCAACGCCGCTGGCCTCGATCAACACCACCGAGGGATGCGAGGCGCGCCAGTGGGCCTCGGCCTCGGCGAGCTGATTCGCGACCAGCGCGGTGTGGCCGACGTCGGCGACGGCCTTGGCCAGGCGCGGGTGGTTGGGGGTGTAGAGCAGCACGTCGGCGCCGCGGGGGCTCACGCCCAGCGCTGAGGTCTCGTCGTCGAGGGGGCGATCCGGGGCGACACCAAACAGGCGGCTCACCCAGGTCTCGATGTGTTGGCCCTCGGCGGCGGCGTCGATGCTGGTGGCGCCGGGCTTGCCCGCGACCCGGGCCCGGGCGCGCTCCACGAGGCGGTCGAGCTCGCCGTCGCTGCGGTTGGGGTCGTGGTGAAACAGCATCAGGCGGCGCACGTCGGCGTGCTGGGCGAGGTCGGTGACGTACTCCAAGGTGCTGTGGCCCCAGCCTACGCGCTTGTCGTACTCCTCAGCGGTGTACTGTGCGTCATGGATGACGACGTCGGCCCCGGCCAAGAAGTCGCCGTGGCGAGCGTCTTCGCTGCCGGGCGCCGGGGCGCCGCCGCAGCAGGCGAGGCGTCGGCTGTGGGGCTCGTGATCCGTGGAGTACACGAGCGTCTTGCCGTCCACGACGATGCGGTAGCCGATGGTGACGCCGGGGTGGTTGAGGTACTGCGTGGTCACGGAGATGTCGCCGACGCTGAAGTGGCCCTCTTTGAGGTCACAGGTCTCGACGTGGGCGTTGAAGTCCTCCATGGCGACGGGGAAGTAGTCTTGGCTCATCTGGCCATGGAGCAGCTCATCGAGGCTCTTGTGTACACCTGAGGGCCCGAAGATCGACCAGCGCTGGCCGGGCTGATAAAACGGCGCGAAGAACGGCAGGCCCTGGATGTGGTCCCAGTGGGTGTGCGAGATGAGCACGCTGCCCGTGCGTGGCGGCGTGGGCTCACGCAGGAGCGACTGGGCGAGGCCATGAAGGCCCGTCCCGGCGTCGAGGATGATGAGGTCTCCGGCCGCCGAGCGCACCTCGACGCAGGAGGTGTTGCCGCCGTACCGCAGCGTGCTCTGCCCAGCCTTCGCGATGGAGCCTCGGGTGCCCCAGAACCGGATCTTCATGCGTCGTCCTGCGCGCCAGGGTGTCAGAGGGTGGGCTCGTCCGCGTGATCCCGGTCATGCTACACGAGGCCCCTGAGGAAGTCAGCCCTCAATACAGGACACCTTTGATCGGTTTGGTGTCCGGGGGCAGCTCGGTCTCGCCGAGGCGCTGCTTGAGGCTCACCTCGATCACGCGGCACAAGGCGTCGAGGGGCAGGTCGTTGGCGTCGGTCTCGAAGGGGTCCTCAATCTGTGTGCCCACCTCGTCCAAGCCCAAGAACGCGAAGGCCACGATGAGCACGACGAAGGGGGTCATCGTGCCCACGGTGCTCATAATGCCCAGCGGCAACAGCAAGCAGTAGAGGAGCACGATCTGGTGGGTGAGCACGGTGTAGGTCAGCGGCACGGGGGTGTTCTTGATGCGCTCGCAGCCGCCTTGAATGTTGGTGAGCTCGGTGAGGCCGCGCTCTAAGGTGTCTTGGTGGATGGGGTGCAGCCAGCCGCGGGCGGCGGCCTCTTGCACCTGGGCGCCGAGCCAGTGGCTCACGGCGTTGGGCGCGTTTCTCTCCCGCAGGAGCGCCTCCCACAGCGGCCGCGGCAGCAGAGTCTGAAGGTCGTTGAACGAGCCTTCAGCGCGCAGGTGCAGCTTGAGGGACACCGCGAAGCCGATGACGCCGTACACGAAGCGTTCTTGCAGCGCGCGCAGCGCCTCGGCGTCGGCCTCGGGCGCCTTGGGTAAGGTCAAGATCTGCCGGGCGAGGGACCGTGTGGTGTTGATCAGCGCGCCCCACAGACGGCGGGCCTCCCACCAGCGGTCATAACAGGCGTTGTTGCGGAACCCCAAGAAGATCGAGAGCGCGAGGCCCACCAAGGTGAAGGGCGTCTGGGTCAACGAGAAGCGGGCCAACCCCCAGTCCTCATAGAACCAGGTGAGCACCGCCGAGACGATGAACAGCCCCCACAGGGGCTTCCACGTCTCTTGCAGGGCGCTGCCCCGCCAGGTGAACATCGAGCTCGGGAAGCGCCGTGGGGGTCGAATCAGCATCGCGCCGCCTTACTCCTTGGGCTTCCAGGCCGCGAGGCCCGCCATCGCCTGGGCCCGCACCTTGTTCTGTAAGAAGCTCGACCAGCCCAAGAAGAGGCCCGGGGCCCCCAGCGCCTGCCGCGACCAGCGCCAGAAGTCGAACACGTCGTTCTGTGTGTAGATCAGGCCGTCGCGGAAGGTGAAGCTCGACTCAATGAGGTTGTTCACCGGGCGTTTCGTCGCCGAGAAGGTGTAGTTCGCCTCCCACTTCGCCGAGCCCGTCGTGTCATCCGCCACCACGTCGGAGTAGGTCAGTGTGAGGTCTTTGCCCCGCTCACACAACATGCGCCACATGCGGCCGACCTGCTCCCCCTGGAGGGTGAACGCGCCGTCTTGAAAGCTGGCCTCGGGGTGGTAACACGCGGCCATGGCCAGGCCGTCGCGTTTAGAGAACGCCTCATAGAAGCGGGTGATGAGCTGGGCGTTGGGGTGCATGGGGGCTCCGGGGGTAAAGAAGATCTGTGTTGGGTGTGTAGGCTCAGGCCGCGCCCGCCGCAAGCTTCTGCAGCGCGACGTTGTCCAGCACTCGCGCCTCCGCGGCGCCACGCGCGGCGGCGAGGAGCGCGCGGCCTAAGTCATCGGCGTCGATCATGTGTCGGGGGAACAGCGCACGGAAGACGGGCTCGATAAACATCGAGACGCGCTCCAAGGCCTTGCGGCTGGGCTTCTCGGTGGTGGGGTGGATGTAGCCGGGGCGGGCGTGGTGCAGACGGGCGAGGCCGAGGCCGTCCAAGGCGCGCTCGGTGCGGCCTTTGACTCGGCCAAAGAGCGCCCGGCTCTTCTCGGTTGGATCGGCGCCTTGACCCGAGAGGAAGATGAACGTCGCCTTGGGGTTGGCCGCGAGGAGCGCCTGGGCGAAGGCCAGGGTGGTTGTGTAGGTGATGCGCACATACTCCTCCTCGGGCACGTCGTTCTGACCGATGCCCAGGCACCACAACAAGGCGTCGGTCTCGGCGAGCGCGGCGTTGAGGGGCCCGGGGTCGGTGAAGTCCTCGTGCAGCACGACGCGGAGCTTCTCGTGGCGCTCGGCCAAGGGGCGACGGCTGAGCGCGATGACGGAGGTGACGCCGGGATCCGCGAGGAGCACCTGCAGGGTCGCGCTCCCGGCGGTTCCAGTAGAGCCTGTGAGCAGCACACGCATGACGATCGGCCTCGGCGCGCGCCAGGACGACGCGGCGGCGATAGTCTAGCCTGCTTCCTGCCTCGGAGCCCCCATGCTGCTCACCCTCCTCGCCCTAACCGCCTGCGAACCGGCGCAGAAGCCCCTGGCGGAGATGATCTTCGTGCGTGGCGGCGTGATCGTCGAGGGCATCTCCCCCCCGAAAGACGCGCGGCCGCTGCCCGGAGGCCGGGCGCTCGTGGCGCGGCTGTGGCGCCCCGGAGACAAGGTGG
>Ga0209467_1002891_pt1 | contig 11712 bp, 10 predicted proteins | sample Higcelwee11metaG_FD_187175 | JGI IMG/M metagenome (GOLD analysis project Ga0209467, IMG submission 187175) | Freshwater pond sediment microbial communities from the University of Edinburgh, under environmental carbon perturbations - High... | ecosystem: Environmental > Aquatic > Freshwater >...
CACGCGCTTGTAGAGCACTAGCGCCTGGGTGTAGGCGTCCTCAGCGGGGGCGAGTCGATCCGTGCGGACGTAGAGGTCGCCGAGGGCCTTCCGCGTATTGGCCTCTCCGTATGAGTGCTCCACGCGCTTGTAGAGCAGTAGCGCCTGGGTGTAGGCGTCCTCAGCGGGGGCGAGTCGATCCGTGCGGACGTAGAGGTCGCCGAGGGCCCCCAGCGTGTTGGCCTCTCCGAGTTTTGAGTCCACGCGCTGGAAGAGCTGTAGCGCCTGGGTGTAGGCGTCCTCAGCGGGGGCGAGTCGATCCGTGCGGACGTAGAGGTCGCCGAGGGCCCCCAGCGTGTTGGCCTCTCCGCGTGAATCCTCCACACCCTGGAAGAGCTGTAGCGCCTGGGCGTAGGCGTCCTCTGCGGGGGCGAGTCGATCCGTGCGGACGTAGAGGTCTCCGAGGGCCCTCAGCGTCTTGGCCTCTCCCTCTGGGTCACCCGCAGCACGGGCGTCCGTCAGCCCTCGCGACGCCAGCTCTTCCCACAAGCGGAGCTGGTTCAACATCATCAGCAGGTTCCGTGCGCTCGCGGCGATCCTAGATAGAGGTGACACTCCCGGCGCCTTGGGCCGGGGTGCGTAGTGGACAAGCAGCGTGAGGTTGGCGCTCTCGATGAAGAAGCGGCCCTGCGCCGTATCGTCATTGGCCAGAAAGGCGGCATCGCACTCCTCCACAAACCCCACGAACCCCTCCACCGCCCGCGTGAACACCACATCCTCCTCCACCGGCTCCGCCTGCCGCTTCTTCTCGGCGTACCAGTGGAGCGGGACCGGGCTGAAGGTGCGCCCCGCGCGGCGCTCGACGAGGCTCAGGTCGGTGAGGCGCTTGAGGCTCAGGGTCTCATCGTCTTGGGTCACCCGACGCGCGACCTCGTCGGGCAGACCAGAGGGGAAGAGCGACAGCTCACGGTAAGCCAAGGCCGCCGTTGGATACCGAGCCGTGAGGGTCGCCCAAGACAGGTCCATTGAGGCGACAAGGCTGTGCATCCGGGCTTGATTGCTGGGCTCCAACCTGTCCCAAGCGCCCGGTTGGCCAATGATGTCCGAGTCGGCGTAGGCGGTCTCCTTGAACCGCTGAAGGCGGCGGAGGACATCGGGAAGCGTCATCCCCCGCTCGGCGAGCTGCGGCGCGACGAGGATGAGGGCGCGCGGGTGGCCGTCGAGGAGATCCAGCAGCTCAGCCCAAGCCGCGGAGCCCGCCTCACCCTCCCGCAGCGCCCCACGCGCGGCCAACTCGGCCCGCAGCAGGGCGTCCATCTCATCGCGCGGGAGGGGCGGGACATCCACGCGCCGCTCGCCCAGGGTGCTCGCGCTCACCAGCCACCGCGTCGTCAGCAACACCCGCAGGCGGCTCGCGCCCCGGAGCCAGGCGCCGAGCTGGGCCTTAAACGCCGCCTGCCGGGCCGCGTCGGGCATCATGTCCTCAGCGTTGTCGAGCACGAGCAGCAGGCGGCTCGGGTCACGCTCCATCGCCGCGGCGAGGGCCTCGTCGCTCTTGGGGGGCTCGCGGAGGCCCAAGAAGCCGCTGAGCTTCACGCGCAGGGCCTCGCCGTCGAGGCCACGATGGGCCTCTAGGTAGAGCACGCGGTCCACGTCGCCACGGGCGAGGGCCTGCCGGGCGATCTCTTTGCCGATCTCGGTCTTGCCGATGCCGGGGAGGCCCACCACGCTCACCAGTCGGGCCGACTGTAGCGCAGCGAGGCCCTCGGTGAGCACCTCGGGGCGTTGGCGGAAGGTGGGGCGCGGGCCGTCGAGCTGGCCGAGGTCGCGGGCGGGGCCAACGCCAGGGTCGTGCGCGGGGGCCGGGCAGCGCATGAGGATCGGCGTCGCCCAGGCCGTCCCGTTGCCGTAGGCCCAATGGCGGGCGCGGGCCAGAGCGAGGGCCGGGTCACCGCCGTCTTGGGTGAGCGCGCGGTAGAAATGCCCCGCGAGGGCGGCGCTCCCTGGGATCGGCAGGTTGGCCTGGGTGGCGACGACCACGGGCACGCTGGCGCCCGCCGGAGATAGGAGGCGCTGGGCGGTGCCAGTGAAGCCGAGCAGGCCCTCGGCGACGACGCCACCTTGGCAGGAGCACAAGAAGACGAGGCGCAGGCCGTGGCCGCGCAAAAGCGCCGCGAGACGGTCGCCGGGGACGTTCTCTTTGACCATCGGACCGTCTAAGATCACGCCGCGGTCCAGGGTGTCGCCGATCGGCGTCGCGTAGCCGTGGGCGAGGATGTGGAGCACCTCGTAGGGGTCGGAGGCCTCACGGGCGGCCTTGAGGTGCTGGGCGAGGGCCTGCTCGCTGCCGCGGGGGATCACGTCGAGGCGGTCCCCGAAGATCTCGCGGAGGCGCTCGACGTGGGGGCTGGGGTCGAACCGAGTGGTCCCGTCGGGGCGGGCCCAGAGGAGCAGGACGCGGGGACGGGCGCTGAGCTGGACCGAGCGGGTCGGCAAGCCGGTGTAGGTGCGGGTGAGCGCGCTGCCCTGAACATGAAACAGGTGCCCCTGACCGTCGCGAAGCAGCTCCCACGGGAGGGTCTCGGTGACGGGGTGATCGGCGGGAAGCTCGACGGTGAGGTGCAGCGGGGCTCCGCCTGCGGCGGCGCGGATGGCGGCCCAGGCTTCGCCGATGGGGCGCAGCGCGGAGAGGAGCTGGAACAGCGCGGCGCCGAGGAGCTCTTGCTCGGGTGAGGTCAGCTTGTCTAAGGCGAGGTCTTGAAGTGTGTCGGCCCATGAGCGGTCCAGCTTCGGCACGGGCGCGGAGGGGTCGAAGTGGAGCAGGCCGCTGCGGCTGGTGCCGTTGGGGTCGTGGAGCCGGGCGTGGATCTGTGTCGGGTCGGAGACGGCGGAGAGCGTGAGGGTCGCGCGGTAAGGAGTCACCATCAACCTCTGCGGTCAGGCTAACACGGGCGGTGTCCGGTTCGGAGGTGCTGGCGCGTCTTGCTCGTGCCCGGCGACGCTGGGGCGGAGGTTCGCGCTGGTGGCGTCGGGTGCCCCCACAAGAGAGACTCGCCATGTCCACCGATAAGAAGACCCCGATGACCCCCGACGCGGCGGCGCGGAGCCAGGCCCACGCCGATCGCACCGGCACCAACCAGCACTTCGAGGAGCGCGCCCAGCGCGAAACGGGGGCAAGGTGCCGCCAAAGGGCAAGGGCTAGCCCCAACCGGCGCTGAGGGGGCCTTCTCCCTCAAACCGGCGGCTCAAGGCGTTGTGGCTGGGATACGCTCTGCGGGATGCCTACCATCGTTTTGCACCTCACCCGCACCATCTCCGGCGCCCAACGCACAGTGGAGCTGCCCTCCTACCCGGTGAAGTACCTCCGTCACCTCGCCGATGGGCGGGTCGCGTAGGTGGCGCTGGACTGGCCCGCGCTGGTGAAACTCTTGGGTGAGCTGAACGACGCTCCCGACGCGACGAGGGCCCTGGGCCTGGGCCGGACGCTGCGGGCGGTGCTCGCCGTGGCTGAGGCCCGCGCGTAGAACGAGCGCGGCTTCTGGTGGAAGTCGCGAACGCAGCCACAGAACGTGTTCCGGTGTGCGTGCTCGCAAACGCCGCTTCAAAGAGGATGTCCTCAGTCAGACATGCCTGCTTCAAGCGCTCGAAGAGCCGGGCGAATTGTTATTGACACCAAACGAGCTCGCGCGGGATTGCCAGCAGCACGAAGTCGTGCCGGTGGATTCGTCGAGCGCGTCTCGGATGGTGAAGGGGATCTGGAAGCTCACGGGGGTTTCCTGGGGTCGCGCTCGCTCTACAGGTTCGCCCAGTGGCGTCGCAGCGCAGGCCCGCGGGTAAGGACCAACGACGCGAGCGCGGCGCGCACGGCGTTGAGAGCGCCACGGAAGTCGCGGGGGCCACTCAGGACACCGCTGTTAGCGAGCATATTTAGCTCCGACTCGGCGTCATCCAGCATCCGCTGGTGTAACGTGATCGTATCGTTGAAGGTCGCCGCGCGTGCGCCCCGCGTCTGGTGCCGGAGGCTGTCCAAATAGTGACGGAACGCGTCTCGCTCACCGAACCCAACAGAGGTGGGCTGTAGACCCTGGAATAGCGACGCGCAGTACGTCGTGCCGAAACTCTGCGGGGGCAGCATCTTCGGAAGAATTCCGGCGCGGTCAGCCATATCCAAAAAGGGAATATTGAACTCCGAAAGCGTCGTTGGCGCGTAGTACCAGGGCACCTTTCGGTGGATTTCGTCGTCCTGGGCGGCCATGAATCGGTCGGTGGAGATTGCCCGCACGTTGATGTAGGTTCCAGAGGCGATCATGTTCGCCCCCGCCGCGGCGAGGCAGAGCTGTTGATGGTTCGAGTAGCCGACAATCACTCGCTTACCCAGGAGCCGAAGTCCAGCAACGAGTTCGAAGAGATTTGAGAGCCACACAGGGTCGTCAACCAAGTACTGGCCGTTCGGGTGCTCTGCCAAGAGGTAGACACCCGGAAGGTCCAGTGAACGAAGCTCCTCGAGCACTTCCTGGATGGCCTCATTTGAGCGCATAGGCTCCCACCCAAGGGCGACCGTGAGGTACTCGGGAAGGCCCGAGTTAGCCGCCAGGGCGGCTCGAGCGAACTCGCGGGTGCTGTCGAGCCAGTTTTGGTCTACTTGGGTTGCTAAAAGGCCGGGCACGATGAAGGCTTCGCAGCCGAGTTGGCGCGTCAGCTGAATGACATCCCGAATCATGTCGGCGATGCCTGGCCCGCTGAAGAACGTGTTCGTCTGGTAGGCGGACGGCCAGTAGTTATGCGACGTCAGGCGCTCGTGGTCACTTCGTGGCAGGTAGAACTGCGGGTCGAGAAGGAGCCGTCCACCGGGGATGCCTTGAATCTCGTCCGCGAAAGCTATCAGTTGCTTGGGGTTGAGGTCTCGCGGGCTGAGCACGACGCAGCCTCCGCCCCACGCCTTGAGCAGGGTTCGGCAGTGATCCTTCATTCCCCATCCGTACTGAAGTCCGAGTTCCATCTGCTTCTCCTCGTGATCAGGATGCCTGGCCGGTGAGCGCGGCGCGCACGTCGTCGAACCACGCCACCGCTTGGCGGACGGAGTCCGGGCGCTGGGAGGGATACTTCTGGGTGAGCGCGCTGATGAAGTCTTGCAGCGCGGCGTTTCGGTCGTACTCCACGCAGACCAGAGGAAGCGGCATTTTCTCGACGCGACGGAGTACTTCGAGGGCATCGCGCGCACCCACGATGAAGGGATTCCGGCCCGTGGCGCACTCGTACATGAGCACGCCCAACGCGAACAGGTCGGCGCGAGAGTCGATTTCGCGCTTTCGGTTCTTCATCTGCTCCGGGGCCGAGTAGCCAAAGGTGCCCACGCCGAAGGCGTGCTGCGTCGCGGTCAGCGACTCAAGGTCAAGGTGTCGTGAGAGCCCGAAGTCGAGAAGCCAGAAGTCGCCATTGCCATCGACCATGACGTTCTCGGGCTTGATGTCGCGGTGAACGATCCGCTTCGCCTCTGCGGCTTCGAGCGCCTCGAGCAACTGAGTTCCCAACGCCAGGACCGCGTTCATGGCGAAGGGGCCGTCCCCAAGGGGCGTCCGCAGCGTAGTTCCTGCCACCCGCTGCTCGCGAAGCCAAATGCACTGTCCTAGAGGAGTATTCAGCGACGAGGTCTCGAAGATCCGTGGGACGCGGGGGCAGTCGATGAGCTCGCCGGCCAGCACCTCCCGTTCGAGGCGCTCCTCCCCAGAGGCCCTCAACAGTAATTTCAAGACGACATCACCCTCGATGGGGTGCGTCGCCGAGAAGACGACTTTCTGTCCGCCCTGAGCCAGCGGCGTGAGCCCCGAGAGAGTGGGGAACTGCGATTCGATCCATGCGATATCCACGTTCATCTCCTTGCCTCAGAGCTCGCCGCAGCGGCGTGCAATTCGCCACACCCACTCGTTGAAGAGCCACGAGCCGTACGAGAGTGGCACTGGACGTTGGGGGGCGTCGCAGAACGCGGTCGGGCGCGAGGCATCGAACGCGAGCACACCCACCTGGAATCGACGCGCCGTCTCGATCAGCGCGTCCGAGTTGGGTATCGCCGGTAACAGCGCGTGCGACTCGGAGCTAAACCATACGTTGGCGCCAGCCTGCACCACCGCGCGTTGCCACCAGGACATCTTTGCCTCGATCGCGATGATCTGGTCGACTGCGAAGATGCTGGGCAGGGACCGAGCCCTGCACCGCTTGGCGGTCCGGACCACCAGGCCGAGGTCGTTGAGAAGATCGAGGGTTCGCCCCAGGCGGCAGCGGAAGACTCCCTCGAGGAACTCGATATCCGTCCACCCGGTAATCGCCAGCGCGTGCAGCAATCGAAGGTGCGCAGCCTGCAGATGCTCCCTCTCCTCCGACCAGGTGCGCGCCACGGTCGGCCGCCAAACCACGGCGACCACATCGGGGAAGCCGGTTTCGAGCGAGGGCTGGCAGAACACGGTCAACCGACGCGCGCGACCCACGTCGGCTCGCAGCGTGTCGAGCACGTCGTTGACCATCTCCTGCTCGGGACCCGAGACTGGAGCCAGAAACCGAAGGCCAAGGCCGATATCACGGAACTCCTGGGACCGCTCTGCACCAACAGCCGACGAGCGCCACGTTGGAGCGCGACGCGAACCGTCAGTCGGCATCAAGTTGGTGATAGACGCCGCCCGCGGTTCGACGTGTGGGGGCAGCATTGTCATACCTCTGCGTCCGCAAGTAGCTGGCCTGCGAACTGAGCGAACAGGTTTTTGGCAGAGGCCGCATCGCTGAGCACCCGATGTTGCCCAGCAAGACCGCGTGCGTCTTGAGGAGACAACATCAGTGCGGCTGCCTTGTAGAGCCCATGCTCCATCAGACGCTCTCGTGCATTGACCGGCTCCAGCAGGGCGAAAAACGCAGACGCTCGCTTGCGCCCACTGTGGGCGCGGTCCTACGGTATCACGCTCTGCGGGGAGCGCTCAAGCGCGACGAAGATCGGCGAGGCTCGGTTAGCGTCGGGTGGCTGGCCGGAGATGGCGCTCGAACCTACCCCAACACCGCCCGCAGTTCCGCCCACAGCGCCCGCTGGCGCGCAAGAACTAAGCTCTCGAGCAGGCGGCGCGGCGTCCGCTCGGCGATCGGCTCGCGGCCGGCAGGGTACTCGAGGCAGAGGACGTCCTCCTGGATGGCGGGGCGAGCAGGAGGAGGTTCATCAGCTGGGTGGGCCGGGCGCGGGTCAGGCCGTGATGGCAGGGGTGGTCGGCGTGGTCGGCGTAGCGGCCTGCGTCGATCTCCTCGGCGATCCGGTGGGCGAGCGCGAGGCGGCGGCTGATGGTGGCCGGACGGTGCTGGGAGAGCTGTTGGTGGCGCCTCGCGGCCCCGTCCATGCAGTCGTTGTGGGCGCAGCGGGCCGCTTCGGCGGAAGTCAGTCCTCAATCGCCCGCACCAGCACGTCGAACTCCTCCTGCAACTGCCCGACCCCCACGCGCGAGCTGGATCACCGCATGTGCCACCTCGTCCAACCGATCCTCGGGCGACGTTGCGGCCTCAATGCGCTCCTCCATCACCGCCAGCCGCTGCTCGACCCGCTCTATGTGCTCCCCATCTCGGCCACCTCGCAGTAGGCCATGGCCCGAGGACGGCTTGATCTCGTTCTAACCACCCACCCCCACCCCACACCGCGCGTACGTCTTCCCCAGCACCTCCTCCACCGTCGCCCTCGGGTGCTTCGCCCTCCACGCCGCCACGGCCTCGCCGATCGGCGCCTGCCCGACGATGAACATCCTCGGGTTCCGCGCCAGCGCCACGCGCTCATACGCCACGACGGCGGCCCAGCCCTCTGGGTCCGTATCCCGCAGCGCCCAATACCAGCCGACCGGCTGAAACGGGCACATCGCGCAGCCCGACTTACGGGCGTGGCTCAGGCCGTGTCGGATCAAGATCGTGTCCTCGTCGGCCTTGCTCACGCCCAACTCGACGAGCGGATACGCCTCGGTCACGAACCACGGACCATCGCCGCCCTCCTGCGGGTGACCGAGGTGCAGCCGGGGCATCTCGTCCGCCGCGATCCCGACGAGGCTCAGGTGTGGCCTCCGCTGCCCCGCCCGCACCAGGGCGCCCCAGGCCCGGTTGCCGACGCCAAAGCGGGCAAGCGCCAGATCGTTGATGAGCTTGCGGATCGGCTCGATCTTGTGGTTGACCGTGCAGTCCTTCGACCCCCGCGCGGCGATCGTCTGCCGGGACTGGTAGTCCTCCAAGATGCCGGGCCGAAGGTGATACCAGCCGCTCTAGGCACGCTCCTCGATGGTGGTGGGCTCGGCCTCACGCCACGGTCGAGCGGCGAGGGCCTCGACGCGGGCGGGGTCGCCCGGCGGCGGGAGCTGGCGCAGATAGGCCTCAGCGATAGCGGGGTCGTGCTTCTGGAGCACGAACAGCCGTAGGCCATGCAGCTCACACATCCGACGCACCCGAGGCAGGAGCGCGTAGGTGTACTCCCTTCAAGGCCAGGGGCCGAGAAGATTGCGGCGTCCACGTTGGCGGGCCGCGACGGACGCCCTTCGGCCACGAGTGGGTCCTCGATGCGCAGCGCGAGCCTCGCCAAGGAGTCGCGCTCCAGGAACACGTTGAGGGCCCACCCTCCACCGGGCCCCAGCCCCGCCCGCCCCCTGTCTGCGCCCTTACGGAGAACGCCGCATCTCCGATCGGCCACATCTTGACCCCAACGCCAACCCTGCTACACTCGCGCCACCTCCCTCGGAGCCATCGGATGCCCGCGCCTAAGCTCATTGGTGTCGCCTCGGAAGCGAGCTGGTACGGCCTGCCCTACGGCGTGCTGGTCACGGCGGCCACTTGGGCGGCCCAGGGCTACCGGGTGCTTGTCGTAGACGCCGAACCGGCGGATCTGGCGCTCACGAGCCTCGCCCACGCGCAGCCGCAGAGGGGCGACGACGCGCCCTTCGTGGAGCTTCTGCGGGATCGCGGGGCGCGGCCTGGGGCGGTGGTGGTGACGGAGACCTTGGGCGCCGCGCTCCACAAGGATCTCTCGGCGGGGCTCGTGGCCGTCGTCCCGGCCTATGACGAGATGCCGTCGCGCCGCCCGGTCGCGCCGGGGGCCAGCCTCGTGACCTCGGTGCGGGAGCGGTTGCAGCGGGTCGAGCTGAACGGGCGGATGGCGGACCTCGTGCTCGTGAGCCTGCCCCCGCTCGACACCCCCTTCGGCGTGGCCGTGGCGGCGAACCTGCTCGACGTGCTCGTGCTCATCACCAGCGCCAAGGGCACGTCGCTGCGGCGCACACAACGATCCCTCGCCGAGCTGGGCGCCCTTCGGGGTGAGGCCATGCCGGTCCACCTCTGCGAGCGTATGGGCGCCAAGGGTCGAGACGCCGAGGCCGACAACGCGGCGTGGCTGCACCACCTCAAGGCCCTGCCCGAGCTGACGTTCTACGACCTCACCCCTGCCGACTTCCGCGCCTTGCCCGGCGCCGCGCCTCTCTTGGCCGACTTCACGCGCCTCGCGCACCACCTTCGCGCCCAGCACGGCCTCCTGCACCCCGACCCCAAGGCCCGCGTTCAGGAGGCCCAGGCCCAGCGCGACCCGGCGCGGCTGCTCGACGGCTTCGGCCAGCTCTTGCTCGACAACAAGGACGAGGCGCTGGAGTTCTACCGCAAGACGATGGCGGTGGTCGAAGGCTCCCGCGTCGCCGTGGTGCAGGCCGTGCGCGCCGTGGCCGAGTCGCCCGTCTGTGACGTGAACAACCTCGCGTATGTCTTCCGCTACGCGATTCAGAAGTTCCGGCTCTCGGAGCCCGACCCTTTGGCGGCGCTGATGGATCAGCACGGGCACACGCTCCTCGCCGCGCTTCGGGCCAGAGAGATCCGCGAGGCCCATGAGCGCGTGCTGATCGACGTGGCCGACGCCCGGCTGCACCACGCCTGGCTCCTGCGGCAGAACGGCCAGCCGACCGGCGACATGGAGCTGGTGGCCGAGCGCTTGCTCATGGAGGCCGGGGAGACGGTGGTGAAGGCGGGCGACGCGCTTCGGATGGCGTTGGCCTTGGGCACGCACGCGCGGCTGGCGGAGCATGGGCGGAATCTAGAGCTCGCCCAGGACTTGCTCAAGCTGGCGATGGCGGACGGCGCGGAGCCCGAGCTGGCGCGGCGTCATGCCCTGGATGTGCTGTGGGACGTTGTGCAGGCCACGAAGGATGATGAGGTCGCGGCGGCGCACAAACGCCTCGCAGAGAGCGTCCTGCGCGAGAGCCCAGGGTACGCCCACGCCAACCTGATCGTGGCCTACCATCGCCTCGGCGACAACCAGACGGCGCTGGAGCACTTCGGACACCTCTTCGTCGTCGATCGGAAGGCGTTCTTTCAGGTCGCCAAGAGCCCCGCGTTCGCGGGTTTCTTCGATGGCATCGGCACCCCTGACTACTTCAACTCCGCCCAGAAGAAGGGCGATCTCTGACTCTGGGACGACATGCCCCGCGCCCTCGTGCTCCTCAGCCTGCTCACCTTCACCGCCTGCGCCCCCGCAGGCGACGCGCCCACCGCCGACGCAGGCGCCCGCGTGACCGGCTCCCCTGGTGAGGTCTTCTTCCTCGACGCCAGCGCCTCGACTGGCGAGGGCATTCGTTACGCCTGGACGCTTCTTGATGGGCCGGAGGGGGCGGAGCTGCTCGACGCCGACACCGAGGCCGCGCTCCTCGTGCCCAGCGCCGAGGGGGAGTACCGCTTGGGCGTGGAGGTCTACGACCGCTGGGGCCGGTGCGACGTGGCGGAGACCGTGGCTTTGGTCGGTGAGGTCGCCCAGAGGGCCGGGGCGGGCAGCTTCGGCGCGGTGAGCTTTGGCGGGGCGAGCTTCGGCAGCAAGAAGCCCTGGGGCAAGAACCAGGCGCCGGAGGCCGAGGCCACGAGCAGGCGGAGCCTCGGACTGTTGGGCACGGTGAAGCTCGACGGCAGCGGGAGCAGCGACCCGGATGGGGACGCGCTGCGGTTCAGGTGGCAGCTCGTGAGCCGACCGTCGGGGTCGGTGCTGGGGGATGCGGACATCAGCGGTGGGACGACGGCGACGGCGAGCTTCACGGCGGATGTGTCGGGGCCGTATGTGTTCAAGCTGACGGTGCGGGATGGGGGGCTTGGCGACTCGGTGACGTTGCCGGAGATGACGCTGGGCGTGCTGCATGACACGGATCCGATTGACTAGGCCGCGCCCCTGCGTCCTGCGTTGACCGGAGGAGCGGCATCGTCCGGCGACGCCTAGTCCGCTCGTTTCGCCCCGCCAACCTGCTATGCTGGCGCGCTGGGCTGCGTGGCGCGCCCGGTCGGTTGAGGTGAGCGTGGACCTGTTGCAGCGGTTCGACAACTTCGCCAAATGGTCATTGCCGAACCTTCTCGTGGCCTTCGCTGCCTTCTGCGCGACGCTCGCCGGGCTTCTGCTGGCCGCACATCAGTTTTGGCAGGCCAACTACCACCCGCCGCCGTCCACGTCGATGCTCGGGGACGGCGCCCGGACGCTGTCCGACACGCTCCCTTGGTCAACCATCATCGTCTCCGTCATATTCGGCTTCTTGATCATCGTGGTCATCGCGGCGCTGCTGATCTTGCTCGGCTTGGCGTGGCGAATCCTGCGCTCCAAGGCGCCAACGCCCCTCTCCACCGAGCCGAGCCCAGCGACGGCTCCGTCTCCCACGACACCCGCCGCAACCCCGCCGCCCGCTCCCGGTGGGCCCATCGCTCCTCCGCCCTCCCGCG
>Ga0209467_1002895_pt1 | contig 11707 bp, 13 predicted proteins | sample Higcelwee11metaG_FD_187175 | JGI IMG/M metagenome (GOLD analysis project Ga0209467, IMG submission 187175) | Freshwater pond sediment microbial communities from the University of Edinburgh, under environmental carbon perturbations - High... | ecosystem: Environmental > Aquatic > Freshwater >...
CTGCTTAGAACATTCTCAGAAATAAAGACTCCGCCGATTTTGCCATCCAGCCTCAGATTTGTAGTATTGAAAAAATCTTTCAACTGCCATGCACAATCGCCGGCATTTGAGGAGGTTCCGAATATGATCAGGGATGAATCCCATTAAAGAATATCACTGTTTTGAAAAAGACACAATAGCCGATTGTCAGCGGGAATTGACTGATTGTCAGCATCTGTCCGCAACAGGTGTTTTTAATGTAATGAATCTGCTGACAATCAGGCGAGCGCCCGTCCAAACTGCCGGACAAAGGCGGCGCGCCCTTCACCGAAGTGTCTTTTTCAAAAGATCCGTGGGACTCTACCTTATGACCTATCCATATTTGTGGTGTCATCAGCTCAATTTGCTAATAGAACCATAGTTGTATTACCGGTTCAGATGGTCAAATATCGCCTTTGGCTACTCGAAACTCAGGCTGTCCTTGAAAAGGGAAGCATATACTCCTTAACTCGAATGCCATTGACGAGGCAGAACTTATGTGCACGGATAGTCCTCGGACGCTGCTTTGAGACTCACATCGCGCCTTCGGTCGATGTGGCACTGAACGACAGCTCGCGTATCAACGATGGGCCGGCGAAAACGCCGGCTTTTCGTTTTACTAATTTATGCGCCGCAGCCGTTCCACGGTTTCTCATCGGATTGCAGCTGCAATCCCGTATTGAGCCGATTAAGCCCGCTGTATATGTCGATTACGTTGTACAATTCAATCATCGCCTCGTCATCAAGTCCGTTGTGGCGTCCGGCGTTATTGTAGACCTGAATGCAGTACTCTGTTCCGCTCATGATTGAGACGGTAAGCGCTATCAAGTCCTTTGTTTTACGTCCCAGCTTCCCTTCCTGCCCCATGACGCTGCGGATTTTTTTCCACGATATATCAAGATATTCGGGATTATTGGCCATCGCTTTGTACATGTTGGGAACGAAGTCTATCCCCAGCGTTTCTTTAATGTCGTCGTATAATCTTCTGACGTTTCCCGTTGCTTCATTTTCTTCGATGAGATGAATTGAAGCAGTATTCCTTCCGTATTTTGTTTCCCTTGTTTCCAATGAACCGCATGAACTCATTTTACATGATCTCCTGTCTTAAATAATTTTGATAGTCGCCTCGAGGTCAATACAGAGGTAACGATTGGATATGAATGCCCTAAGACATTAATTTAACCGCAAAGCGTACTTCTTATTGATCCGAAACCCGGATGCAAGATGCAAGGTATACTAGTATACATTCATAATGTTCTCTCTCCTTAAGTTTCAATTTTCATACCCATCAAGAAGTGATTACGCACATAAAGAATGAGTCTCCTGCTGATTGGGGCAAAAGAAGCCCGGTATGTGAAAATCTCTTTATTGTGGTTACATCTCTGATATTTGACGGGTGTTCGCCGATAAAGGGGACACTGTGCGTGAATTTTTCTCTGTGCGGATTCGTATACACACCGGCAGCTTGTGTGGTGAAGGGCTTTTGTTACTCATAGGAAGTTTTCAATTCGATATCCGGTTTCAGGGGAAGAGTGTCCCCTTTTTACCCGGTCTTTCGTCAAAAAGAATGATTAATAATAATTTTTAACCAGAGTCTCTCGGCAGCCGTATCCAAAGACTCTGAAAGGAAGGGAATGTGAGAAACTGTATTATGGAGGCTTTCTGCCCGTTTTGCAAAAGCTCCGCAGCGCGGGAAGATTCAGCTACTAATTGGTGGAATTGTACCGATTATTCCGGAAATCCCGAAGAAGCGCTCAAAATGCGATTGGCCAGGGGAGACATCAATATTGATGAGTACGAAAGAATAGTGAAAGAGCTGAAAGCGTCAAAATGAAAGAATGAAACAAAAATCAGAAGGAGTGCAAAATGTCATTTGAAGGCTATATCAACGGACTGTCGCTGCCGTGGGGCGGAATTTTCACAGGATGCCTTATCTTTTTCGCGGTAATGATGGTTCTCTGTCTCATCGGGTGCGGTTTATTTTGTCCACGATTCGGAAGGCGTTTTCGTCACGCCGGGGGGAATGCCTCCTCAGGAACGAGCAGCGTCGATATTCTCAACGACAGGCTTGTTCGGGGGGAAATATCCTTCGATGAGCACAAGAAATTATTATATGTTTTGAAACGATCCGTATAAACTGATTATCGCTGCAGTCAGTTTCCCGTAATCCGGCATGAACGTGCCGGATTACTTTCATTAATATACGGAAGATTCCGGGTAGAAATTATGTTTATTTCTGCTCGCAGGCAAGAATGTTCTGTTCATTGTAATAAAACGAGCATTGTTCGAGAAGAATGCTCCTCAGCTTTTGTCTCGCGCGCATGAGAATTTTTTTCGCGTTGCCTTTAGTCACGTTCATGATTACAGCGATTTCATCAATACCAGCGGATTCGTACTCCTTGAGGATGATCGCGATTCTGTAATTCGGCTGCAGCTTCTTGATGTAGCTGCAAATGCACTCGTTCATTTCTTTCTGGGCAATCCGGAATTCATCTGTACAGTAATCGGACTCTTCTTTGCGGAAAAGAACTTTGTCGGACAGATAGCATTTGTCACAGGAAACGGTATTTTTGCGCATCGTATCGATCATGAGGTTGGTCGCGATACGGTAAATCCAGGTGTATATAGAAGAGTTTCCCTTAAATGTATCCAGTGATGCCGAAACCTTTATAAATACTTCCTGAGCGAGGTCTTCCGCGTCTATTGGTCCTACCGTACGGGCAAGGTATAATCGTATTCTCTCGTAATAGCTCTTGTATATCTCTTCAAACTGAGGTACGAGATGCTGAGACTGATGTTCCATAAAGCTTGCATTCCTAAATATTACTAAATTTATCATACACAGATATTCCGCCATATTCACCTCATAACTGCAACCACTTTTCAGATAACACACACCACATAATGCATAATGCATTTTATCAAAACAAAGTCCCGGCAAAACAGTTGACTCAATGCAGGACAGGCGCTTGAATCCTCCGTATCGAGGAGCTAAACCTCTTCGTGTGTTTCCGCAAATTCCGATAGAGAAGAATGGATTTTATGTAATGGATCGGAGTTACTTCAATGTGAAATTCTTTGAAAAACTCAGGAGAAACGAGGCTTTTTTCTTAACAAGGACAAAAAACAATATCAAGTACAAAGTTCTCACGACAAAAAAATCGGCGGTGATAATGATATAGTTGATTTGAGAATAGTATTAGGAGAAGCAAAGAGAAAGGTATATTCCTAGTGCTTAAGGGTAGTCAGATCAATGTCTCTGCTGATTTGTGGAGGCGACAATAAATCAATTGTAGTGAAGTATAACCCGGATTGCCGGGTTGTCATACAACTTATCCGCTAATCGCATTATCACTGCTTTAATGCCGAAATAAGCCGTTGCACGTGTATCAGAATCAGCTGCCATGGGGCGCAAGGGAGGATATTATGAGTGAAGATCTCTGCTTCAAAAATCGACAGGAATTTCGTAAATGGTTATCTGCAGCGGATGGGGAATCAAAAGGAGTCTGGATTGTTTTCTCAAAGAAAACGGGGAGTGAATTCACTGCGGCTGATGCGCTTGAAGAGGCGCTGTCATTCGGCTGGATAGACGGATTGATAAAGAAGATCGATGATGAGACCTACAGAAAATATTTCTCTCCCCGCAAAAAGGGAAGCCGGTGGTCGGATAAGAACAGGAAAATCATCGATGCGCTTATTAAAAACGGAACAATGACGGAAAGAGGGCTTCTCGCGATTCAGAGAGCAAAAGAAGACGGATCCTGGGAGATCAAAGATCAGAGAAATGTCAGTGAAGATAAATTTGAGCAGTTTGAATCCAGAATATGCGATAAGGGTCAGGCTTATGAAAATTACAATAAAATGCCGCAATCGATAAAGAAACAGTTTGTCGGATTATACCACGAGCCTAAAAAAGAAGAGACCAGAGAAAAGCGGCTGATCGAGCTGCTGCAGATGCTTGAAAGCAACATAAGGCCGATGGACAAATATAAGGGCAGTAAGAAATGATCATAGAAATTTCCGCTCCCGCTTATAGGGGACTCAATCTGCGTAAAAATCGGCTGACTGTTTTGCAAACCGCTGCTGGTGAGCCACTTTGACGTAACCATGTGACAGAGATGGGGAATGACACTGAAAAATGTGTAAAAAACCGATAATACGTAAAAACAAACAAAGGAGAGAATAATGATTTTAGGTGCTACATTATATGTCCAAAGAAGTGTTGAGGCGGCCCTGTTTTACTGTGAAGCATTTGGTATGGAAATCGGATATAATGCTAAACATGATAACGGAACATATCTGCATGCCGAACTGGAAAAGGATGGGAACAGTATTTTTGCTGTAAGTGAATCTGATGATGTCGCTATTGCAGAATCCATGATATCAAGCGGTCAGCCGACAATGAGTTTGGGTGTCAATTTGAATAATAATGAAGAATTACACCATGCATTTGATGTGTTGTCTGAAGAAGGCCATGTCTTGCGGCCGCTTGGAGATCTTCCCTGGTCGCCTTGTTCAGCGGACGTAGTGGACAAGTTCGGCGTTTGCTGGTATATATATGTTTCGCAGCACAGACCTGAAGAAGTGAAAAGCATTTGAACTCTCGCTGCAAGTTTACCGTGCAAATCAGCCTCACTGTGGATCTGCAGACTTCTGCAGATCCGGGTTTTGCTTCGGCGCGAATCATTTTCATGACGCCGGCTGCGGCCGGCGATATCCATCACTTTGAGTGAGATGTGGTGATGCAGTTTCAGAACAATTCCCCCGGAGAAATGCGTCTCTTATCCCCCCGCCTCTTTTTTTGAATCTTACAAGACGAGTTGACCCATATCCCCGAAAGGGGGAAGTACGTACGGCCGGCAATGCGTCATAACCTACTTTTTCTTGTCCTTGCTCTTAAGCGTGGGTACATTCAGCTGTTATCGTGATAATAAGTCTTTATAGGAACCTTTTTTCTGGATTAATTGTGCAAAGCGAGCCATAATGTACAGGGAATCTTGCGTAATCGGTCATTTTTGCAGAAGGGGGCGCGGCGTCGTGCGCAGATCGGATAATTTTTGTGAAAGGCGGTTTGTACACTGTCTGGATGAAGTTATACGAAGTTTCCAATAATATTGCTGTTACATAACCCGGAAAGATTTTGTGAACATCTCATTTTACAATTAGTGACGGTGAAATTGAATATGCGTTTAGGATTGACACAGAAAATAGTCATACTCATGGTTTCGAGCATCCTCATAATAACCTCTCTTTTGGGGGTTGTTCTTTCTTATGTTGCCGTTACCGCCAACAGCGATGAACTTCGAAAGGGCCTTTATTTTGCCGCATCCATTTCCGCGATGGGCGTCAACGGCAATCTGCACCGTATCGTTGAAAATAACGCTGACGAAAACTCCGATGAATACCGGCAGATTTACGATCAGCTGCTGCGCATCAAAAAAGAGTGCGCTCTTGCTTATGTCTATACGCTCGCAAAACCTTCGGGAGATAAATGTGTTTTTATCGTCGATACCGGCGAGGGCGAGAACCACTCGCCGCTTGGTATGGAGTATGATCTTAATGAGGGAATGAAGGCGGCCTTTGCGGGAGAGACGGTTGTCGAGCATGAGGCGTACACCGATCAGTACGGCACCTTCATATCCGGCTACTCGCCGGTTTATGATAACATGAGAAATGTCGTCGCTGTCGTCGGTGTGGATATAGAGTATGAATCGGTATTACAGGCCAAACACAGGCTTCTGACGGTCATCGCGGTTTTCACCCTTATCGGAATACTTACCGGCGTCGCTTCGGCAATGATATTTTCCGGAATGATCACCCGGCCCGTATTAATGCTTCGCAACAGTCTGTACCAGATTTCGCGGGGTACGGGCGACCTTACCGTGCGCCTCAATATCAAATCAAACGACGAGATCAGCGATGTAGCCGAGTACTTCAACGAGTTTGTCGCGAAGGTGGGCTCGATTATCAATGACACGAAGAGGATCGCCTCGGAGGTGGCGAACGCCACGACCGAGATGACTTCGATAAGCGATTCGCTGGCGCACGGCGCGGGCGAAGAGGCCGAGATGGTCGAGCGTATCGTGCAGAAGGTTCAGGAGAGCGGCGAGACGGTGGATGTTATTTCGGCGCGGGCGCATCTTGAGGGCGAGGAATTTACCCGGCTTTATGCATCGATCATGCAGATTGTGGATACGATACACGATCTCACGAGTGACGCGATGCAGGCGATAGAAAAGACCGATGAAATAAAAAATAAAATAACATCGGGAAGGGAGTTTCTGGAAAATCTCAAAGATGTAATGGTCAAAATACAGACTAATGCGGGCGAGATGAACCGCATCGTGATGATGATCAACGATATTTCGGACCAGATAAACCTTCTTTCACTCAACGCCTCGATCGAATCTGCCCGTGCGGGTGATGTCGGCCGCGGCTTTGCCGTCGTTGCCGATGAGATATCCAAGCTCGCCGATGGGACGGCATCAAGTATCAAAGAGATCAATTCTCTCATCATTCAGAGCAACAGCGCCATCAGCGGCGGCCGCGAGGTGGTAGAGAGTAACGTCGCGCTGATATCGTCAATTCTGCAGGAGATTCTCGACATCAACAAAATTGTCGCCGACATGTCCGGGGTGATGAGGGCGCAACATGAAAAGGGAAATACACTGACGATCGAATCTGAGAAGATGAAAGTAATTCTCTCTGAAATCGGGGGCGCGGTGGACCGACACCGGACAGTCACCTACGATATCCGCTCGGCCGTCGATATTATCGCCGATTCAACCAGAAAGACGGCAACCTCTACTGAAGAGTTTCTCGCCACTTCAGAAGAGCTTTCGGCGGTTGCCGACAGGCTCAACGAGCTGATTCACGAATTCAAATCTTAAGGTCAGGTGGTGATCATCTCTATTGCTTCCTTGCCTTAAGATGAAATTCAGCATCAGTGAACCCCGCAGCAATTCCGCTAAATCGAAATCCCGGCCGTGATAGTAATTGACTTTGCGAAAGAATAAGTTTATGAAGAAACTCGAAGCTGATCATGCGGGACACTCATGTGTAATCGGCCGCAGTTAAAACACCGCGGGTGATTTCAGGTTTCAGACAGAGCCCATCAATTATGGTAACACGCGAGGCCCTGGATGCATGCGGTCCGGCTCTCGTCAGATCGAAATAACAGGGGGAATACTATGAAAATCGGAGCAGTTGAGGCGGGCGGCACCAAGATCATCTGCGCGACCGGTACGCGTGAGGGAGAGATTCTTGAGCGTGTCAAAATAGATACGATGACCCCCGACAAAAGCATGCCGCAGGTAATAGATTTCTTCAGAAAAAATCCTGTAGAGGCGATCGGCATCGGCACTTTCGGCCCGGCAGATATCAATGAGAAATCGCCGACCTACGGCTTTATCACGACTACCCCCAAGCCGGGATGGAACGGCTACGATCTTCGCGGCGAGTTCACAAGAAATTTTGACGTGCCCGTCGCCTTCGATACTGACGTAAACGGCGCGGTTCTGGGCGAATATCTGTGGGGTGCCGCGAAGGGAAGTGCGAGCGCCGTCTACATGACTATCGGCACCGGAGTGGGTGCCGGCGCGATAATTGATGGTAAGATTCTCAAGGGAATCTCGCATCCTGAGATGGGGCATATGCTGGTGCGCCGTCACCCCGGCGACACGTATAAGGGTTTCTGCCCCTATCACGGTGACTGTCTCGAGGGCCTTACCGCGGGCACGGCGATCGGCGCGCGCGCGGGAAAGCCGGGCGGCGAGATCGACAGAAGCGATCCTGTGTGGCAGTACATCACCTATTATATCGCTCAGGCCCTTTTTTCGATCGCGCTGGTGCTGATGCCCGAGCGCTTCATTCTCGGGGGAGGGGTGATGGCGCGCGATCACCTTTTCGGCACGGTGCGCGAAAAGTTTCTGGAAATTTCGAACGGCTATATGCAATTTGAAGAGGTGCTCAACGGTATTGACTCGTATATCGTTGCTCCCGGTCTGGGGGGCGACGCGGGTATCAGGGGGGCGCTGGGCCTGGCGATTGCCCTGTTGCGCAGGGGATGATTATCTTACAGTCTTTACGCAGTGTGCAATCTTTATGAAGAATTGCGGTTTTTTCTGTGATCCCCCCGCATTTTTTTTTACTTTTTCTAAAGTAATGTTTTTGATGTGCCGATAACAATAATGGAGTCGTGCGCCTTAAGCGCGTGTGAATTTTTTGATCTTTGTGACCGCACGGCTTAACCGTGTGAGCCCCGAAACGGGAGAGCGTTATGAAACCCAGAAGTATTTTCGCCGGTGCCCTTCTGATAGCACTCGGCCTTGTGTTCCTCTCATACTACGAGGCGGTCTATAAGCCGAATAAGGATGCCGGGCGTCTTCTGCGTGAGGCGCGCATGATTCACGAGCGCGGCGACAAAGAGTCGCTCAAGGCCGCGCTGGATCTGGCCACCTCACTGGTGGCTTCGTATCCCGACTCGAAGTACGTTCCCGACGCGACATTTCTGATCGCCGACACCTACGAGCGCACGGGGCTCTACCGCCTCGCTTACCTTAAATATTCGTACATCGCCAAAGATGCGCGTCTTGCGAAGCGTCCGGATCTCGCCTCTGAGGTAGGCGCCCGGCTCGGTGTACTCAAAATAAAGCGCAATTACTCGGAAGAGGGGATCGCGCAGCTTATCAACCTCGTCGCCTCTTCGACCGATCCGAATTTCAGAAGCCGCGTCTACACCGAAATCGGGTACGCGCGCATTAAGCTCGAAAAATACAATGATGCCGAAAACGCCTTTCTTCTGGCGCTTCGTGAAGATCCCGAAAATGAGGAGGCGCTGCTCGGCAAATCGCGCGCGCTCGCCCGTCAGGGTAAAAGCGATGAGGCGCAGTCGGGTTATGATACCTTTATAAAGAAGAAGGGTGACGCGAGCCTTTACAGTAAAGATGTGAAGCGCCTTCAGGGGGTGCAGCTTTACAACACTGCCCTTGACGAGGTGCGGGGGGGAAGGTACAGCGCGGGCCGGGCACATTTTCGCGAGTTTATACGCCAGTACCCCTCAAGCCGCTACGTTGAGAACGCCTACTACTGGATCGGCGAGTCCTACTACGCGATCCGGCACTACGGCAGCGCGCTCACCTGGTTTAACAAGGCCCTCTCGAACAGATGGCACCATAAGGATGAGGATGCGAAGATCAAACTCGGCTACGCATACTACATGCAGGCGAAGTACGACCTCGCCGCGCGCGAATTCAACAGCTACCTTGCGAAGTATCCCTCCGGGCGCTACCGCGATGTCGCCCGCCGCTGGAAAGAGTCAAGCTCGCGCGAGATCATCAACCGCATCCGCCCCGACGCAGGCGAAGGTGACCGCGCGCAGATACAAAGCGGCCTCGACGAACAGATGCGCGGCAGCCGCACAACCCGCCAAAGCTACGTCCCCTCCCAGGAACTCGATTCGGTGACAGAACTCTGAAAGGGTTCTGTCAGCCGTGAGAATTTTCTGTGATTGAAGTTCAACACTCATGAACAGGATAGAACCGGTTTACAGTACTTCAATGCAAGATATTACGACCCCGAAGTAGGAAGGTTCGCGCAGGCGGATCCGACAGTGCCCGATCCGGGGAATTCGCAGGCGTTTAACAGATATATGATGTGCTTTGGTAATCCAATAAGTTTAGCTGATATAAACGGCTTTGAAGCTGTTACAGCCGGACTAGGAGGAATGCCATCAGTTGTCGCTGGAGAGGTTGCTAATCAGAACGCAAAATCGGCACAGCAGGCACAGGCCGAAGCGAATGCTGATGCGATGACAAACATGGTTAATACCGCCGGTACACTAACTAGAGATAATAATGTTGGTGATAATGCACCTAGTTTCAGTTCCGCTGGTATGGATAATGCCATAGCAAATGGATTGATTAATCCTATGGGATATGAATCACCGGGATCGAAAAATCAGGCTAATAATGAAAACAATTCTGATGATTCAAGTGACTCGACATCTGATACACCAGATGCTCCAAAAGGACACCGTGAGACTGGGCCGGGGAAAGCATTTGCAGACGCTTTTAGGAGAATTGCACCAATAGCGCCGTACGTTGAGAAGATTAGTGAGTTTAAATATCTCACATCAAATAACTTAAGTCGTCGATATCCAGGAGTTAGAAATCCAATTTTCTTAGAGTTTAAATGGCTTAAAGGATTGGCGGTTATTGGATCGGGTATATCTGCGTATTCAATTTTCAATGATGTTTGGGGAAATAATCGTCCTGCAGGGATGTCTGTTTTGGAAGCCCTAGGAAGAACAGTTTTGGCTGAGGGTATCATTGGTGCTTCAGTTGGAATTGTAGGACTAGCTGGTGGAGTCGGCGGATTTTTCGTTTGTCCTTTTTTTGGTATCGGGGTTGGTGTGGGAACAGTCGCTGGGGGAATGGCAGGCCTGGCATTCGGTAATTATGTCGTAGATAAAATTGGACTGAAGGATGAATGGAAGTGAAAAAAGTTTATCGAACGAATTTTTTTGCCAGAATGTTTTTTTTAGCAATAACGGTGTTTTTGTTTTTATGCTTTTTTAATGGCAAATCAGATATCAATAGCCTTTCAGATATTGGAGCTTTTTTATTTAGTTCGACAGTTCTATTGTTACTGATTTCATCTTATGTTGAAACAAATGAGAATGGGATAAATATTAATGTTTTTATGAACCTTCCCTTCTTTTCAATATCTATTGATTGGGAAGATGTTCATGATCTCTATCTTGGTGAATGGCCGTTTCAAATCCTTGTCTTTTATTCGCGTAAGCATCATTGTCAAACCAGATTCATGTTGAATTTGTTTGGCGGTAAGCTGATCAAAGATTTGAGAAAGATTATTAATGAAAGGGAAATTATCAAACAAGAAAAAGCATCACCTCATAAAGACGACGAGACAAGATATCCTCGAAAGTAAAACAAGGCCTTCGGATATCTGCGTTATGTTAGTTTGAAGATTCTCCCCGAATATCGTCGCAAAGGCGAAAGCAAGTGACGTTTGCGATGATCATGAGCCGGGCGAATGATCATCGCAAACGTGCCAATCAGTTATAGGATTTGTTCTTCAGGGAAAGGCGGCGAACACTTGCTGTCAATTGCTTCCGACGGCTGCGCCGCCATTATGCGAAACGCTTCATCGCGACCTCCTGTCGCGGCGTTTCGCCTGAGGCATCGTGCCTTACGGTTCGGAGGGATGGGATTGATGAACCGGATTAGTTCTTGAGGGAAAGATTTTAGTGGGGTGGGACTGGAAAGCTTGTTAAGATATCCGGAACAGAACTGCCAACTGAGGAATATACCTACGACTATTCAGGTTCACGAATCAAGAAAGTAAGAAAGGAAAAAATAAGTGAATCAGAGGAAAGCGTGATAACAACCTATACAATCGATGGGTTGTTCGAGCGGACCGAATTCGGTTCGCCCTCATCCGCGCAGGATACGGTCTATGTAACCGGCCTGAACAACGAGCTGGTTATGCAGCGTACGAAGACGTCAGGTGTATACCTGGCGATGAGTGACCCTGAAGTGTATAATGTCGTTTTTGACCGGACGACAGCGGCGGGTTTCATGAAATACGCCTCCTTTTACGTTTCCGATAAATTGTTTGACGCAAAGACGTCGAAGAGATTTTTTCTGTGTATAGCGGCTCTGCTTCT
>Ga0209467_1002896_pt1 | contig 11686 bp, 13 predicted proteins | sample Higcelwee11metaG_FD_187175 | JGI IMG/M metagenome (GOLD analysis project Ga0209467, IMG submission 187175) | Freshwater pond sediment microbial communities from the University of Edinburgh, under environmental carbon perturbations - High... | ecosystem: Environmental > Aquatic > Freshwater >...
AAAATCTTGTGGATTTGGGCTTCAGCATCATTGCCACAGGCGGTACGGCCAAGACGTTGCTTGACGCGGGCGTGCGCGTGCGGCGCGTGAACAAGGTTTACGAAGGCCAGCCTCATATCGTGGATTCAATGATTAACGGCGAAGTGCAGCTGGTCATCAACACCACAGCCGAAGCGGCCCAAACCTTGGCCGATAGCTACAGTATCCGTCGCACGGCCCTCATGGAGCGCATTCCTCATTATACGACCATGCCGGGGGCTAAAGCGGCTGTAGAGGCGATTTCGGCGCTTAAGTCAGGAACGCTTGAAGTCGAATCACTTCAGTCGTATCTTAGGGTCGCAAATCGTTAACGGCTTCGCGCCTCGCCTTCTCTTCGTGCCAACCGCGCAGAAGGGGAAGCGGGCGATTTGTCTTTTGTTTTCCCCAATGATGAGGACGGATTATGATCGATAAAGTACCTATGACCATGCCCGGCTATTTGCGTTTAGAGGCAGAGCTGAAGCAACTGCGCACGATCGAGCGACCCGCCATCATTAAGGCGATTGCTGAAGCGCGCGAGCATGGCGATTTGTCCGAAAATGCGGAATATCATGCCGCGCGTGAAAAACAGAGCTTTACCGAAGGTCGTATCCTGGACTTGGAAGATAAGGTGGGACGCGCCGAGGTGATTGACGTTTCTAAATTATCGGGCGACACGGTTATGTTTGGCGCTACGGTTACGTTTGTGGACGATGAGACGGACGAGGAATCGACCTATCAGCTCGTTGGCGATGAAGAGTCCGATATTAAAAAGGGCTTTCTGTCCATTTCCTCGCCGCTTGCGCGCGCCTTGATTGGCAAGAAAAAAGGCGATGGCATTGAAGTCTATACGCCCAAAGGGGCCAAGACCTACGAAGTGCTCAAGGTTGTTTATAAATAAAGGCCGGGGGGGGCAGGGGAAGAGGGTTGTTTTAGTTGACTTGTGGCCTTAAACAGAGTCACTTCCCTTGATCCTTTTCTGCTTGCCTTTCACCGCGCTTCTGACCCCTGACCCCTTCGGTTTTCTTCTATGGAACACATCAACAGTCTCATCCAACAAAACGGCGATCTTTTCTATTTGATCACCTTTATATGGACAGCCCTTGAAGGCGAGACTTTTGTGATTTTTGCGGGGCTTGCCGCGCAGCGCGGGCTTCTCGATTTCCATCTGCTCTTTATATGTGCCGCGCTTGGCAGCTTGTTCGGCGATCAGGTCTTCTTCTTTATAGGACGGTATTTCGGATTGCGCGTTATAAAGCGCTATCCGAAGCTTGAGCCGAAGCTTCAGAAAGTGACCGGGATTCTCGAGAAATACTCGACCTCATTCATCTTGTCCTACCGCTTTATGTATGGCGTGCGTAATGTCAGCGCCTTGGCCATCGGCATGAGCCACCTGACATGGCGCCGTTTCTTTGCCTTGAACGCGCTGGCCTCGTTGCTTTGGTCACTCGTGTTCTGTGGGGGTGGGTATCTCTTTGGCGATATCATGGAGCGGCTCGGTTTCGGCGACGAAGAATCGGTTAATTTTGAAGTGCGCAATTTAATGATTGCTGCCCTTGGACTCTTTATTCTTTTCATCGTCTTGCGTTATTTTCATGCAAAATCACAGAAAAACAATGAGGCTGCTGAGCCGAAAGAGCCCAAGGCCTAAACACTTTGTTTTTTTGGCTAGAGCGCTGTTATAAAATATAAAAAAAGAGACCTTTTCGTGACGTCTAGGAATAAAGGCCTATTTTTGTGTGCAAAAAAAAGTGTGTGCACTGCGTTAAACTTCTGGACAGCTGCAAAATCCCGGCATAGAGAAAGAGCCTCCTGAGCGAGGGCGATCCCCCTTTGCGCTTTCTGGGTAGCCCCCGGTTTGCGCGGCGGTGAGGAGGGCTCTCCTCGTAGAACCAATCGATCAACAACAGAAGGCTTTGTAGATCATGAGCGATATCGAAGAACGCGTGAAAAAGATTGTCGTCGAACATTTGGGTGTCGATGCCGCGAAAGTCACGGAAAACGCCAGCTTCATCGATGATCTGGGCGCTGATAGCTTGGATACGGTCGAGCTTGTTATGGCCTTCGAAGAAGAGTTTGGGGTCGAAATCCCCGATGACGCTGCTGAGAAGATCATCACCGTCAAGGACGCAGTGTCGTTCATCGAAGCCAAGAAAGCCTAAGTTTAGGCTTTTCTGCCCCTCCATTAATGGACAGAGGTCACATGAGACGCGTTGTCGTTACAGGTCTTGGTATGCTTTCCCCGCTTGGCAGCGGTGTTGATGTCAATTGGCGTCGCATCACGGCTGGCGAAACAGGTATTCGCAAGATCACTGGTTTTGAAGTTTCCGATTTAGCTTCCCAAGTCGCAGGCCAAGTGCCGCGTGGCGAGGAACCGGGCCAGTTTAACGTCAACAATGTGATCGAACCGAAAGACCAGAAGAAAATGGATAACTTTATCCATTTTGCTCTGGGCGCCGCCGACGAGGCGATGAAGGACAGCGGCTATGTTCCCGAAACCGAGGAAGCGCGCGAACGTGCGGGCGTCCTTATTGGTTCGGGCATTGGCGGGCTCAACGAGATCTATGAGACCTCGATTGTGCTGCATGAAAGAGGCCCACGACGCGTGTCGCCCTTTTTCATCCCCCGTTCGCTCATCAACCTCGCTTCGGGGCAGGTTTCCATTAAATATGGTCTGAAAGGCCCCAATCACTCGGTCGTGACGGCTTGCGCCACGGGCTCACACGCGCTTGGCGATGCCGCCCGTATGATCGCGTTTAACGACGCCGATGTGATGGTCGCAGGCGGTGCCGAAGCGGCCGTGTGCCGGGTCGGGATTGCCGGGTTCTGCGCGATGAAGGCGCTTTCGACCTCTTATAACGAAACGCCGGAAAAAGCATCGCGTCCTTTCGATGCGGGCCGTGATGGTTTCGTGATGGGCGAGGGCGCTGGCGTCGTCGTGCTTGAAGAATATGAACACGCGAAAAAGCGTGGCGCTAAGATTTATGGCGAACTGATCGGCTATGGCCTGTCCGGCGATGCCTATCATATGTCGGCCCCGGCCGAAGACGGCAATGGCGGTTTCCGCGCGATGCAAATGGCGCTCCGTCAAGCGGGCCTCACGCCGGATGCGATTGATTACGTCAACGCGCACGGCACCTCGACCCCGATGGGTGATGAAATCGAAGTCCGCGCGGTCAAGAGATTGCTCGGCGATGCCGTCTCTAAAGTTTCGATGTCTTCGACGAAATCCGCCACCGGCCATTTGCTTGGCGCGGCGGGTGCTGTTGAGGCCATCTATTGCTTGAAGGCGATGCAGACGAGCCTTATTCCGCCGACCTTGAATCTTGAAAATGTTTCCGAGGCGTGCCAAGGCATCGACCTTGTGCCGCTCAAGGCGAAGGAAAAGAAGATCGACATCGCGCTTTCGAACTCCTTTGGGTTCGGCGGCACGAATGCGAGTTTGGTATTCAGGAGAGTCTAATGGATAAGCCGCGCTCCTCAAAAGTCGCACAGACCGATTCAAGCAAACAACCGTGGTGGATGCGCACGCATGCCCACAGTGAAGTGTGTGATTGCCATGCGCGGCCGACTCATGCTGTGGGCGCAATGCGCGCCTTCGCACAATGCGGTTGCGCGCATTGCCGCGCGGAACTGGGCTGATTCAACGGCTTTTTTTCCGCATTTTTCTTCTTTGCCCCTTTTCCTTAATCGTGCCACAATTCCTGTGTTAGATTCGCCTCCATCGCTAAGGGGCGGGGTAAACGCGTCTGTTTATCAAACCCTTTAAGCCCCTATTCAACAGGAAGGAACCCTTACATGACCAAGACACTTCGTGTGGCCACATTGGCTTTGGCGCTCGGCATGCTCGCGCTGCCCGCGCTTGCCGAAGACAAGGCCCCCGCCGAAGATCCCATCGTTGCCCGCGTCGATGGCAATGAGATTCATCGTTCGGAAGTGATTCGTGAACTTCAGAATTTGGGATCCCAAGCTCAACAACTTCCGCCCCAGACTCTTTATCCGCAACTTTTGGAAAAGGTCATCGTGACCAAGCTCGTCTCGGCCAAGGGCTATGACGAAAAGTTGCAGAGCGATGATGAAGTGAAGGATCGCTTGAAGGCTGCTGAAGCGCAGATCGTTGCGGACGTTTATGTCCACAAGACCGTTCAGCCCAAGATCACGGACGCCAAGATTAAAGAACGTTATGACGAATTGGCCGCCAAGTTTAAGCCGGAAGAAGAAGTGCGCGCGCGTCACATCCTCGTTCCGACCGAAGCTGAAGCCAAGGAAATCTTGAAGAAGCTTAAGGACGGCGGCGATTTTGCCAAGCTTGCGATGGAGAGCTCCAAGGATTCGGGTTCGGCCAAGCAGGGTGGCGATCTCGGTTACTTCACCAAGGCTACGATGGTGAAGCCCTTCGCCGATGCCGCTTTTGGTATGAAGGTTGGCGAGATGACCAAAGAACCCGTGAAGACGGACTTTGGCTATCACATCATCAAGGTTGAAGACCGTCGCAAGTCTTCGCCCCCGCCTTTGGAAGAAGTGAAGGATCAGATCACCAACCAGATTGGCCAAGAAATGGTTCAAAAGTTAGTGCAGGATCTTCAGAGCAAAGCGAAGATCGAGCGCTTTAACATCGACGGTTCGCCGATGAAAGCCCCGGCTCCGGCTCCTGAAAAAGCCAGCAAGAAAAAGTAAGCTTGCGGCTTAAGAGAACAAGAAAACCCGGCGGATTTCCGCCGGGTTTTTTGTTGGGAAAAGAGGGTATAAAAAAACCGCGCTTTCCAGCTTTGGCCGAAAAGCGCGGTTTTTAAAAACGCGGTTTAGGGTTCGGGATGCGGGAATTTGAAACCACTGCCGCCGCCGTTTTCGTTCGTTGGCCGCTTGGCGTCCCAACCGCCCTCATTCGTGAGCGACGGCTCTTTGTTTCTCGAGCCGCTATCTTGGAAGCCAAGGCCACGAAGTAATTTTTTCATACGAGCAAGCATGACACCCTCCCTAAAATGAATACAGGAAAAGGGTATCCCCATTTGACGTTTTTGTCAAAGTGCCGCCTATCTGCTGGCATGGTTCGCTTGCTTCAAGGCCTGCTTGCGGCGGTAGGTGCGCCTAACAAAAAGAAAACCAAACGGGATGCCCGCCTGCGCGGGCATGACGGTGGTTTTTGTGCCTTAATACAGCCTCCAAAAACCATCGTCATCCCGGCGCAGGCCGGGAGGTAGAGTCACAGGCGGCAACATTCATTCTAACGACTCTGGATTGCCGCGCGCACAAGCGTGCGCTCGCAATGACGGGTTTTTGTGGGACTTTCATTTTTACGTCTTCGCCGCTTTTGAGTCTGTTTTTCCCGTTGCGTCATCCCGGCGCAGGCCGGGATCTAGTGAGCAATGCCGTTGGGTGCAGTGGTTCATTCGCGTGTTTTGTGGAGCAAAAGGAAAGGCCGCCTAGATTCCGGCCTACGCCGGAATGACGATGGTTTTTGGGAAGAACTATTCTCTGTTTCCTGACCCCTGAATCCTGACCGACGATGGTTTTTGTGGGGCTTTCATTTTTACGTCTTCGCCGCTTTTGAGCCTGTTTTTCCCTTTGCGTCATCCCGGTGCAGGCCGGGATCCAGTGAGCCATGCCGTTGGGTGCGGTGTTCATTCGCGTGTTTTGTTGAGCAAAAGGAAAGGCCGCCTAGATTCCGGCCTACGCCGGAATGACGATGGTTTTTGGGAAGAACTATTCTCTGTTTCCTGACCCCTGAATCCTGACCGACGATGGTTTTTGTGGGGCTTTCATTTTTACGTCTTCGCCGTTTTTGAGTCTGTTTTTCCCTTTGCGTCATCCCGGCGCAGGCCGGGATCCAGAGTCACAGGCGGCAACATTCATTCTAACGACTCTGGATTGCCGCGCGCACAAGCGTGCGCTCGCAATGACGGGTTTTTGTGGGGCTTCTGGTTCCTAATCCCTGACCCCTGTCTTACCTCTCCCCAATCTCTTCTTCAGCCAACGGTTCTTCTGTTTTGGCGCTCCCGATTGCCCCTTCGATCGTGAAGCGGAGGCTGTCTTGGGCCGGATCGAGATCAATCGCGACATGGCCGCCTTTTTGAAGTTGGCCGAACAAAAGCTCTTCGGCCAAGGGCTTTTTGAGTTTTTCTTGCAGAAGGTGGGCCAAAGGCCGTGCGCCATAAATCGGATCATGCCCTTTTTGAGCCAGCCAGCTCCGCGCCGATTCGGAAAGCGTGAGGCTGACGCCACGATCCGTCAGTTGATCTTCGAGCAGCAGCACGAGCTTATCCACGATCTTTTCAATCGTCTTAGGGCCGAGCGGCTTAAAGCCGATGATCGTATCGAGCCGCCCCCTAAACTCAGGCGTGAAGAGGCGGTCGATGGCTTCCTTGTCCTCGCCCTCGCGGCGGCCACGTTCAAAGCCGATGGCGGCCTTGGACAATTCAGCCGCGCCCGCATTGGTGGTCATGATGAGGATCACGTTGCGGAAGGAAATGCTCTTGCCGTTATGGTCGGTGAGTTTGCCGTGATCCATAACCTGCAAAAGGATGCTGAACAGATCGGGATGCGCCTTTTCGATTTCGTCGAGGAGCAAAACGCAATGCGGGTTCTGATCCACGGCATCGGTCAGTAGGCCACCTTGTTCAAAGCCGACATAGCCCGGGGGTGCGCCGATGAGGCGTGAGATGCTGTGCTTCTCCATATATTCCGACATATCGAAGCGTTCCAGCTCAACGCCCAGATTGCTGGCCAGCTGCCGGGCGACTTCCGTTTTGCCCACGCCCGTTGGCCCGGAGAAGAGATAGCAACCGATGGGCCGCTCCGGTTCGCGCAGGCCCGCGCGGGCGAGCTTGATGGCGCTGACGACTTCCTCAATGGCTTCATCTTGGCCATAGACCATCGCCTTCAGGTTGCGGTCGAGCTGTTCGAGCACAACGCGATCATTTTGGCTGATGGCTTTGGCGGGGATGCGGGCGATCTTGGCGACGACGGCTTCGATGTCTTTGAGCACAATGTGCCGTTTACGGTCAGCCTCAGGCAGGAGCTTTTGCATGGCTCCAACCTCGTCAAGCACGTCAATAGCTTTGTCCGGCAGTTTGCGGTCATGGATATAGCGGGACGAAAGCTCAACCGCGCCGCGTATGGCCTTGGCGCTGTAACGCACGTCATGGAAAGATTCGTAATAGCTTTTGATGCCGCCCAAAATCTTAACGGCTTCTTCGATGGTGGGTTCCTTCACGTCGATTTTTTGGAATCGGCGGACGAGGGCGTGATCCTTCTCAAAGTAATTTCTGAACTCCTTATAAGTCGTGGAGCCGATGCAGCGCAGCTCGCCGCTGGCCAAGGCAGGCTTAAGCAAGTTTGAGGCATCCATGGAACCGTTAGAGGTTGCGCCCGCGCCGATGACCGTGTGGATCTCGTCGATAAAGAGGATCGCGCCGGGGAGCTTCTTAACTTCGCTTAACACATTCTTAAGCCGCTCTTCAAAGTCGCCACGATACCGCGTGCCCGCAATGAGCGTGCCCATATCAAGCGCAAAGAGCGTGGCCGATTTCAGAACCTCCGGCACTTCGCCTTTCACAATGCGCCGCGCGAGCCCTTCGGCAATGGCCGTTTTGCCAACGCCCGGATCGCCAACGAAAAGCGGATTGTTCTTTTGGCGGCGGCACAGGATTTGGATTGTGCGCTCGACTTCTTCTTCGCGGCCAATCAGCGGGTCAATCTTGCCCGCAGCCGCTTTCTTGTTCAGATCGACGCAATAAGCTTCAAGCGCCTCGCGGCCTTTGGGGGCGTGCCCGCCTTCTGCGGTTTCGGCTTCCGCTTCGGCTGCGCCGCCCTTGGCCCGCGTCAGCCCGTGCGAGAGATAATTCATGACGTCAAGGCGCGTCAGATTATGGGTCTGCAAAAAGTAAACGGCTTGGCTTTCGCGTTCGTGGAAGAGGGCGACCAGAAGGTTCGCGCCCGTGGCTTCGCCTCGTCCAGCGGCTTGGACATGGATCACGGCCCGCTGGAGCACGCGTTGGAAACCGGTGGTTGGCTGTGGATCTGTGGGGACGGACGCGATGATGCTTTCAAGCTCTTCGGTCAGATAGGCTTCAAGCTGCGTGCGTAGATCGTCCACATCAACCTGACAGCCGCGCAGGATGGCCAGAGCATCAGGATCTTCGGTGAGCGCCAAAAGGAGATGCTCAAGCGAGGCATATTCATGCCGGTGTTCACTGGCGAGAGCCAGAGCGCGGTGCAGGGTTTCTTCAAGATGGGGCGAAAGCATGGGCGGCCTCCTTTGCGGACTACGTCTTTAAAGATGGGGCTGGCGCACAGTAAAATCAAGGGGGGGCTTATTCGCGCTCCATGCGGCATTGCAAAGGATATTCCGCTGCGCGAGCGGCTTGCAGAACCTGCGTCACCTTGGTTTCTGCAATATCATAAGGATAAACGCCACATAGCCCGAGTCCCTTACGGTGAACATGAAGCATAATGCGCGTGGCTTCTTCGCGATTTTTACTAAAGATGCGCTCGAGAATATCCACGACAAACTCCATCGGTGTGTAGTCGTCGTTAAGGATGAAAACTTTATAGAGTGACGGCTTGCGCGTCTTCGCTTCGGGGCGAACGGCAAGATCAGTTGCGGGCGATGATGGGGCGATGGGATCAGAGCTGCTCATAAAAATGATTCTACACAAAGATCGAAGACAAGACAAATCAGACGCAAAGAGCTATGATTTGACCCTCGATCAAGCCCCTTAAAAAATTTTATGAAAAGTGTGACATGGAAGTTACTCTTGCCTCTAGCGGTCGTTTTGGTGAGCAGCGCATCGGCCTGCTTGGTGGTTCGTTCAACCCCGCGCATGACGGTCATTTGCTCATGAGTTTATTCGCGCTTGATCGTCTCAAATTAGATGCGGTGTGGTGGCTCGTTTCACCGGGCAATCCGCTTAAGAAAAACCAAGAAATGATGGGGTTTTCTGAACGCTGCGCAACGGCGAAAAAGATCGCGCACGCGCACGCATCCATTGTCGTGACTGCAATCGAAAATGAAATGCAAACGCGCTACACCATCGACACGCTTCGCGCACTCAAGACTCATTTTCCGCAGACTCACTTTGTGTGGCTGATGGGGGCCGACAATCTCCAAACTTTCCACCTTTGGCGGTCGTGGGAGGACATCATGTGTGAGCTCCCGATTGCGGTTTTCAAAAGATCAGGTTATCTTGATTCGTGTGAACGAGGGCTGGCCGCTGCAACCTTTGCAAAAGCTGAGCACCCGATCACGGCGGCCGAGGACCTGGCCGTCATCAGACCTCCCGCTTGGGTGGTTCTGGACAATACGCCTAATCCCCTGTCTGCGACGCAGATCAGGAAACAAAGCCAACCTACCTGAAAAGGAGTTCTCACCATGGTTGTTAAAGCAAAGAAACCCGCCGCGAAGAAGCCCGCAGTGAAGAAGGCCGTCAAGAAGCCGGCCGCCAAGAAGGCCGTCAAGAAGCCGGCTGCTAAGAAGGCCGTTAAGAAGGTCGTCAAGAAGGCCGTGAAGAAACCGGCTGCCAAGAAGGCCGTGAAGAAGCCGGCTGCTAAGAAAGTTGCCAAGAAGTAACTTCTTCTTATGTTATCTGCCCCACCTACGATTGTGGGTGGGGCAATAACAAAGAAGCCGCGTTGATAAGACATTTTAAGTATTTATTTTGTAGAGTCTGCGCACACATATAACAGGGAGACCAAAATGGTCGCGCAAAAGAAGAAAACCACCGTTAAGAAGTCCACCAAACCCGTTTCAAAAGTTAAGAAAGCGCCTGTTGCCAAGAAGAGCACCAAGAGCGTGAAAAAGGCTGCGCCGAAAAAGGCCGCGCCAAAGAAAATCGCCCCCAAGAAGGCTGCCGTTAAAAAGACCGCGCCGAAAAAGGCCGTAGCCAAGAAGCTTGTGGTTAAAAAAGTCGTAGCTAAGAAGCTCGCACCGAAGAAGGTTGCCGCCAAGAAAGCAGCCCCCAAGAAGGCCGCCGTCAAAAAGGCAGCGCCGAAAAAGGCCGTAGCCAAGAAGCTCGTGACCAAGAAAGCAGCGCCGAAGAAGGTTGCTTCCAAGAAGGCCGCTCCCAAGAAGGTCGCTTCCAAGAAGGCAGCTCCCAAGAAGGTAGCTCCTAAGAAGGTAGCTCCCAAGAAGGCCGCTCCTAAGAAAGCAGCTCCCAAGAAAGCAGCGCCGAAAAAGGTAGCTCCCAAGAAGGTAGCTCCCAAGAAGGCTGCTCCTAAGAAAGCAGCTCCCAAGAAAGCAGCGCCGAAGGTGAAGGCGATTGAAGTGGTCGCGACTGCGCCAATCCAGCTCGATCTTCTTCAAGCCGATGTTGAAGTGAGTGAAGCGGCCCCCGTTGTTCCTGCGAAGGCCGAACCCAAAGGCCCTGAAACGCGGACGATGCCGGAAATCTTAAGGGATGAGGCGCTCAAGATTCTTGATGAACGTCAGGCCGAAGATATCGCGACCTTTGATGTGCAGGGCCGTAGCGCTATGGCCGATTATGTGATCGTTGCCACGGGGCGTTCGGCTCGTCAGCTCAGCGCGATTGCTGATTATCTGCGCCATGCCTTTTCTAAGGCCGGAGCGGCTTGGATTCGCGTTGAAGGCTTAACCCAAGGCGATTGGGTTTTGATCGATGCGGGCGATGTTGTCGTTCATCTCTTCCGTCCTGAGGTGCGCGAATATTACCAGATTGAAGAAATCTGGTCGGCCACCAAGCCCCTCACACGCTAAATGAAACTGACCGTTCTGGCGATTGGCAAACTGCGCGGGGCTCATGCTGAGTTGTGTGCCGCCTATGCCAAACGCCTGACGGGCGGGTTTCAGATGCGCGAACTGACGGCACCTTCACAAAAAGCAGAATCCGAAGCCTTGCTGGCTGCACTTCCAGCTAAGGCTTTTGTCGTTTTGATGGATGAACGCGGCAAAGATCTTTCCAGCCGTGAGCTGGCGGACAAGATGAAAGTTTGGCAAGAACAAGCCATCGCCGATCTCGTTTTTATCATCGGCGGCGCAGACGGTCTCACAGATGAGCTGCGTGCTCGGGGGCAATTTACCCTCGGCTTAGGCCACAAGACATGGCCGCACAAACTGGCGCGTGTGATGCTGATCGAACAGCTCTATCGTGCTCAACAAATCAACGCCGGGCATCCGTATCATCGGGATTAGCCCCCGCGCAGAGCGTTAGCAGCCTGGCGCTTTGGGGGTTAAGCATTGCTTGTAAACTTTAGCAAAGAACGGCCCGCAGGCAGCGACGAACGCTTGTGGCGCTTGACCGCGCGCTGTGGGAAGGCTGACTTCGCCCGTGGCATCGATTTGCGGAAGAGGGTGGCGCAGATACTGAAATGAAACGCCGTCCTCTGTGAAAGTGCCGCTGCCCGTTTGGAGGAGCTTGCAAGCGTTGCCCGGCAAAAGAGGCGAGAAAAGCGCGTTCGGATCGTTTTGAAGCGCAGCTTGCATGAAAGGCCGAAGATTCTCCGGGCGGATGTAAAGCGGCTCCCTTGGATGAGCAAAAGCTGAAACAATTTTGTATGAAGAGAACGGATACAACCCGGACTGGCGCTCATGTTCGACGAGAAGAAGGCCGGCTTGACCAAAATGAAAGGTCGCGCTTTTTTGGATGATCGGATGGTTGCGGGCCTGTCCTTGCAGTTCAAGCAATGAAAAATGAATAAGAAGGCTCTCGTGGGA
>Ga0209467_1002897_pt1 | contig 11681 bp, 10 predicted proteins | sample Higcelwee11metaG_FD_187175 | JGI IMG/M metagenome (GOLD analysis project Ga0209467, IMG submission 187175) | Freshwater pond sediment microbial communities from the University of Edinburgh, under environmental carbon perturbations - High... | ecosystem: Environmental > Aquatic > Freshwater >...
GATACAGATGCTGAACATCATAAGCAAACAATATTTTCATTTCTTTATACTTCTTCATCCTAAGCATCGCAAAGTTAATATGATCCGCTAAACTAATAACAAGATTAGGATTAAGATTACTTTTTAGTTTACGCATCGCTTCATGAACAATTAAAGCTGATACTTCGAAAACATTCTCTGGGATATCTTTTAGAACTTTATAAAATTGATTTTCAATGCGATAGAAGGTCATAAAGATCTGGCTTAGATCTGTAATCTCATAAGGCATCATAGGAAAACCAATTCCCTTCCCAAAGGCAACTAATTCGTTATTATCACTGTCAATGCAAATTGCAACATTGTTATTGATTTTTTTAATTGCTCTCATTATTGTTCCTTTATCCTATTAAATAAAAAACCCTCTGTGCATCCCTAAAAAATCTGGTAATGCCTCAAAGAGTAACAATCCTACACCCGAATTATAAGTAAGCGCTTTTATAAAGTCAACTCTTTTTTCTAAATTGCGATAACTAGGTAATACTATATTGTTTCAAAACTATGCAAATAATAATGTTTTCTATAAAATAGATCAAACAAAAACCGCTTTTCAGCGGTTAGTTCACCCTTATGGTGGAAGTGAGGCGTGCCACGTTTATCACTTGGTAAAATTATACAAAAAACTCTAATATTTAACTAAAAATATCTAAATTGACAACTACTAATTGCGATTTTCGCTATTTATTTTTTTGAGTATTTGGCTTCTGGTCCTAAACCATGTCTTATTAGTAAGCCAGCTTCGATGAGTTTATTAACGAGTCTTACTACTTTATCCTTATTGAATCCTGATTCATTCTCTAGTTCTTTTCTTTTATACAACATGTTGTTAGTCATAATATTTAGCAGAAGTGACTCATCCTTACTCAATCCACTTACTTCCATCGATAATTTTGGTAATTTAACGAGTATCGAATTATCACTAAACATAAACTCAGGTTTTCTTAAACTATTTTCATAGGATTTCATTATTCTGCGAATACCTGTTCCAAACTTCTCAATGTAGCCTAATCGGAAAAATACATTCCCAAAAATTGGGTTTCGTAATATTGATATTTGACCTCTAAGATATTCATCTTTACTTATTCCGCTTGGTAAACCACCCGGTGAAGACACTTCAACATAATCAGGAAAAAAGGAAATTTTTATTGAGGTTTTTATATCTAATACTCGGTGAACAATAGCATTAGCAACTATTTCTCTGAATGCTTGTAATGGAATGAGTTCAACTAGATTACGTTGTGCGTCGTTTATTACTTCATAACTATAGAGTTGTTGGAATACATTTATGATTTTATCAAATTGTTCAATCATTGATAAACCACTAAAATTATCATGGTTAATAATTACATTAATATCGGATCCAAACTGAATATACTCTATACCCATAAATGAGTTATTATCTGAAAGTAATTCAGCTGCTATGTTATAACCTGATGTATCACTGTATAAGCTCAATGTTTTTAGTATATCAATGTTTAATTCTTCAATGTTTAACTTTTCAATCAACTTATTTCCCATATACCCAAACTTCAAATCTTTATTTTTTGAAGGTAAAGCTTCAAAATCCTCATTGTTCCCTTCAAGAATAAGTCTGTTTAATTCAAATCTATCTACTTCTATAGTCGAAGAGTCAGATCTTTTATAAGCTTTACCATTATAAAAATACGGTTTATTTAGCCCTTGATATACAAATAGTCTTACTACCTTATTCTTCTCATTTATCTCAATTTGAAAGTTCGGCAGTGGTTTTATACTGTCATTGATCTGATTCTCAATATTAAGCGCCTCATCTTTTGGATTATCAAGTCCAACCTGATTGCCATTATCATCAACACCAAAATATATTTCTCCATCTGTATAATTAGCAAATGCACTCACTGTTTTTAAATATGATTTTGATGTTTTCAACTTGAATTCAAGATTTCTGGTTTCTCTTCTATCCATAGTTCACCTCTTAGATTGAGTGTATCATTTTTCCCTTATTAATGCAACGATAAACAATTCGTTGCATTAATCGTTGTATTTTGCGTCGATAGTAAGTATGTCGATGCATATATTCGTTGTAAAACACATCGATGTATTCTTGTTTACAAACAAAAACCGCTTTTCAGCGGTTAGTTCACCAAATTGGTGGAAGTGAGGCGTGGCACTTTTATCACTTGGTAAAATTATTTAAATAATTGTCTTTTATTACCCAATTTATCTTAATAGACGTCTTAAGCTTACATTCAAATACTTTATACTAAAATCATTAAACTATAATTTACAATTATTGATGTAATTCCCACTATTAAAGTAAGAATCATATAATTAACTTTTGGAAAATATAAATGAATTAATCCAACAATAGACAAGCAACCAATATCAGAAATCAGTAATACCCATTGATGATTAATACCCATATTATAAACAACATAGACATTTAGTAATGTAATTATCGAAATAACTATTACAAAGTTCTTAATTAATAACATTCTATAATTATTGACAGTAATTCTACATTCTATCATCTTTATAAGTTTGATCTCAAAGTCGATAACTAAAAGAACCACTAACATTTTTAAAATTAAAATAAATATAGAAATGAAGAGTTGTATTATTGGTAATTTAAAACTGCTTGCTTGAAAATAAAAGATTGAACTATAAAATATGTCTATTTTTTCATTAAACACAAACAGAATAATAGAAATCAAAATTAGTAAAAAAGTCGTGATAATTTTAGTCTTGTACTTCATTTAGTATTCCATTTTTCAAAGTGTAATAATGAGAGTATTTTAGCCCATCAATCATATTGTGAGAAGCGATGATAACTGCACATTTTTTATTGCTTATCAGCTGATTAATATAATCTTCAAATGCTTTTATTGAAGAATCATCTAATCCTCGTGTTGGTTCATCAAGAAATATTAAATTTTGATCCTCCATAATTGCTTGAATAATCCCTAGTTTTTGTTTCATACCAACAGAGAAATTCTTTATGAATTTATTATCATTAAAATCTAAATTGAAGATATTGCATAGATTTTCAATTTTAGTACTATTATAATTGTTCTTAAGTTTTGCTAAAAATACTAGATTTTCTTTTATTGTAGAATATTCAGCAAACTCTGGGTTTTCAATCAATGCCCCAATATTAACATCTTTATGAAACTCTATTAGTCCATTATCAGATTCAAGTAACCCTGATAGAATTTTTAATAATGTCGATTTCCCGGAACCATTGGTTCCTTTAATGTGTATTAAGTCGCCAGTTTTAACTCTCAGTGAACAGTCAATCAATACGTTTACTTTATTAAAAGATTTACTTATATTTTTAAACACTAATAGATCTTCCATATTTCTATCTCCTTTTAGAAACCTAATAATTTAAATATAATTGGTTCAATCCAATAATTATGAACAATTAGTAAAACATACGAAATAATCAAAGTTAACATCAATGAATGTTTTAAGTAAATTGCTCTTATATAAAGAATTTCCGTTAATGCCAATACAGATATCGTAATAATAACTTGCACTAGATATACAAAGTAATTTTCAATCCCTTCTAAGCTATTTCCCCAAAGCAGACATCCAGCGCTGCACGGTCCACTTTATGCGAAACATCTTAAAGCGCGTCAGAGTTCAGGATCGTTTAGAAGTGGCCACAGATCTGAAAGAAATCTTCGCCAGTCACTCTGAAACTCAAGCTCTAGAGCTCTGTGAAGCGATGAAACGGAAGTGGAAGAAAACCTATCCCAAGTTATTCGAAGATTACCTTAGTCGGACAAATATGTTCACTTACTTCAAGTATCCAAAGATGATTTGGGGATCGATCCGAACCACCAATTGGATTGAAAACACGAATAAGCAGCTGAAGCGTCAAATCAAGAAGAATGAACAGTTTCCCAACGAAGATTCCGCAGAACGATTTCTGGTTAACTTATTTACGATTCAAAATGAGAAGTTATCCGGAAGAATTATGAAGGGATTTGAATTTACTTACCCAAGATTAGCTGAGATGTTTGAAGAAAGAAGCAATTATTCTGGCAGTTCCCTATGAAAAAACACAACTTTCTTGACACTTTCGACTTTCATAATCAGAGCCAATGGTGTATACTTTAGATACAAGTTAATCCTAGGTAGAGAAAGCGAGACCGACACAAAATGTTGTTTTCGCTTTTTTACTTGGAGGTACCATGTTCGACATTATCATCATCGGAGCCGGCATCATTGGATGTCAAATGGCGTATACCCTCAGTCTGACCGACTTGAGCGTTTTGGTCATTGAAAAAAACACAGAAGTTTTAAATGAAGTCAGCAGTGCCAACAGCGGGATCATCCATACCGGTTATGATCCCAAAGAGGGGACACTCAAAGCCTTATTGAACGCCAAAGGCGCACGGATGTATCGCGATCTATGCGAAAAGCTGCAGGTCCCTTTGATGGAATGCGGCAGCCTTTTGGTGGCTCATAATGACCAAGAAATCGAGACTTTACAAGGGATCATGGATAAAGCTGAACATCGTAAGATCAGCTGCGAAATGCTTGATCAAAACGCTTGTCGAAAAACAGAGCCCAACATTGCCCCTTCGATCATAGCGGCCTTGTATTTCCCGACCACAGCCTCGATCCTGCCTTGGCAGATGGGGTATGCCTTGATCGACAATGCCTGTCAAAACGGGGTTAAACTTCATACCAGCGAGCCCGTCATCAAGGTTGAAAGGGGTTGTGTGATTACCGTAACGACCCCGAAAGCTTCGTATCAAGCCAAAATGGTCATCAACTGCAGCGGATTAAGCGGAGATAAAGTCGCCAGACTGGCAGAACCCGATTATCCAATTACCTTGAGACTTAAAAAGGGTGAATATCAAGTCACCGATAAGACCGAGGCATCTTATCTCAATCACATCCTGTTTCCTTTACCAACCGATAAAGGCAAAGGTGTCCTGGCCGTCAAGACTGTAGAAGGCAATCTCTTGTTTGGTCCCAACAGTACCCTAGTCAAGGATCCTTTTGATAACGATACAACACCGGACGGGTTGGCTGAAGTCAATGAGAAGATCAAAGACGTCATTATCCCGTTACCGCAAAGTCGAATGATTAGACAGTTTGCCGGCGTCAGACCCGGCAGTCCTACCAATGATTTCATCATCGAAAACCATGATCATTGGATCAATGTCATCGGGATCGATTCTCCGGGCTTGGCCAGTTCACCGGCCATTGCCCAGTATGTCCTGGATGAATTTATTGTCCCGACACTTAATCCCCAACCTGTCGAAAGATCGGTCTATGTCCATCAAAAACCCTTAAGCATGATGACCCATGATCAGCGCAATGCTTTGATCAAAAAGAACCCGGAATACGGTAAGATCGTTTGTCTGTGTGAAGATGTCTCTTATCAGGAAGTGGCCGATGCGATCCATTCTCCGGCACAAACCAAATCCATCAAAGGCATTAAACGGCGTTGCCGTCCGGGCAGCGGACGCTGTCAAGGCGGTTTCTGTGAAGCCAAGATCGTCGATATCTTATCGAAAGAACTGGGCATTCCCAAAGAGAAAGTGCTTTATGATAATGATGATAGTGCCTTTTTGACCCCGATGGAGGCCCTCTATGAAACAAAATAAAGTCCTCATCATCGGCGGCGGATCGGCCGGCTTGGCCTGTGCCATCAAACTGAAAGAACAAGGCATCGACGATATCCTGCTTATTGAAAAAGAAAATGAATTGGGCGGTATCCTCAAACAGTGTATCCACAACGGTTTCGGATTGACCTTGTATAAACAGGAATACACCGGGCCGATGTATGCACAGCTCAACATCGACCGTTTCATGGCTTTGGGCATTCCATTCCTATTAAACGCAACCGTGTTAGACATCACCGAATCCAAGGTTGTCACCCTCTGCGATCCTTCAGGCATCTTTGAAATCCAAGCCAACGTTGTCGTTTTGGCGATGGGGGCCAGGGAGCGTACCCGAGGCAACATCGGTACCCCAGGCAACCGCTGTGTCGGGGTATGGACCGCCGGCAACGCGCAGAAATACCTCAATATGGACGGTTATCTCGTCGGTAAACGCATCTTCATCTTAGGCTCAGGCGATATCGGCCTCATCATGGCCAGACGCTTGACTTTAGCCAAGGCCACGGTCGTCGGTGTGGCTGAAATCATGCCTTACTCCAACGGACTCAACCGCAACATCGTCCAATGCCTATTGGATTATGATATCCCCTTGTATCTGTCTACCACGATCACCAAGATCAAAGGCGACGGAAGGGTCGAAGGCATCACCTTATGTAAGGTCGATGAGAATCGCCAACCGATGCCTGAAACCAGCTTTGACATCGAAGTCGATACCGTGCTTTTATCGGTAGGATTGATCCCAGACAATGTCATCAGCGAAAAAGCCATGGTCGAACTGGATCCAAAAACCAAAGGACCCAAGGTCAACAGTCAGCTGATGACCACTGTCCCTGGCATCTTTGCCTGCGGCAATGTCCTGCATATCCATGATCTGGTCGATCATGTCTCGATGGAAGGTATGCTGGTGGCGGATTCGATATTGACCTATCTCAACCACGACACTGACCCAAAAATGATCCCGATTCGTGCTCAAGGTGCCTTGTCTTATGTCTTGCCTCAGACTATATCCTCTGAAAGTAAGACGGTCTTATTAAAATACAGGGTCAATAAACCCATGAAGAAGGGTATCCTCAAACTGATTTCCAACGATCAGGTCATCATGACATTCCCGAAAGTCGATCTTCATCCTTCCGAAATGCAGACCCTTCAACTCTCACAAGCCATCCTCTGTAAAATGGACTATAATTTAGTCGTGGAGCTTTGTGATGAATAAGCAACTGATCTGTATCGTGTGCCCCAAAGGGTGCAGAGTCACTGTTTCAGAAGAAAACGGGGTCTATACGACCACCGGCAATGCCTGCGCACGAGGCAATGTCTATGGGATCCAAGAGTCCATCGCACCCAAACGCATGCTGACCTCGACAATCAGGATTCACAATGCATCCCATGCACGCTGTCCCGTTGTTTCCAGTGCTCCGCTGCCCAAAGGCGATCTCTTCAAAGTCTTGGCTTTATTGGAGAATATCGAAGTGACGGCACCGGTCGTCATGAATACTGTCATCCTTGACAATGTCTTAAACAGCGGGGTCAATATCCTGATCTCGCGGTCCATGGAGGAAACCTTATGATTTCTGCTCAGACCATCATCCCTGTCATCACTTCGATGAAAGGCTTGGAATCCTTTCTTTTAACCTCGTTGAAGGTTTTTATCCTGCAGGATGTCCATATCAATCATCTAAAAGGCATGATTGAAAAAGCCCATGAATATAACCGTGAGGTCATCGTCCACATTGAACTGATCCAAGGCTTGGCCAATGATGAATTCGGAGCCCAGTTTCTGATCCAACAGATGCATGTCGATGGGGTCATCAGTTCTAAAGCCAAGATCATCGAAATGACCCAGAAGAATCATTGTCTGGCCATCCTAAGGGTCTTTATCATGGATTCCAAATCCGTCAAACGCAGTCTTCAGATCATCGAGACCACCAAACCCGATATCGTTGAGTTTCTCCCGTCCTTGATTTATGAGATCTTCCCAACCTTCATCACCGACATCAAAGCAGAAGTCTGGGCCGGCGGTTTGGTCCAAAATGAGAAACAGATCCGGGCCATCTTAAAAACCGGCGTCAAACGCATCACCTTAAGCAAGCTCGAACTGGCCGTTAAAAACGCCAACATCACCTAAAAAAAGAACACGCAAGTGTTCTTTTAGTTGTGGAAGGTACAAGTCGATCGTACAGCTTTCAGCCATCCTTCATACAGAGCCTTGACTTCAGCATCGTCTTTGTCCGGTTTGAAGATCCGATCGATCTTATTGTTCAGTTCGACTTCTTCTTTGTTTTTCCAATACCCGATGCCTAATCCAGCCAAGTAAGCCGCGCCTAAGGCGGTTGTTTCATTAATTTGATTACGGATGACCTGGGTTTGAAGCAGATCGCTTTGAAACTGCATCAGGAAGTTGTTGGTGACAGCGCCGCCGTCGACTTTCAAGGTCTTGAGTTTGGTTTGGGCATCTTTCTCCATCGCATCCAGAATATCTTTTGTCTGATAACACATGGATTCCAAGGTAGCCCTGATCAAATGATCGCGGGTAGTACCACGGGTCAAACCGAAAATGGCGCCCCGGGCTTTATCATCCCAATACGGCGCTCCTAATCCGACAAATGCCGGAACGATGTAGACTCCGTCACTGCTGGAGACGATATTTGCGGACTTTTCGCTTTCAGCCGCGGTTTGGATCAGCCCCAAACCATCACGGATCCATTGGATCGCGCTGCCAGCCACAAACACGCTGCCTTCTAAGGCATAGGTGACCTTACCTTCAAGACCCCAGGCGATCGTCGTCAGTAAACCGTGCGCGCTTAAGGTGACTTTATCGCCCGTATTCATTAAGAGGAAACAGCCGGTTCCGTAGGTGTTTTTGGCCATCCCTGGGGTAAAACAGGTTTGACCGAAAAGGGCAGCCTGTTGATCGCCCACAACACCGGTGATCGGAACTTCATAATTGAAGAAATGATAAGGGGCAGTTTTACCGAAAGATCCGGAAGAATCGCGGACTTCAGGCAACATATTTTCGGGAATGCCCAAGAGGGCAAGGATCTCTTTATCCCATTGTAATGTGTGGATGTTGTACATCATGGTCCGGCTCGCATTGGAGTAATCCGTCGCGTGGACCTTATTGCCAGTCAGTTTCCAGATCAACCAGGTATCGATTGTCCCAAACAACAATTCGCCTTTTAAAGCCCGTTCTTTGGCGGTAGGGACATTGTCCAGGATCCATTTCAGTTTGGTGGCAGAGAAATAGGCATCGATGACCAGTCCCGTCTTTAATTTGATTTTTTCAGCCAAACCTTTTTCTTTCAGTTCATCGCAGATAGAGGCACTTTGTCTGGACTGCCAGACGATGGCGTTATGGATCGGAAGGCCTGTGGTCTTATCCCAGACGATCGTGGTCTCGCGCTGATTGGTGATCCCGATGGCTTTTATCTGAGAAGGTTGGATCTTATGAGACTGGAAGATGCCGGCGATGACCGCTAAGATCGACAGCCAGATCTCATTGGGATCATGTTCAACATAACCTGGCTGAGGAAAGAACTGGGTGAATTCTTTTTGGGCACTGGCGATGATATTGGAATGCTTATCGAAAACGATGGCTCTGGAACTGGTGGTGCCTTGATCCAAAGCGAGGATGAATTCTTCCATAAGGTTCTCCTTGTTTATAGAATAAAAGCAAGCCTGCGGAAGCAGACTTGCTTGACTTCACTGTGATTTATTTCAGGAAAGAGTAAACGATCGTATTGGCAGCGGTGATCATCGTGAATAAGATGGTGTTCAGGAAAGCCGCGGTCATGACGTTGCCCGTCATCTTATAGAGACGTTTCGCATAGACGGTCGCAACGATCAACGACGGGATCAAGGCAAACAATAGGATACTGTTGAGGGATTGACCTGGATAGAGGGCAATCTTATTGATGAACAGACTGCCATACTGTAAGACCATCCAGATGATCAAACCACCGACGACCATGAAGATCGCAACAGCGTAGCCTTTCCAACCGTTGATGTAGGTATTGTTGGTATTGAGGTTGATGGCGATGGAGACAAAGAAGTAATAGACCAAGAAGAACGGCATGTATTGTAATGCAGACAAGACATGGGAAACTTCGAAAGTCTTGATAGCCCATGACCAGAATCTGAAGTCAACGACCAACAGATAGTCAATGGCATACAGCAATGCATAACCGGCGATGACCAAGGTCAAAGCCAAGCCCAAGGCCAACATGACCTGTTTGCAGGTGACGGAAATGCCGTAGGATTTGAAATCGAAATCAGGGTTCTTGCTACGATCAAAGAAGTGAACGACCGAGATGATCATGACTGCAACCAAAGCACCCATGATGGCCCAGTAAACGACCTGATTGGTGGTCGGTTCATTGAACCAGGCACTTAGAACAAAGAGTCTTCCCGCGTCAGTCGAGAAGTAACGGAAGGTAAGCGCGCCGACAAAAGCCAGCAGGGCAGCGCCGATTCGTGAGAAACTGGCACCTTTTTCTTTGACATATGCATAGACCAGCATCAAGACAGCTCCGATCATCACGACTTCGGCACCACGCTGTAGGATCAATAATCCATCAGCCTGTTTGTCCATCAAGGTCGGGAAGAAATAAGCCGGGAAGAAGGCACTAAAGGCGATAATGGCCCAATAGAGGCCTTTCTGAGCAGCAGTCTTAGGACCGGCAACCAAAGTCTCGGTCGGATTGTTTAATCCGGCAAAAGCCTTCGTTTTGGTCAATAATAAGGATGCCAATGGCATAAACATCACGAAGAAAGCCAATAGGGCAATGAATTCAAAGCCTTCTTTTAACCACCAGGTTTGAGAAGCCCCTGAGGAAACCTTCATCGATGAGGACAGGTGAGACGCAAAGGCTTTATTATAGAAATCGATTTGATTGCCTGTGGTTTCCAAGGAGAAATGATTCCAAGGATGGGTTTCATACGGCGTATAGATGACGCGTTGTCCGCCATTAGGCAAGGTATAGAAGGTGCCTGCCTGAGGATTGGCCGGATTGCCTAAGAAGGCTTTTCCGTCTGCTTGTAACACATAATCCTTATAGATCATGGTTTCGCCTTTGGCTTCAGCAGCAGAATCAAAGAAGAATTCATCAAAATGGGCAGCGATGATCCCGTTGATGCGTGGACCATACATCAAGTTGGCTGTTGCGGCATCAACCCCCAGATAACCGGTATACAGATAATCAGAAGCAACAGCCAAAGAAGCATGGATCTTACGGATCCCGCTGGTGGCGAACTGTTGTTCATCCATGACCACGGCCATGACTGAGGAGAAGGAACCCATGGAGTGACCGCTGACCGCGATCATTCCGTTACCGGTGCCATCTTTGAGCACATACGGCTGATCATAAATATACGTAGCAGCATCAAACAAGGCTGTCGGCCAGAAAGAGAAGAAAGCAGAACTGTTGGTCTTATCGAGCTTGTCGAGCGAATGACCATGTTCATACATATCGAGTGCCAAAACGACATAACCGCGTTTGGACAGTTCGATGGCCGGCGCATCCTGCATTTCGGCAGAATTCAAATAGCCGTGGGTGGTGACGATGGTTGGTCTTGGATCATCGGCGTTGGCCCCTTTAGGCAAATACAACAGACCGGAGAGTTCCCCTTTTTCGGTCGTAAAATAAACCCTCTTCACATCAACTGAATAGAATGAAGTGTTGACCATGTTGGCAAAGATACTGGCCAAAATGACAACGATCAAAGCAAAACTGAACAACTGTTTCGGATTCTTAATCAAGGCATTAAGCTTCTTCATTTCATTATTCCTTCCTGAGTTTGCTGTAAAATGAGCAATAAAAAAAGCAATTTTCTCTTGCCTGTTTCTCGTTCTCTTTACAGTCTTATTAACTTTCTCAAATTATATCATAGCGCTTACATTTGTGCAATATCATAATGTAATAACACCGCATTATCATCTAAGTGGACGACTTCGTATTGCAATTCGCATATTTTTGTTTTCATTAATATGAGTATATTCCCAATTTTAACATATGTGCTTGGTAAGAA
>Ga0209467_1002898_pt1 | contig 11676 bp, 10 predicted proteins | sample Higcelwee11metaG_FD_187175 | JGI IMG/M metagenome (GOLD analysis project Ga0209467, IMG submission 187175) | Freshwater pond sediment microbial communities from the University of Edinburgh, under environmental carbon perturbations - High... | ecosystem: Environmental > Aquatic > Freshwater >...
TCTTCCTGCGGCACGTCAAAATCGGGCCTGTGCGCCTGGTACAGGTCTATCCAGTCGGTGCCAAGCCGCTTCAGTGATGCCTCCACGGCCTGCATGATGTGGCGGCGCGAGTTGCCCCGGTCGTTCGGATCGGCGGATACCGGGAAATGGAACTTCGTCGCGAGCACGACCCTGTCGCGCAACCCGCCGGCGAGTGCCTTTCCGACTATCCGTTCGCTCTCGCCCTTGGCATAGATGTCAGCCGTATCGATGCAGTTTATTCCGGCATCCAGCGCCTTGTGCACCATGCGTATCGCTTCGGGCTCGGGCGTTGGATCGGCGAAATTCCAGGTTCCCAGACAGAGCGGCGAAACCTTCAGTCCCGACTGTCCCAGGCTTCTGTACTGCATCGAAAGGCTCCTTGACCGACTATCGCTCCACGCACATCGCTATGCCCATGCCACCGCCAATGCACAGCGTGGCCAGGCCTTTGCGGACATTGCGCTTCTGCATCTCATAGAGGAGGCTCGTCAGGATGCGCGCTCCCGATGCGCCGATCGGATGGCCAAGCGCAATGGCGCCACCATTGACGTTGACCCTGGCCATATCGAACTTCAGCTCATGGGCAACAGACATCGCCTGTGAAGCGAAAGCTTCGTTGGCTTCGATAAGATCGACGTCGTTCATGTTCCAGCCGGCCTTCTTCAACGCGAGCCGTACCGCCTCGACGGGGCCGATGCCCATGATGGACGGGTCGCAGCCGTGCCAGCCGTACGAGACGATGCGTGCCAGGGGCTTGAGGCCCTTGGCCTTGACGGCGTCGTCACCGGCTACGATCAGCGCGGCGGCGCCATCGTTGATGCCGGACGCGTTGCCGGCCGTGACGGTGCCGTCGGGCTTGAAGGCCGGCCGGAGCTTTCCCAAAGCCTCGGCGGTTACGCCGGCCCGGGGGAACTCGTCGGTGTCCACAACGGTCGGATCGCCCTTCTTCTGGGGTATGATGACCGGCACGATCTCGTCCTTGAAGCGGCCCGATTTCATCGCGGCCTCCGCCTTGTTCTGGCTGGCGGCGGAAAATTCATCCTGGGCCTGGCGTGTCAGGTTGTACTTGGCGGCCAGGTTCTCGGCGGTGATACCCATATGGTACCCGTTGAATATGTCGAGCAGGCCCTCGTTGATCATCGAATCGATGATCTCGCCTGTGCCCATGCGGTAACCGTTGCGCGCCTGCTTGAGCAGGTACGGCGCCTGGGTCATGTTCTCGGTGCCTCCGGCGGCCACGATTGACGCGTCGCCGGACTTGATCGCCTGCGCGGCCGTCGCTACCGATCTGAGGCCCGAGCCGCACACCATGTTCACAGTCATCGCAGGCCGCTCCACCGGCAACCCCGCCTTGATCAACACCTGGCGTGCCACATTCTGGCCCAGTCCGGCCTGCAGCACGCAGCCCAGCACCACCTCATCGATATCGGCCGGATTCACACCCGCCCGCTGCATCGCTGCTACCAGCGCCGTCCGCCCCAGTTCGACGGCTCCGACGCCGGTGAATACGCCGTTGAAACTGCCTATGGCCGTCCTGGCGGCTCCTACGATAAAAACGTCTTTCATTTGAACTCCTTGCACTGCTTGTCTACCACCACATCCGCATCGGTGTGCTCTACGATCCATTCGGGCGAATAGGGCGCAAAATACTCCATCAGATGGAATTTGCCATCCTTGACTGCAAAATAGCCAACATCGGTCACGACGATATCGACCTCGTGAGCGGCCGTCAGTGGCAACGTGCACCGTTTCTTGAGCTTGGACGTGCCTGACTTCTCCAGATGGGTCGTCGCGGTGATGACCTTCTTCGAGCCGGCCACGAGGTCCATCGCTCCACCCATGCCTGGAACCATCTTGCCTGGTATCTTGTAGTTGGCCAGATTGCCTTCCTGGTCGACCTCGAGCACGCCCAGCACCGTGTAGTCGACGTGGCCGCCACGAATGATGCCAAAGCTCGTAGCCGAATCGAAGAAGCATCCACCGGACAGCACCGTAACAGGCATGCTGCCGGCGTTGGTCAGATCCTTGTCTTCCTGACCCTTGGCCGGTGCCGGCCCCAGCCCCATCATGCCGTTCTCTGATTGCAGAATCACGGTGACATCCGACGGCACGAAGTTGCCCACCATCGTTGGCAGGCCAATGCCGAGATTGACAACGTCCCCCGACTTGAAGAAGCGCGCTATCCTGCGGGCTATGATTTCCTTGTTCTCCACATATTCAATCATTTCAGGACTCCCCTATTCGGCCATGACGATATAGTCGACAAAGATACTCGGCGTATGCACCTGATCAGGATCGATATCGCCGATCTCGACCAGCTCCTCGACCTCTGCTATCACGACGGTGCACGAGGTGGCCATCAGCGGATTGAAGTTCCTGGCTGTCTTTGCATATACGAGATTGCCAGCCTTGTCGGCCTTCTTCGCCTTGATCAGGGCAACATCGCCGGGAAGCGCCACTTCCAGAAGATAGTCCCTTCCGTTCAGCTTGATCTTCTGTTTGCCTTCTTCAACCTCGGTGCCAACCCCGGTCGGCGTCAACACACCGCCAAGTCCGTTGCCCGCCGCCCGGATGCGTTCGGCCAGCGTTCCCTGTGGCACCAGCACAACCTCGGATTCGCCAGCGTTCATCTGCCGCTGTGTCTCCGGATTGGTGCCGATATGCGACACGATCATCTTCGAGAAGGCCTTGGCCTTGACGAGCGCGGCGACGCCATTGATGCGGCCATTCTTCTCGTCGAGTACGGACGTATCGTTGCATACCAGGGTCAGGCCGTGCACTCCCGATTCGACAAGGGCCTTGAGTACCGTGTCTGGTGAGCCGCAGCCCAGAAAGCCGCCGATGTGGACGACATTTCCCGACCGCACCATCGCGGCTGCCTTGGCAGCGCTAATCACCGGTTTCTGTATCATGTAGTACCTCCGCGTGAGTTCCCCCGAATTTGCCCGCTGGAGAGGAAATTCGCTGTATCCGTTTTGATCACTATACCACGCCTTGAAAGGCCATGTAATGCGAAAAACTTTGCGCGAATGCGGTGCACGCGCGCAAGAACATGCAGATCCTAGTTCTTCTCGGCCATCTTCTTGACGATGTATGTCGCCACATCATTGGCATACGCACCGCGGCCGAAGCCCACGTCAAAGCCCAGTTCAACCGCCAGCTTGTTGCCAATGCGCGGCCCTCCGGCTACGCATATGAACCGGTCACGTATTCCCTTCGCCTCGAGCAGTTCTATGAACTCGGTCATGTTGTGGATGTGCGTATCCTTCTGGGTTACCACCTGGCTGATCAGCACCGCGTCCGCCTTGACCTTGAGCGCGAAGTCGATGAGCTTTTCATTTGGCACCTGGGCGCCCATGTTGTAGGCTTCCATCTCCGCGTAGCGTTCAAGCCCGAAGTGATGGTTGTAGCCTTTCATGTTCATGATCGCATCGATACCGACCGTGTGGGCATCGAATCCGGTGCATGCTCCAACGATCACGACCTTGCGCTTGATGTGCTGCCTGATGTACTCGTTGACGGCATCCATGTCCATCGATGCGTCCGCCGAGGCTTCGTCGGCCACGACCGAGTCGTAGTCAACCGATGTCTCCGTCTTGCCATAGGCGACATAGAACGAGTAGCCATCGGACAGCCGTGCGGAGTGCACGACCTCGCAGTCCTTGAATCCCCACGACAGCACCAGTTTTCGAGCTGCTTCCCTGCCCTTGGCTCCATCGGGAACCGGGAGCGTAAAGGACAATTGAACCTTGCCGTCGTCCATCGTATCGCCGTACGGCCTTACTACCTTCATGCTGTCCTCCCTTATCGCTTCAGCCCGAGTTCGCGCTTCAGGGCCGACTCGAACGGGTTGTAGTATGCCCGGCCCTTCTTTGCCAGCCCCTCGAATCCCTTGCCGCCATCCTTGGGCCGCTTCATCTCGGCGAACAATCCCTGTTCGATTGAATCGAACATGCCGACCTTCTGCACGTGTTCCATGAACTCGATCGTCTGGTTCAGCACCTCATGGGCACGTGACACGACGATGCCATCCTGCCTGAACTCAACATCATCGTAGAATCCGTCTATCGAGTTCATGACATAGCGGGCATTCTCGACAGCGAGGTACCGGTCCATCATGAACGGCGTGTGTATGGCTTCGGTCAGCATGCCGAGCAGGTGAATACCCTGTCCGGTCGCCTTCGATACGAAATTGAACAGCGTGTCCATCGCGAGTCCCTTGAAGATGTCTCCCGACATGTGCTTGGTCGGTGGCATGTACTTGAGCGGATGATCGGGGAATATCTCGCGGGCCATCTGTGCCTGCGCCAGTTCGTACATAAAACCGTTCTTGAGGCTCGGATCCATCTCGAACGCGTGGCCAAGCCCGAGCAGGCTGGCCGGCAGTCCCGCCTGAAAACCGAAGCGCTCGTTGAGCAGCTGGCTCGCCAGCACCGTGTATGCCTTCTCGTAACCGTCGCTGGTCGTCAGGTAGTTGTCCTCGCCGGTATTGATGATGATGCCGGCATAGGCATTGATCATACGGCTGAATTTCTGGTCGACAAACGTACGGTACATGTTGATGTCACGGAACAGGATGCCGTACATCGAATCGTTGAGCATCATGTCCAGGCGCTCGATCGCGCCCATCGCCGCAATCTCGGGCATGCACAGGCCGGACGCGTAGTTGGTCAACCGGATGTAACGTTGCTGCTTCTCGGCGACTCCGTCGAGGGCGGCGCGCATGATGCGGAAATTTTCCTGGGTCGCGTAGGTGCCACCAAAGCCTTCCGTCGTCGCGCCGTACGGCACGTAGTCAAGAAGGCTCTGCGCCGTCGTGCGTATCACGGCTATCACATCGGCTCCCTGCTCCGCGGCCGCAGCCGCCTGGTTGACGTCTTCGTAGATGTTGCCAGTCGCGACTATCAGGTACAGGAGCGGGCTGTTGTTGCGCCCCTTCCAGGTCTCCAGCTTCTGCTCGCGAAAGCCGCGATTCCGCTTGATGCGCTCCAGCGTGCCGGTGACCAGCCCGTCCGCCTTCGCCTCTATTGCCTTGCGGTCACCGAGCGGCACGCTCATCACATCGAAGCCTGCGGCAATCTTCTCGTTGAGCGCCTGCACCGTACCGCCGGTCTTCAGGAGCGCGTTGACGTAGCGTATGGTCGCCCCGTCCTCGAGCGCCGCCGGATCGACCGCACGTATCCTGTCGACGACCAGGTTGGGTACCGGCACGCCATCGGCGTTGGCGCCATCGGCGCCGGCGAGCCGCAGCGTCGCGCGTTCCACCGTTACGGAACTGTGGCCGTCTATGAAATCCTGTACTGGCGCGGTGATGCGCTCAGCCAGAGCCCTCGCATAGGCGATACGGTCGGCCGGCAGGTTGAGTTTGTTCCTCATGTTCCATCCTTTCATGGGGCGTTCCTCAGAGTCATACGACTCCGTCGGTGCCCCCCTTTGTCAGATAATATCGAGCCCGTTCGACGATGTTCTTCTCAAGACCAAGAAACTCCGCTATCGCGAGTGCGTCACTCTCCGTGTCGGCGCCATCATCGGGCAGGACCTCGTAGCGCATGCTCCTGTTGATGCCGGCAAGCCGTTCCGCGAGCGGCGGGCCAGCGCCGGGGACGGCCGCGTCGGTGACGGCGTCGGTCAGGTGACCAAGATGCGTCCCGGCGGCGGCGCGGTCAAGGCCGCGCATGCGCCGGTATTCGACGCCAGGGATCCGTGCAACGCCGCGAAAATGCGTCGCAAAGAACGCACGATCACCATGAGCCGTCGCGTATGCCTCGACCACGGCTGAAAGCAGGGCCTCAGCCTCGTGCGAACCCGTCGTCCTTGCCAGCTCGTCGAAGGCCAGCAGCGCTCCACCAGGCATCCCGGCGGTACGAGCCGCAATCAAGCGCCACAGTTCCAGCCCGAAGCCGGACAACCCGGACAGCCGCTCGCCGGCAAGCTCCCCGACATATTCCACCCGCGCATAGACTCGCGTCCCGAAGCAGGTGGCAGGCACAAAATTACCTGTCTGGGCGAGCAGCCCGAACAGCACAATCGCGTCGGCGCCGAATTCGGTCGAGAGCGGCGTATACGAAAGTCCGAGCCGCTCGCACTCGTCGGCGCACGGAATGAACCGTGCATCCACAAGCTTCGTGACACGAGAATCGAGGAGCGGCCGGCTCATGCCAAATGTGCGGGCCATCACGGCGCCCGCCCGTGCCCTGTCAAAGCGCGTCACGGCGGTGACCATTGCCAGCAGCTCTGGAATCGCGGCGCCGGCGACTGCCGAAATGCGGGCAACCACCCGCGCCTCGGCGGCACGCTCATCCTCCAGGAATCTGGCGCGATCGGCCATCGCATCCATCGCGGCGACAGAAGGCGCTATGCGCACGATGTACCTGGTGTCATCGTACGGTTCCACGGTCCAGCGCCCGCCGGCTTCGGCCATCGTCCGCGCCACATCGCGCGGCGCCACGATGAATTCGCGGCCATCGAACGACAGGCCAAACTCCAGCCGCGTCGCAGCCTCGGCCTTGACGCGCTCGGCGCTGATGGCCTCGTCCGCCTCTGCTATGCCGGCCCGCGCCACAGCGAGTACCGCGTCGTACGCATCGGCTATGTAGAATGTCTCGGGGTCGGAGCCGCTCCGGTCAAGCTCGAGCGCCAGGAGGCCAACCGGCGATGATTCGACAAGCGGCGGCAGCCAGCGGGAGACCGCTGCATACGCGCGCAGTGTCGACGCGACGCCCCGGTAATTCGCCATGAATTTCTTGAACTGAAACAGTTCAAGCACTTCATAGACATCCTTGCGCTCGAGCGGCACACGGGGCATGCGCCGCAGATGGTACGACAGCCGGTCAAGCGCCGAAGGTTCGGTGGCAAGCGCCTCGATCAACGACAGGACCGCATCGATGTCGTCCAGCCTCGATTCGATGACCGGCTCGTCGACCAGGACGGTGCGAGCATGGGCTTCATCCTTGCCCCAGGGCGACAGCGGCTGATAGTGGTCCCAGAACTCGTCAAGCTGGGCAAATTTCCATGCCTCGCCGTTCATGCGACCATCTCCCTGGCTGGCTCGTAAGGGTTGAAGGCTATCATCTCCGCCAGCCGCTCGTCATCGAGGGCCGCCACGAATTCCTGATCGGCGAGCCCCCGGCACGACACAACAAATCCACCGAACGAAATGCTCCGGCGCACCAGCAGCGCGCGCTCCCTGACAAATGCCATCAGCTCTGAATCACCCAGAAACACCTTGGTAAGGTCATCGACAACGACCTGCTTCGCCGTTGCGGGCAGCCGCGCCACGGTCTCCGCCGTCAGCGCATCATCGAGCCAGTAGGCCTGCGAGCCTTCGCGTGCCGCAGCGACAGGCAAGGCTGTCAGCATGCCGATGCGCCGCACCCTGGCCAATGCCTGCCAGAGTGTCCCGCGATCCACCCTCAGCACATAGACGAAGCGCGCGCCGCCGATCGAGGCGACCTGCGTTATCCTGTTGATGGCGCCATCGACCAGCACCGTGTCGGTCAGGCCCTCCGCAACGATGCGATCGATGGCCCACGCAATCTGGCTGTTGCCATCCGGGCCGACCAGCGCGACTACCGAGGCCCGCCTGGCACGGGCAATGCACAGGCGGCCCAGCGCGGTGTGGCCGGGCAGCACGTCGATGATCTCAGGCAGACAGGGCATGGCGAAACGCTCGGTCGTCAATACAAGGTCCCCCGCGCAAACCGGCACCGCCGGTTTGCGCGCGCCCGACAGGAAATCGCGCGACTCTCCATCATACCCTGCGGTCAGCAGCGCCGGGCCCGGACGTCCCGCCGCGCGCGCGCCCCTGCGCGCGAGCTCGGCGGCCCGGTTCATGAAGGTAGTCTTGCCGCAATGTTTCTCCGGCCCGGTCACGAACGTAACCCCGCCAAGAAAGTCCTCTGCCCTGTCGAGCATGATCCGTTACTTCTTCTTCCTTGGCGAAAAGGCGTTCGTGCCGCGGGCGGCGCGTACGAGGTTCTTCGGTTCCAGGACCTTCTCGTCGCCGGAAAGGAGCCTGGCCACGCCGCAGGTTGCGTTCAGCTGTGGCTCGTCGAAGCAAATGCGGCACTTGCCGCAATCCTCGTGGTAGCCTTCCGGTTCATCGTAGGTGGTGATAACGCCCTCGTAGTTGCGCAGTATCACGCGCTTGTCGTTGCTCGATATGACATAATCGGGCATCACAGGTGTCTTGCCGCCGCCGCCTGGCGCGTCGACGACGAAGGTCGGCACGGCCATGCCGGTAGTGTGTCCACGCAGGTTCTCGATGATCTCGATGCCCTTGCTTACCGTCGTGCGGAAATGGCTGATGCCACGTGACAGATCGCACTGGTATATGTAGTACGGCTTGACCCTGATGGTCAGCAACTTCTGGACGAGCTGCTTCATCAACACCGGGCAGTCGTTCACGTCGCGCAGCAGCACGCTCTGGTTGCCAAGCGGTATGCCCGCATCGGCCAGCTTGCGGCAGGCCTCACGCGACTCGGCGGTAATCTCCTTGGGGTGATTGAAGTGCGTGTTGATATACAGCGGATGGTATTTCTTCAGCATGTTCACAAGATCGTCGGTTATGCGCTGGGGCATCACGACCGGTGTGCGCGTGCCGATGCGTATGATCTCCACATGGGGAATGGCACGGATCTTGGCTATGATGCGCTCGAGCTTGTCATCGGACATCACCAAAGGATCACCGCCAGATATAAGCACATCGCGAACGATGGGCGTCTTGGCTATGTACGCGATGGCGGCGTCGATCTGGTGATCGAGCAGGTTGGCATCTTCCTCGCCGACCAGGCGACGGCGGGTGCAGTGCCGGCAGTTCATCGAGCACACGTGGGTAACCAGCAGCAGCACGCGATCGGGATAGCGGTGCGTCAGCCCGGGCACCGGGCTGTCCGAATCCTCGTGCAACGGGTCATCCTGGTCACTCGCGTCAAAGTGCGTCTCCGGAAGGCGCGGCACAGCCTGCAGCCGCACGGGGCAGCCTGGATTCTCCGGATCGATCAGCGATGCGTAGTATGGCGTGATTGCCATCCTGAATATCTTGAGCACCTCGGCCACATCGGCCTTGTCCTTGGCGGTCAGCGGCACCACCTTGGAAAGCGTCTCGACGTCCTTGATGTTGTTCTTCATCTGCCAGTGCCAATCATTCCATTGCTCCGGAGTTACATCCTTATAGAGTGGAATGCGCTTGTAGTCATATGTTGGATACGTGTGCATGATCAGCCTCCTTGAAAATTCCCCAAGCAGAGTACGAGAGCATCAGCCGCGCAGCTTCAGATACGCGCGCACTTCATCGGGAGTGGCTGGCTTGAGTCCAGCCTCGTGCGCAATGCGCGCGGCCCGCTCGACGAGCTCGGCATTGCTCTTGGCCAGTACACCCTTGCTGAAGTAGACATTGTCCTCGAAGCCGACACGTATCCAGCCGCCATTCGCTATGGCGCCATATTGCGCCGGCAGTGACGATCGGCCTATGCCCATCACGGTAAAATCGGCGCCGGCAGGCATCGCCTTGATGAACGCCGACAGGTTCTCGACCGTGTACGGCACGGCACCGGGGACATTGAGCACGAAGCCGTAATGGAAAGGAGCCGCGATGAGGCCTTCCTTGACAAGGTAGTGGCTGGCGTACACATGGCCAAGGTCAAAGCATTCGAGCGTCGCGCGCACGCCGCGCTTCTTGAATTCGGCCGCGAACTCACGCATCGTCGGCAAGGTATTTACTATATATTCGTCGCCAAAATTGACGGTGCCGCAGTCAAGCGAAGCCATCTCCGGTTCAAGTTCCTTGACCGGTCTCAGGCGCTCCTCGGCCGTATCGCCGACGGCTCCACCGGTAGTTATCTCGATTACTATGTCCGTCTTCCTGCGGACGGCCTCGATCGCTTCTTTGAAGCGCGCGACACTCTGCGTGGGATTGCCCTGATCGTCACGAACGTGCAGGTGCAGAATCGCAGCTCCTGCGGCGCGGCATTCCTCGGCGGTTTTGGCCACTTCGTCCGGAGTTATGGGAAGGGCCGGGTTCTGCGCCTTCGTCGTTTCCGCTCCGGTGCACGCGCAGGTTATTACCAATTTTCCATCGAGAGCCATAAGAACTCCTTTCAGTCCGCACGCGCGGACCGATACACCATCGGCACTATGAGGTGATGAGGTGGCAGGACCATGCAGAATACGATACACGGGCCCTGGCATTCGGCACGGTTCTGCCACCTCATCGGTTGTCATTCACTCATTCCGGCAATTCACGAACAGAACAAAAACAGTGGAAACAAAGCGAGCATCGGCATGGATGGTCTCGTCCACCCTCCGTGGCCTTGCGGCACGGTATCCGATACGTTCCGGCCGGCGTCCGCTCGTCTCAGGAACAATCCTGAGCCGCGTTCGCTTGCCGCGCCGGGGACGGGGAGCCCCCGGGGCGAGAGATGGTCGCCCATCTGCTCACATTGATGTTCGCCTGGCTTTATCCATGTCGGCCTTCCACCGCGCATGAACCGGGAGACGGACTGCCCCCGCCGGTTTTGCGCTCCGCTGCGCATCCCGGCTCGCCGTCCTCCCATCGCCTGGCTTTTAAGCCTGGTTCCGTGGGTACGGAACCGCTGGTCACTTCACGTACTGGTCCTCGAAATACTTGCGCAGCTTGGCGTTCTCGCGCAGCTCCCACAGCGTTATCTCGGCATGATCCTTGGTGTAGCCATTGCCGATGATCATCAGCACGTCCTTGCCAATGCCTTCCGCACCGAGGGCGGCACGGGTAAAGCTGGTAGCCATGCTGAAGAAGTAGACGGTGCCATTCTCGCGGACAGGCAGGATGCTCGACATCTCGGTGCCCTGGATGTTGACACAGTTGATGACGATATCGACTTCCTTGCCATGGTTCGCCTTCAGGACAGCCTCGAGCATCTCGACAGGCTTGCCTGCATCGGCCATCACGATCTCGTGGCACAGGTTCATGTCGCGGAGCGGCTTGATGTACTTCTCGTTGCGGATGTTCGCTATCACGCGGCCCGTCGGTCCGACACGCTTCATCGCCTCGTAGCAGCACATCAGTCCAGACTTGCCACCGGCACCAAGAATCAGCACGCTGTCGCCCGGCTTTACGAGCTTGGCGGTCTGCGCCGGAGCACCGGCCACATCGAGAGCGGCGAGCGCAAGACCTTCGTCCATGTCGGTGGGCAGCTTCGCATAGATGCCTGACTCGAACAGGATCGCCTGTCCGTCGATCAGCACGCGATCAACCTCTGGCATCACCTTGATGATCTTGTTGATCTTGAGCGGAGTCAGCGACAGCGATACGAGGCTGGCGATCTTGTCGCCGACCTTCAGGTCGCGGTCCTTGAGCGCCGAGCCAATCCTGGCTACCTTGCCGATGAACATGCCGCCGGAACCGGTAACGGGGTTCTGCTGCTTGCCTCGAGCTGCGACAATCTCCATGATCTTCTTGCCGATCTTGTCGACATCGTGACCCGCTTCCTCTTCTATCTGCGTAAAGCTTGCAGAATCGACGTTGAGCGCTATCACGTCCAGCAGGATCTCGTTGTCGTAGACCTTGCTCATATCGTTGTCGATACGATCGGCGGTCTGCGGCATCGCGCCGACCGGTGAGATGACACGGTGAGTGCCGTACTTATTTCCCAGAGCCATACTACCTCCTGTGATTTT
>Ga0209467_1002899_pt1 | contig 11673 bp, 6 predicted proteins | sample Higcelwee11metaG_FD_187175 | JGI IMG/M metagenome (GOLD analysis project Ga0209467, IMG submission 187175) | Freshwater pond sediment microbial communities from the University of Edinburgh, under environmental carbon perturbations - High... | ecosystem: Environmental > Aquatic > Freshwater > Pond...
ATATACTATTATTGAACCTTCAGACAGATCGAAATGGTGAGACCCTTTCAGTTTGCGCGACTGCCGCTCATATATTTTGGAGCCGGGAAGATAAGTCAGCTTCCCGGATTGATTTCCGGCTATGGGAAATCGGTGCTTCTTGTAACAGGTTCCGGGTCATTTATGAATTCACCGCTGGCAGATACGCTTTTGCACCAGCTTGAAGAGAAGGGGCTAAAGATCAGCAAAGTCAGCGTTACCGGGGAACCGTCGCCCGGCACTGTTGATGAAACCGTCATGAGCTTTGGTGACACCGCTGTTGATGTGGTTGTAAGCATAGGAGGCGGCAGCGTCATGGATGCAGGGAAGGCTATCTCTGCCATGCTTGGCAAAAACAGGTCTGTAATGGAGTACCTGGAGGTGGTGGGAGATAAGGATCATCCCGGAACGAAGGTGCCCTTCATCGCCGTTCCTACAACATCGGGCACGGGAAGTGAGGCCACAAAGAATGCGGTCATCTCACAGGTGGGCAAGGACGGGTTCAAAAGGTCGCTTCGCCATGATAACCTCGTACCGGATATAGCGCTTGTTGACCCGGAGCTTACGCTGAGCTGCCCTTCTCAAATAACGGCAGCAGCAGGGATGGACTGCTTTACGCAGCTGACAGAGTCATACCTTTCGACAAAGGCGAATCCGTATACTGACGCTCTTGCCCTGGAGGGAATCAGGGCCATAAACCGGTCGCTCCTCAGGTCATTTACTCACGGCGATGATCTTGATGCGAGGTCGGATATGTCGTTTGCGGCTCTCACATCCGGCATATGCCTGGCAAATGCCGGACTGGGAGCTGTGCACGGTCTGGCAGGCACCATCGGAGCCATGTTCAGCATTCCGCACGGAGCTGTCTGCGGAACACTTATGGCATCGGCAAACAAGATTAATGTAAGAGAGCTGAGAAGAACAGGTGCCGGTGATCCGGCCCTGAAGAAATATGCCGCACTGGGCAGAATTTTCTCAGATGCCTCAGCCAAGGATGACAACTACTTCATTGACTTCTTCATTGATTATCTGACTGCTGCAACTTATCTGCTGGGACTGCCGGAGCTGGGCCGCTATGGATTGAAGAGCCAGGACCTGCCGATGATCTGTTCGCAGTCGGATGTAAAGAACAACCCTGTCAGCCTGTCTGCAGAACGGCTCTGTGAGATTCTGAGCCATCGGCTCTGAGGCACGCGGTAGTCCATCATTTCCTTTCCTTTCTGAGGCTCCTGACCCGCGTGTGCAAGAATCACAGGCTATCTTCTGACCAGCTGGTACCCTCTTCTGAAAAAATAGACCAGCGGAAATACCATCATATGCATTAGCTTGGTGTAGGGAAAGATCATGAATATGAGCAGTCCGATGAAGATATGAATCTTGTATACGATGCTGTGGCCCGCAATAACTGCTCCGGCATCAGGTTGGAAGGTGATGATCTTCTGTGCCCAGATTCCCAGCGCTGAATAGTTTTCAACTGTTGATGTAGCCGTGGTCAGCACGGAGTAGAGACCCAGTCCGGCCTCTGCTATCAAAAGAAGGATAATGAAATAATCGTGGAAGCTGCTGGTTCTGATCATCCTCTCGTCTGTGCCTCTGCGAACAGCCAGGATTAACATACCTGCGAAGGCCATCAGTCCGAAGAAGGAGCCCAAGCTGAGTGCTACTATACGCTTTGTTTCGGTTGTCATCACCAGATGATACAGCTCTTCGGGGATAAAGAGCGAAAAGTGACCAAGGAATACTGCTATTATTCCGATGTGGAACATGTTGCTGCCCAGCCTTATATTTTTATCTGTAAGAAGCTGGGTTGAGGTGGCCTTGATGCTTTTATTGACCATGACTATCCGGGTGATGAGCCCGAACCAGAACACCGTTATTGAAATGTGCGGAAAATAGGTGAACAGAAAATTATTAAAATAGTGTTCCATAGCAGTATTATTTACATTTGAAACAAGGACTTTCATTGCCGAACCTGACAGGCTTATCATAATCGGCGTCAGGATCTTCTCTCTCAATGTCTTCGGTCAGGGAGACATCCGTCAGGGTCTCGGGTGCTGATGCAGACAGTGATACAACCGCACCGAGAAGGTGGCGGTATATATTCTTTTTCTCCTCAAGGCGCCTGTGAATAAGGCTGATCACATTAACCGCCTCAGACAGTGTCTCTGCCGCCTCGTCCGGTGACAGTGATGAAAGGAACTCGAGAAATACCGGCAGATAGTCAGGCAACTCTGAGGAGGACAACTGCATTCCCCTGCTGCTGTATTGTTCAATGAGGTCGACCATGGCCTGGCCACGGTCTTTGGAGTCGCCTTTCAGGTGTTCAAAGAGGTAGAGGGAGGCGCTTCTGGTGGCATCAAAGAGCTGAACATACTCTGCCTGCCAGTCAATCAGGTCATGACCTCTGTAGTGTTCAGCGAATTCAAGCACACCTGTAACTGGTTCCTGACCCATCACTCCCTCGTCATTCAGTACCTTCACCGCCTCCGGGAGGAACTCCTGCAGTTCCCCGGACGGGTATGCAAGCAGGAGTGAGAGTATCTTGTATGTTCTGATCATCACTATCTCCCTCCGAACAGGTTATTAAATCCTCCAGTGCCGCAGCCCGGGTCATCGGTGAAGCCGCATCCCGACCTGTCGCCGAAGACGTTTTCCGCATTCTCCCGGTGCGATGTGGGTATCACATAACGTTCTTCATAAGGGGCTAGCGCCATCAGCCGGTACATCTTCTCCGTCTGGTCCGGTGTCAGCCCGGTGCCCTCAAGTACAGAAGCGTCAGCCTTGCCGTCAACGGTTTTACTCCTCATATACGCTCTCATTGCCAGCATACTGCGAAGGGCATCGGCAACCGGTTTCTCATCACCGGCAGTGAACATATTTGCAAGGTACATGTTGGGTATGCTGAGCTGACCTATCTCGGGAAGTATTCCGTTTATACCTTCCTGTCCTCCGGTAACCGCGGATATGACCGGCGACAATGGCGGCACGTACCAGACCATCGGCAGAGTCCTGTACTCAGGATGAAGCGGGAACGCCACCTTCCAGTCGATAGCCATGCGGTAGACGGGCGAATTACGTGCTGCTTCAAGAACGTTGTGCGGTATGCCCTGCCTCTCAGCCTCGCTCATCACTTCCGGGTCATCAGGGTTCAGGAAGATATTAAGCTGCCTTTGATACAGATCCTTCTCATCTGCGGCCGAAGCCGATTCGAGAATCCTGTCGGCATCATACAGAATTATGCCTATATACCTGATCCGGCCCACGCACGACTCCGAGCAGATGGTTGGTTCGCCAACCTCCAGCCGGGGATAGCACATAATGCATTTCTCCGATTTTTTTGTCTCCCAGTTGAAATAGATCTTTTTGTAGGGACATGCACTGACGCACTCTCTCCATCCCCTGCAGCGGTCCTGGTCGATCAGTACAACGCCGTCTTCCTCGCGCTTGTAGATGGCTCCCGAGGGGCAGGCGGCCACACACGCCGGATTAAGACAGTGTTCGCAGAGGCGGGGGATGTACATCATGAATGAGTTCTCAAACCGACCGTAGATTTCTTTTTCGATTTTCCCGAAGTTGCTCTCACGGCTCCTCTTTTCAAACTCACCGCCCAGGTTATCCTCCCAGTTGGCACTCTTATCGATCTTCTCCATAGGCTTGCCGCTGATAAGAGAAAATGGTCTGGCCGAGGGAGGGGTGTTGAATGATGATCCGCTGTGCAGAATAGAGTAGTTAAAGGTGAACGGTTCGTAATAGTCGTCTATCCGAGGCATATACGGGTTGGCGAAGATCTTGGCCATAATTCCGGTTTTGCTGCCCATACGGGGCACGAGCCGCTCATTGTCAATAACCCATCCGCCTTTCCACCGCTCCTGGTTCTCCCAGTCATCAGGGTAGCCTGTTCCCGGTTTGGTTTCCACGTTGTTGAACCATACGTATTCAACTCCCTTACGTGAGGTCCAGACGTTCTTGCATGTGACCGAGCAGGTATGACACCCGATGCATTTATCGAGGTTCAGAACCATGGCAACCTGTGCGCGTATCTTCATGACTTCACTGTTTTTCTGTTGTTGTTCCGACCGGCTCATCGTTCCATTCCACTTTTCTGAGTTTGCGCAAAACAACAAACTCATCGCGGTTTGACCCGATGGTGCCGTAGTAGTTGAATCCGTATGCCAGTTGGGCATATCCGCCGATCATGTGAGTAGGCTTGAGGCTCAGTCGTTCAACTGAGTTATGCACTCCGCCACGGTTTCCGTTTATCTGGTTAACGGGCATGTTGACCGTTCGTTCCTGGTTATGGTACATAATCAGCGCGCCCTCAGGCACCCGCTGAGACACTATCACCCGTGCCACCGACGCGCCGTTGCTGTTGAACACCTCGATCCAGTCGTTGTCTTTCAGACCTATCTTGCCGGCGTCGGTCTCACTGAGCCATGCCACCGGGCCTCCCCGTCCCAGTGTGAGCATGATCAGGTTGTCTGACCATGAGGAGTGGATTGTCCATTTGTTATGCGGGGTCATAATATTAATTACAAGGTGCGGCTCATTGTCGCCGATCATGCCCATGATATCCCTGACCGATTTGGTATTGACCGGAGGTTTATAGCATGCCAGGTTCTCACCGAATGCAATCATCCATGGGTGATCCTGGTAGCTTGTCTGCCTTCCGGTGATTGTGCGCCACGGTATGAGTTCATGGACGTTTGTATACCCTGCGTTGTAAGAGACCTCTTCGGAGTCGATGCCGCTCCATATGGGGGAGGTGATGATCTTCCTGGGCTGTCTGACAATGTCTTTGAACCGAATCTTCTCCTCCTGGCGTCCTTCCGCAAGGTGACGGTGGCTCCGTCCGGTTGTTGCGGAGAGAGCATCCCAGGCCCTGACAGCCACGTGGCCGTTAGTCTCCGGCGCGAGGGTGAGTATCACCTCGGCTGCCTGGATATCTGTCTCGATTTTCACCAATCCCCCGGTCTCGCCGGGATTGTCAGAGGTGGTGTTGAGCTTCTTCAGGAATTCCACCTCCGGGCCGGTTTCCCAGTTTATGCCCTTTGCACCATTACCGGCTTTCTCCATCATCGGTCCAAGAGTGGTGAAACGGTGATATGTCTCCGGGTAATCACGCGTCACCTCGATAATACGTGACATGTTTTTTCCGGGCTTAAGCTCAACCGGTGTCTCCTTCCAGTCATGTGCACCTGTTGTCTCAGACATCTCGGACGGAGTGTCGTGCAGAAGGGGTAGCAGGACGATATCCTTTTCCTTTCCCAGGTGTCCGGCGGCCAATTGCGAGAAACGTGCCGCGATTCCCTTGAATATCTCCCAGTCGCTGCGCGATTCCCAGAGTGGGTCTACCGCCTTTGTGAAGGGGTGGATGAAAGGGTGCATGTCAGATGTACTGAGGTCATTCTTCTCGTACCAGGTGGCGGCAGGGAGGATGATATCAGAGTGCAGGGTGGTGGTTGACATCCGGTAGTCTAGTGTGACCAGCAGGTCAAGCTTGCCTTCGGGTGCCTTGTCATGCCACTTCACCTCTGCAGGAAGCGGTTGCCCCTTGCTCCTGAGGTCATCACCGAGAACGTTGTTCTGGGCTCCCAGGAGGTGTTTCATGAAGTACTCCATCCCCTTGGCGCTTGATCCTAAAAGGTTTGATCTCCATACGAAGAGGTTTCGCGGGAAGTTGGCAGGGTTGTCAGGGTCTTCCGAGGCGATTGTTATCTCGCCGCTGCGGAGTCTGTCGGTAACGTATTTCGCGACATCGACTCCCTCCTTTGAGGCCGCGGCTGCAAGTGCAAGAGGGTTGGCACTCAGCTGTGGCGCTGAGGGCAGCCATCCCATCCTCTCAGCCCTCACGTTACAGTCTATCATAGAGAGTTTCTCCCACTCCTGTCTGTCGGCAAGAGGTGAGATCAGTTCCGTCAGGCCTACCTTCTCATAGCGCCACTGGTCTGAGTGCATGTAGAAGAAGGAGGTAGTGTTCATCTGGCGAGGGGGCCGGTTCCAGTCGAGAGCAAACGCCAGCGGCAGCCAGCCTGTCTGAGGACGAAGTTTTTCCTGTCCTACATAATGGGCCCAGCCGCCTCCCGACTGACCCACGCATCCGCAGAGCATAAGCATATTAATTGCACTTCGGTAGATCATGTCTGTATGGAACCAGTGGTTCACGCCGGCGCCGATGATTATCATGGATCTGCCGGAGGTTTCGGCTGCATTCGTGGCAAACTGACGTGCCACCGTCACTGCCTGTGCGGCGGGCACCCCGGTGATCTTCTCCTGCCATGCCGGGGTGTAAGGCAGGTCATCATCATAGGATGAGGCTGTTCCGGTATCGTCAAAGCCCCTGTCTATCCCGTAATGGGCTGCCATCAGATCGAAGACGGTGCAGTACATCAGTTCGCTCCCCTCTCTCTTCCTGACCGGGACATTCCTCTCAATAATATCAGAATGGGTGGTGGATTTGAAATGCTCATGTTTGTAAGTATCTCCCCCGAAGTATGGGAATGAGACTGCTACAAGGCTGTCATTGTCACCGGCGAATGTGAGCAGTGGATCAATCTCCCTGCCTGTCACGAGGTCAGTGAGCTCGAGGTTCCATCTGCCGCTTTTATCCCATCGTGATCCGATGGTTCCGTTGGGAATGACAAGTGATGAGGAGTTACTGTCAAAGAGCACCGGCTTCCATGCGGCATCACTTTCCTGGCTGAGGCTGCCGCTGAGATCGGAAGCCCTGAGCAGTCGCCCGGCCTCGTACCTGCCGTTCTTCTTTTCAATGGCTACAAGGAAGGGCAGGTCGGTATATCGTTTAGCGTAGTCACGGAAGTAAGGGACCTCTTTTTCGATGTAGAACTCCTTTATAATGACATGACCCATGGCCATGCCCAGTGCGGCATCGGTGCCCTGTTTTGGTTTCATCCACAGGTCTGCGAACTTGGCTGCGTCGTTAAAATCTGGCGAGATGTTGATGATCTTGGTGCCCTTGTATCTCACCTGCGTATAGAAAGGCGCGTCAGGTGTACGGGTCACGGGCACATTCGAGCCCCAGAGCATCAGAAAGGATGAGTTGTACCAGTCGGCGCTCTCAGGCACGTCTGTCTGCTCTCCCCATGTCTGCGGCGAAGCGGGCGGCAGGTCACAGTAGAAGTCGTAGAAGCTGAGCACTGCTCCGCCGAGGAGGCTCAGGTACCTGGCCCCGGAAGCATATGATACCATTGACATGGCCGGGATGGGGGTGAAGCCCGCTATCCGGTCAGGTCCGTACTTCTTTACAGTGTAGATGTTTGCCGCAGCGATGATCTCGTTTACCTCATCCCAGGTTGAACGAACCATGCCCCCCAGTCCGCGCTGCGATTTATAGGTGCCGGCCAGGACGGGGTCAGAGGTGATTTTTTCCCAGGCTTTTACCGGGTCAGTCAGCTCCTGCTTCGCCTTGCGGTATTCCCTTGCCAGAGGTCCGCGGATCATCGGAAATTTGATCCGGTTGGCGCTGTAGAGGTACCATGAGTAGCTGGCTCCCCTGGGGCATCCTCTCGGTTCATGGTTAGGCAGGTCAGGCCGTGTCTCAGGGTAGTCTGTTTGCTGTATCTCCCAGGTAACGAGGCCGTTCTTGACAAAAATCTTCCACGAGCATGAGCCCGTGCAGTTGACCCCGTGAGTTGAACGTACCACCTTGTCATACTGCCACCGGTGGCGGTAAAAGCCCTCCCAGCCGCGTTTCTCATCAGTGGTTACGATGTGGTTGTCATGACTCTTTTCAGCGTTCTTGCTGAAGTAGACCAGACGATTTAACAGACTCATGATTCTTTTATTAGAGTTGAAACGGTTTATAGTAAGGCTTATAAATGCCCGGTTCTCTTTCTTCCTTTGATCAGGAACCAAATTATTATCAGGTCAATAGCCGCCAGTACGACAAAGACGATGAATCCCCTGGCATAACCTGACACACCATATTTGCCTGCGATGGCGCCCATGACCGGCGGAATGGCAAATCCGCCGAAAGCTCCCAGTCCGCCTATCCATCCGGCTGCGCCTCCCACAGCCTTCGGGACATAGACTGGCACAAGCTTGAAGATGGCACCGTTGGCTGATCCCATTCCAATTGCAAGAAAAACTACAATCATTATGCTTGTAAGATGGTTTGCCGACCAGGAGAGGGCAGCGGCGGTAATCAGTATGGTACTCATGGCAATGAGCGCTACTTTCTCACCACCGAGATTGTCTGCCACCTTTCCGGCGTAAACGCGGATAAGGGATGCGATGATTGAAAATATTGCTGTGAACAATCCCGCCTTCACTGCGGTAAAATGCTGATATTCTATCCAATAGGTCGGAAACCAGGCTGTCAGGGCTATGAATCCGCCGAAGGTTGTAAAATAGAGAATGACAAGCGCCCAGGTGTTTTTGATCCTGGCGGAATTGATGAGGCTTTCCTTTGCTGTGCCTGAAGGAAACAACTCCTGTCCCAATTCTGAGGCTTTGATCCTTGCCTCCGGGTCTGAAAGGCCCGCTTTCCTGAACTGGAAGTACCATGAGTTAAGTCCCAGAAAGCCGTACAGAACTGTTCCCAGAAGAAGGAAAAGGAACCAGGCGAAGTAGGCAGAGATGAATCCGTAATGTTTGAGAAAGAGAGGAAGAATTATTGAAAACAGTCCGGGTGCCAGGTTCCCGAGGCCTCCGAATATTCCCAGTGCTGCTCCCTGCTTCTTTTTTGGGAACCAGTATGAGGTCTGTCCGATTCCCACGGAGAAGGTTGCTATGCCGCATCCGCTTAGAAAACCAAAGAATAGCACAAGTCCGTACAACCCTCTCATGCCGTCAGGGTAGGAGGTGGCCAGGAGGAGAGTGACACCACCTAGCCCTATGACGCTTAAAATCAGCAACAGAAGGAATGGTTTCTTTCCTCCGTTTGAGTCAACCCATGCTCCGAAAGGTATTCGCAGGAGCGAGCCTGAGAGAGAGGGAATGGCAATGAGGAGGCCGAGCATGACAGGTGTCAGGTCCATCGCTTCCTTGAATTTGACTGCTGTAGGACCGTACAGTGCCACGGCAGCGAAACCGAAGAAAAATCCGAGGGTGGTCCCTGCCAGCCCTTGAGAAGGAGTTCCTTTTATCTTCATTAGTTGCTCGGGTTATGGTCAGGTTATTTTGATGGAAAGGTAAATTTACGGTCCGATTAATAATGTAACATATGTTACAATAATCAAATATTTCAATACCCTGCTGGCCTATGCCGGCATTAATTTAGTCATTATTTTCTGATTGATGGAGATGTGTGAAATCACCCTGGCGATATGTTGCTGCTGAAAGACAAACAGGCAATAAATGCGGTTACCTGATCAGATAAAAGTGTTGCTGAGAACAGATTTAAATTACCTGGTAGCTCTTTTAGGATTTTGTGCAGCGTGATTGAATCTTTGTCGTCTTTATCCTGAACCCTGACACGTAGAAAAATGATCCGCAATTATTTTCGTGTTGCAATACGGAATATCACCCGGCACAAAGTATTTACATTCCTTAACATAGCCGGCCTGGCTATCGGAATTTCAGCTTCACTGCTGATACTGTTATGGGTTCAGGATGAGCTTAGTTATGATAAGTTCAATAAAAAGGCCGGGAACATTTACCGGGTTGAGGAGGATCAGTTTTACTCGGGTGAGAGGTATCATGTAACAGTGACGCCGCACCCCAGCGGACCCGTGTGGAAAGAGAAGATACCGGAGATAGTAGAGCAGGCGCGCATAAACAGGCTCCCCCGTATTCTATTTCGCAATGAGGATAAGGTTTTTTTTGAGTCGGCAATAGTCGCATCTGATTCGGGATTGTTTAATATGTTTACACTGCCGCTTCTGAGGGGTGACCCTGCGACCGCACTGAGCGCTCCTTACTCGATTGTACTCTCTAAAAAACTTGCAGACAAGTATTTCGGTGACACAAATCCTATTGGTAAGTCAGTTACGCTGGAGAACAAATTCCAGTTCATGGTCACAGGCGTGATGAAAGAGATACCTGAGAATTCGATATTTACTTTTGAAGGGGTAATTCCCTTTTCTTTCCTCAAGGAGATTGGCGCTGTAAGTGATTCATGGGGCAGCAATTCAATATTTACTTATGTCGAGCTTGAGGAGGGGTCTGACATAGAAGGTGTTAACAAGAAGCTTACTGACGTGGTGCTTGAGTATCATCCAACTACAACGACCAAATTCAGCGTCTTTCCCTTTCTTGACATTCATCTGCATTCTCAGTTCGGCTTTAATGAGACCAGGGGTCCTGTGACAGTTATATATATATTCTCCCTTATAGCTGTGTTTGTTCTGCTTATTGCATGCATAAACTTCATTAACCTGTCAACTGCCAAGGCGTCATCCAGGTCAAAGGAGATTGGCATAAGAAAGGTAGTCGGGGCTGACAGGAAAACAATGATAGTCCAGTTCATGTCAGAGTCGCTTATTCTTGTTGCCCTCTCCATGATGCTTGCACTGTTATTGGTCGGGTTGTCTCTCCAGTTATTCAATAATGTGTCAGGAAAAGAGTTTGCCCTGACAGACCTGCTACATGGGAAATTTATTATTAGTTTCATCATCCTCGGTATTCTTGCCGGCTTTGTGTCAGGACTTTATCCTGCCTTCTATCTGTCTGCAATTAAACCTGTTGCGACACTGAAAGGCGAGGGTATGGCAGGGAAAGGCAACGGAACGCTCCGGAGGATCCTTGTTGTGGTTCAGTTTTCACTATCGGTTATTATTGCTGTTTCAGCTGTTTTCATGTTCATGCAACTTAAATTCCTTCAGAATAAAGATCTTGGATTTGACAAGGAGAATCTGATTGCAATACCCATGTCTGATGAGATGAAGGGGAAATACTATTCAGTCAAAAGCGAATTATTAAACGAGACATTAATTCAGGGAGTGACGGCCACTAGCAGCAACCCTGTAATGATGGGAAGTAACTCGGGAGGTGCCAGCTGGGACGGAAAGGACCCTGACAAACAAGTGCTTATCGGGACCAATGGGGTCGATTATGATTACCTGGAGACAATGAAGATGGAGCTTGTGTCAGGACGTGATTTTTCAAAGGAATTCAGCGCTGACATGGCAAGGGATACAACAGGGAATTTTCTTATAAATGAAGAGGTCGTAAGGCTCATGGATATAGGTGACCCTGTCGGGAAAAATTTCAGGTTTATGGGCCTGCAGGGAACGATAGCAGGTGTGTTGAAGAACTTTCATTTCAAGGGAGCTGATCAGGAGATCGAACCTATGGCGTTTGCCCTTACTGACACACGTTGGCTCAGTGTGATCATTGTGAGATTAACCCCCGGCAAAACAAAGGAGTCACTTGCAGCTGTTGAGAAAACATGGAATGAGATTATCCCTGAATTCCCCCTGCAGTACACTTTCATTGATCAGGATTACGAGAATCTGTTCCGGACTGAGATGCGTCTGGCAGATCTGTTGAAATATTTCACAGTTCTGGCCTTGATTATTGCCTCCCTGGGTCTTTACGGGTTATCCTCATATTCAACCGAAAGAAGGACGAACGAGATAGGTATAAGAAAAGTGATGGGTGCTGATTCTCTTATTGTTATGCGAACTATGGCAAGAGAGTACCTTGTACTTGTAATGATATCGTTGCTTATTGCACTTCCGGCCGGGTGGGTGATAG
>Ga0209467_1002902_pt1 | contig 11664 bp, 9 predicted proteins | sample Higcelwee11metaG_FD_187175 | JGI IMG/M metagenome (GOLD analysis project Ga0209467, IMG submission 187175) | Freshwater pond sediment microbial communities from the University of Edinburgh, under environmental carbon perturbations - High... | ecosystem: Environmental > Aquatic > Freshwater > Pond...
CGGAATCCGGCGTCAGCATCAGGGTCGCCCCCTGGGTCAACGTGCCCGACTACTGCGTTGCGGCCAACGAGCTCAACAAGGCGATCCTGGAGACCTTCCGCGCGCGGAACATCGTCATCCCCTTCCCGCAGCGCGAGGTCAGGATGCTCGGGGGGGCACTGTAACGTGTCGGGCCACCCAGAACCCACCAGAGGCACTCCAACGCTTCGGAAGGGCCAGTAGCGGCCTCCGTAGGGTCATTTCCCAGGAATAGCCAGGACGGGACGGCTCCCCCCCTCACTTGTCTATCTCAGAAAAACCCTGCAAGTAATTAGCTTCGATAGTGGGACAATCAATCTGGTCAGGTGGTCGTTCTCATGTTTCATCGCAGATCCTGTTGGCTGCTCGTGTTGATGGTGTTCTGCCTGCTGGCAACTGTCCCAGCCCAAGGGGCGAACGGCGGTGTGGCGCGGGAGGTTCCCATTCCGGGCACGGGCCTGGCCCTTCACGTGGGTCCGGGAGTCGCTGTCTGGCCAGAAATACCAGTCCAGCCAGGCGGCGCGACTCTTTATGTGGATGTGGAAACCATCCAGTCTTTCCCCCGCAACGGCGTAATCGTTAGAGCTGACGTCCTGGCCCAGCGAGCCGCTCTGGCCAAAGGCCAAGCTCAGGTGGCCGAGGGATGGGAAGAGACAGGTCTGACCGAGGTCGTGTCCCTGCCGACCGGCGGCTATGCGGCCATTTATCCCTGGTACAGCCAGTTTGAAATCTGTGCGCTGGAATTCACCATGAATGCTGCGTTTTTTGTGGGCAACCGGCGCGTCACTCTAAGATACAGCGTCCCCCCCGCTGTCATCACCAGAGAAAACCCCACCTATTTCAGTCACGACATGGCCGAGTTCGGTTGTGACACAGACACCATCTGGAAGCATTCCGAGGCGGAGGACGACATGCTTCAGCGTTTTCACGAGGCGGTCAAGGCCGGTCGCCTGGGTCCAACTGCCAACGCCTGGTACTCCGATTTTACAGCCATTCTGGCTTCGCTGCACCGGAAAATTCTTACGAGATGAAAAGCCCACCTGTGTATCTCAATGGGAGACGGGCTTCCTCGGAGCGCATGGTCTGAACAGTATAATTCTGCACCCCCATCGCCACTTGCGCCAAATGATCGATTCTTGCTTCTGCTTCGAATTTCAGGAACTTGATGCAGGCTGCAAGCATCGAGGTGAAATCGGATGCCTCGGCGTCGGATTGGTAGTAATTTCCCCCAAGGCAGACTGTCTACTTGACCTTTTTCATGCGGATCTTGTCGTCGAGAATGAGCATGCCCTTGTCCATTCTCCACTTCATGGACGTGGGCGGCGCGCCCACTAGGTCCCAGATCATGACGTCGCCATTGATGGTGTACTTGCCCCTCTGGGCGGCGATGACCGGGTTCACCGAGCCCTTGGGAATGCCTTTCAAGGCTTCGGGGGTGAGCCTGGAGTTAAAGTCGAAGCTGCCGTTCTTGTTCAGCACCACAGTGTAAAGCGCCTGGGGCAGCCCGTCCTGGAAGCCCTGCCAGGCGCCCACCAGGGCATCCACCACAACGGTCTTGCGCACGAGGGGGGCTTCCGGCTTCACGCCCTTGGACTCCAGGGCCGAGACGCTGCCCGATTTCCCGGCGCGGTTGGCATAGGCCATGACCGTCTCGCCCGCGCCGTTTTTCTTCTGCGCGTCGGCTCCTTTGTCCAGCAGCAGCTTCACGAGCTTCTCGTTGCCCACTCCCGCGGCCAGCATGAGCGCGGTCTCGCCTTTGTTGTTCACCGCGTCGAGCTTGGCCCCCTTGTCGATGAGCAGGGCCGCGCGGTCGTAGCCGTCGGAATGGTCGGACTTCTGGGCGGCGGCCATGAGCGGAGTGGCGCCGTTGGGCGCCGGGAAATCGATGTCGCCCTTGTGGCTCAGCAGATACTTGATGATGGCGACATTCTTCTTGTGCTCCAGTGGATTGGGGTTGCCGGCCGCATGCACCATGGGCGTGTCCATGATGTTCACGGTGGACTTCACGTTGATTGCCGCGCCCGCGTCCACCAGCACCTCCACCATGTCCGGGAAGACCTGCAGGGTGGCGGTCAGAAGCGGGGTGGATCCGTACTTGTCGACGATCTCCAGGTTGGCCTTGCGCTTGATGAGCATCTTGGCGAAGTCGATCTGGTTGACGGTGACGGCGGAGTGCAGTGGCGTGGAACCCGTGAGCAAGCTCACGGCATCGATTTTGGCACCGCTGTCCAGCAACAGCTTGCCGATGTCCACATAGCCCAGGCGTGCGGCCAGGTGCATGGCGGTCAGGCCCTCGCCCTCGCCCTTGAGCTGCTGGAAATCCAGCCTGGGCTTGTAGGTGAGGAACTTTTCGATCCATTTGTATAACTTCTTCGCGTCCTTGCCTTGGCCCTCTATGGCCTGCATCAGCGGCGAGGAGCCGGAGTTGCCGGACAGGTTGATGTCCGCGCCATTTGCGATGAGGTACTCCAGCACTTCGAACTTCTTGTGCGGCACCGTGCTCACGAGCATGGCGTCGCTCCTGTTGTTCAGGTGGTTGATCCTGGCTCCGTGGGCGTGCAGCAGCTTCACTGCCTCCAGATCCTCAAACCCCACGACCATGGACAGCGGCGTATCGCCGTCCTTGGTTTGCGCATCGACGAGGATACCCTTGCCCTGGGTGAGCAGCACCCGGATGGTTTCCGTGTGGTCGCGTCCCGCCGCCATGATGAGGGCGGTGTTGCCGCGCGCCTCGGGCACGGTGTCCGTGCGGTCCCGGGCGTTGACGCTGGCCCCGCGCTGCAGCAGCAGGGCCACGATGTCCGTCTGGCCCATGTGCGCGGCCTGGATCAGCGGGGTGCGCTCCCATGTGTTGTCGAAAGCATCGTAATAAGTGCCCCGCTTGTTCACGTCCACCCTGGGCGACTGGATGATCAGCTTGGCGATCTCCTTGTTTTCGAACCGTATCGCCCAGCAGAGCAGGGTGTCCCGGTCGTACACGGCGTTCACGTCCGCCCCAGCGTCAATGACAGTCCTGGCCTTAGCCTCGTCGCTCTTGTCGATGGCCTTCATGAGTTCGGGCATGGGCTTGCTTGTGTCTCGCACGAAAGCCGCATGAAGAGGGGACAGCGCCCCGCAGGCGAGGGTCAGAGCAAAAAATATCAATAAGACGCTCAGTATCTTCACTTGATGGTTCTCCTGGTCTAAGCTGTGGGTTGCTTTCACGTGGGCGTCCAGGTTCCGTCTGGCCAAGGACAATCCACAAGCCCGCTGAAGACTTCCCAGCCTATCTACGAGACATTGCCCGACCAGTACACGACAGAGAAGCGGATGGAAACCCAGTCGCGCCTGACCTGGCTCCCAGTATATGCCCGATTCTCGGATAGCATGTCACAAGGTGTAAGCCGGCGCGCAATTCGGGACTGATCGGCGGACGATTCGGGACTAGACCCCTGTGCTGAGCACGACGTTTTTTTGCGCCCCAGGCGGCGCTTGCTAATATCCGCGTCGCCTGGGGCGCACAACTCCTGCTCCGAAGTTTGCTTTTCATGCATGATCTGGCTTTGCACATCCGATCGTCCCATGCATTTACAAATATCCCTGCCCCATGTATCAAAATTCGAAGCGCGGAGGAGACTATGTCGGATTACTATTATTTTCTGCGGGATAGTTGGGAAGTGTCCGTGCAAAACATCCTTGCCCAAGGTGATGACGTTTCCGTTGAGATAATGGGAAACACAGTGACGATTCATCCCAGAGGCGGGTCGCGGGGGACTTTAACTGTTGGCCACTTCATCCCTCAAGACTTCGGATCGGCTGCTGGCCTTGTCAAACTGCTCATCACGCGATTCGAGTCAAAATCGAAGGACAACCAAGAACAAGTCGCAAAAGCCATCGGCGATGCCTTAGCCCCTTACTACTGAGCGTCATGTGCCCCGATTTATATCCTCCTCAGGCTTCGGGTACGGCAACACCGGCAGGCGCAGTCGGGCGCGCCAGGCCCGCTTGATGAAGTAGACATACCGGAACTGCCGCAGGCTCCGGCGCACGGCCCGGTGCAGATTCTGGCGCAGGTGCCAGCCTCGCCTCGTCTTGGTCAGGTGCGCCGTCAGCAGCATTTCGTGGTACGTCTCCCCGTCCAGCTCAAAGAACCTCGTGATGGGAACTCCTGCATTCGACCCTGGGGCCGGAGTTGGTGAGGATACGGGCGATCTGCCCCTCTTCGCCCCCGGTCCAGGTGACGTTGCGGCCTGGACCAAAGTCCTCCTGCGCGAGCCAGGACTTAAACCCGCGCTTCCTCGAACTGTTGATGGGGTGGCCGGATGGCTGGACCGACAGCGCCTCGCCGGTAACGGGGTTTGTCCCCTGGCTGCGGCGTTCGCGTGGCGCACTCTCTCGGCTGTGCTGACGGTGGGCATCGGATCGCGCCCGCGCGCGTAGCAAGGACCAGGCCGAGAAAACTTCGCCCCAGGCGACGTGCGGCAAAAGTAAGCGTCGCCTGGGGCAAAAGTAAGCGTCGCGCTACATTTTGAAATACAAAGGGCGGCATGAACCCCAGAAATGAAAAATCCCGGCCCCCATATGAGGGCCGGGAAGTACCGTTCTGGCGGAGAGGGAGGGATTTGAACCCTCGATGGGCTTTTAAGGCCCATACCCGCTTAGCAGGCGAGCGCCTTCGGCCGACTCGGCCACCTCTCCATAGCCGCGCGCCGAAACGCGCGGACGCATCCTCTACCCTTTCGCGCCTCGCGCTGTCAAGGCGTTCTCAGTCCATCTTGCGCGGCCGGATGGCCTTGAGCCCCTTTGGGGCGGACGCAGATCCCTTCGGAGCCGCCTTGTGCTCGGCCTTCTTGGCCGTGTGCGCGACCCTGGCGGCCTTCTCCGCGCTCTCGATGCTCCGGCGGTCCTTGCCCAGTCGGGGCGGCCGGCTCTTGCGCCGCTCCGGCTCCTTCTTCTCGTGGCTGGAGCGGAACACCGCGGCCAGCGGGGCCTTCTTGATGCCGAGCAGCTTGCGCAGCTGGCCCTCCAGGTACTTGCCGTAGGCCGGGGTCACCAGCTCCGCGTCGTTGACGAAGAACACGAACATGGGCGGATCCTCGTCGGCCTGGGTGAGATAATAGAACTTGGCGCGGCGGCGCTTGATCACCGGGGGCTGGTGCTTGGCCGTCGCCTCGGCCATGGCCCGGTTGAGCGCGCCCGTGCCGATGCGGATCACGCACTCGCGGCGGATCTCCTCGGACAAGGGCAGGATCTTGTGCACGCCCGTGCCCTCCAGGGCGGAGATGTACAGCACCGGCACGTGCTGACAGATGCGCAGCGCCTCGGCATAGCCCTCGCGCAGTTCGTCCAGCTGCTTCTTGGGCACCAGGTCCACCTTGTTCACGGCCACCAGAAACGGCGTGCGCTGCTGCGCCAGAAAGTCGATGAGCCGCTTGTCCTGGCGGCTCAGGCCCTCGGCCGCGTCGAGCACCAGGATGGTCACGTCGGCGCGCTTGCTGGCGGCCAGCGCCCGGTACACGGAAAGCTGCTCCAGCGAGTCGGTGATGGTGGCGCGGCGGCGCACGCCCGCGGTGTCCACGAAGGTGTACCGCTTTCCGTCCTTCTCAAAGCCCACGTCCACGGAGTCGCGCGTGGTGCCGGCCACGGCGCTGACGATCTGCCGGGCCTCGCCCACCAGGGCGTTGACCAGCGACGACTTGCCGGCGTTGGGCCGGCCGAGCATGCACAGCTTCAGGCCCAGCTCCGGGCCGTCGATCGGCTCCGGGGTCACGAAGGGCCGCGCCATGTCCGCCACGCGCTCGCGCAGGGTGGACAGGCCGTAGCCGTGGGCCGCGGACACCGGGGCCATGTCGAAGCCCAGCGCGTGGAAGTCCGCCGTGGCCTTGGCCTCCTGCTCCGGGCCGTCCACCTTGTTCACCACCAGGAGCACGTGCTTGCCCGCGGCGCGGATCTTCTCGGCCACGGCCTCGTCCAGGCCGGTGACGCCCTCGCGGCCGTCCACCACGAAGAGCAGCACGTCGGCCTCAAGCATGGCTTCCGCCGCCTGGTCGAACACGCTCTTGTCCATGCCGCCCTCGGCGGAGTCGGGCAGCATGCCGCCGGTGTCGATGACCGCCAGGCGCACGTCGTCCTCGAACATCTCGCCGTAGATGCGGTCGCGGGTCACGCCGGGCATGTCGTGGGTGATGGCCTTGTTCTGGCGCACGAGGCGGTTGAACAGGCTGCTCTTGCCCACGTTGGGCCGTCCGAGCAAAGCGATGATGGGCAGCATGGTCGTCTTCCAGATGCCCGGCCCCCTTCGGCCCCTTCGGGGTTCAAAGGGGGGACCGGGACTTGAGTTCCGTCGTTACTGCGCGGCTACAATGCCGCGTCGATGGCCTCGGCCACCTTCAGCCCCGAGAGCAGCATGCCCCCGAAGATCGGCCCCATGCGATAGGAGCCGTAGGTCGCGTTGGCGGCCATGCCGGCCACCCACACGCCGGGGAAGACCTCGCGCGTGTGGCGCACGGTGTTGGCCTCGGCCACGTCCGCCCACATGGACTGCTCGCCCTCGATGCCGCCGCCGGGCGTGTTCAGCTTCACGCCGTTCTTGCGCACCAGCGTCTTGAGCATCTCCACGTCGTGTCCCGTGCATTCTACGGCATGTCTGCAATGGAGCACAAGCGGGTCCACGTGCAGCCGGGCCATCTCCACGGGGCTGGAGTTGACCACCAGGCCGGTGACGCGCTTGACGCCGTCCGCCTCGCGCAGCACCACGTCCTCCACGCTCATGCAGTTGAAGACCTGGGCCCCGGCGCGGGTGGCCTGGAACGCCAGCGCGGCCGTGGCCGCCACGGAGTCCGCCGTGAAGTAGCCGGGCGCGTATTCATGAAGCGCCACGCCGGCCTCTTCCAGCACGCCCTTGGCCTCGGCCTGGACCACGATGAAGTTCCAGGTCATGCCGCCGCCCCACATGCCGCCGCCCACGGAGAGCTTGCGCTCGAACAACGCGACCTTGCGGCCCCGCTCCGCCAGCTTCCAGGCGGCCGTGAGGCCGGACGGCCCGCCGCCCACGATGGCCACGTCCAGATCCAGGCAGCGCTTGAACTTGTCGAAATACGCGCTGGCGATGGCCTCGGTCACGATCCTCTCGTCAATGATCATCCTGATCCTCCTGCGACTGTTAAGGTTCACCCGTTTTCAGGGCCCCAAACGAAAAGCCGTCCCGTGAAGGGACGGCTCCTCGCCAGTGCAAGACTCCCTTCGTCGGCATTACCCGGACAGGTTCGACGGTCGACCCCACATGCAAGGGATCCTCTCAGCCCGGTTTCTCCGAGCTCCCGCAGGACGGCGCGTTCCGTTGGCGGAACTATCTGAACAAGGCCGCGATAGCCTCCTTGAACGGCGCGGTCAAGACGCCGCGTTCGGTGATGATGCCCCGGATGAGCCGATGCGGCGTCACGTCGAAGGCGAAGTTGAACACCGGCACCCCGTCCGGGGTGATCCGGGTGGCGCCCACGTGCGTCACCTCGCGCGGGGGGCGCTCCTCGATGGGGATCAGGCCGCCGTCGGCGGTCTCCGGGTCGATGGTGGACACCGGGGCCGCGACGTAGAACGGCACGCCGAACTCGCGGGCCAGGATGGCCACGCCCAAGGTGCCGATCTTGTTGGCCGCGTCGCCGTTGGCCGCGATGCGGTCCGCGCCCACGATGACCTTCCGCACCAGGCCGCGCTGCATGAGAAGCGCGCAGGCGTTGTCGCAGGCCACCTTCACCGGGATGCCGTCCTTGTGCAGCTCATACGCCGTGAGCCGCGCGCCCTGCAGGAAGGGCCGGGTCTCGTTGGCGATGACCATGACCTTCTTGCCCTGCTCCACGGCCGCGCGGATGGGTGCCAGCGCGGTGCCGTAGCCGGCCGTGGCCAGCGCGCCGGCGTTGCAGTGGGTCATCACCGTGTCGCCGTCGTCAATGAGTTCCGCGCCGGCCTTGCCGATGGCCCGGCAGGTGGCGATGTCCTCGGCGTGGACCTGCCTGGCCCTGGCCAGCCAGATGTCGCACAGGCCGGGCAGCGAGATGCCGGGATGCCCGTCCCACTCGGCCTGCATGAGCCGGACCGCCCAGCGCAGGTTCACGGCCGTGGGCCGGGCGCTGGCGATCTGCTCCAGCTTCAGCGTGAGCGCGGGGGCCCAGTTGTCCGCGCCGGCCACCTCGCGCGCGGCCAGGTAGCAGCCGTAGGCCGCCGTCACGCCGATGGCCGGGGCTCCGCGCACCACCATGAGCACAAGCGCCTCGCAGATGTCGGCCACGGTCTTGCAGACGCACCAGTCCTCGCGCGTGGGCAAATAGCGCTGGTCGAGCAGGATCAGCGCGTCCTTTTCCCGGGAATACTGGATGTGCTCGGTCATGGGGCCCCCTTGGGGGTTATTTCAACTTCTCGGCCAACAGCTGGTTCACCACGGCCGGGTTGCCCTGGCCCTTGGTGCGGCGCATGACCTGGCCCACGAAAAAGCCCATGAGCTTGGTCTTGCCGGCCTTGTAGTCGGCCAGCTCCCTGGGGTTCTCGGCCAGCACGGCGTCGATGGCCGCGGCCAGCGACGAGACATCCGAGATTTGAACCAGGCCCTTGGCCCTGACCAGCGCCTCGGGGTCGCCCCCGGTCTCCAGCAGCTCGGGCAGGATGTCCTTGCCGCTCTTGGCGCTGATCCTGCCCTCCTCCACCAGCCGCACCAGCGCCGCCAGGGCCTTCGGGCCCATTTTGAGGTCGCCCACGCGGCAGGCCCGGGTGTTCAGTTCGCGCAGGATGTCGGTCATGATCCAGTTGGCGATCTTCTTGGGCTCGTTGAACGCCGCCAACGCGGCCTCGAAGTAGTCGGCCAGGTCGCGCTCGGCCGTGAGCACCTCGGCGTCCACGGCGGAGAGGCCGAACTCGTCCCTGAAGCGCTTTTCGCGCGCGCGCGGCAGCTCGGGCAGCTCGCCCCGCCACTGCTCCAGCCAGGCGTCGTCCAGCACCAGCGGCACCAGGTCCGGGCAGGGGAAGTAGCGGTAGTCGTGCGCCTCCTCCTTGCCGCGCATGGAGTGCGTGACGCCCTTGGCGGCGTCGTACAGCCGCGTCTCCTGCACCACCTGCTCGCCGTCCTCGATGACGTCGATCTGGCGCTCCACCTCGTACTCGATGGCCTTCTGCACATGCTTGAAGGAGTTCAGGTTCTTGAGCTCCGCGCGGGTGCCGAAGGCCTCCTGCCCAAAGGGCCGGATGCTCACGTTGGCGTCACAGCGGAACGAGCCCTCCTCCATGTTGCCGTCGCAGATGTCGAGGTACACGAGGATGCTGCGCAGGGCCTTGAGGTAGGCCACGGCCTCCTCGGCGCTGCGCATGTCCGGCTCGGAGACGATCTCGATCAAGGGCACGCAGGAGCGGTTCAGGTCCACGAAGCTCTTGTTGTCGTGGGCCGAGTGGATGTTCTTGCCCGCGTCCTCCTCCATGTGGATGCGCGTGACGCCCACGCGCTTGGGTCCGGCGGCGGTGACGATGTCCACATGGCCGAACTCGCAGATGGGCAGCTCGAACTGCGAGGTCTGGTAGCCCTTGGGCAGGTCGGGGTAGAAGTAGTTCTTGCGCGCGAACACGCTCTTCGCGTTGACGCGGCAGTCGATGGCCAGACCCATCTTGGCGGCGAACTCCACCACCTTGCGGTTGAGCACGGGCAGCACGCCGGGCATGCCGGCGCACACCGGGCAGGTGTTCTCGTTGGGCTCGGCCCCGAACTGCGTGGAGCAGGAGCAGAAGATCTTCGAACTGGTCTTGAGCTGGGCATGCACCTCAAGGCCGATGACCGTCTCGTACCTGGCCATGCGCCCTCCTTGCCTGCGCGCCTGTCTACCCTTCGGCCCTGCGGCCGTGGAGTTCCGGGTTCAGGCGCGGATCGTTGTACATCTTGAAATGGTAGTAGACCTTGGGCCGCTTGCGGCCCGCGGCGTAGTCGTCAACCAGGTCATGCAGCGCGGAAAGCAGGTCCGCGCGCTGCTCCTGCAGCACGGCGAGCCGGCGGCGGCACTCGTCCGTGAACTCCGCGGGCAGGCCCGGCCGGGCGGACTGCTCGGTCAGGTGGTGGAGCTTGAGCGCCAGGATGGAGCCTCGGTCCAGCGCCATGCCCATGGTGCCGGTGCTGTGGCGCGGCCGCTCGCCCTCGGCCAGGGGCGGGATGAGGGGCGCGAAGGCGGCCACCAGCCAGGCGTCGATGCGCTCCATGAGGTCGTTGCGCTCAAGGTTCAGCTTGTCGAAGGCGTACTTGCAGTCCGCGATGAGTTCGGCCGCGGCGTCCTTGCGCCGGGCGCGGTTCTCCACGTGCCAGATGCGGAAGTGGCACCAGTGCTGGCGCAGCACGAGGTCCAGGAAGCCCTCGGGGCTCGCATCGGCCGCGGGGGCGGCGCTGAACTGGGGCTCCTGGCGGTGCCAGCCGGACGCGGTTTCGGCCTGGGCCGCGAAGGCCCGCGTCAGCAGGGAACGGATGTCGTCGAAAGCGGGCTGGGTCATTGTCCTCTCACGGATGCCGCGCGCAGCGCGTTTTTGCTTACCAGCAGGTGCAGCCCGGCGTGGGTGCGCAGCCCGGCCTCCAGGCGCTGGGCGCGTTCGCCGCCGCCGAGAAAGAGATCGAGCCGGGCCCCGCGGATGTCGGCCCCGGTGTCCTGGGCCAGCACCAGCCCGCGCAGGGTGGTCGCCGGGCCGCCCGCCGCCCCGGGCAGGGACAGGTCCAGGGCCGCCACGGCCCCAAGGGGCAGGAGACTTGGGTCTGTAGCCAGACTGACCAGCGGCGTCAACGGTTTTTCCAGCGCGCCCAGGCTGGCGCCGGCGTTTTCGCCCTGGCGCAGCTCGAAGAAGACATAGCTGCGGTTGCCGGCCATGAGTTCGCGCGCGCGTTCGGGATTGGCCTCGCACCACTCGCGCACGGACTCGCGGCCGAGGCGCTCGCGGGTCAGCGCGCCCGAGGCCAGCAACAACTGGCCCAGGCCCTTGAATTCATGCCCGTTGCCGGCGGCGAACTGCACCGCGCGGCGGGCGCCGTCGGGCAAAAGCAGCACGCCCGCGCCCTCGGTCTGCAGGATGAAGGCGTCCAGCGGACCCTTCACCCAGGCGAGCTCCAGGCCCCGGCCGGCCAGGACGCCGTCCTGGTCGATGGCCCGGCGGTCGTGGTACGGCTGGATGGCTCCGTTCTCCAGGCGATAGGCCCTGGGCCGGCCCTGGCGCAGCTCGTCCGGCGTGGCCTGGCGCAGGTCCGGCGGCCGGGCGTAGAGCGGGGTCTCGAAACCGGACTGCCGCGTCAGGCTGGCCGGAACCTCGGGCGTATAGTAGCCGGTCACCAGCGGCTCCGGGGCCAGCTCGTACCAGACGAAGCGCTCGGCCAGCAGGCCGGGGTTCGCGTCCAGGGCGGGCAGAAGCGCGAGGAGTTCCTCGGCGCTGGCGCGCAGCTGGCCCCAGGTGAGCCGGCCGCCCTCCTGGGCGAAGGCCGCGCCGCCTTGCGGCTGGCGGGAGAGGTGCGCGAGGCTCTGGCGCAGGGGGCCGTCCAGGTCGGCGAAGGAGCTCAAGGACTGGCTGGCCGGGCTCAGGCGCTGGGCCAGGCGCAGGGCGTCGGTCCCGCGCAGGGGGCTATAGGCGGTCTGGCCCTGGCGCACCTCCTGGGATTCCTCCCCG
>Ga0209467_1002903_pt1 | contig 11663 bp, 7 predicted proteins | sample Higcelwee11metaG_FD_187175 | JGI IMG/M metagenome (GOLD analysis project Ga0209467, IMG submission 187175) | Freshwater pond sediment microbial communities from the University of Edinburgh, under environmental carbon perturbations - High... | ecosystem: Environmental > Aquatic > Freshwater > Pond...
AGGCATATGAGAATATTCCATATAGCCGACATGCATCTGGGCAAGACCCTCCATGAACACGACATGCTGGCCGATCAGAGGCATGCCCTGCTTGCCATCGTCGACGCGGCCCGAACCGAGCAGCCGGCCTGCACCATCCTGGCAGGCGACATCTTTGACCGGGCCGTGCCACCTGCCGATGCGGTAACCCTGCTGGGCGAGTTCGTATCCGGCCTGAAGGCGCTTGACCGGACGATGACCATCGCGATGATCCCAGGCAACCACGATTCCGCGGCGCGGCTGGCGTATCTGGCCCCATTGCTGACAGGCGTCGGGGTGCACGTGGCTCCCGATCCGGTGACCTGTGACCGACCGGTGCTTGTCGAGCACGGGGGCGAACGCGCCCGGTTGTGGCTGGTGCCCTTTCTGAACCCGGGATCGTTTGAGGCCGAGCCCGCACCTACCCCGTCGACCGCCGTGCAGGGTTCGCTGTTCGATGAACAGCCTGCGCCGTTGCGCTCGCAGGCCGACATGTTCGCGGAGGCGATGCGCCGCATCGAAGCCGTCAAGGAACCGATGCGCGCCTCCGACGACACGATCGATATTCTGGTATGCCATGCCTTTGCAGCCGGAGGCCAGCCAAGCGAGTCGGAGCGTGCCTTCTTGGGCACGGCAGAACTCGTCGATGGCAGCCCCATTGAACACTTTGACTACGCGGCGCTGGGCCACCTGCACCGCCCGCAGGCGGTTGGCTCAAAGGGGCGGTATCCGGGATCGCCATTGGCTTACAGCTTCTCGGAGACAGGTGGCGAGCGCGGCTTCCTCTCTGTCGATATCAGGCGCGGATCGATGGTACCCGAGTTCCGTTCCATCATCCCGCTCCGTCGCATGGTCAGGATCGCAGGCAGCTATGACGACGTGCTTGGCAACCCGGACTTCTCCGAATATGCAGAAGACTATGTCGAGGCCGTACTGAGCGACGCGAACGCCGTGCTCAATCCTGTCGATGCGATCAAAAAGCGATTCCCGTGGCTCCTGTCGCTGCGGCAGGCCGCGTTCGAGCGTGATGGCAATGACCTGTCCGGTGCGCCAGCGATGTCGACTGCGAACACCTCGGCGGCCGACGACTTCGTCGCCTTCTACCGGGAACTGCGCGGCACCGAACCCGAACCGGAGGACGCGGCCCTGTTCGCCGAACTGTACGAGGAGGCCGAACGTGAGGCTCGTTAGGCTTGCCATGCGCAATATCGGGCCGTATGTCGGCGAGGCAATCATCGATTTTTCATCGCTGGGCGACGTCTTTCTGGTCTGCGGCAAGACCGGGTCAGGCAAGACGACGATATTCGATGCGATTACGTATGCCCTGTACGGCTCGGCCCGCTCCACACGTGATGTCGTCTCCCAGTATGCCGGCCCCGATGATGAAGCGAGCGTCGAACTGGAATTCCTTGTCGGCAGGCAGCGCTGGCGCGTCGCCAGAAGACCCGCCAGGACCGTGGCCAGGAAGCGGGGACCAGGGACCACCGAGCGGCCATCCGAGGTGGTGCTGTCGCGGTTTGGTTCGAACGGCTGGCTGACCCAGGCCGACAAGGCCAGCGAGGTCGAGGCGGCGATAACGCGCGTGATCGGGTTGTCGGCCACGGAATTCACGAAGATCGTATTGCTGCCACAGGGAGAATTCCAGCAATTCCTGGAGATGAACACCGGAGAACGCACGACCATCCTGGAAAAACTGTTTCCGGTCGATGCCCATGCCGCCGTCATGCAGCTGGCCAGGGACCGCTCACGCGAGGCGGAGGCCCTTGCCAGGGATCTGGATGCGCGCATCGCATCCAAAGAAGGTGCACTGGGCGAGGCTCCCGAGCGCGTGCTCGAAGAGGCATCCGTACGGCTCGTGGCGGCCCGTGGCGACGAGACGACGGCACTCGCCGCGCTGGACGCGGCCAAGGCACTCGCGAATGCCGCCAGACAGGCGGAGCGCGCATGGGCCGAGCACGACGCGGCCATGATCGAGCGCGATGCCCTTGTGCAGACGGTCGCGCAGTCTGCTTCAGAGGCGCTCCGCACGGCGCGCGCGGAGGCGGCCGTCGGCGTACAGGCGCCGCTTGGGGCCGCGCGCGCCGCCCGGTCAGCGCTGGCCGAGTCGGAGCGCGTCCTTGCTGCGGCCACTGAGCGTCTGGCCGCTTGCGACCGCAAGACGGACGAGATCGCCGGCACCACGAGCCGGCTGGCCGACATGGGCACGCAACTCGAAGCGATGGATCGCGAGGCAGGGCTTCTGGGTGGGCAGGCCGTATTCTGGGACCGCCTGGCCGAGGCGGAACGACGCATGGCGCTTGCACAGGCGCGCCTCGCCGAACTGGAGGCGTTCAGCACAGCAGCCGCCGACAATGCCAGCGCCGCCGCGGCAGGCCTGGCAAGCCTGCAGGCGGTTGCCACCGATCCGGAACGGCTCGAGGCGGCCAGGTCCACCGCGGATGGGGCCGTCCGGGAGGCCAGGGAGGTGCAGCGGCGGGCTCAGGAGCACGAGCGCCACGAACTGGATGTCGGGGCTCTGCGGCAGCGCCTCGAACTGGAGCGTGTTGGCCTTGAGACCGCCCAGGCGGCCCGCACCCGCGCGCTCGCAGAACTGGAGGCGGCCGAGGCTGCCGTCGAGGCGCTTCGCGACGAGCGCGCCGCCATCCATCTGGCGCACCGCGTCATGCCGGGTCAGCCGTGCCCCGTCTGCGGCTCGATCGATCATCCGGGGCTGAATGTATCCGTGCCAGACGGTAGCGAGGTCGGCGAACTGCCCGATACCGGTGCCGCACTGGACTCCGGGCTATCCAGGTGCAGGGATTCTGTCCGTGCGGCGGAACGGGAAGAAGCCGCCTGCAATGCCCGCCTCATCGAGGTCGAGCGCGCATTGTCCGGGCGGATTGCGGCAGCGCCTGCAGCACAAGACGGACTGACGGTTGCCATCGCGACCGAACGCCTCGATGCGGCCGAGTCGATGCTGGCCGAGGCTGAGGATGCCTTGCGGCGCGAGGCGTCGCGTGGCAGGGCCGCTGCCCTTGCAAGGGACAAACTCGATGGCTTGCAGTCAGCGGCAGCGGCCGCTCTTGGCGAGCTGGGCGCCGTGCGGGTGGAAGTCTCAGCCGCGACGGCCGCGGCGGCAGAAGCCAGGACCGGATGCGGTGACGCCGACCCGCGCGCCCGGCTGTCCGGGTTGCAGGCGCAGCGAGCGGAACTGTCGAGCGAGAAGGCCAGGCTCGAGGCTCTGGTGCTCGCATGGCAGCGCGAGCGGGCCGATGCGCTGACCAGACGCGCGGAGGCCCAGTCGCGGCTCGCGCAGGCCCGTGATGCGGACCAGGATGCAGCGGTCAACGGCAGGGCGGCCCTGCTCGAAGCGGGGTTCGATGACGAGGATGCCTGGGAGGCCGCGCTCATGGTTCCTGCGGATCTGGAAACGGCGCGGGCATCGGTCAGGGCGCGGGCCGCGCTCGAGGCGGCATCCGGGGCGCGGCTCGCCGCTGCACTTCGCGCCATCGAGGGGCTGGCCAGACCGGACGCAGCGGGCACGGAGTCGGCGCAGGCGGCCGCCCAGGCCGCGTATGCCGATGCCAGAGCCGGGGTCGACGAGGCGGTTCGGGCAGAGCGGGAAGTGCGTGCTGGTCTGGAGGAGCTTGCCCGACTGCGCGCCGAACGTCAGGAACTTCGCGTCCGGGGCGATCGGCTCGTCGCTCTGGCTCGCCTGCTCAATGGTGAAACCGATGGCCGGCACTTGTCATTCAAGAACTATGTGCTGGCTTCTTACTTTGCCCAGGTGGTGGAGCGCGCCTCGGTGCGCCTGCGCGAGATGTCCGATGGGCGGTACGATATGCGTGTCGCCGAGGGGCGCGCGGCGGGCAGGGGGCACGTTGGCCTGGACCTGTCGGTGCTGGACGCCTACACCGGGGTGGCGCGCCCCGCCTCGAGCCTCTCGGGTGGCGAGAAGTTCCTGGCGTCGATATCCCTGGCCCTGGGCCTGTCCGAGGTGATCGTATCCCGGGCCGGCGGCATATCGCTCGACTCCATATTCATCGATGAAGGTTTTGGCTCGCTCGATGAGGAAACGCTTGACCGTGCGATGATCGCCCTGGACAGGGTCCGCGGCGAGCGCGTCATCGGCATCGTTTCACACGTAGCCGAATTGCGCGACCGCGTACCCGCCCGCATCGAGGTGTCCAAGTCGACCAGGGGCTCGACGCTCAGCGTCGTCTCATAGTCCCGATGCCGCTACGATGTCACCGGTGATGGCGGCATCGAGCAGGCGGCCAAGCTCGGTGTCCGTGAAGGCGCGCGGGCTCCTCGCGCGCATGCGGTAGGTCAGCGCGTCGGCAAGGATTCCGGGTGCGTCCCTGGGGCCGATGCCGACTCCGGACAGGCTCGTCGCTATGCCGATGTCCTTCTTGATGGCGATGATGGCATCGACCAGCGCCCGTGCTCCCTTCTCTGCGGATGTACCAGCCGGGCATGCGCCAAAGGCTGCCGCCAGATCGGACATCCTGGACGCGGTCGTATGTGCCATGGCCGTCAGCACATAGGGCAGGATGATCGCGTTGGCATCACCATGCGCCACGCCATGCTTGGCCCCAACCGGGTGGGCAAAGCCATGGACCATGCCGAGTCCGGTCTGCGAGAACGCCATGCCCGCGCTCGAGCTGGCCACGGCCATCGCCGACCGTGCCCCGATGTCGCCTCCCTGCAGGTAGGCCGTTCGCAGGTTCTTTCCTATCAGTTCGACGATGCGCAGGTTGATCGCGTCCGCCAGCGGGTTGGCCGCAAGCGACAGATACGATTCAACCGCGTGGGTCAGCGCGTCCATGCCCGTGGCCGCTGTCACACGCTGCGGCATAGAAATGTGGTTCTCCGGATCGATGATGGCGAGCCGCGGGAAGAAGGACTCGGTGGTGTAGCCCAGCTTGCGTCCGGTCGCCCGGTCCGTGGTGACGGCGGCGGAACTCATTTCGGTTCCCGTGCCGGCGGTCGTCGGCACGGCAATGATAGGCAGCGCCGGAATGGCTGGAATCGCGCGGCCATAGGAAAACTCAAGCATCGGCACATTGTTTGCGGCTGACAGCGCGGCGCTCTTGGCGCAGTCTATCGGGCTGCCACCACCGTAGGCGACGACCGCCCCGAGGCCGCCCGCCCGAATGGCGCTGGCGGCCTCGGCCACCTGCTCGGCGCTGGGATCGGGCGTAACCGAGTCATATATCGTGTAGTCGATGCCGGCGGCTGAAAGGCTCGCGGATAGCGCCGAGAATCCGGCAGATTTGCGGGTGGAGCCGGAACCGCTTACCAGCAACACGGTCTTGATGCCCAATTCGGCGATCTGCTGGCCCGCAGTCTTGGTCGACCCGACGCCAAAGGCCACACGGGTCGGGCAATAGAACTTGAAGGGGGCTATCGCATTACTCATCGGTACCTCGCTGGGCTTCCGTCGTGCCGGGAGGCCAGCAAGGTCCGTTGCGACCCAGGCTAGAAGTCCCAGTCTCCGGATGAGCCAAAGAAATCATCACCCGAGCCCATGCCCGGCAGCCCGGCTCCGCCAGTATTCCTCAGTTCGTACAGTTTCTCCGCATAGCGGAACAGGAACATGCGCTTTTCAAGCAGCGGCGCGTCGGATCGTACTTTGCGGATAAAATCGCCAGCCGTATAGCCAGGACGAAGCTCCGAGCGTTCCAGCGTCGTGCCCATCACCAGGGAGTCAAGCTGGTTTATTCTATAGTAAATTCGTTCGAATATGAACAGCACCTTGCGCGTCGCGAGTATGTCGCCCGAAATGGCCTTCTTCTCTTTGAGCGTCGTCGGGTCGTTTGATGATGGTACGAGGCCCATCGAGTCTTCCTTGATCCATTTTGACAGGATCTCGCTTCTCTGCAACGGATCAAAGGCCGACGCGAACTGCGCGTACAGGGCGGTATAACGCTTCTCGTAATCGGCAAGAGCGCGCACCGCATTGCCACGGAACGCTTCGATCTCGTCGGTCAGCCAGCGCTTCTCGAACTGCTCCGCCGATGAAATGGCCACGGGTATCAGGCTCAGCCGCGCCGAGCCCTTCTTCTCCGCAGCGCTGCCCGCTGGAACGCCTACCGGGTCGCCGCCATCGGAGCACGCAACCTCGCCGTTGGTGCAGACCACGAGTATCGAGCCATTGACCGAAGATGCGATGGTAAATTCGGTGCCACGGACGCCCATCACTACCGAGTCAGTTGTAACCTGGAGCGTTGGGTTGCCGGACATCTTTGCCAGCTTGGAGCCGATCTGGCCAGCTATCAGATCGATCGTACTCTTGGGGCCAGCGGCGTCCGGCTTGAGTCTGATGTATGCGACCGACTTGGCTTTGATGGTCAAGGTTCCGCGCATCCCGGTGCTCTTGTCCAGTGCTATCACGACGAGCCCATCTGCGGCCGTCTTTATCATGTCGTCCGGCAGGACGGAATCGCCGATATTGGCCTGCCCAAGCTGTTTGCCCGAGCGAACGATGACAGAATTGCCCTCGACATAATCGATCGAGCCAAAAGGGATCGGCGCCAGAGCAAATGCCTGGATCACCGCGAACAACATGCAGAGTGCAAGCATGGGCTTTTTCATTGCAGAGCTCCTTACGAAGCAGTGTAGCGCGAAATGCGCTCGATTTCGAGGCCACTCACCGCTCGCACCATACGGTATGGAACCTAATTGGACGAAAATAACTTTTACAAATATTTGTTGCCGTATGAAATATTGTGTCGTATAATTGCCTCGTGATTCAAACGAGCCCATTTGCGCTGGAGACAGCCCGGACCATTCTGGTAGCATCGCTCGATCGCGGCGTCGCCGATGGGATATTTCCCGGAGGGGCCGCGGCGTGCCGTTCCGATGGCGGTTCCGTTGTCGCTGCGCGCGGACATCTGTCGTGGCCTCAGGTCGGGGCCTCGGCGGACGGCGTTGCCGAAGAAACCGTTTACGATCTGGCGTCGCTGACCAAGATAATCGGCACGCTGCCGCTCGTGCTGCTTTCAATTCAGCAGGGCCGGCTCGGGCTCGATGACCGCGCAGACCGGTTCCTGCCGGAGCTGTCCATGGGCGCAGGCGCGCACTGGAATGGTTCGATTTCGATACGCTCGCTGCTGGCGCATACCTCCGGGTTGCCCGCATGGAGGCCATACTTCATACGCCTGCACGACAAGGCCGCATACCTGGCGGCCATAGCCGGCGAGGAGCCTTCGTATCTGCCCGGAACGGCCGTGGAATACAGCGACCTTGGTTTCATGATGCTTGGCTGGATTGTCGAGCGGGTCTGGGATGAATCGCTCGACGCCCTGGCGCGGCGTCTGGTGTTTCTGCCGCTGGGCATGAATGCGACTGCGTACGGGACCAAGGCGCCACCGAGCCTCATAGCGCCGACGGAGACGGGCAATCTGCATGAACGCGGCATGGCACGTGCGTATGCCGAGGGGCGGCCGGTCGTTGGTGGCCATAGTCCATCCTTCGCTATTACGGTCGATGATATAGAACGGTTCGCATGGCGCACAGAAACGATCCGTGGTGCCGTGCATGACTCGAATGCCTGGTACGGGCTCGGGGGCATCAGCGGGCACGCTGGGCTGTTCTCGACAATAGGCGACCTGATCAGGTACCTGTCGTTCTGGGATGACGACGGTCCGCTGGAACCGGAAATCAGGGTAGCTGTCTTTGCCCGGCAGACGCCACGCGGTGCAGTTTCGCGCGGGCTCGGCTGGATACTGACGGACGACGGCAGCGCGACCCATACCGGCTTCACCGGCACATCGTTGCGCTACCATCCCAAAACCGGTGCTGCTACGGTGACGCTGACCAACCGCGTACATCCACGAGTCGTCGACGGCATTGCCGATTGGCGGAGCGCCCTCGCCGCCGAGCTTTCGGCTGGGCGCTGACAGAATGTTGATGATGGCTTTTCCGGAGCGCGTTCCGATGCGAACCCGCCCCGCATGTTATATGGCAATGAGGAGGAAGGCATGAAGAAACGATTTCTAGCGGTCGCGGTGCTACTGGCCCTGACAGCAAGCCTCGCGTTCGGACAGGCTCCCAAACGGGGCGGTATCCTGAACATGACGCCCGCCAAGCAGGGTGCCCTGGTCCAGAACTTCAATCCGTTCAGCCCGGCATCTCTTGAGACTTCGGTGGGCTGTTTCTACGAGACACTCATCTACTTCAACATGGTCAATGGATCCGCCGATCCATGGCTGGCCGAGAGCTGGGCGTGGTCGAAGGATCTGAAGACCATCACCTTCACCATAAGGTCGGGCGTCAAGTACAACGATGGCTCGGCGATGACCGTCGACGATGTTGTCTATTCAGCATTGCTTGGAAAGGACAACAAGGCGCTTGATTTGTCCGGACTCTGGTCAGAGGGATTGCAGACCGTCACCGCGACTGGCAACAAGGTCAGCTTCACCTTCGCCGACGTCAATGTGACAACGCTGGAAAAATTCGGGTCGCTGATCGTCGTACCGAAATCGATATGGTCGAAGGTGGGTGACCCCCTGACGTGGACAGGAAACCTGAACCCGGTGTCGACCGGCCCGTTCATGCTCGAAGCCGGCTCGTTCAACGAGCAATCGTACAAGCTCGTGCGGAACCCTTACTACTGGCAGAAGGGCAAGGACGGCAAGCCGCTGCCCTACATCGATGGCATCCAGTTCGTGACCACCACGAACGAGCAGGTCGGCTTCAAACTGATGGCCGGCGAGTATGACTGGGCCGCCTATTCGCTGCCGAGCATAGAAGACTATGTGAAGGCTGATCCCCAGCACAACAAGTACTGGTTCCCCGAGGGCAACCTCGTATTCCTGTACATGAACAATCTCAAGGCGCCGTTTGACAATGTAGAAGTTCGCAAGGCCATAGCTGCCGCCATTTCGCAGCGCGACATAACCCGCAAGATGTCACCGAGCCCGGTGCCGGCAACGATGAGCGGCGTCAAGTCAACCTTCTCCGATATTGCCAAGATTGCGATGACGAAGTACGACATCAAGCGCGATGTGAACAAGGCGAAAAAGGCCCTGGAGGCCCAGGGTTACAAGCTCAACTCCAAGGGTCTGTACGAGAAGGCCGGCAAGGCTCTCTCCTTCAACCTGTATGTTCCAACCGGCTGGACCGACTGGGTCGGCGCGGCGGAGACGGTTGCCGCCCAGCTCAAAGACATCGGCATCGAGGCCATCATCACCCAGGCCGCCTGGCCGGATCCGTATCAGTTCGCTCTTGAGAATGGCGACTGGGACATGGCCATCAGCTTCATAACGGTCGGGTCGACGCCGCACACCGAGTTTACCCGCTGGGTGCACTCGAGCCGCTTCGCGCCGCTGGGCGAGAAGGCGCCGACCTTCAGCAACATGCGCTACAAGAATCCCGTCATCGACAAGAACCTGGACGCATACCGCTCCGAGCCGAATCCGGCCAAGCAGAAGCAATACATGGCGGCGGTTGTCGAGCAGTTCATGAAGGACACGCCGTGCGTGCCGCTGTTCTTCAACCCGACCTGGTTCATATACAACACCAAGAACTTCGTCGGCTGGCCGAGCCCCGAAGATCCGTATGCCTGGCCGATCGTCACCGGCATGCAGAAGACTCCGATACTGCTTCGACTGCAGAAGCGCTAGGGTCAGCAACAATCAGACTGGAGCCGCCCTTCCATTCAGGGAGGGGCGGCATGGAGACCGACTGCCTTGAAATATTTCCTGCGAAAACTCGGGATGCTCGTCTTCACGTTATTCATTTCAGTGTCGCTGAACTTCTTTCTGCCGCGCCTCATGCCTGGCGACCCGGCTCGCGCGTTGCTGGACAAGATGGAAAACCTTCAGCCCGAGCAGCTGGACACCATCAGGGCGGCGTTCGGGCTGGACACGAATGATTCGCTTCTGGTGCAGTATGGCCATTACCTGCGCAATACGATCAGCGGCAATCTGGGCATATCGTTCTCCCGCTTTCCGACACCGGTCAGCGAGGTGATGCGGGTAGCCGTGCCATGGTCAGTCGGTCTGATGGGTCTCTGCACGATCATCAGCTTCGTGCTGGGCACGATCATAGGCATAGCGGCCGCCTGGAGGCGTGAGACGAAACTCGCATCGCTGACCGTAGGATTCTTCTCGTTTGTCAGGAGCTTCCCATATTTCTGGCTCGGCCTCGTCTTTATCTACTTCTTCGCGTTCAAGTTGCGGCTGTTTCCTATAGGTGGAGCCTACGCCGTGGGCACGCCGCGCGGCACGCTCGCGTGGTGGCTGTCGGTGGTGCGCTATGGAACCCTGCCTGCCCTGACAATCATAATAAGCTCGCTTGGCGCATGGATACTGACGATGCGCAACAACATGATCAACGTGCTGGCGGAAGATTATATAACAGTAGCTCTGGCCAAGGGTCTGCCCCTCCAGCGCATCAAATCACTCTATGCGGCCAAGAATGCCATCCTGCCTTCGGTGACTGGATTTGCGATGTCGCTGGGATTTGTGATCGGCGGCGGGCTTGTTACGGAGATGGTATTCGGCTACCCGGGCATAGGCTTCATGCTGTACCAGGCTGTCAATGGCAAGGACTACCCGTTGATGCAGGCAATATTCCTGTTCATAGCCGTGGCTGTGCTTATTGCCAACTTTCTGGCGGACATAGCGGTAATGCTGCTTGATCCGCGCGTCCGGGACGGTGCCAAATGATAAAAGATTTCTTCAAGACGCTCATTTCGAACAAGAAGTCTCTGGTCGGCCTGTGCATACTCGGAGCTTTCATTCTGGTCGCGCTGTTCGCACCGCTCATCGCTCCATATCCACCCAAGATAGACAGGCTCGAGATGATCGTTGATACCGCCGATCCGGTGCTTGACGAGGAATTGATCTCAGAGGAATATCCAAGCGACAGCCAGGATGTGCTGACATACCGATCGACCGTGACGCGCGAATATGTGAAGACGATCAACTATTTCCCGCTTCGAGCCAAACCCAGTTCCGCCCATCCGCTCGGCACCAATCATGCGGGCAACGACCTGTTGAGCCAGGTCATATGGGGCACACGAATATCGTTGACCATCGGACTGGCCACCGGCCTGTTCGTAACTATATTATCACTGACATTGGCGCTGGTATCTGGCTATCTGGGTGGCGTCGTCGACGACGTGATCACATTCCTGACCAACGTGATGCTGGTGATTCCCGGCCTGCCGCTGATGATAGTGATAGCCGCGTATGTCACGATGAAGGGCGTCATGCCAATCGTGCTGATTCTGGGGCTTACGGGCTGGCCCTGGCCGACGCGCCTTCTGCGGTCACAGGTGCTTACGCTGAAGAGCCGCGATTTTGTACGCGTGTCACGATCGCTTGGCGAGCGGACATCGTTTGTGGTGTTCCGCGAAATATTGCCAAACATGATATCGATAGCGATGGCCGAGTTTTTCGCGGCGAGCATGGCCGCCATACTGGGCGAGGCGACGCTGGAATTCATCGGCCTTGGAAATGTGACCGTGGTCAGCTGGGGAACCATACTGTTCTGGGCACAGGCCAACGGAGCGTTGCTGGCTGGTTCCTGGTGGTGGTTCCTGCCGCCAGGAATATGCATAGCGCTCGTCGGGACGTCGTTTGTGCTGATCAATTTCGCGATCGACGAAATATCGAACCCGCGATTGCGGAAGAGGTAGGCCGATGGGCGAAACG
>Ga0209467_1002905_pt1 | contig 11652 bp, 11 predicted proteins | sample Higcelwee11metaG_FD_187175 | JGI IMG/M metagenome (GOLD analysis project Ga0209467, IMG submission 187175) | Freshwater pond sediment microbial communities from the University of Edinburgh, under environmental carbon perturbations - High... | ecosystem: Environmental > Aquatic > Freshwater >...
TGGCTCTCAGCACCCGGGCCCGGTTGTCCGCGTCCAGCCCGTCCAGGACTTCGTCCAGGATCAACAGCAGGGGCCACGGGGCCAGGGCCCGGGCCACCAGCGCCGCCCGAAGCCGCCCCTCGGACAGGCTGGCCATGGGGGCGTCTTCCAGGCCCGCCAGCCCTACCTGTCCGATCACCTCCCCGGCCCGGCGGCGTTCTTGCAGCGTCGGCGGCTGGTGCAGCAGGCGGGAGTCGAAAAAACCGGCGCACACGGCGTCGAAAACCGTGACCGCCGCATCAAGCCCGCGCCAGAAATCCCAGTCCGGGCGGCCGACCGATCCGAAGCGTTGGCGCAGGCCAAGCGCGGTGGACTGATCGCGGCCCTCGGCCACATAGCGGCGGCGGCCCGCACCGTCCTGGTCCGGGGGGATGTCGCCGCGCACCAGGCGCAAAAAGGTGGTCTTGCCCGCGCCGTTTCGGCCGAGAACGGCCCAGGCCTGCCCGGGAAACAGGCGAAAGGACACGGCGTCAAGGATGCGGCGGCCGCCGAGGCTGACGCTGGCCCGGTCGAGGGTCGCCAGGGGCGCGGCGGCAAGGTCGGGGGATAAATCCGGAGAAGATTTTTTAGGTGTGAACATGGCGCATGAAAAAGGGGATCCCCCGAAGAGGATCCCCTGGGGTGTCGTGTTCGGCCGCGCCCTTTTAGACGAGCCCGGCGGCGGCCAGGATGGCCCGCAGCTTGTCCTGGTTGGCCGGGAGCATCTCCACCATGGGCAGCCGCGTCTCGAAGCCGAGTTTGCCCATCCAGCCCAGGGCCGTCTTGACCGGGACCGGGTTGGTCTCCAGGAACATGCCCCGGCACAGGGGGGCCATGCGATAATGCAGCTCCCTGGCCTTGGCCAGGTCGCCTGCGAAAAAGGCGTTGCACATCCCGGCCATCATCCCGGGCACGATGTTGGAGACCACGGAGATGACCCCCACGCCGCCAACGGCCAGGGTGGGCAGGACCGTGAAGTCATCTCCCGAGAGCACGGCGAAATCCGGGCCGCAGTATTCGATAATGTCCGAGATCTGGGTCAGGTTGCCCGTGGCCTCCTTGACGCCGACCACCTGGGGCACCCGGGCCTTGATCTTGGCCAGGGTCTCGGGCAGCACGTTGACCGAGGTCCGGCTGGGAACGTTGTAAACCACAAAGGGCAACGCCACCTGGGCGGCGATGGCCGCGAAATGCTCCACCAGCCCGTGCTGGGTGGGCTTGTTGTAATAGGGGGTGATGAGCAGCGCGCCGTCGGCCCCGGCCTCCTTGGCCTCCCGGGTCAGGTCCACGGCCTCCCGGGTATTGTTGGAGCCGGCCCCGGCCAGGACCGGAATGCGGCCTTTGACCTGCTCGACACAGATGCGGATGACCCGTTTATGCTCGGCATGGGACAGGGTGGCGGACTCGCCCGTGGTTCCGCAGGGTACAAGTCCATGAATTCCTTGCTCAATCTGCCATTCGATGAGGGCGCGGTAGCGGTCCTCGTCGACTTCGCCGCCGGAAAAAGGCGTCACCAAGGCGGTAAAGGCTCCCCGAAACTCCATGACTATCCTCCTTGCCGAAAAAAGTGGGTCCGTCCCATTGCCTAGCCCGTTTCCCCGAAAACGGCAAGGCGCGCGGCCAGCGGCATTTCCCTCTTTTGCAAATAAGGATCATGGGCTATTGAGTGGTCATCGGTTGAGATCGCAGGGAGAACACGCCTCCTTCCCCGCCGCCCATTCCCGCTGACCCTCCAAACGGAACTCCGACATGCTTGATCGCGATTTGGCGAGCAACCTCTCCCCTCTTCCCCGCCTCGATCTTCCGGGCCTGCTGACGGCCCTGTCCCCCTATCTGGTTCTGGCCGCCGTAGCCTTGCTCGTTGTGGCCGTGGTCCATCTGCTGCGCACCCGCCGCCGCCTGGAGCGCACCCTCGCCGAGGCCGCCCGGGCCAAGGCCGCCCTGGCCGAGAGCGAGGAACAGTTCCGGACCCTGGCCGAGATGGCCGCCGCCGCCATCTTCGTCTCCCGGGACGCCCGGTTCCTCATGGTCAACCCGGCCACGACCGCCATCACCGGCTATTCCCGGGGCGAGATTCTGGCCATGACCCAGATGGACATCGTCCACCCCGATCACCGGGTGGCGGTCATGAACCGCGCCCTGGCCAGGCAGCGGGGAGAGGACGTGCCCGACCGCTACGAGGTCAAGCTTTTGACCAAAAGCGGCGAGACGCGCTGGGTGGACATGTCGGCGGGCAGCATCACCTTCCAGGGACACCCGGCCAGCATCGGCACGGCCTTCGACATCACCGAGCGCAAAAGGGACCAGGAGCGCATCCACTTCATGGCCCAACACGACACCCTGACCGGCCTGCCCAACCGGGCGCTTTTCGCCGACCGCCTGGAACAGGCCCTGCTCCTGGCCAAACGCGCCGCCACCCGGGTGGCCCTGCTCTTTCTGGATCTGGACGATTTCAAGCCCGTCAACGACACCTTCGGCCACGCCGAGGGGGATCTGCTGCTCAAGGAGACGGCCCGGCGCATGCGCCAGCGGTTGCGGGACGCGGACACGGTCGGCCGCATCGGCGGCGACGAATTCGTGATCCTGCTTGCGCCGGTGCGCTCGGCGGAGGATGCCGCGCAGGTGGCCGAGGAGATCCGCCGGGAGATCGAACGGCCCTTCGACCTGCCGGGCGGCCGCCACCAGATCTCATGCAGCGTCGGCGTCGCGGTCTTCCCGGAGCACGGGGGCGCCGCCATGGACCTGTCCAAGCATGCGGACATGGCCATGTACCGGGCCAAATCCCTTGGGCGCAACCGGGTCGAGGTCTACCGGGAGGGGTTCCCTGAAGACGGGGGGGGCTGATCGGGAAACAGGAAGGCGTCCTTGGGGTTTTCAATATCCCCGCCGCCGGTTCCGGTCTTTTGGGCGATAAGCGCGCAGACCTTGGCATAGCGGGTGTTGACGTCCCGAAACTGCCGCACCCGGGCCGCAAAGCCCGGTCCTTTGGCCGCCGCCCGGGCCGCAAACAGGTCGCAGGCGAAGGCGTACAGCTCCATGTCCGCCGCGTTTTTCTCCAGGGCCAGGTGGACGTCCGCCTCGCTTATGTCCTCCTTGACCCCCTTGGCCAGCACGTTGCGCCTCTCGTAATAGACGTTTTGCAGCCCTAAAACGTCCCCGATCACAAGCAGGCTTTCGTCGAAACGCTCCTTGAGGCCGAAGCAGCAAAACACCGTCTCCAGATGCCGTTTGGCCGTGTCCAAGGCCTGGCGCGGGAAGCCGTCCAAATCGAAATCGCACCCCGACAGAAGCCGGGTCATGGGATTTTTGCCGCGATATTTGAGCTCCCGGCGCATGCTGGTCAGGTAGTCCCGGAAGGTGACGGCGTTGTCGTTTAAAAACCGGTAGAGCGCGGTCTCCGGCCAGGTTTTGAGAAAGGCGTATTCGGAGACCAGCCGCTCCACGGGATGGCGCAGGAAGGTGAACACCCGCACCGGCCGGGAATACATCATCGGCGGATCGTAATTGTGCAGCAGGGTGTGCCCCTGGATCAGGCGGATGCCCTCCAGGGCCTTGGCGTCGCAGCCGTCCAGGCGCCTGAAGTCGCTGTCCCGGTACAGGGACAGCATCTCCCCGGGCCGGAAATTGGCCCGCAGGATGTCGTTGACCGTCGTCCCGGCGGTGCGCGGCAGATGCAGAAAGAAAAAGGGCTCGGACATGGGGCGTCTTTCCTCCGGAGGGGGCGGCCGACACGTCCGCCCAGGCCATGCCCGGTCTTCCGGGCGGCGCAGGCCGGGCGTCACCGCATTGTCGGCCGCAACATCCGGCAAGATTCCAAGCAAATACCGTTCCACCCAATCCCTTCCCGGCCCAAACCTCCAACCCGCGTCCTCCGAGGTCGGACGGTGCGGGGGCGCAGGCTTTCCGGTACGGTATTCCGCCAGCACATCCCGCCGCGACGGCTGAACAAGCAAATCCGCCGCTTGACACCACCATACAGTGGTGGCACATTGCCACCACAACAAGGTGGTGACACATGCCCGACGCCGCGTCCCTGGCCCTTTTGGGGCTGACCTCCTACGAGGCTCAGGCCTATCTGGCCCTTTTGGGCCGTCCCCGACTCTCCCCGGCCGAGGTGGCGGCCCTGGCCAAGATCCCCAGGCAGCGGGTCTACGACGTGTTGGAGTCCCTGGCGGGCAAGGGCCTGTGCCTGGTCCGGGAGGACTCGCCCAAAAGCTATGCGGCCCTGGAGCCGGGGCAGGCCCTGGAGATGCTCGGCCAGGAGCGGCTGACGGAGCTTGAGCGGGAGCGGGCCCGGACCCGGGCCGCCGTATCGGCCCTTGCCGCAGAACTGGGACCGATCTTTGCGGCGGGCAAGGGCCAAAACGACCCCCTGGCCTATGTCGAGGTTCTGACCGGGGCGGCCCGCATCGGGCATCGGGCGTTGCTGCTGGCCGGGGCGGCCAGGGAGCGGGTGAACTCCTGCGTGCGGCGGCCGCTGATCTTAAGCCCCGAGCAGAACACGGCCTTCATGGACGTCCCCCTGGCCCGGGGGCTTTGCTACCGGGCGCTCTACGAGGAGGCCGCCCTGGACGACCCTCTGCTGCGGGGGTGGATCGACGATCTCTCGGGCCGGGGCCTTGTGGTGCGCCTGATCCGGGAATTGCCGCTCAAGATGCAGGCCTTCGACGACGAGGTGGTGCTCGTGTCCATGCAGGATCCCACAGCGGGCGAGCCGGGGTTTACCGCCGTGCTCATCCGCAACCGGGGCATGGTGGCCATGATGAACCTGGCCTTTGAACATCTCTGGGAGTCGGCCCGGGCCTACGCCGGGTAACCCTCCGCACGTGGGGAAAAGGAGTTGGGGCATGGACGCGAAGGCAGGGAAGGCGACATTACGCGAAGGCTACGAGCCCGGGGCCATGGGCCGCATCGTGGAGTTGCACGGCCGCTACTACGCCGGGATCTGGGGTTCGGGGGCGCCGTTTGAGCTTTTGATCGCCCGGGAGGTGGGTGAATTTCTGGAAGGCTACGACGTCGCCCACGACCTCCTGGTCACCGCCCACCTGGACGGAGCCATGGTCGGCTCCCTGGCCATCGTGGGCCGCACGCTGCGTCCGGGCTGGGCCCAGATGCGCTTCGTCATCGTGGACCCGGCCTGCCATCGCCGGGGGACGGGCAAGGCCATGTTCTCCCGGGGCCTGGCCTGGTGCCGCAAGCGCGGATTTTCCGGGGTGTTTTTGTGGACCGTGGACCATCTGCCCGAGTCCCGCAGCATGTACGAGAAGGCCGGATTCCGGGTGGTGGAATGCTGCCCCGACGACCGCTACACCCTGCCCCGGGACAACCTGCGCATGGAACTTGTCCTGTGACCGGCCCCGCCCTGGCTCAGGCCGGGCCAAAGGACGATCCGGGGCGGATGTTCACAGCCGCCACGCCTGGGCCGCCGTCCGAAAACTCCAGCAGGTTCAGGCAGCCGTAGTCCTGGCCCAGGCGGAAAAGATTGGCCAGGGGCATGCCCAACAGGCCGCACAACAGCGCACGGTTGACCCCGCCGTGGGCCACGGCCAGCACCTCGGTCCAGCCGCCGTCCCGATCCTCCAGGGCCACGTCCGCCCCCCCGGCCTCCCGGACTTGGCCAGCCTCGAAAACAAGCGCCTCCAGGGCCGCCCCGGCCCGGGCCTGCACGTCGGCGAAGCTCTCGCCCCCGCTCGGACGGAATCCGGCCAGATCCTCCCCCCTGGCCTCGTAATGCCCGGGAAACCGTTCCCGGACCCGGGCCACGGTCAGCCCCTCCCAGTCCCCAAGCGAAATCTCACGCAGCCGGGGTTCCCGGCGCAAGGGAATGTCGCGACCCTGAAGCATCGTCCGGGCCGTCTCCAGGCAGCGCGAAAGGTCCGAGGACACGGCCAGGGCGAAGGGAATCCGGGCCAGGGCCGAGGCCCAATACCCGGCCTGACGCCGCCCTTCCTCAGACAGGGCGATGTCCGACTGGCCCACGAACCGGCGCGGGGCGACCTGAGGCAACTCCCCATGCCGGAAAAGCCACACCCTTATTCGGCGCACGCCCCGCCCGCCTCGCCCGCCCCCACGGCCATCCCGGCCAGGGACAGGATGGTCGCCGCATCCATGCCCGCCTCGCGCTCCACCCGGGCCAGCACGGCCCGGGCCCGCTGACGGCGGCCGCGAATGGCCGTCTGGGCGGCGGCGTCACCCTCGAACATGTCCATCTTCTCCCGAAACCTGGCCTCCAGGCCCACATAGCGGTCGCAGCGCACCAGCTTGTCCGCCAGATAGACGATCTCTTTTTCGGTCATGGGGTTGGTCTCGCCAAGGGTGGTGTCCCGGTGGCAGGCCACGATGTCCGCCAGAATCGGGAAACCCAGCCGCAAAAGCTCCCGGCCGCCCTCGGCCTCGTGCTGCGGCCTGCCCTTGGCCAGATCGTGCAAAAGGGCCGCCGATTCCACCAGCCGCACATCGAGTCCGGCCCCCAGGCGGTTCAGGGCCCGGGCCAGGGCCACCGCCGCCCGGGCCACGGCCTCGGCATGGGCGCGGCCGCGAGGCGGCGCCCCGAAATAGGACGCGAGCATGATCCGGGCCTCGTCGGGGCCGGGCACATCCAGGCGGGCCAAAAGCCCCAGGGCCTCGAAATAGGCCGCATCGTCGTCCATGTCGAAATGGATCTGGGCGCAGGCCACCTCAACGTCCTCGCCGCCCAGGGCGTCAAGCGCCCCGCAAAGCCCGCCGTCCCCGTCCCAGGCCAGCACCTCGGGGATCATCGCGGCCCGCAGAAGCGGCGGATGCCCCCTGCGCCCGCCGTACGTGGGGAAAAGGACCGGCGCGGGGGAGCTGGCGAAGCGGTCCATCAGCCGCATATGCACGTGGGAGCGCACCAGGGGAATGTCCACAGGGTGTACGAACACCCCCTGCGCCTCGCCGGACACGGCGGCCAAGCCGGTACAGACCGAGGAAAACATGCCGCGCAAAAAATCGGGATTGTGCACGGCGCGGGCCCCCAGCCGCACGGCCTCGGCCTCGACCTCGGCGGCCCGATGCCCGGTGACCACGATGATCTCGCGAATCTTTGCCTGACGGCAGGCCCGCACCACCCGTCCCAGGGTGGAGGCGTCGCCCAGGGGCAAAAGGGGCTTGAAGGCCGGAAGCCGGGAGGACAGCCCGGCGGAGGGAATGACGGCGGCGAAGCAGTGCTTCATGCTCTCTCCATGTATCCGTGAAGTGCGTATGATGTGCAGGTACGGTCTGTCCTCGGAGGTTGCGGCCGGGATGTCAAGTCCGACATACCGGCCGCCCGGCGGGGGATGGCGGCCGTTTCCGGACCATTGCCCGCAGACGCGGGCGAAGAGGCGGTCCCGGCGGCCAGGGACGTCTTTATGTCCCGGATGCCGACGGCCGCCGCGTTCATGCCACGATCCAGGCCGCTTGCACGGGCCGCAGGCCATGGTGCGCCCCTGACCGGGGCGAGATGTGACGCATAACGCGATACATTGTCCCGGGCATGGCGGCATTCGGGATATCAAAAAAATGATATTGCCGTATTTACATTGAATGACAAGGGGTTATCTTGAAAACAACAGGGCACGGGTTTTCTCCGGCCATACGAAAACTACGATCCACGGAGGCATATCATGAAGGGCGACCACGAACACCGCCACGACCATGTCCACGAGCACGAACACGCGCATGAGCACGAGCACGAGCATCCGGGCATCGGCAAGCATTCCCATCCCCATGCGCATACCCATGCCCATGACCACGTCCATGAGCACAAGCATCCCCACGACCATGCCGACGCCGCCCATGACCATGCCCATGCGGGCGAACACGGTCCCCACGACCATGAGCACGCCGGACATGAACACGAGGCCCACGACCACCAGCACTAGGCCTGGCGAAATGCTGCGTATCGCCGCGATGCCGCGCCCCGGGGATCACTCCCTGGTGGCGCGGCATGTGCGTTTCGCCGTGGGGTTCGTCTTTTCGCAGGGCACCCCGGTCTGGCACAGCCCGCAACTGGACACGGCGAAACCCATCTGCTCCCGGGCCACATACGGTTCCGTCACCTCCCGCAGGTAGGCCTGGCAGACCGCCTTGTCGTGCCCGGCCTCGGTGATGGCCCCGGCCGGGCAGCGTTTCATGCAGGCCCGGCAGTCCACGCCCACGGCCCGCAGGCACCAGGCGTCGTGGCGGCCGTAGGGCCGCACCGTCGGCGGCAGGGCCAGGCGGGCCACCACGGACCCCACCCGCACGGCCTTGCCCACGGCCGTAATCAGTCCGTCCGAAAGCCCAAAGCAGCCTAACGAACAGACATGGGCGGCGTGGCGCTCGGACCAGTTGGAGGCGAACCCGTAGCGCGGCGACAGGGCCTTTCGCCACTGCGGCAGAAGCACCGGGGCCACGGCCGCAATCCCGCGCCCGGCCAGATGCTCCACCACGAACCGCCGCAAGGCCTCGTTGACCGCCTCGCCGTGATGCCGGGCCATGGTCCACTCCAGGCAGGGCAGCTTCCCGGCCCAGGCCTGGGCGGCGCGTGTGGCCGCCGTCTGGGGCAGCACCCAGGCGATGACCGAAAGCTCTTCCGGCCGGGCCGCATCCTCGGGAAAGGCCGTCTGATAGGCCTCAAGCGGCGTCCAGAAAAATTCCGGCCCGATGTCCTGTTTGATCCAGGCAAAAAGGGGATCGTCCCCCCGGGCGTGGCCGAGAAGGGGTTGGTCGAAGGCGGGTTGGTCCGATTCGGGAAACAGGGCGTTTTGGCGTCTGTCGGCCATAAAGGCCGTAACGGCTGCGGTCAGGCGGCGCATGGGCGGCGGCTCCTTTCCTGACCACAACGGTACAACCGCCCGCCGGGATCATCAAGACGCAAAAAAAGGGCGGCGGGGCGCATGATGCGTCCCGCCGCCCGGCGTTCCCTTCGACCGACCCGGACGGTTCCCCCTGTGGAGTCGGGGCAAGACCGTCCAGATCGGGACGACTCGTTACAGGCCGACGTCTTTTAAGTCGTCGCCCAGGTACTCGCGCTCGTTTTCCCCGAGCATGCCCATGGACAGGCAAATCAGCGTCCACAGATGCACGGCGTGGTAGCCGCCCTCGTAGTATCCCGAGAGATCGTGGATCTGGGAGTGGCAGTTATGGCAGGGAGTGATGCAATAGTGGGCCTTGGTCTCGATGATCTGGTCGTTTTTGAGCTTGCCGTAGGCCCGCCTGGCGTCGGGCATGCCGGATTGCAGGAATCCGCCGCCGCCGCCGCAGCAGTAGTTGTTGGACTTTCTGGGCCACATGTCGATGAAGTTTTCCTCACCGACCACGGACTTGACTACAAAACGCAGATCGTCGGCCACGGGGTCGCCGTAGGTCTTGCGCACGAGCTGACAGGGATCCTGGACGGTGAAGGTGACCTTGCGGTCCTTGTTCCAGTCGGAGGAGACGTTGAGCTTGCCCTCACGAATCCAGCGGGCATAGAGGCGGATGATGCTTTCGATCTCAAACTTCGGCGTGATTCCAAACTTTTTCAGTCCGGCCCGGACTGCGAAGAGTTCGTGGCCTCACTCCGTGTTGAGCCAGTACTTGCACCCAAGATCCTCCACAGCCTTGACCTTGTTGCGCACGATGTTTTCCCAGGCCGCGTCGTCGGCCAGGAACATGCAGTAGTTCTCCGCCGCCCAGCCGCGCGTGCCGTAGGTCCAGTCCGCGCCCACGGTCTTGAGGATCTTCCACAGGGGAACCATCTCGTCGGGCTCGGTGACGGGCTCGCGGGAGTTCTGGTTAAGGAAGTATTCCGCGCCGACCTTGTTGACGGGGGCCTCCAGGTCTTCCTGTCCGGCCTGATTCTCGCGGACCTCTTCCAGGACGTCGCCCACCACGAAGGCGAAGTCCTCGGAGGACGCGCCCATGGCGCTGTTGCCTTCCGTGCGAAGCGCCTGGTCGCAGGAACCCACGATGCCCTTGGGACGCTTCTCCCGGGGCCAGGACTGCCTGGCGTTGTAGACCAGCTGCGGGATGTCGATTTTCATGGGGCAGGCGTAGATGCAGCGCTGACACATGGTGCAGTGCCACACCCACTCCGTGGAGGTGACCTCGTCGTCCATGCCCAGGGCGGCCATGCGCAAAAACTTGCGGGGATCCATGCCCCCGGCCTGTCCCGAGGCCGGACACCCCGAGGCGCACAGCCCGCAGGTCAGGCACATGTCAAGGTTGCCCCCTTCGGGCAAAAGCTCCTTGACCTTGGCCATGAACGAGGGCCGTTTTTTTCCTTCAAAGGTATACACCGAATCACCCATAGTCTTCTCCTTTTGGCTGCGGCGCCGATGCCCGGTCCTCCGCCAGCGGCTTTCGTATGCAACGGCATCATTCAGGCAAAAGCCGTGCCGTTTTTCTTGAATCGGGTTTTCCGATGCTTTTTGGCTGTTTGGAACGAAAACCTTCCGGCATGGCAGAAAAGCATGTTGCGCATATGCACCATTTGTTGCAACGCATGTTGCAACCATGCAACGCACTCTTTGCCGTTGGGACAGGAAAAAAACCAGAAGCAGTGATGTAACGAGCTTGATTTGCGGGAAATACTCGCTTGAACCGGTCCCTACAAACCGTATTTTTTCATCTTGCGCCACAGGGTGGAGCGGTTGACGCCAAGGGTTTTGGCGGTCTGGGCCATGTTCCAGCCATGCGCCGCCAACTCCTCCACCAGGCAGTCCCGCTCGCTGCGGGCCAGGGGGCCGGGATCGTCCGCAACGGCCTTGCGGGGGGCGGACTGGGCCAGATAGGGCGGCAGGTCGCCGACATGCAGCATGTCATCCTTGGCCAGGATGACCGCGTGCTCCACCACATGCAGCAATTCGCGCACATTTCCCGGAAAATCATGGCGGTACAGGATCTTGACCACCGCCGGGTCCGCCCCGGCGATCCGCTTGCGGTACATCTCGCCGATGTGTTTGAGGAAGTGTTCGATCAAGAGGGGAATGTCGCTGCGCCGTTTGCGCAAGGGGGGGATCTCCAGCTCCAACACCCGCAGGCGAAAATACAGATCGTCGCGGAACTTGCCCTCCGCCGCCAGGGTCTTGAGGCTGCGGTTGGTGGCCGCCACCAGGCGCACGTCCACGGTACGCGGGGAGGTTGCCCCCAGGGGGTGAAAACGCTTTTCCTCCATGACCTGGAGCAGCTTGGCCTGAAGCGACAGGGGCAGCTCGCCGATCTCGTCGAAAAAGACCGTGCCGCCCTCGGCGGTTTGCAAGATGCCCGGCTTGTCGGCCCGGGCATCGGTGAAGGCTCCTTTTTTATAGCCGAAAAGCTCCGATTCCAGCAGGTTTTCGGGCAACGCGGCGCAATTGATCTTGACGAACGGGCCGTCCCGGCGATGGCTCAGGCTGTGGGCGGCCCGGGCCAGCAGATCCTTGCCCGTGCCTGTCTCGCCCAGAAGCAGGATGGGGGCGGTGGTTCCGGCGGCCAGGGTCAGGGTCTCGAACAGGCGCAGGATGGCGTCGTCGGCGCCCACGAACTCGTCCAGGCCGTGGGACCGTCCGGCGACCGGGGCCAGGGCGTTCGTCCCGGACACGTCCAGAAGCGTCTCCACCCCGCCCACCACCGCGCCCGAGGCGTCGGTCAAAGGCGCAGCCGAGACCTCCACGGCCAGGCGGCGGCCGG
>Ga0209467_1002909_pt1 | contig 11641 bp, 10 predicted proteins | sample Higcelwee11metaG_FD_187175 | JGI IMG/M metagenome (GOLD analysis project Ga0209467, IMG submission 187175) | Freshwater pond sediment microbial communities from the University of Edinburgh, under environmental carbon perturbations - High... | ecosystem: Environmental > Aquatic > Freshwater >...
GCCAGGCTCTATGTCCCAGTTACCTTCAGCAAGAAATCGGGCACCGTGTCCTTTACACTCGATGCGACGTTCTCATTCTCAAGCGGAGCCAGCGTCGAGCTGGAGCGATCGGCCGAGCGGATTCTTGTCCGCCACGAGGTGATGGTGCAAGGCGCGCTCGAGTTGCCCAAGGCCGACCGGCGTTCCACCCAGCGATTCAGCCTGTCAGACATTGTCAGGAAGGGCGGCAGGGATTCCGGCTCGCCGCTGACCTACGCGCTCAGAAAGGCCATAAGCGAAGGGCCATACAAGACAGGCAGGGCCTGGATCGAATCGGCGACCTATGACGAAAAGGGGCGGTTCATCATCATCGTTGCGTTCAGGAAGTCCTGACCGTAGGGCGACCCGCTGGCCGTGGTGATTATCATCATGGCCATTTCATGGCTGGCTTGTTATATTGGTATTCTGGAGGATATGCATGGACGAGATAACCTGCAACTGGAAAAACGATATGGCGTTTGAAGCCTCGGTAAATGGACACACACTAGTGCTCGATGCGACCGACGAGGTGGGCGGTCACAATCTGGGCCCGCGGCCCAAGCCGCTGACACTGGTTTCGCTGGCCGGTTGTACCGGCATGGATGTGATATCGATACTCAAGAAGATGCGCGAGCCGGTCTCCTGGTTCAATGTCCGGGTCCAGGGCGAGACGACGACCGAAACGCCCAAGACATACATCAAGATCAAGGTCATATATGAATTCAAGGCCTCCGACGGCCTCAAGGACGAGAATGTACGCAAAGCCATTACCCTGTCCAAGGAACGGTATTGCGGTGTCAGCGCCATGCTCAGAAAGGCAGTGGAGCTCGATGACGAAGTCGTCTACCTGTAGGTGACCGCGGCCGGCCGTGTCGGCCGGCTCGCAATGGTCATGTCAGTCGGCGAGCATCCCGCCGATTCTGGCGAAGAGCTCGGACCACGGTGATCCGACGCGCCAGAACACGGGCGGCCGTCCGAGCGGTGCCTCGACCACATGGTCACCCGCCCGGTATCGCTCGCCGCTCCACAGGGCAGTCCATTCTTCATTCGCCTCGCCGGCCGGCAGGTGTACGAGCCGGGAGACCGCGCCTTCCTGTATGACCGGGGCAACGAGCAGGTCGCGACCGAACAGGAACTGGTCCTTGCTATGGAATGACGCTTCGTCGTTCTCGTAATGGAAGAACAAAGGCCGCATCGCCGCGACACCATCGCGGGCGTTTTCCGCGAGCACGGCCTTGCGGTATGGCTTGAGCGCGACGAAGAGCCGGCCAAGCCCGGCCAGCGCGTCGAGTGTGCCGTCGTCGGTATCGAACTGCCAGTTGTCTCCGGGGCGGTTGCCTTCATGGCTGCGCATCATCGGCGTGAACGCCGCCAGCTCTGCCCAGCGCAGCAGCAGCTCCCGCGTCCGCTTCATGCCAAACAGCGTGGTGTAGCCACCGATGTCGCTGTGATGAACACCATGGCCACACACCGACAGCGACAGTGCTGCGGTGATCACCGATGGCAGGCCGTCATCCTCCGACCAGTCGACATTCTGGTCTCCGGCCCACATGTTGGGGCACCAGCGCTGGCTGCCTGTGGCTCCGGCGCGCATGAACCAGACCACATCCTCCAGCTTGCCCGCCTCGGCGACCGCCTCGTAGCAGACGCGAGCCCACATGGCGGGCCACGGGTTGTGTGCCAGCATGGCCGGCGTGCCGTCGTGCAGTACGGCATCGGTGGGCAGGTACTCGCCGAAGTCTGCCATCCAGCCGGAGAGGCCAAAATCGACCAGGTTGCGGCGCGTCTGTTCCTTGTACCACGTGAAAGCGGCCGGGTTCGTAAAGTCAACGATGCCGGCAAAAAACTCGCCGAAGTCGACCAGGTAGTCTTCACCCTTGGAATTCTTGGCCAGCAGCCCCTTGGCCGCAGCCTCATTGAACAGGGAACGCCCGGCGGCCACATACGGATTCGCATATCCGAGGAATCGTATGCCTTCGTCGCGCCAGCGCTTGATGGCCGCCGGTAGCTCCGGGTAGCGCTCGGGGTCCCAGACCCAGTTCCAGCGAAGCCTCTGGCCAAAACTGGTCATGTTGATGCCTTCCCAGTCCTGCGCCCATATGCCCGCAACCGGCATGCCGTGAGACTGGGCGCGGCGCAGTCGCCGCTCGCAGACATCGGTGCCACCCTGCATGCCAAGGATTATGCCGTCATGGGTCCAGTCGGGCGGCTCGGGCTGGTGGCCGAGGAGGTCGGAGACTGCGGTGGCTACCTCCAGCATCGACGCGCCGGTGCCAAAGACGAGGCGTTCCGGCAGGGCCCAGAATTCCAGTTCGTGGAACCCGGGATCGCTGAAGTCAAAGACGGCGTAGGCCGGGCACTCGACATGGGCATAGTAGTGCCGTGTGGACACGAAAGTAGGCTGGGGGAAGAAGGTCCACCAGTAGTCGCCACCGGCCCTGTCCGCGACATCGGCCTCCCAGGTTACGCGCGTGCGTTTGTTGCGTCCCACGCCCTGCTCGCTCGTCCACAGGGGAAAGCGCCGCCCCCGCAGGTTGAAGTGCGAGAACTGCTCCCCTCCCCCGAATACCGACTCGCCGGGCTCTGCAGGCAACCTGAACCAGAACCGGTTCGGCACCGCTGGCAATCCCGCGTACGCCCCCGCCGGCCGTGGCCCTTCCGGCGTGCCGGCAATCGCAGGAGCGGCAAGGAGCGATGGCGCGACGACCAGGCGGCCATCGTCCTCATCAATGGATAGACTCATCGACAGATCGTTCCCGCGCGTCAGCATTATCCGGAGATGGCTACCGGACTCGTCTATAGAGAACCCGGGCAGGCCAACACGCTCGACAAGCCGATCCCGGATGTCGAAGTTGCCGCGGTACATGTCGATCGTCTCGACACCGCGCCCGATGTAGACACATGGCTCCGCGCCGGTATGCGTCAGCACCCTGATGCCGTTCAGTAGTACCGAGAAACCGGAATCATGTCGTTCGAGCGTCAGCATGGGGTCCTCCTTCAAAAAATGCCCGTCCGCGTTGCAGCGGACGGGCTTGGCGGCCTGTCAGGCGTGACGACGTGGCCTCAGCCCTTGACGCCGCCGGCGGCTATGCCGCGTATCAGGAACCGCTGCATGGCAAGGGTAAAGATGAACACAGGAGTCAGCATGATCGTGCTCGCTGCGCACATCTGGCCCCAGGTCAGCGTATCGCCTCCTATCAGGCTGCTGATGGCTACCGGAGCCGTCCTCGCGTTGACGCCGGTCAGGATCAGCGCATACAGGAACTCGTTCCAGCTGTTGATGAATGCAAACACGGCAGCCACCACGAGGCCCGGAGCGACCAGAGGCAGGAACACGAGCCTGAAGACCGTCCACCGCGTGCACCCGTCGACCATCGCCGCTTCCTCGTAACTCTTGTCGACAGCGGCAAAGAACGGAATCAGCATCCATATCACATAGGGCACATTGAAGCTGGAATGGGCCAGCGTTATGCCCGCTATGGTATCGCGCAGGCCCAGTGTCCTGAAGAGCAGGTACAGGGCGACGACCAGCGACATCTGCGGCAACATGCGGAATACCAGGAAGCTGTATGCCAGCGCATTGCGGCCTCTGAAGCGGAAGCGGGTTATGCCATATGCGGCCATCGCTCCGACGCCGACGGACAGCGCCGTGGACAGTAGTCCGACGACGATGGAATTGCCCATCGCCTTCATCATCTGCCTGTTCTTGAACACCAACATGTAGCTGGCCGTCGTGAACTGGCTCAGCGCAAATTTCTGTCCGGACAGGATGACGATGTCACGCCGGAACCCGTTGAGGAGCGTTATCGCGATCGGGTACAGCTCCACCAGTAGCAGTGCGATGGCGAAGAAGACCACGCCGACGGTAATCATCTTTCTTCGTGTTGACAACCGGAGCGTCATCGGTCACCTCCGCGTTCCTCGAGCTTTTCAAGGCTCATGTTCTTGCGCACCAGGGTAACCGCGAACACGATCGATATGACGAGCAGGAATATGGCCATCGCGCTGGCCATGCCGACCTTCATGTAGCCGAAGGCCTGTCTGTGCGTGTAGAGACTGAACAGCGTTGTAGACATGCCAGGGCCGCCTTCGGTCATCACGTATACCTCGCTGAATATGCGCAGGGCGTCGATGATGCGCAACAGCAGCGCCGTCAGTATGGTCGGGTACAAGAGCGGCAGGATGACGCTAAAGAGGCGTCGCCAGAAACTGGCGCCGTCTATTTCGGCGGCCTCGAGCACATCGGTTGGTATGCCGGCGAGGCCCGCATACAGCAGCATGAACACAAATGGCCACATGCGCCATATGTCCTGGACTATCACGGCGGCGTATGCGAACGTCGGGCTGCCCAGCCAGGTTATCTCGGGAGCCCCCATAGCCAGGAGGAAATTGTTCAGGGCTCCATACCGCGGCTGCAGCATGAACCGCCAGGTCATGCCGGAAACGACGGGCAGGAAAAACACCGGCAACAGGATCAGCGCCCGGACAACCCTGCCACCGGTGAACTCCCGGTTCAAGAGCAGCGCCGCGGCCAGGCCGAGCAGCAGCTCAAGGGGTATGGCTATGAATATAAAGCCAAGCTGCAGTTTGAGACTGTTCCAGAATTCCTTGTCCTTTACCAGATCGACGTAGTTGCCTGCGCCGATGAAATGCCGTTCTCCGCCACCGGCAGACAGCGGCCAGTCGAACATCGAAACGACCAAGGAAAAGACAATCGGAAAAATGAGAACGGCAAAGACGATCAGGAGTGCCGGCAGTAAAAAAGGAACGGGAGACCCATGGCCTCCCGCCCCTTTCAAGGCGACTCTCCTTCCGGGGCTAGTAGCCAGCCTTCTTGAGGATATCATTGGTTTCCACAACTATGGCGTGCACGGCATCCTTGGTAGGCATGGCGCCCGTGATACCCATGATCCAGTATTTCTTGACTATGTCCTGAACCTGGCCGATCTCCTTGAAGCGCGGCCTTGAGGCTGCTACCTTCATCGACTCGGCGAGCGCGGGCAGCCATGGCTTGGTGCTGGCAAAGGCCGGGTTGGTCAGGGACTCGGTGCGGGCCGGAATGGTATTGGCCTGTACGAGCCGGTCGGCCACTGCCTTGCTTGACCACCAGTATATGAACTCGGCGGCGGCGTCAGCATTCTTGGAAGCCTTGGGGATCGCGATGGCCCAGGCGCCGGTCACGGCGGCCTGACCACGGGGGCCCGCGGGTGGAGCCGAATAGGCTATCTTGCCGGCTACCAGTGACTTGGCGGGATCCTCATACGCGGCGATCTGTGCAGGCCATATGAACATCGAGAACACGCCCTTGGGGTCGGCGGCGAAGGCGGCCTGGCGCTCCACGTGGGCCATGGTCTCTGCTCCCTTGGGAGAGATGGCCATAAGCTTCTTGTAGAACTCCATGCCCTCAACGGCCTTGGGCTCATCGAGTACGACCTTGTAGGTTCCGCCGGTGTAATCGATAAACTTGGTGCCATAGGATTCCCACATGAAGACCGCTTCGGAGAGCACGCCGGCGGGGCCACCGTTGAAGGGACCAAAGCCGGCGGCGATGTTGTTGTCATAGAAGAACGTGCCCATCTCCAGCAGTTCCTTGAAGGTTTTCGGAACCCCAAGATCATAGCCGTACTTGGCCTTGAACTGCGAGCGGTAGGTCGGATTCTCGATCAGATCCTTGCGGGTCATCCAGACATACAGGTTGCCATTGATCGGCACGCCGAGCTGCACACCATTCCAGGTGCCAATGCTGTACATCTTGGGCGTAATCGATTTGGGGTCAGTCTTGGGATAGACCTTGCCTTTGGCCCACTTGTCAAAGGGCAGCAGAAGCGATGCAAAGACCGGTACGTTGCCTTCATCGATACCGATGACATCATAGTCGGTGCTGGTCATCGTCACCGCAACCGCTGTCTTTGTCAGTACCTGCGGCGGCTGCAGCATCTCGATGTTGACCTGTATATTGGTAGCCTTCTCGAACTCTGGCAGCATTTCGACCAGGGCCTTGGGATACGGGTCGTCCCACAGCAAGACATTGATGGTCCGCTTTGCCTGCGCGGCGGCCATGGAGGTCAAGGCGACGAGAACGACGAATAGTGCCGTAATTCTTGACTTCATCGTGTCCTTCCTTTCAAGAGCATGGAGATTCCGAAAGCCAACGGCTTTCCGGTCGACTCGCTGTCGCGGCATCGGGGCTCCGCGACATCCTCAGAATATGCATTAGTTACCAAGTGAAATAATACACCAGATTCATCGGCTGTCAATGAAAAAACAGTGAACCGGACCACCTGGCAAGGCTTTGGAATTGCGCAAATGTGAAACACCGATCATAGTGATGGCAGCACGGATGCAGAGGACGACATGATAGACAAGAAGCGATACCGGCCACGCACGCTGCGATGGTTCAACAGGGTGCTCCGCTGGTCTCTGGGCGGCTTCGTCGCCCACCATTTCAGAATCCGCGCCGTTGGCCGCGAACTCTGGAAAAGCGTGAAGCCTCCATTCGTGCTGATTCCTACCCACCATGGCAACCTTGACCCATTCATGGTCAATTACTTCGTTCCTGGACAGGTCTACTGGGTCACCGGTGACGGCAACATGCGGTCGTCGATCATGAAATTCCTCCTGAGCCTGGTCGGATCGATACCAAAGTCCAAATTCATACCGGATCTGGAGACGATAGGCTGGATCGTCGATGTGATAAGAAAGCGCGGTGGAATCGTCGGCATCTTTGCCGAAGGCCAGGCCAGCTGGGACGGGCATACGCAGGAAATCGTCCCGTCAACCGCCAAGCTGATAAAGCTGCTCAAGGTGCCGGTCGTCGTCGCCCTGCTCAAGGGCTCCTACTATAGCCAGCCGAGGTGGGCCTGGAACCACCGGCCCAGCGCAATGGAGATAGAGTTCAAGCTGGTTCTGAACGCCGAACAGGCCAGGTCGATGACGCCGGAGCAGATTCTGGCATCGCTTTCGTCGGCGATGGAGTACGACGAAGAGGAGTGGCTGGCCAACCACCCGGTGCGCTGGCGCGGCTCTGGCAGGGCCAAGCATCTGGAGCTTTCGCTGTACCTGTGCCCGGTCTGCGGTCAGGCGGGTACGATGCGCAGCTCGATTAACAGGCTGTATTGCCGGTCATGCGGGCATGTGGTGAGGCTTTCACGCGACTACCACTTCACGGCCGTCGGAACGTCCCGGCCGCTGTTTGCATCGATACGATCCTGGGACCAGTGGCAACGCGGAGCCTTTGCCGAGATGTTGCGCGCTGCGGCCGGGCGGCCGGAGGCTCCGGTCTTTTCCGACAACGGCGTGCTCGCCATGCGCGGCCACCGGACCAACCCGCTCCGGAGGCTCAGGACTGGCTCGCTGATACTCTACCCCGACCGCATCGAGCTGGCGACGCTGTTCGGCGAGCGGCTGCGCTTTCCCATAAGCGAACTGGAAGGCGCGGGAGTCCTGAAGCAGCAGCTCCTGGAATTCTACCAGGGCAAGACGCTCTACCAGTTCAGGTTCCCGCGCCGATTCCAGTCGGCACGCAAATGGCTCGACGCGATAACCATCCTGAAAGAGCGCCGTTGAGACCGGTCAGTCTTCGAGCCAGACTTTCAGCGGCTTCCTGAAGGCAGCCCCCCTGGAAAGGAAGACAAACGCGATGGTCGTGAACAGTATGTATCCGACTGATATGCCGATCATGGTCCAGAATGGCTGCATTGAACCTGTCAGGCCCGCCTGGGCCGGCAGATTTATGGCCAGGATGAAGGGTATCATCAGCGCGAACGTGAGCCCGGCCGACAGCATGTAGTCGTTCGATACCTTGGTCTTGAATTCCGGGTCCAGGATGCGCAGGAGCGCAAGCCCCGTTGACAGCGTGCCCGTGGATACCCCGAATATCATGATCATGCGCTCGTATCGGTGATCCTTGAATATTCTGGAACAGAACCATGGCACGGTGAGCGTTATGACAATGCCACCTATCGTCGATACGGACAGGAGTGGGAGCCAGTACTGCCCGACAAATACCAGCGATATGGCCGCGAGTGAACCGGTTACCATGAAGTCGACGGCTATACCCGATATTCGAGAGAGGCCGCCATCATCCAGAACGTGGGCCAGCTTGAGCCTGTTCATCACGGCGCGGACAACCATGGCTGTCAGGGCCGAGAAGATGAAGTTCATACCCCACAGGTTATAGGCCAGGTCACGGCCGGCCTTGCCCGCAAGGCCCAGAAGCGCTCCCAGCCCCAACAGCAGGACATATGATAGAACATAGGTAAACGCGACGATCGCAACATGAAAGCTCATGGGATCGATCGCTTCGATATCGGTTGTGTTTCTGGAGCCGATCGGACGCTCGGAACCGGCAGGCAATACGCCGCTTCGCATGCCCTTGTCGGCAAGGCTCTGAATTGCGGGAAGATATCCTCTGCGGACTCCGTGATTGACCAAGGCCACGCCGACGATGCATGCCCACAGATAGCCGAGTGCGGCCATCGTCAACCCCACGGTGCCAGCGCCATCGAAACCCATGGCCTCCCATCCCTTGCCTATCGCGTACGCCTGTCCTGGCCCCATTGCGAAGCCGAGCGGCAGCGTCAGACCAAAGGCCGGGTTGAGCCCAGGCACTATGGTTCTGATGAGCACCCATGTCAGCATGAGGCCCAGGAAAGCCTGTATCGCATATTGCGATATTATGGCCATGGCCATGGACCATACCGAACCGCGAGCCTCACCTGTAGCCTTTGGTGGCTTGGAGCGCAGGGTCATCGCTATGAATGATATGCTGAGGAGGTGGTATACCAGATCGCCGAGCCGGTTCTGGGAATAACCCAGGGCGGGCATCAGGTAGTTGTAGACCGGCAGCAGGATAAAGCCAGCCGTCAGCGAGTTTGGCACCATGAAGCGCTGCAGGAAGCGCAGTTTGGTGCGAAGGAACGTCGCCACGAGCAAGGCTGTTGATATGATCCCTGCGTCTATCACGATCTTCCATGAAAAATCCATATTGCGACCTTTCCCGCCTGCTCACCTGTAGAATGGACCGGCAGACGTTACCCGTGGCTTGACTCTACCACAGGATTCTGCAGTTGTGATGTCAAGATTCGATCAAATCCGGGCGGCAGGCTCGTGTTGGCGAACCGAGCGATATTCACTTCTCAACGGTATGCTTCCGTAGTAGACTTCGCAACCATGGATATGACCAAATTCGCCGAGGCGATGCGCACAGTGGTCGATAAGACGCGCCTGTTCAGTACCGATGCCCTGCAGGCAGTGCTCGTCGTCAACCCGCGCGCCGGCGGCTTTTCGCGGCCGGCCCGGGCCGCCGCCGCGATGCGCGACGTGCTGCAGGCGGCAGAGCATGCTTCAGCCCTTGCGCCGAGCGGCCGCACGGGCCCGCTGTCATGGCGCGTCAGCACCACAGATGGCCCGCGGCATGCCACAAGGCTGGCGGCTGACTTCCTGGACGAGGCGGCGCTGAAACCGGGAATCGCGTGGCTCATCATTCTGGCCTGTGGCGACGGCACCAGCCTGGAATTCCTCGACGAGCTTTCACGCGCCCCCGATGAGGTGCGCTCCCGATTTACCGTACTCCGCCTACCTATGGGCACCGGCAACGACGGCTCCGATGGCAGGGAACTGAGTGATTCGCTTTCCAGACTGACAGGAAGCGGCAGGATCGATGTGCAGCCCGTGTTGCGCGTGGTGCCCGCGCCCGGAGGCCCGGCCTCTCGCCGCGCACCCGGCGGCGAATGGCGGTCGTGCAACATAGCGAGCGTCGGGCTGGATGCCTTTGTTACGCACATGACCAACAGCCTCAAGTCCAGAATGCCCGGCGACTCGTACAAGCTATGGCTCGATCTGGCTGCTGTCGCATACGACAGGATCTATCCGCCACGTGACATGACCATCACGGCATTTGCCGCCGATGGTACGAGACTGTCTGACCATCAAGGCCAGTTCCTGCTCGTCGCCATGGGTGTCAGCGGATACCGCACCTATGGCTCGAACAAGCCCATATTGCCCGATCAGGACAATGTCTGCGCCATACGGCAGATGCCTTTGCTGCGGAAACTGGCCCTGAAAGGACCGATGTCCTCAGGGAAGATACGTTCCTTCCCTGAAGCCGTGCTTTTTTCCGCTGAAGCCCTTGAAATTGGTTATACCGACCATATATTGGTTCAGATGGATGGCGAGGCCGAGCTTCTGGTCGCGGATGATTTTCCGCTGCGTATCGAGAAGACCGGGCCGCTGATTCGCCATATTGCAAGGGCATAGCCAACCGCGCTGTCGGCGCTGTGCGATGAAAGGCATATCATGAGAACCAGAAACATGCTGATTCAGGCCCTGCTGCTCGTCGTCGTGGGCAGCTTCGTATCGGCGCAGGCCAAGCCGGTGGTCGCGGTCCTGTCGACGGACAGCCCACTGTTCAATGCGGCGGCACTCGACCCCGCCAAGTCAGGCGCACGCCTGTCCGCAGGCGAGCCACTCCTCATCGTCGGCTCCCAGGACAAAAGGGCCGTCATCGACGGGCAACCGTCGCTGTGGTACCAGGTAAAGACATCGGAAGGCGCAACCGGCTGGATTCCCGGTTCACGGATGGCGTTCACGTCGACGGCATTCAAGCGATCCGCCTTTGCCAACCAGGACCAGTACGCCGCCTATGTGATCATGGCGGCCCGCACCGGCGAAAAGGTCGTGGCGGCCCGAAGCTACGAGAAGATCGAGAAGGGCGACATAGGCTATTTCGTGTCGTATCATGACGGTGATCTGCCGGTGACGGTCGTCTGGGAACGCAACATATCGGCCACGCCGAGCGAAGACTACCTGCCCAAGGACTTCCCCGCCGAGCTCAAGCCATTCGTCTACTATGTGGAGTGGCCCGTGATAGAGATTGTTGGCGATCAGGCCGCCGCCTCTCTCAAGACCCTGGCCAAGACCCTTCCCAAGTCCTACCCTACCGATGACGGCTTCTATGCCGATACCATCGATGAGGATTTCCCCTGGTACACACCGCCGGAAGCATCGTATGCGTCATCCGGCTCCGATTCCGATTACAGCGACTATTCTGACGATGAGAGCGGCGACGCCAGGGACCCGGACTATGTCGAAGGCGTCGAATCCTACGGCTTCATAACCGTCGGCAGCACCGTCATCCTGGGCAAGCACGACAGCGTCAACGGCGGAGACAACTGGGCCGCCGACATGGACGAATTCGTGGGCAAGGAAGCGGTCGTCACGTCGCTGCCTGGCGCTGACAGCCAGGGCTTCCTGGTCGTCAGGGTCAAGGGCAACGACTATGCATGGCGTGCACGCAACCTTGCCGTCAAGGACAGGGGCGAACCAGGCAGCTATGGATTCCAGATAGGCGATGCCGTAATCCTGGGCGCCCACCGCTATATCGATGAAGACAACAACTGGGCCGCCGAGATGCTCGACTATGTGGGCGAAGAGGCCACCATCACCAGTATCGAAGGCACGGATGGAGTCAACTGCTATATCGTGCACGTGGATATAGACAATGGCGACTGGTACTGGCGCGTGGAGACGATGGCTCCGGCCAAATAGGCAAAGCCGTGCCGTATGGACGATTCTCGTACGGCACGGTATAGTCGCTTCACTATGGAAAAGATGAAGCGCACCG
>Ga0209467_1002913_pt1 | contig 11631 bp, 5 predicted proteins | sample Higcelwee11metaG_FD_187175 | JGI IMG/M metagenome (GOLD analysis project Ga0209467, IMG submission 187175) | Freshwater pond sediment microbial communities from the University of Edinburgh, under environmental carbon perturbations - High... | ecosystem: Environmental > Aquatic > Freshwater > Pond...
TTCCCCTCTCCCGGACCCTCACCCCTCCCCAAAAAACTTTTTAACAGGGGGCGCGCCGCTTCAGGCCGGAACGCCAAAAGGTTTGCAGGCGGCGGACATTACCTCCACCCAAGCACCACCATATGCACGGCCACCGGCCCGTGGGCGCCGCGCACGTACACGAATTCGATGTCGCCGGTGCTGCTCACGCCGGAGATGGCGTGGATGGCCGAGGGGAGTCCGGCGGCCGGGGAAAGCGTCGCGAAATAGGCCGCAAGGTCGGGCAGGATGCGGCTTTGCGGCACAAGCGCCACATGCGCGGGCGGCACGATGGACGCCGACCGGGGCCTGCCCGGACCGGCCGTCACCACCACCGTGCCCGTGGCCGAAAGCGCCGCCGTGGCTGCGGTTATGCCTGCCTGGGCCTGGGCGACGCCAGGACAGGGCCGCTCCCCGGCCGGGACGGTCACATCCAGATCGAGGGCGAAAAGGGCCGCATGCACGTCGAATCCCGCCGCCTCGGCCAGGACGTCGGCGTCCCAGGCCGCCACATGATCCGCCTGTCGGCCGCGCAGATAGGCCCCGAGGCAGGCCGCAGCCTCCTCAGGGGTCTTGGCCGTGTCGTGCGTCACCCCGGCCGCGTCCAGGTTGGCCAAAAAAGCGGCGAGCAGGGCCTCGCGGTCCGGCGGGGCGGCAGGGGCCGCCGCCTGGGCCGCAGGCCGCTTCAGCGGGCGCGGCGCATCCGCCAGGGCCGCCTCCAGGCGGGCCAGCATGGCCGCGCGGGTGTCGGGCGTGGGCTTTTTCATCGGGCGCCGCCTCCGGGCGTTTTTGGGCCAAGCCTCCGGTATCGGGACCAAAACGGGGCGCGAAGCCGGGGTATGACCCGCTTGCGCGCAAACCCCCGCAGCCCTGGCAGCCGGGAGAGCGCCTTGAGCTGCGGGTCCACGGCCCGTAGTCCGTTCATCAGCCCCCGGTAGACGAGCGGCCGGGCAAGCGCCGCCGCCGCCGCCCGGGTAAGCAGCTCCTCGCCGCGCCCAGCGTATCCCATCTGTGCCGCGCCGCGCCGCCGCAGCTCCATAAGGAGCGCCGGATGGTCGATGCCCGCCGGGCAGACCTCGCGGCAGGCCCCGCAGCCCGTGCAGGCGTGCGCCAGGGCGAAGGTCTCCCTGGAGGGCATGAGCAGCGGCGTCAGGACAGACCCCATGGGGCCGGGGTAGACCCCGCCGTAGGCGTGGCCGCCGATGGTCTTGTAGACCGGACACACGTTCAGGCAGGCCCCGCAGCGCACGCACAAAAGCATCTCGCGCATCATGGGATCGGCCAGAATCCGGCTCCTGCCGTTGTCCAGAAGCACCAGATGAAACTCCCCGGCCCCGTCCGCCTCGCCCTCCCGGCGCGGCCCCGTGAAGATCGACAGATAGACCGGCAGGCGCTGCCCTGTGGCGCTGCGCGGCAAAAGCGCCAGCACGTCCCCGGCATCGCTTAGCGTCTCCACCACCTTCTCGATGCTCATGATCGCCACGTGCACCCTGGGGCATGTGGTTGAGAAGCGGATGTTGCCCTCGTTTTCCAGCAGCACCACGCTGCCGGTGTCGGCCACGGCCATGTTTACGCCCGTGACGCCCATGTCCGCCGCCAGAAACTTCTCCCGCAGCGCCCGCCTGGCGATTCCGGTCAACTCCGGCGCGGTGTCCGCCGTCTCCCCAAGCTTCTCCAGAAAAAGCGCCGCCACCTCGTCTTTCGACTTGTGCAGCGCCGGGGATATGATGTGCGACGGCCCCTCGCCCGCAAGCTGAATGATGTATTCGCCCAGGTCCGTCTCCACGGACTCGATGCCCGCCTCCTCAAACGCCCTGTTCAGCCCGATCTCCTCGCTGATCATGGACTTGCCCTTGACCACCAGCCTGACATTTCGCTCCCGGGCCAGACCCGTCACGATCTCCCGCGCCTGGGCCGCATCCCCAGCGTAATGCACCACGCCGCCCGCCGCCGTGACCCGCTGCTCAAGCCTGGTCAGCATCTCCGGCAGGCGCAGCACCGCCCGAAGCCTGGCCTCGCGAAGCCGCGTCCGCGCCGCCTCGAAATCGCCAAAATCGGCGAAGGCGCGCTCCCGCAAACCGCGCAAGACGCCTGCCGCGCGCCGCAACACGCTGCGCAGCCGCGTATCCGCCGCCGCTTTTTCGGCGCGTTGTTCGAACGTGTCCATGTGATGTCCTTCTGTGATCGGGGCTGCCGCCCCGTACCCCGCCCGGGGGGAATCATTCCCCCCGGACCCCCTGTTACCGGGTCGTGGCTGAAGCCGCAAAGCGGCTTCAGCCACGACCCGGAAACGTGGGCTCCCGGCCGCCGCGCAACACGGGGTGCAAGGGGGGTTACCCCCCTGCCGGGGGCGTGGGGGCAGCGCCCCCGCATCCTCCCCTCCCACCCAGGCCGGTGGCCAGCACCTGGGCGATATGCAGGGTTTGCAGCGGCGTATGGTTATGGGCCAGGGCGCCTTTGATGCTCAGCAGGCAGCTTGGTTCGGCGCAGATGACGGTGGTGGCGCGGGTGGCCAGGATGTCTTGGATTTTGTCCTGCGTCAGGGCCTCGGACACGCCGGGGAAGCGCATGCTGAACGGGCCGCCGAAGCCGCAGCAGGCGTCCGGCGTGGCGGGTTCGACAAGGGTGAGGCCTCCGACGCGCGAGAGCAGAAGCCGGGGCTGGGCAAAAAGGCCCAGGGTGCGGCCCATCTGGCAGGAATCGTGGTACACGGCGGTGGTGGGGAGCGTCGCGCCGAAGTCGGAGACGTTGAGGATGTCCACCAGGAACTGGGTGAATTCGTAGGTCCGCGCGGCCAGGGAGCGGGCCTTTGCGGCGGTTTCGGGCTCGTCGGGGAAAAGCTCCGGATAGCGGCGGATCATGTGGGTGCAGGAACCGGACGGGCAGACCACGGCGTCGGCGTCGGCACACAGATCGAGGACGCGCCGGGCCAGGGGCCGGACTTTGGCGGCGTGGCCGAGCTTGTAGAGCGGCTGTCCGCAGCAGGTCTGTCCGGCGGGGACGACGGGTTCGACTCCGGCGGCGCGAAGGACCGCGAGGCAGGCGACGCCCGCCTCGGGCAGGGCGTCCTGGACGAGGCAGGGGATAAACAGTTTGACGCGCACGGGATGTCGGCTCCTTGGACGGCCGTGGGATGTCGGCCTGGGGCGGGGATACCCCCGGCCAGTGGAAAAATCCAGCCCATGGGCGAACCGGAACCCGGTTGTCGGCAGGGGTGGTGGCGGGTGTCGGCGGATCGTGCGCCCGGGCCAATGGGCGGATCATGTGTGGGGTGTGGCCGCCACGGTTGTCTTCGGCCGGGAATTTCCGTAACGTGACCGGACGAAGTGGCGAATGTGCGCGAAATTTATGCGCATGCGCCCCATGGGCCGCCCCGATTCATGTCGTCGCACCGGGGCCGCCGACCAGCAAAGGAGCCGAGATGTCTACGATCACGCGTTTTTTGGAAACCCATTTCCGGCATTTCAACGCCAGGGAGACCCTGGATGCCGCCAAGGGCTGGCGCGATCTTCTGGATCGCGGCGGCAAGATGTTTCTGACCATGGCCGGGGCCATGAGCACGGCCGAGATCGGCGTGATCCTGGCCGAGATGATCCGCAAGGACAAGGTGCACGCCATAAGCTGCACGGCGGCCAACCTGGAGGAGGATCTGTTCAACCTCTTCAACCACAACGAATACAAGATGGTGCCGCACTACCGCGACCTGTCCCCGGAGATGGAGAAGGAGCTGTACGACCAGGGCTACAACCGGGTCACGGACACCTGCATCCCCGAGGGGGTCTTGCGGCAGGTGCAGCGCCAGATATCCGAACTGTGGAAAAAGGCTGCGGACACGGATTCGCCCAAATTTCCCTATGAATTCATGTATGATCTTCTGGATCAGCCCGGCATCGCAGACCATTTTCAGGTTCCGGCCGAACATTCCTGGGTCCTGGCGGCCAAGGAGAAGGGGCTGACCATCTATTCCCCGGGATTTGAGGACAGCACCCTGGGCAATATCTTTTGCTCCGAAGTCATGCGCGGCCGGGTGAAAAACCACGGCGCGGTGCGCCACGGCACCGAGCAGATGCAGGTTCTGGCCGGGTGGTACACGGCCATGGCCAAGGCCGGGACGCCCATCGGCTTTTTCCAGATCGGCGGCGGCATCGCAGCGGACTTTCCCATCTGCGTGGTGCCCATGCTCATCCAGGATCTGGAGCTTGAGGATACGCCCTTTTGGGCCTACTTCGCCCAGATCGGCGACAGCACCACGTCCTACGGCTCCTATTCCGGGGCCGTGCCCAACGAAAAGATCACCTGGGGCAAGCTCGACGTGGGCACGCCGTCGTTTATGATCAATTCCGACGCCGCCATCGTGGCCCCGCTGATCTTCGCCTACGTGCTGGACATGTAGGGACGCGCGGTACGGCGCGCACGGTTTTTTCCGCCCGGCGGCCTTGCCGCCGTGGGCGGCGTAACGCCCTGGTTTTTTAAAAACCGGGGCGTTGTCATTTCGTCTATGCGGCCGGTTTTCCGGCCGCTTTTTTTGTCGCGCCAGGACAGAGGAGCTCCGGATGCGGCGTCCGCGTCCGCAGATTGGGGCGACGCCCAGGCGACGGCCGGGATGCCGGGCCTCGGGACCCGCGCCTGCGGGGGGGGGCGTTGGCCGCGCGCCTCCAGGGTGTCGCCGCCGGTGATCGAGGCCCGCGCCTGCGGGGGGGGCGTTCGTGAACGTGGTCACATGCGCCGCCGGGCGCCAGGGGGGGCCGGGACGGACGGGCGGGGCGTGGGGTGCGGCGTGCGGCAGTGCATCGGGCCGCTGTCCGGGGCGCAAGGCCGCACACGGCCGGGAATGTCGGTTGAGTGGATTCATGTGAAAAAAATGTCTTGATTATCGTCTGTTTCGGCCTATATTTAAAGAAAATGGGAAGCTCGGTATGGGCCTTTGCGGTACGGGCGCCTGCGTCCAAACGAATGGCAAAAGGAGTGCGCGATGAATTTCACCGAAGCCGATCTGCCGGTTGAAATCAATCATGAGCAGATGGTGACCCTGGCCGACGGAACCTCCATCCGTTTCGAGACCAACGGCGAGGCCAAGGACGTTTACGTGGGCGACGCCTTCAACCCCACGGTCCAGCTTTTTCCGGACTGTGACCATCTCGTGGATACGCCCCACGGGCAGTTCAAGGTCACGGCCATGTTCACGGACACCGTCCTGGTGCAGAAGGCCTAGGCGCCGTCCCGTCCGCATAGGATTTCCCGGTTCGCCGTCCCTTGCCGACGGCGGACCGGGGTTGACGTCTCCGTGCGCCGTCGCCAGCAGGCGCGGTATCGTTTTGTCGTATTTTGCCGATAAATCATAGCGATCTGCAAGGAAAACCACCCCGGTTGCGCTACGATCTGCACGAAGGGCTACGCCAGCCGTCGGCCGACGCCGGATCACCGCGTCCATCGCGCCTTGGCGCATCGACCTGTCCCCGAATTCCGCTACATAAAGATCACGGGAATCCGTGACAGGCAGCATCCCTTCTTTCCGATATCATTTATACATGCAGCGGCGACAGATAGACGGGAGATGTTCTCGCGGGAGACTCATGAGGCGCGGCCTTCCTGGATGGCGGACGGCGGTCGTCGTGGCGCTGTTCGTGCTGCTGGCCGCCGGTTCGGCCCGGGCGGACGAGAGCTTTTTAGTCAACAACTATTCTTCGGATTCCGGCAGCGTGGAAACGACGCTACGGTACGCCGTCGTCCATGGCAACGATGCATCACTCAATGAAATAGTGTTTGGATTTAATATAGCTGGCGTATATGATATAGGCTTGACAAATGGCTCCTTAAGCGTTCTGGGGCCGACATCCATAATTAATGCTTCTTTGAATAGCGTCACAGTAAATCAGAATGGTAATTATCAAAATGTCTTTAATACAAATGGATACTCCATAAGTATTGGCGGTGACTACGATCTCGGGATCAACATCACGTCAACATATACGCTTGATGTTTCCTGTCTTTATTCCAATAACGCTTTAGGGCTGAATATCGGCAATATTGACGACAATGTCACGTTGTCGGCGACAGGAACGGCCGCGAGCAATGGCGTTTTCGGATTGCTGAGCAGACAGGGAAATATCACCATTACGGATGGAATGGACGGAACGATATTTTCCACGGCGTCCGGGAGCGGCTTGAACGCCTGGGGAATGCGCAGCGGCATCGGAGCGACTACAAACTATAGCATAAACATAGCGGGCGGACTGTCAGGCGCGGTCAACGCCTCGGCCGGGGCGGGCGGGAACGCCTATGGACTGCAGGGAGATTACGTCACCGTCGACACGATGTCCGGAGACATAACGGCCAGCGCGGGGGCGAACGCTTACGGCCTTATGGCCTCCGACGGATGGGGGAACTATAGCGAACTCAAAATCGGGACGTTGTCCGGAGATGTCAGTGCGACGGCGACGACAGGGCAGGCCTACGGCCTGTACGGCGAGAACAATGTCAGAATAACGGGCAACCTGACAAGCACCGGTCAGATTACGGCCACGGCGGGGCAGGCCGCCTACGGGATCTATGCCGCTGTCGATGACATCATCATAGTCGGCAGTCTGGCTGGCGACGTCGAGGCCAGCGCGGTGAGCGCCTATGGGCTTTACGCCTGGAAGGGCGTCACCATTTCAAACGGGGTGGCGGCGGGCGGCAGCGTTTCGGCCACGGGCGCGACGCTCGCCCTGGGGATTGCCTCGAACACCGGGCCTCTCAGCATAGCGAACGGCTTCGCCGGTTCGGTCACGGCCGAGGTCACAGGCGTCGGCGCGGCCTATGGCCTGAAAGGCCCGGGCATAGGCATCACGGGCGGACTGTCCGGGGCGGTTGCGTCCACGGCCGCAGGCGCCGGGCAGGCTTACGGCCTGTGGGCGGGCGGCGACGGCGTCTCCATCGACAGCGTCTCCTCGACCGGCACGGTCACGGCCACGGCCGGGGACTCCGGGCGGGCCTACGGCCTGTACGGCAGTTCGGGCGACGTCGCCATAACGGGCGCGATGTCCGGCCGGATCACGGCCACGGCCGGGGACTCCGGATACGCCTATGGCCTGTACGGAAGTTCTGGCGACATCTCCATAGGCAGCGTGTCTTCGACCGGCCAGATTACGGCCACGGCCGGGGACTTCGGATACGCCTACGGCCTGTACGCCTCATCCGGAAATATTTCCGTCACAAGCGGGATGTCCGGCCAGATCACGGCCAGGGCCGAGATGATGACCGTCGCTTCTTCCGGGAGCGCCTATGGCCTGTACGCCGACGGGGGAAGCATCTCCATAACGGGCGGATTGTCCGGCACGGTCGCGGCCACGGTTGCGGCCACGACCTTTTCCTCCGGGAACGCCTACGGCCTGCGGGCTTCGGAGGGCATCACCATCGACGCCGTGTCCGCGACCGGAAAGGTCACGGCCACAGCCGGGGATTCCGGAACCGCCTATGGCCTGTACGCCGACGGGGGAAGCATCTCCATAACGGGCGGGTTGGCCGGTTCGGTCGCGGCCACGGCCGGCGCCGCCTATGGTCTGCGCGCCTCCGGCGGCGTCACTCTCGCCAGTCTGTCCGGATCGGTTGCAGCCGAGGGCGACTATGACGCCACCGGTCTGCGAAGCGACAGTTCCAGCATCAGCGTCATAGGCGCCCTGTCCGGCTCGGTCACGGCCAAAAGCACTTCCGAGGACCTGGGTCACGCGGTCGGCCTGTACGCCGCGACGACCATCTCCATCGGCGAGATGAGCGGCACGATCACGGCCACATCCGCGGCCACGACCGTCCCGGGTTCGGCCTACGGCCTTTACGCCGGCGGGAACATCAACGGCGGCGGCGACGCCCTGCTTGTTTCCGGAAACATCTCGGCCCGGGCCTATGGCCCGGCCTACGCGATCTATTCCGCATCCGGCGCCGTGAACCTCTACGTGACCGGCGCCCTGGAGGGGGTCGACACCCACGGCTCAGATGCCTACGCCATTTACGCCGGAGGCTCGGGCAGCAGCGTGACCCTGGACCTGGCCGCCGCCGCCAGTTCCTCGCTCATCGGCAAGGTGCATCTTAACGGCGGCGCCGTGACCCTCCTGGGCGTCAACAGCGCCGACAACCTGTTCGAGGGCGTGACCGATCTGGTGGTCGGCGACGGTCACGCGGCCGCGTCATGGACCCTGGACCCCGAGTACGCCAACCGCAGTTCTTTCACGAACCTGACCATCAACGCTGAGGCATCCCTCAGCATCAATGAATTTGTGTCGATAACCGACAGCATCGACAACGACGGTTCGCTGACCTGGGATACGGCCACAGGGAGCAAGACCTACGTCGGCGTCCTGTCGGGCTCGGGTTCCCTGACCAAAAAAGGCGCCCAGACCCTTGTCCTCTCCGGCATCTACAACACCTACTCCGGCGTGACCACCGTGTCCGAGGGGAGCCTTAAAGCCGCCGTGGCCGGGGCTTTTTCCGCGTACTCGGCCGTAAACGTCGCTTCGGGCGCCACGCTCGATCTCAACAACTTCAATCAGACCATCGCCGGTCTCTCAGGCGGCGGCAACGTCGCCCTGGGCTCGGCCACCCTCACGGTGCAAAATGCCGCCTCGTATCAATACGACGGCGTCATCTCCGGAACGGGCGGCCTGACCAAGGCCGGAACCGGCACGCTCACCCTCGGCGACGTCAATACCTACACCGGCGCAACCACCGTGAACGGCGGCATCCTGCAGGCCGGGGCGGCCGACATCATCGCCTCCTCCTCCGGGGTGAGCGTGGCCTCGGGCGCTGTGTTCGACCTCAACGGCTACGACCAAACTTTCGCGCAGCTGTCCGGTTCCGGCGGGGTCACCCTGGGATCGGACGACGCCACGGTCCTGACGCTGAACATCGGTTCGACCGGCGCCGCCTTTGCCGGGGCCATTTCCGGCGCGGGCGGCCTGGCCAAGACCGGCTCCGGCGTCCTGACCCTCTCCGGCGCCAACACCTACACCGGCGACACCGCGATAACGGCCGGAACGTTGCGCGTGACCGGGTCGTTACTCTCCTCGGGGGCGGCAATAGCCTCCGGGGCGCTTTTTGATTTCAGCCCGACTTCGGCGACGACCTATGCCGGGGTGATTTCCGGGGCCGGGGATTTTCAGAAATCCGGCGCGGCCACGTTGACGCTGTCTGGCGCGAACACCTACACCGGCGACACCACGATAACGGGCGGAACCCTGCGCGTGACCGGAACCCTGGCCTCGCAACGCGTGGCCGTGGCCTCCGGCGCGCTCTTCGACATGAGTCCGGCCACGAACACGACCTACGCCGGGGTGATCTCGGGGGCGGGGAGTTTCCAGAAATCCGGCGCAGCCGCGCTTACGCTCTCCGGCAATCAGACCTACACCGGCGCGACCACCGTCGCCGCCGGAACCTTGGGCGTCACCGGCGCCCTGGCCACCAGCTCCATCGCCGTGGCCTCCGGGGCGACCCTGAATTTCTCGGGCAGCCTGACCAACCTGTCCAGCCTGAGCAACGCCGGGACCATCAACCTGGCCAGCGCCCTGACCTTCACCGATGACGACTGCACCCTGATCAGCACCGGCAGCATCCTGGCCGCCAGCTCCGCCGACGTAGCCATCCTGTTTGGCGCCGGGGACGACTCGGCCACCTTCGGTCCCGGGGCCACAGTGCGGGGCATCGTCGACGGCGGCGGCGGCGACAACACCCTGACCCTGGTCGGCAGCGTCAGCCTGGACGGCGAGGTGCGCAACTTCCAGAGCCTCATCAAGGACGATTCCGGAACCTGGACCATCGGCGGCGACGTGGACCTGGGCACGGGAAACCTGACCGTCAGCCAGGGGACCCTGGTCCTGGAAGGCGGCCTGACCGCCTCGGGGGCGTTGATCGCCTCGGGCGGCCTCCTGGATTGGTCGCCGTCCTCCGATACGGGCTTCGCCGGGGTGATCTCCGGGGCAGGCGGTTTCCAGAAATCCGGCGCGGCCACCCTGACGCTCTCCGGCATAAGCACCTACACCGGCGACACGACGATAACGGCCGGAACGCTGCGCGTGACCGGGTCGCTGGCCTCGCAAAGCGTGGCCGTGTCCGCCGGGGCGCTCTTCGACATGAGCCCTTCGGCGAATACGACCTATGCCGGGGTGATTTCCGGGGCCGGGGATTTCCAAAAATCCGGCGCAGCCACGCTTACGCTCTCCGGCAATCAGACCTACACCGGCGACACGACGATAACGGCCGGAACGTTGCGCCTGACCGGGTCGCTGGCCTCTGCGTCCGTGGACGTGGGCTCCGGGGCGCTCTTCGACATGAGCCCTTCGGCGAATACGACCTATGCCGGGGTGATTTCCGGGGCCGGGGATTTCCGCAAATCCGGCGCGGCCATCCTGACCCTGTCCGGCGACAATACCTATACCGGCGACACCGCGATAACCGCCGGAACCCTGCGCGTGACCGGCGCCCTGGCATCACAAAGCGTGGCCGTGTCCTCCGGGGCGCTTTTCGACATGAGCCCCTCGGCGAATACGACCTACGCCGGGGTGATTTCCGGGGCGGGCGGTTTCCAGAAATCCGGCGCGGCCATCCTGACGCTCTCCGGCATAAGCACCTACACCGGCGACACGACGATAACGGCTGGAGCGCTGCGCGTGACGGGTTCCCTGGCCTCGCAACGCGTGGCCGTGTCCGCCGGGGCGCTCTTCGACATGAGTCCTTCGGCGAATACGACCTACGCCGGGGTGATTTCCGGGGCGGGTGATTTCCAAAAATCCGGCGCGGCTACGCTGACGCTCTCCGGCAATCAGACCTACAGCGGCGACACCGCGATTTCCGCCGGAACCCTGCGCGTGACCGGGTCGTTGGCCTCCCAGTCCGTGGATGTGGCTGCCGGGGCGCTTTTGGACATGAGCCCGGCCGCGAACCGGACCTACGCCGGGGTGATTTCCGGGGCCGGGGATTTCCAGAAATCCGGCGCGGCCACGCTGACCCTGTCTGGCGACAACACCTACACCGGCGACACCACGATTTCCGGCGGAACCCTGCGCGTGACCGGGGCCCTGGCCTCTGCGTCCGTGGCCGTGGCCTCCGGGGCGCTTTTCGACATGAGCCCTTCGGCGAATACGACCTACGCCGGGGTGATCTCGGGGGCGGGCGGTTTCCAGAAATCCGGCGCGGCTACGCTTACGCTCTCCGGCGACAGCACCTACACCGGCGCGACCACCGTCGCCGGGGGAACCCTGAACGTGACCGGCTCCCTGGCCACCAGCTCCATCGCCGTGGCCTCCGGGGCGACCCTGGATTTCTCCGGCAACCTGACCAACCTGAGCAGCCTGAGCAACGCCGGGACCATCAACCTGGCCAGCGCCCTGACCTTCACCGACGCCGATTGCACCCTGGTCAGCACCGGCAGCATCCTGGCCGCCAGCTCCGCCGACGTAGCCATCCTGTTTGGCGCCGGGGACGACTCGGCTACCTTCGGCCCCGGGGCCACAGTGCGCGGCATCGTCGACGGCGGCGGCGGCGACAACACCCTGACCCTGGTCGGCAGCGTCAGCCTGGACGGCGAGGTGCGCAACTTCCAGAGCCTCATCAAACAGGACGCCGGGACCTGGACCATCGGCGGCG
>Ga0209467_1002914_pt1 | contig 11630 bp, 11 predicted proteins | sample Higcelwee11metaG_FD_187175 | JGI IMG/M metagenome (GOLD analysis project Ga0209467, IMG submission 187175) | Freshwater pond sediment microbial communities from the University of Edinburgh, under environmental carbon perturbations - High... | ecosystem: Environmental > Aquatic > Freshwater >...
CTTCTTTGAATATCAAAAAAGGAGGTTACTCCCAGATGCCGGGGGCGTTTGATCCTAAATAAGGGATTCTGAATGACTAAAAGAACAGTGATAAAAACCGCTCACAGCTCAACTCCTGATGACATTGTCATCGAATCCAGGCGGCCGGAGTTCGACTTTTCCGGTGTCAGTAAATACTGGCTGAAAGATCCGTTCGCCTCTCACTTTATGAATGCACTCTCTATCGTGGTGCCCCACTCGGAGCGGACCGTCATTGATATTGTCCGAAAATACGCTGATAACATTACCGATCCGAAATTGATCCGGGATATGGACGGGCTGATTCGTCAGGAAGGCCGGCACACCCTGATGCACCTGCGATGCAATGCGCTGCTCACAAAGTGCGGATATCCCGCCATCCGCCCGTTTGAACGGTTTCAGAAATTTTTTGTGGGGATATTGCGAAAGATTTCTCCGCCAGGGTGGGAACTGGCCATGCCCGCGGCATTTGAGCATTTTACTTCCGCCATCAGCCGGGATTTCATCGTCAACCGGGCCTTCTGGGCGGGTGATCAATCCAATACCGCGATTGATTTCACCAACTGGCACGCGCTTGAAGAGTTGGAGCATCAAGCCGTGTGTTTTGACGTGTTTGCAGCCCTGGAAAAACGGACCTTGATCTTAACCCTGTCACTTCTTTTTATATGGATGCCGTCTACACTCGTGTCGGTGTACGGTCTTCAACTGTATCTTTTAATGAAAGATGGAATCCTGCTTAAGCGCAAAAATTGGGGGCCGTATCTGAAATTTATTTTTCAATCCCTTCCCATGCTCACAAAGGGCGCATTAAAATATCTTGATAAAGGGTTCCGGCCCTGGAACCAGAAGGATATTCAAATTTATCAGTCACATAAAGAAAAAATACAATATGAGAAAGTGTCAGGTTATTTTCCGCATCCTCCGGATCGACACGATGGGCCTTGGTTTATATAGTAAGTTTGCGTTGGATTTGGATAATTCACAGTAAACGGTTCGCTATTAAAACAATCGACACCGGTTGAACAGGTTTTTGCGTTCCTATCCCCGCAAAACGCATCTTCACCAGTCGTGCAATCGGAAAATTCGCCGTGTTTCCCGCCAACAAGCAAGCCTTTCTCTTTTGAAAAAAATCCAGATTGCCCCTCGATTTTGGAGAGGTCGGTATCCTCTAAGGGTTTAAGATCGCAGAAAGCAGTGCCTGGAACGATGGCGAAGATAAAGAATAATATGCCGATAATATGGAAAAATTTGTTTAATCTCATGTCTGTTTCCCGCTTGAATTTAAATATTCATACCACATTGTGATACTTAATATTGATAAAACGGAACATATTGTCAATTAAAATCGGGATGAACCGACAATTTCCCAGGCGAAAACTTTATCCACTGGCAACTTTCAAGCTATTGAGGCATCAGGATATTGCATTTCGGAAAAACCAAGAATATTGAACGGTTTTATCGACATGCTTCACCTCGATAAAATTTTGCAATACTGTCGTTTTGAACTAATAAGCGGCAACTTTGCGATTGATCCAGAATGTGTAGATTTGGAATTTATTATATTTTTGCTTATTCTATGTATTTTTGGTATTCTCACCCAAATTCTCGGTTTCTGGAAAAGGGAGCCGGTCTGTTCATAAATAAATGTTAGGCCTGATATGAAACAACTGTGCAAACGCAAAAAATTTCGACTTGCTGAAACAGCTGCTTTTGATGCGAGACGGGGTTATACCCGATGCACTCCACCAGGAATGGACATCCGCATACCTCCTCCATCACATGTGCCTTGGCTTCGAGGGACAACCGTCAGCGCCGATTTCTGGAGAGATAGGGAAGGAGAACTCGTCGTCCGATTCACTTGTACTGAAGGCTATACCTTTAGCTTTCAAACACAGCTCGTTACCGGAAAAACGATTCTTGAGGAGGATATGGAAGAGTTCACTGATTATATCTCACAAGTGCTTTGGGAATGGGTCATCGAAGGAGTAGACGAAATACCCGAATCATGCCACGAGAGATGATTTCGCAGACCACTGTTCCACACAGCAGGAGAGGAGTTATCGAATGGCCAAAAAAACAGAGCGAAGGCATGCGGTCACGGTGCAGGTGGGAATCAAAAGTCTTACGAAAGCAGGTACATCTATCGATCTAAATATCTATGCAGCCAAGAGGGAAATCAGTATTTTGGCTTTTGGCCGTGGATCTATAGCATGAAACGGGAAGAAGTAGAAGAATAGACGTCGGCTGTCACGGTCTAAGTTTGTGGAGCGAATGGAAGAAATGTGAGGCAGAACGCTGCGCATCACCTGCGGGCGAAGCCCGTCTGGTGCAACCGCGTGTTAGCTGACTTGATACAATGGCACCTTGCCCCTAAACAGCGAATAGGTAAAGAAGGCATAGTAACCCGGTTGGTCTAAGATGAACTCCGGTGAGCTTGGCTCACACAAACGTTGAAACTCTTTCCAATCCTCTGGCGTAGCCTCGGGCTGTTTCCAAAGCATCTCAAACAGCGAGATCAGAGCGGCGCGTTCACTCTGACTGAGTGGGAACTGAACGTCGCCCAGAAACGTTTGCGCCCGTACCTCTTCCAATCCCACTTCTCGGAACCAACGCAGTGCCCGTACGAAATGCAGTTCCGAACTTTTGCCTTTTAATAAGGGAAGATAGCTCGAACACGTGGCATTTAGCCGAGCCTCCAGCAAAGGATAGCCGGGAAGCACTTGTTGAGAAGGCCAAGCAAGAATGTTTAAAATTCCACCCGGCTTAACCACCCGTATAAGTTCTTCGAGTAAGGGGATTAGCTCTCCGGCAGGATACCCGATACAATCCGCGCTCCACACCCAGTCAAAGGTGTCTTCCGCAAATGGAAGACGACTCATATCTCCTTTTCGAAACGTGATCCGCTCCGAAAAACCGGCCTTTTCCGCAAGATTCTCTCCAAATGCAAGGAGTTCGGGGTTGATGTCTACTCCGGTGATGTGTCCCTCGGAGCCGACACCCTCTGCGAGCAACAACGCAGGCAGGCCAATGCCACACCCGACATCGAGGCCGTGGCTTCCAAGAGGCAGTCGCAAAGCTTGAATAGCTGAACGCAGCACAGGCTCGCGCAGAGGATTGCTCTCCAATAATCTCTGGATATAAACACTATCGTACGTCATTTTCTCCCAACTCGTGTGATTCAGTTCAAGCAACTGTGCATCGTCCAGTCATTTCCCCTCTGCCCGCCAGCTAACATTGTTGATACATGGAAAATTTTCCATGTATGACCTATATATAACAGAAAATTTTCCACTTATCCGGATATAGAGATAGTAAATATGGAAAAAATCATCTCACATTTTCCATGTTTGCATGGCTATATCCAATAACATGGAAAATAAGCCCCAATTCAAGCCTGATCGAAAATTGAAGCTGATGGACCAGGTGCGGCAAGTTCTGCGTTACCATCATTATGCCTATCGCACTGAACAGACCTATGGTGACTGGATCGTTCGGTATATCAAATTTCATGGAAGTCAAATCCATCCTGTCCAGATGGGGAAAGTCCATATCGACGCGTTTTTAAGCAATTTGGCCACCCAGGGTCAGGTCTCCGCTATGAATAGGACATTGCTTTTCATAACTCAATATATCTCGGAAATCAGCTTGTATGTCAAGTTTTAACAGGAACTTTATGTTGTAGGGGGATGTCGGTGGGCATGCTTATCCCGTTGATTCAGGTATGAATCAGTGGTATAGTACAAAAATGGAGCGACCAACATTTCCGAAGTCCCTTAGAGATTTCCGTGAGCGTTTTGCTACGGAAAGTGCTTGTTTGAATTATTTCTTTTAAAAATCATGGAGAAGCAAGTGATCAAAACCAATCCATTCGGCAAAACAGGGGCGCTGGTAACGCGATTCGGATTAGGCGGAGAGGGCGTTCTGCGCACCACAAGGCGAACAGACGAGGCCAGGGAGGTTATCAAGTCCGCAATTTCTTCGGGTATCACGTATTATGACTGCGCGCGCGTTTATTCCGACAGCGAGTTGTATTACGGGTCGGTATGGAAAGAAAACCCGGATGCCCGCTTAAAGGTGTTTCAGGCCAGCAAATCCGCCAGCCGGGATAAGAAGGGTGCTCTCAGGGATCTTGAGGAAACACTGTCGCGTTTAAATACTGATTATCTTGATCTGTGGCAGATTCATGACATCCTGACCCAATCAGATCTGACGCGGATATCAGGTTCCGGTGGCGCGCTGGAAGCATTTTTGGAATCCAAATCTAAAGGAAAGGTTCAATTTATAGGTGTTACCGGCCACCATGATCCGGATATACTGACCCAGGCGGTCATGAACTGGCCGGTGGACGCGGTCATGATGCCGGTCAACCCGGTGGAAGGCGTCATCGGGGGGTTTCTGACCCGCACCCTGCCTGCGGCCAAATCAAAAGGGCTTGGAATCATCGGGATGAAAATTCTTGGCGCCGGTCATTACATCGCTCCTCAATTGGGAGTAACGCCCGACCTGTTGATCCGGTATGCCCTGGATCAGGGCATCAGTGTGGCCATCGTGGGATGTTCGACGCCTGCGGAAGTGGATGCCCTTGCACAGGTCGGTCAGTCAGGACTGTCGCTTACACCCGATGAACACAACGCACTCATTGAACTTTTTAGACCCCAGGCAAAACAGCTGGCATTTTACAGGGGGGTGTTGTAATATTTTTTTTCACCATTTTTTGATAATTTCATATGACCTTGAGTTTTGGGGTGGGGCAATACAAACCGCAGGAAGAAATGAAGGTCTTTGTGCATTGGGTTGATCAGTTCATGTATCAGGCGAAGAAGAGCGGAAAAGACTGGGTCTGTTATGAGTTAAACGATTAAGCTTTATTGGATACCGATATCGACAGTGCACGCCTTTCAAAAGTTTTGGAATACTGTCGTTTTTAAACAATCTGTTGTATTTGTGACTTAGACCCATCGAGGACTCTTCAACTTAAGAATTGTTTGTTTTTATTTTAATTCAGTTCCGAGACGGCGTTATGAGGGCTGATTTTTTTCAGCCAATTTTTTATCCCATGTTTCCTGCTTTCATTTCTAAAATGCTTTCGATAAGCGACCGGGCTATCCGTCATTTTTGACATCACAAAACGTCGTATCCTGTTTTGAATTTTGGATCTCAGACCGTTATTCGCTGACATCTTAACGCACATTTTAATGACATCTTCTATTGAACGGCTGTCTGTGGCGGACGAAATCGAAAGCATCAGTTCATTGGCTTTTGATTCGAATTGGGCATCATTCAGATTCAGGGATTCGAGACGCTTTTGGGTCAGGCTGCCATGATCGGAAAGGCCGCGATAATCATAATATTCATCGAGCATGCCCGGCCTGTCGAGATCGATCCCCTTGGCCCAGCTGTCCGGCTCCGGGCGTCTTGTGAAGCTATCCTGTTTTCGATCAATGCCTAATGATGAATTGATTGCACGTTGAATCTGATTACATCTTTCAGCTGCCATCAGCATGTCTTTACCATTTACATCCATCCCGGTCACAGCATTATATGCTTTGGCAAGATCGTCCGGAAGCAGGTATCCATGCGGTAATAACGTGACGCCCAGATAAAAACAGATCCCAAGGCAATCACTTAACAACCGGTAGTTTTCATGCCACCAGACGGCCCGTCCCTTGTCTGTATGGGAATAAATGTCCATTGTTTTGTTGGTAGCTCCGAAAAGAGATCGGCATCTGGATTTATTGAAAGGATCCAGCAAAAGAAACGGCACACCTTTGAGAAAATCGCCGCCCCGGGTTGATAATGAAAACGCCATCACAAAAGGCGGTGATGAATGCGCCGGCCAGTGCATTCCTTTCATATGCAGCGCGTATTTTTCCGCGCCATTGCCGATTTTTGCGGCAGCCTTTTTTGTCCCTTGTGCCAGGATATCACCGATGCCGGATCGGTCCGCGACAAGATCCATCGCCTTTTCAATGGATTCGGCATCCCCCCAATCCAACTTCAACTCACTGGTCATATGTTGATCCATCAATCCTTTTTTAAAGGCATCAATGGCCATGCCCAGGGTTCCGCAGAATTCATTGATATCCATTCCCAGCCTATTAATTTTGTTTACCAGATGCAGGATTGTCGGAACATCCTTTATGCCCAGGGTGAGACCGAAGGCCATGATGTATGCCACTTCATATTTGTAACCTTCTTCCCCTTTAAATTGTCCGGCTTTAATTTTCCAATGCTTGCCGCATTTGAGCGGGCATCTGAAACATCCGTGATTTTTAGATTCAGTGGCATCTAAATATGAAACAATGTCGAGTGATTCAATGTCTTCATAGCTGACTTTATGCCGCCAGTTCCTTGCATACAGCAAACCCTTTGACGTCAGCATATTCAGAAACATTGATGTGCCATATTTGGCAAATAATTTCGGGAGCGAGCATTCTTGGGTATATTGCATAACCGTCTGAGCGATTTCTTGGCAGCCGACATTGTCATTGGTTTTAATATTGCCCTTACCGGAAACGGCAATGGCTTTCAGGTTTTTTGAACCCATCACGGCCCCCATGCCGGCTCGTGAAAAACTGTTAATGTTTTTGTTGGTGAGAATCGCGGCGTACCGGACGAGATTTTCACCGGCCGGGCCAATGGAAGCAACCACGACACCGGGATGTCGGTCTTTCAACATGGTTTCCGTTTCAATGGTATCTTTTCCCCATAATTGATCGGCTTCATGAAAGGTGCATCCACTGGCATCAATATACAGATAACAGGGGTTATCTGATTTACCCCGGATGATGAAATGATCATAGCCTGCCCGTTTGACCATGACACCAAACACCCCGCCGCCATTAGAATCGCCGAATATACCGGTCAAAGGACTGATCGAAGTAAACGTCGAACGGGCGGCAGTGGGAAATTGCGTTCCCACCAGCGGGCCTGCACCAAAGATAAGCGGGTTTTCAGATCCCATAGGGTCTATTGCGGGTTTCATGTTTTGATATAACAGCCAGGAATTGATTCCGGCACCGCCGATGAATCGGGCGGTGTCTTGTGCGGATATCTGCCGGACAGTATATGTTTGATTTGATAAATCAATATCAAGACATTTGAGCGTGTAATCATATTCCATGTTTTTTCTCCTCTTTTGACAGTGTAATTCACCTTAGAGTTTACAAGATACATGCCAAAAATCAAGTATTTGAAATCATAAGATAAAGTAAAATTTCCGCAATAACCGCTGCAATATTTGACATCATCGGTGTCATATGTGATAGTATTAAAATTATTACTCTTTAATGTATGATCAGGGGATTATTTAATGAAAGCAGACGAGAATAGAATCTTTCACAGCGCAACCATCCAATTATGCAGCAGTCTTGACATTGAAACCGCCCTTTGGCGCTGTTTTACTTATATTCGGGATTATATTCCCGGCGACAGAATGTTTATCAGCTATATTTCGCCCGATATCGGAGGAATCCAACCCATCGCGCAGGCGACAATAGACGGCGGTATCCGTTCAGATGCTGTCTTCCAGTTGCCGGAAGATGTTCTGCAAATTGTAAAAGGGAAGGAACTGCCGGATGTGATGATTGTTGAGCACCCTGAAACGCATCCGGTTCTCAAGCATATCATTTCAAATGTTGATTTCAAAATAACTACTGCCCTGATCGCCCGATTAATTATTGAAGGACGGTTTCTTGGGGGTATCAGCATCATCTCGGAAAAAGATCAGACATACACGGATCAGCATGCACGTCTGTTTTCTCTTCTCAGAGAGCCTGCGGCCATCGCTTTGTCAAACAGTTTAAGATATCTCGAGGTCATCAAGTTAAAAGAACTGCTTTCCGATGACAATCGTTACCTGCAGAACCAGTTGATGCAAATCAAGGGCGCCAACATCGTTGGTGCAGATTTTGGGTTAAAACCAGTAATGGACATGGTGTATCAGGTGGCACCTTTGAACAGCCCGGTTCTTTTGACCGGTGAGACCGGAACCGGAAAGGAAGTCATTGCCAATGCCATCCATAACCTGTCAAAGCGACGAGAGGGTCCTTTTATTAAGGTAAACTGTGGAGCAATTCCTGAAACGCTGGTGGACAGTGAATTGTTCGGCCATGAAAAAGGTGCATTCACGGGCGCATTGTCTGAAAAGCGCGGTCGGTTTGAACGGGCCAATGGCGGAACCATATTCCTGGATGAAATTGGTGAACTACCTCATAATGCCCAGCTTCGACTCTTAAGGGTCTTGCAGGAAAAAGAAATCGAACGGGTCGGCGGCGTAAAATCCATATCTGTTGACATCAGAATCATTGCAGCAACACATAGATATTTGCCCGCTATGATTAAGGACGGTAGTTTCAGAGAAGATCTGTTTTTCCGCCTGAATGTTTTTCCCATTGATATCCCCCCCCTTCGTGATCGAATAGGAGATTTGCCATCTCTTACCCAGCATATTATTCTGAAAAAAGCACGAGAAATGGGTTTGCCGGATATTCCTGTTATTGGAAAAGGAGGTCTTGACCGGCTGTGTACCTACCAATGGCCGGGAAATGTGCGGGAGTTGGAAAATGTTGTTGAGCGGGCCATGATTTTAAGTCGTGGGGCTTATCTGACATTTGAAATGATAGGCTTTGCTGATGGTGAAAAAAAATCCACAGACTCATTTTTGCCGGAAAGCATTTCTCTGAGCTTAGATGAAATAAATCGGCGGCATATTGAAAAGGTCCTCTATATGACAGAAGGAGTCGTTGGCGGTAAAAAAGGAGCAGCAAAAATTTTGGGGATAAATCCCTCGACTTTACGGCATAAAATGCGAAAATTGAACATTCCTTTCGGGCAAAAAGTCGAAAAATAAATCGTTAGATCTTTATCGACATATTTTATGCATCCAATATGAAGAATACTGATCGGCCTTATCGATAGTGCGCGCTGGTGAAAAATTTACAATAATGTCGTTTTGGCAAACTGTTTTGCCACCGACCGCTGGCGTTCAAGTGCGACTATCAGTTGCGAAAATGTCAAGCACCCTAAAATGCTGTTCTCAATCAGCAAAGGCTTCCATCAATAAAATCCCACACTATAAACAGCAAATCTCCTTAACTATAATCATAATATTTAAAAAAATCTGGACTTAGCAGAGCATTGTGATAAACTTAAATATCAATTTCCTGCCCTTATCCAAACATAAAAGCCAACCCCAAAATCAGGAGGCAAGATATGAAAAAGCTCATTTTATCAATCACACTCCTGTTGTTCTTTTCTTATGCGCTTCCTGCATCAGCAGGCGGCATTATCATCAGGTCCGGCGGAAAAATTAAACTAAACGGCCAGACCGTCAGAATGAACTGCACTGACCTCACGGTTGAAGCCGGCGGAAATTTGAACCTTGGGCAAGGCTTGATTGATCATTGCCGCCATTTTATGCTGAAAGAAGGCGCCTCGTTTATTGACGGATCAGGTGAGATCACCTTGTGCGGCACCTGGACAAACAACAGCGCCTTTCAGAAAAACGCCACCAGCACGATTTCCTTTGTGCAGGGCTGCGATGTCCAGCCATGCGTCAAGGGTTTTGGGGATACTGATGGGGATGGCGTCGCGGATATGCGAGAAGCCTTTCACGATGCCAACAACGATGGCGTGCCGGATTTCCTGGACAGTTTCCTTACAACTGTCTATTGGACGCCGCCTGCCGCTATTCAGATGCTGCTGTTGATGGAATAGCCTCATTAGCTTTTCTGTTTTTCCATGATGGTTTCAAGCATTGCCTGCTGCTTTTCGATCTTTGCCTGCTGCTCTTGCATCTGCGCCTTGAGAGTTTCATTCTCGCTCTTGAGTTCTTTCATGGCCTCCACCAGTACTGCCGTGAGTTTGGTATAGGATACTGATTTATAACCATCTGATCCGGTTTTCACCAGTTCGGGAATTACCTTCTCCACGTCCTGGGCGATCAGTCCGATCTGCTTGTCATTAGATAAGCCCCTGTCTGCATATTCTTTTGTTTTCCAATCAAAAGACACCCCTTCAAGCATTGAGACTTTATTTAAAGAGGCGTTAAGTGGCTGGATGTTCTTTTTCATGCGGACATCGGAGGGATATAAAGATTCCGCCATTTCAAGGGTGCCATGAATCTTTACCAGGTCTTTGTCGAATTCACCGTAAATCAGAGGGGTAGCAGTTTCCGTGTTGTCGATATACAGTTTGTTTGAGCCGGTCTCGTTATAACCCGCATTGGAGCCAATAAAAACATTGGAGGTGCCGGTGGTGTTGGAGTAGCCGGCAAAGTTCCCGAGAAAGGTGTTCGAGCTGCCGTTGGTGTTGGATCTGCCGGCAGAATGCCCGAAAAAGGCGTTGAAGTTGCCGGTGGTGCTATAGTAGCCGGCGTGGTCCCCGATAAAAACATTTAAACCGCCTCCAGTGTTGGAGTAACCTGCAGTGAACCCGAGAAAGGTGTTGGAGGTGCCGAAGGTGTTGGAGTAACCTGCAGAGTTCCCAAGAAAGGTGTTGGAGGTACCGTAGGTGTTGGAGTAGCCTGCATCGTCCCCGAAAAAGGCGTTGGAAATGCCGGTGGTGTTATGGACGCCGGCAGAGTACCCGAGAAAAGTGTTGGATCTGCCGGAGGTGTTATTGCAGCCGGCATAGTGCCCGAGAAAGGTGTTGTGATTGCCTATGGTGTTGGCATAGCCGGCATAGTACCCGAGAAAGGAGTTATGGCTGCCGGTGGTGTTGGATTTGCCGGCATAGTACCCGAGAAAAGTGTTGTAATTGCCGGTGGTGTTGGCATAGCCGGCATGATGGCCTATAAATGTGGCCTGACGATCCCCATCTAAATTTATTCCTGCGCCTGAGCCGTAAAGCGTGTTGCTCGGTCCTTCTGTTCCCGCTAAAACCTGGCCGGTAAACGAAACGTACATCCCCAACCACAAAAGTAACACCATTGCTGTCTTTTTCATCGAATCTCCCTCCTTATTGTTCGATATCATCCAACGTTCTCTTTTGCCGTTGGTTGCTTCAGTGCTTGTAGAATCTGAAATCAAGGTGAGCAATCCCCTGTCACAAAAAAAGCCGGACCACCCTATTTTGGCAGCCCGGCTGTCTCTAACCCGGAATTGATTTAATAACCGTTACCGAAAAGATCCGTGGCTTTCCGTACCTGCCTCACAGCAGGATTGGCTTTTGCATTCAGAATTACTTTTCCGACGATGGTTTGTCAATAAAAACAAGTGTATCACAGACGCTGATGATCAAGCACGCTCACATTGTCGGGGCTTGGCATCAAAACCCATTTCAAGGCCTATGACCTTCGGTGCATTAAGCGCCCGGGCCAGCCGACGAAGCGACGAGAGGTAAAACGTCAGTGACCATTGCGTTCAATCCAATGTATCATGCAATAGCCAGCCAAATTTTCCAAAAAATCAGGGAAAAAGCTTAATCGAGATATTGTGGTCTGCCGAAAAGAAGAATACTGACAGGCCTTTTATCGATAGTCCTCGCTTCCGAAAAAATTTTGCAATACTGTCGTTTTTGCCGCACTTTAATATTTTGGATATTTACATGGCGTCCAATCAAAAACCCCCTCACCGATTTTTCCGAAAAGGGGGCTTTTATTGTTACATGCA
>Ga0209467_1002916_pt1 | contig 11619 bp, 7 predicted proteins | sample Higcelwee11metaG_FD_187175 | JGI IMG/M metagenome (GOLD analysis project Ga0209467, IMG submission 187175) | Freshwater pond sediment microbial communities from the University of Edinburgh, under environmental carbon perturbations - High... | ecosystem: Environmental > Aquatic > Freshwater > Pond...
AGAAGCCTGCTGCGTCGCCGAGCAGATCCGCGGACGAGGCCTTCAGCCTCACCGCCGCTGAGAGACAGACGCTTCTTTCAATTGCTCGTGAGGCCATCTACGCGAGACTTGATAAAAGGAAACCAACCGCCGTCGCTGAACTGAAACTTACCCCACGTCTCAGAGAGCCGCTGGGAGCCTTCGTTACAATTACAAAGGACGGTGACCTGAGAGGGTGCATCGGCCGCTTCACATCAGCAGGCCCGCTCTGGCAGGTGATTGGCGAAATGGCCACAGAAGCCGCTTTCAGTGATTCCAGGTTCACATCACTCACTAAGGCTGAATACCCGTCGATACATCTGGAAATCTCCGTGCTGGGTCCGATGAAGAAGATACAGTCAGTCAGCGAGATTAAGATTGGCCGTCACGGCATCTATCTTAAACAGGGATACAGGTCCGGCACCCTGCTGCCACAGGTGGCGGAGGAGCGCGGCTGGAACGTGGAGCAGTTCCTCGGTTACTGTGCGCGCGACAAGGCCGGAATAGGCTGGGACGGCTGGAAGAACAAGGATACGGAGATCTTCATTTACGAGGCTTACGTCTTCGGCGAATAGCGGGAACAATGACCTATCCTGTTCTGCCCATAGGAGTGACCGTACTGGTTATCTACTTCTTTACCCTTTATCTGTCATCCTCAGGATTCACCGCCAGGCTGTCGCATCGACGCTTCTGGAACTGGATCCTGCTTGCATCATTCCTGGTAACCGGCCTCTTTGGCCTCTTCCTGGCACTCAGAATAACCTACAGGTGGGAGGTGCCCTTCGCAGAATCACTGAAACACTGGCATGTTGAGGCCGGCATTGCAATGGCCCTCGCAGCGGTGATTCACCTTTCATGGCATCTCGGGTATTACATAAGGAGCGCACATAAGCTGATCCCCTTGCAGGATGGCACAGCCGGCCATGCCACCTTGGAAACGGAGCTGCCTGCTGACGACCGGCTTGTGGCGAAGCACGCCCCGCCTGGTGACGCAGACATTCCTGCCGGGAGATTCAGGATGCTGCTTCTGCTGACCGGTTTCGTCAGCTCCGCATCTCAGTTTATCCTTATGCGTGAGGCTGTAATACTCGGCGGTGGCACCGAAGCCGCTGCCGGACTGTTTCTCTGGCTCTGGCTTATAATTGCCGCAGGAGGAGCCCTGGCGGGAGGAAGTTCCGGAATCACCTCCATGAAGAGGATGATATGGACCCTCCTGGCCGGAACTGCCCTTGCCCCACTCCTTCTGCTGACGATGACTGCAATAATCCTGAATCCCGGCCAGACTCCGGACTTTTTCCAGACAATTGTGATCCTTGCAGTCAGTGTGGCCCCGGTGACATTCATTTCAGCCCTCATCTTTGTCCGGATGTCTGTCATCAGGCATTCCGCAGGCCTCGCCGGATCAGGTAACAGCTTCGGGACGGAGACGGCCGGATCGGTGGCGGCAGGGATTATCACGGCACTGACCGTAACCCTCAGGATACCCAACTTCCAGCTTTACATTCTCATCCTGCTTCTGGCATCGGTCAGTGCAGCCTGGCTGTTATCATATACCTTCAGGATCAGGATTGCGGCACTGGCTGTGATAATCAGTGCGATAGTGCTGCTGTTTGCCTTCCCACCCGATCCGGCCGTGAGAGGCATGCTGCTGCGAGGCGTTAAGGTCGGAAAAAGCACTGACACCCCCTTTGGAAACATCACAACTGGGTCTTACGGCGGGGAGAGGACTGTTTACTATGACCATCGTCCGCTTTTTTTCCCTGATGATGTGATAACCGCTGAGGAGAATATCCATTATGCCCTTCTGCAGCGCGACAGTTACGAGAAGGTTCTGCTGATCTCCGGCGGACTCAGAAGGCATCTCGGGGAGGTCCTGAAGCACCATGTCAAAGAGCTCATCTATCTTGAACCAGATCCCGGACTGCTTGCAGCCGAGGGAGCAGGTGACACAATCTGCGGCCCGATGAACGTAAGAGTCATAAGAAGTGATCCCATGGCCTTCCTAAGGGAAAACGACGAAACCTATGATGCAGTCATACAGCTCATTCCACCACCTTCAACCTTATCGGTAAACAGGTTCTATACTGTGGAGTACTTCAGGATTGTAAGGGAGCATCTCACTGAGGATGGCATTTTCATGTGTACCCCGATGGCCTGGTTCAACTATTCACCGGAGAGCTACCGGAAGGGATTCTCTCCCCTCTGCAACGCTGTTTCAGGGGTTTTCAGCCATCTGACCCTGGTACCCGGTTCATTGCTCTACCTGATCGCCTCTGACCGCCCTGTAAGCGCAGAAATAGCTCATATGGCAACTCAGAGGGGAATTGAGACCAGCTACGTCAACGTTGACTACCTTGACGATAACGATATCAGATTGAAAAAGGAACAGATTCTTTCCCATGTTGACAGGGATGCGGTGATGAACTCGGCAACCAGGCCGGTATCATCGCTCTTTGCCAACATTCTCTCCCTCGAGAAAATGGGGATGAAAGGCGGAATCATTGCGCTGCTTGTCCTGCTCATCGCTATTCCGTTTGCTTTTACAGCCAGGAGGGGTCTTGTGATGTTTGCCTCCTCTGCCGGTCTTGCGGGATTCGGGATGATAATGATTTTTATCCTGCAGATGGCAGTCGGGAATCTTTATATGCTTGCGGCAGTTATCCTTACGCTGCTGATGGCAGGTCTGGCGGCAGGAGCTGCCATGGGAGAACGGCTGGCGCTCAGGAAAATCACAGTATGTTCGTTATTGCTCACAGCATTGATTACTCTTACCGGTCTGCTGGCTCCTGCCCTTGTCACTTCAGCCCCCGGTCCGGTGCTGACATATCTCTTCATCACACTCCCGGCAGCGGGATTCATCACCGGTGCCATCTACAGGATACAGACTTCGCGCAATGCCGGGAGGCACACCGGACGCATTTATGCTGCCGATATGGCCGGATCAGCTCTTGGTTACATGATTGCAGCCTCCGTTCTGGTGCCACTGGCAGGAATAGCCAATGCATGTTTTGTCCTGGCGGCAGTCATATTGATATCCGGCACTGTTGCATCATTTGTGATAAAAGAGTAGATTTATAACCAGGTATTTAAATACGCATACTGTTGAAAGACAAGGGGAAGAAGATATCCAGAAGGAGTTTTGCCCGGCAGGGTTCGTTCGCCGTGGCTGCGGGATTACTCACTCCCCTCCCGCTGTCTGCAATGAAACCGGCTGCCGGTGAGAGGCTGGCAATGTTCCAGGAAGAGAGTGCCAGGGGCGTTGTCTGTCTCATCTGTCCCAACGAGTGCACCCTTAAAGACGGGGAGCTGAGCGACTGCCGGAACAGGATAGCGAAGAAATCGAAGCTCTACACGATGGCCTTCGGCAATCCCTGCGCTGTCAATATTGATCCTGTTGAGAAAAAACCCATGTATCATTTTTTGCCCGGTACTTCAGCTTTTTCAATTGCCACGGCTGGATGCAATCTTGCCTGCCTTAACTGCCAGAACTGGACAATCTCACAGACCTCGCCGGACAAGACAACGAATTATGAAATGCTTCCGGAAAGCGTTGTTGCAAGAGCTGCAGCAGGCGGCTGCAGATCAATAGCCTACACCTATTCCGAACCGGTCACCTTCTATGAATACGTATATGAAACGGCACAGGTGGCACGCGGGGCAGGAATTAAGAATATCATGGTCTCAAACGGATATATCAACCGTGAACCCCTCAGGCAGCTGTGCAGATACATTGACGGTGCCAACATCGATCTTAAGGCGTTCAGTGACGGAACTTATCTGAAACTTACCGGCGGCAAACTTCAACCCGTGCTGGACTGCCTGAAGATGTACCGTGACGAGGGTGTGTGGCTGGAGATCACCAACCTGGTGGTACCGGGATGGACTGACAAGCCGGAGGAGATCAAACTGATGTGCGGATGGCTTGCAGAGAACGGATTCACTGATACACCGCTGCATTTCAGCCGGTTTCAGCCCCAGTTCAAGCTTGAACACCTTCCTCCCACACCGGCCGGCATACTTCTGAAAGCGGCGGAGATCGCCAAAAGCGCCGGCATGAAGTATGTCTACCTGGGGAATATGCCGGGGACCGGGATCGACGACACAACCTGTCCTTCTTGCGGAAAGAAGGTTGTAGACAGGAGCGGCTACAGAATTGTTTCGCAGAGCCTTAAGGAAGGCAAATGCGCCTGCGGTACAAAAATACCGGGGATCTGGAGTTGAAATATTTATAATCAGAGAGTCTGACATTACATATGAAGCTTGCCGACGCAAAAAAAAGGATTGAGGAACTGAGAAGAACCATTGATGAACATAACCACAGATATTATGTTCTTAATCAGCCTGTTATCTCCGACTTCGAATTTGACCTGCTGCTCAATGAGCTACAGACCATTGAGAAGAACTTCCCGGACCTTGTAACCCCTGACTCTCCCACAATGAGAGTGGGCAGCGACCTGACGGAGGCGTTCATCCAGGCAGAGCACCGCTGGCCGATGATGTCACTTGGCAACACCTACAGCGCTGATGAGGTGACTGAGTTCGGCGAGAGGGTGAAAAGAACACTTGGTTATGTACCCGAGTATGTCTGTGAGCTCAAGTATGACGGTGTCTCGATCAGCCTTACCTATGAGAACGGCTCCATGGTCAGGGCTGTTACCCGCGGTGACGGCACTGTGGGCGATGATGTTACTGTCAATGTAAGGACAATCAGGAGTATTCCCGTCAGGGTCAGTGCGAATGACCTTCCCTCCTCGTTCGTGATCAGGGGTGAGATTTACCTCCCCCGGAAGGGTTTTGATGAAATGAATGCCGGAAGGCTGCAGAAGGGAGAACTTCCCTTTGCCAATCCCCGCAATGCGGCGGCCGGTACGCTCAAGCAGCTGGATCCGCGTGTGGTCGCCTCGCGGCCGCTCGACTGCTTCCTCTATTACCTGCTTGGAGAGCAGCTTCCGGCAGGGAATCATTTTGATAATATCATGGCTGCACGCTCCTGGGGCTTCCGGACCCCTGACGTAATCGAGCGCTGCAGCAGCATGAAAGAAGTACTGCAATTCATTACGGCCTGGGAGTATGAGCGGAAGAAGCTGCCCTACGACACTGACGGAGTGGTGATCAAGGTCAATCCCCTTGATGCCCAGCAGTTACTTGGAAGCACAGCCAAATCGCCCCGCTGGGCCATTGCTTACAAGTATGCCGCCGAGCAGGCTGTAACCGGGCTGCTTTCTGTCGATTTCCAGGTGGGCAGAACGGGCAACGTCACTCCCGTGGCCAACCTGAGCCCTGTGCAACTGGCCGGGACAACAGTAAAACGGGCCTCACTGCATAACAGCGACCAGATTGACCTGCTGGGGTTGCATTACGGCGACAGTGTGATAATTGAAAAGGGAGGCGAGATCATTCCCAAAATAGTCGGGGTGGATATAACTCAGCGCCACCCTGAGGCAGCAGCCGTAACCTTTCCTGAGAATTGTCCCGAATGCGGCACACCGCTTGTGCGCACTGAGGGAGAAGCCAACCATTACTGCCCGAACTACCTGCATTGCCCACCGCAGATCACAAGGAGAATCATCCATTTCGTCTCACGCAAGGCGATGGATATAGAAGGCCTGGGTGAAGAGACAGTCGAGTTGCTATGGTCAAAGGGACTCATACATAATGTGGCAGACCTTTATGATCTTAAAAATGAGCAGATTGCCTCTCTTGACAGGATGGGAGACAAGTCGGCTGCAAACATCACGGAGGCATTGACTGTCTCACTCTCCGCAGCATGGAACAGGAAACTGTTCGCTCTCGGCATCAGGCACGTTGGTGAGACTGTGGCTAAGGCTCTTGCAGGAGCCTTTCCAGACATTGACAGGCTGATGAATGCCACCGAGGAGGAGCTTCTTGCCCTTCCTGACATTGGTCCCCGTATAGCAGCAAGTGTAAGGGAGTATTTCTCGGATGCCGATAACATTCAGATTATAAGTCGACTGAAAGCCTCAGGAATGACTTTTGAGGGAATCATACAGACAGGGACCCGCAACGGTCCACTGGCCGGCAAGACGATAGTTGTGAGTGGCTCATTTGAAGGATTCACACGTGAAGGCATAAGGGCGGCCATAGAAGCTGCCGGGGGCAAGGCGGCCGGATCGGTTTCGGGCAACACCTCGTTCATCGTTGCCGGAAACGACATGGGGCCTGCGAAGAGAGCCAGGGCCTCTGCGCTTGGTATTCCGATACTCACGGAGGAGGAGTTCGTCAAAATGATTAAAGAATAATCAACTCTATAACACTCCCAAAACAAAAAATCTATAGGTTTGCATTCTTATGGGACTTTTTTACAATCTCAGATTAAAAGCCGGCAAAATGATGCTTCACAGGCGCCTCACAGCCCTGAGAAGGATGAAGCAGGATTTTAACCTCGACAAGGTAAAAAAGGTCGGCATTCTGTGGGATGCCTCATTTGAAAATGACTTTCAGCACCTTGCAGCCCTCAACAGGCAGCTGTCAGAGGCTGGCAAGAGTGTGGAGGTGATGGCATGGATTCCTGCAAAGAGTGTCCCAGACAGGCTGACGGGGCTCTCCTACATGAAATTTTTAAGGAAGACGGATCTCAACTGGGCCTTTTTCCCTGCTTCTGAGGATGCCAGGAAATTCATTGAAACGAAATACGACCTGATAATCGACATCAATCCCTCCTCCCTCTTTCAGCTCACATCACTTGTAGCACTCTCACCTGCAACAATGAAAGTCGGGCCGGATATCACTGACCATCCTGAGGATACTCCGTACGATCTGATGATCAGGACGCCCAAACCGTTCAGCATTGGCGGGTTTCTTGAGCAGGCGATGCACTATCTCACATTCATAGGTAGCCCGGTTAGCAGGGCGTAATCAACCTGCTGTATATCAATAATTAAGCCTTACTGTCAGCTCCTGACTTGCCTCCGCGGTCAGGCTCCCGGAGAATCTGCAAGACCCTGTCCGTGACAATGCTTGAACTTCTTGCCGCTGCCGCATGGGCACGGGTCATTCCTTCCTACCTTCTTTTCCACCCTCACAGGAGCTGTCTGCCTCTGTTTCTGCTCAGGAGGTGCTCCTCCTCCGCTGCGGTAGCTCTCGAAATCACTCTTCTGCGCACTGAGCCTGCTCATGTCTGCCTGGCGGCGACGCTGTGCCTCCTTCACATTATCAGGTGAAGAAGCGGGGATTGTGCCCTTCATCAGGAGACTTACAACATCCTGGTTGACCTTGTTGATCATGGTCTTGAAGAGCTCGAACGATTCAAACTTGTAAATCAGCAACGGATCCTTCTGTTCGTATGTGGCGTTCTGGACCGACTGTTTGAGGTCGTCCATCTCCCGGAGGTGTTCGCGCCAGGCATCATCAATAGTAGCCAGAACAGCTGTTTTTTCGAAAGAACGAAGCAGTTCCCTGCCCTGGCTTTCAACTGCAGCCCTGAGGTTTGTGATCACATTGTACGTCTTCACGCCGTCAGTGATTGGCACCACAACGTTTTCATATGTGGCGGACATTCTCTCGTGGACATCCTTCAGGACCGGGTAGGCGGTCGATGAAATGATATCGCTCTTGCGCCTGTATGCGTCAAGAACCTTTGCGTAGACAGCCTCTACAACCTCATCTGCACTGTTCTTGCTGAACTCGGATTTAGAGAGTGGTGAGTCCATTGAGAGCGTCCTGATGAGGGCAAACTGGAATTCATCGAATTCGGAAGAGTCCTTGTATGTGTTTACAGTGTTCTCAGTCACGTCATACATCATGTTGGCAATGTCAACGCTGAGCCTCTCCCCGAGCAGGGCGTGGCGGCGCTTGCTGTAGATGACCTCCCTCTGTGAATTCATGACGTCATCATACTCAAGAAGCCTCTTCCTGATGCCGAAGTTGTTCTCCTCAACCTTTTTCTGGGCTCTCTCTATTGACTTGGTGATCATTGAATGCTGGATCATTTCGCCATCCTTCAGGCCCAGCTTGTCCATGATGCCGGAGATCCTCTCCGAGCCGAAGAGGCGCATGAGGTCATCTTCCAGCGAGACGAAGAACTGCGACGAACCCGGGTCACCCTGGCGTCCGGCGCGGCCTCTCAGCTGCCTGTCGACACGCCGTGACTCATGCCTTTCGGTTCCGATTATTGCAAGGCCACCTGCCTTTTTAACCTCGGGTGTAAGTTTTATATCGGTACCACGACCGGCCATGTTGGTTGCAATAGTTATGGTTCCTGTCTTTCCGGCTTCCAGAACTATCTCAGCCTCACGCTGATGCAGCTTGGCATTAAGAACGTTGTGTTTCAGTCCCTTCATCTTGAGCATACGGCTTAGCAGCTCTGATATCTCAACTGAAGTGGTTCCCACAAGTACCGGTCTGCCGGCCTTGTTAAGGTTCACAATCTCATCTATGACGGCGTTGTACTTCTCGCGCTTGGTCTTGTAGACGAGATCCTCATGGTCATTTCTGATGACCTTGACGTTGGTGGGGATGACAACCACATCAAGCTTGTAGATATTCCAGAACTCACCTGCCTCGGTGATTGCCGTACCGGTCATGCCGGCCAGCTTGTGGTACATCCTGAAGTAGTTCTGCAGGGTGATAGTTGCATAGGTCTGGGTGGCGGCCTCCACCTTCACGTTCTCCTTGGCTTCGATAGCCTGGTGCAGGCCGTCCGAATAGCGGCGTCCCTCGAGGATACGGCCTGTCTGCTCGTCCACTATCTTGACCTTGTTATCCATTAGAACATACTCCACATCCTTCTCGAAGAGGGTGTATGCCTTCATCAGCTGGGTCATCGTATGAACCCGTTCCGATTTCACGGCGAAGTCCTGCAGCAGTTCATCCTTTGCCCGTATTCTCTCCGCCTCGTCCTTTACAGTCTTCTCTATGTCAGCGATCTTGCTTCCGACGTCAGGCAGCACGAAGAAGCTGGAGTCCTCAACTGATGTAGAAATGAGATCATGTCCCTTTTCTGTCAACTCAATTGAGTTGGCTTTCTCATCTATTACGAAAAAGAGTTCCTCGGTCACCTTGGGCATCTCCTTCGAGTTGTTCTGCATGTATAAGTTCTCAGTCTTCTGCAGCAGGGTTCTCACCCCCTCCTCGCTAAGGTACTTGATAAGGGCACTGCCCTTCGGAAGGCCCTTGTAGGCCCTCAGCAGCAGTAGTCCGCCCTTTTCGTTATCGCCATCGTTAATTAGTTTCTTCGCGTCAGCAAGCAGTTGGGTAACAAGTTTCTTCTGTGCACTGACGAGCTTCTCCACTTTAAACTTGTACTCATCGAACTGTGAAGTATCGCTCTTTGCAGTAGGGCCGGAAATGATGAGAGGGGTCCTGGCGTCGTCAATGAGCACCGAGTCAACCTCGTCAACTATTGCGTAGTGGTGTTTCCTTTGCACCAGGTCTTCCGGATTGATTGCCATGTTGTCACGCAGGTAGTCAAAGCCGAATTCATTGTTGGTGCCAAAAGTAATGTCAGAGTTGTATGCCTTGCGGCGTGCATGGGAGTTTGGTTCGTGCTTGTCGATGCAGTCTACCGACAGACCGTGGAACTCGTACAGCGGGCCCATCCATTCCGAGTCCCTTTTAGAGAGGTAGTCGTTTACGGTCACAATATGAACACCTCTTCCTGCCAGGGCATTGAGGAAGACCGGAAGTGTGGCGACGAGTGTCTTACCCTCGCCGGTGGCCATCTCCGATATCTTACCTTTGTGCAGAGCAACGCCTCCGATCAGCTGGACGTCATAGTGGACCATATCCCAGACAATCTCATTGCCCCCTGCCATCCAGCGGTTCTTCCAGTATGCCTTGTCGCCTTCAACTGTTATTGAGGGGCGTGTGGCTGCGAGATTGCGGTCCCACTCCCTGGCTGTTACCTCCAGCACTTCGTTTTCCTTGAAGCGGCGTGCCGTCTCCTTGACAATGGCGAATGCAACAGGGAGTATCTCATCAAGCTTGCCTTCAAGTTTTGCAAGGATATCCTTCTCGAATTTATCTACCTGGTTATAGAGATCTTCCTTACGGTTGACATCCTCCTCTTTCTCAGCCTCGGTTCGGAGGTCTGCTATCTGCTTCTCCTCCTCTGCAATGGTTTCGCGAATCTCCCTTTTCAGTTCGGCAGTCCTTTCACGGAGTGCGTCGTTTGACAGCGAAGTGACAAGTTCGCTCTCTTTCAATATCTTACCTACAAACGGATTGATGTCTTTCAGGTCGCGTTCCTCTTTGTTGCCCAGGAAAAGGGTGAGGACTTTATTGACGATACTCATTTACTGTCTCTTTAAAAACATTCGCAAAAATAATATAATTTCCGGTTCGCCGGGGAGGAAATAAAAGCCGGGGCGTGGGGCCCCGGCTTTTGCATAGTGCACTGTGTGTTGTATTATCTCAGGTTACTTTGCACCCCTGAGGTTCATAATATCACGGTCAAGGAAATAAATGCCACTCTGCCCTGCAAGCTGAATCTTGTCAAGGATCTGCTGCACGCTGATTTCCTCTTCCATCTGTTCAGTAACGAACCACTGGACCCAGTTGGCAGTTGAATGGTCCTTTTCAGCCAAAGCGGTCTCAAGGACATCGTTGATGCTTGCTGTAATGAATTGCTCATGCTTGAGTACTTCAGCGAACAGTTCGGGAATTCCCTTGTACTTGACCGGGGGTTTCTTGAATTCCGGAACAACAGCTGCACCGCCGCGTTCGTTGACATACTTAATGAACTTGAGCATATGCATTCTCTCCTCACCGGACTGTGCAAACAGCCATGCAGCTATTCCGCCCATACCTTTGTTCTCTGCCCATGAAGCCATGGCCAGGTAAAGGTTTGATGAGTAACCTTCTCTTTCAATCTGCCTGTTGCAGATCTCTTCTACTTTCTTTGTTAACATATTTTTGATTTTAATAGGTTCTTTTTGGTACAGTAACAAGTCATCACTGATAATGTTTATCCCAGCAATTCCTTCACCTTCTGCACCAGTTCAGAGGGAAGGAACGGTTTTGAGAAGACATGGTCGGCACCCAGCTTACTGGCCATGAGAAGATAGCTTCCCGGGCCTGCCATGCCTCCGCCGCTTATGGCAATCAGTCGGGTTGAGGGCTTCATCTCTTTGATTTTCATTATAACCATCAGCCCGTCTTCCTCAGGCATCAGAAGGTCAGTAATAACAAGATCCACCACTGAAGGCCTGAATTTGGCGAGGGCCTCCCTGCCGTCAGCAGCTGTGATAACAGTATATCTGCGTTTCTCGAGGGAGTCCCTCAGCATCTCACGCAGCGCAGCGTCATCCTCAACTATCATTACACCTGCCATCTCGTCGACTTCTGATTTCGGAGCCCGAAGTTAATTCTTTTCAGGGAGAGGGCCAAACATGGCACCGGGAATCAGCAGTTCGAAGGTGGTTCCCCCACCCTGCACCGAGCTTACCCTGATTCTTCCTCCCAGTTCTCTTACAGCCTCGCTCACAACCGTCAGCCCGAGGCCTGTGCCGTTTTCCTTCCCGCTTGTGAAGAAGGGATCGAATATCCTCGCGGCGGTCTGGCTGTCCATTCCTTTTCCCGTGTCGCTGATACGGATGAGGAGATGGGTGCCGTCCGGCACTTCTTTTTCGCCATCCTGAGTCA
>Ga0209467_1002917_pt1 | contig 11618 bp, 9 predicted proteins | sample Higcelwee11metaG_FD_187175 | JGI IMG/M metagenome (GOLD analysis project Ga0209467, IMG submission 187175) | Freshwater pond sediment microbial communities from the University of Edinburgh, under environmental carbon perturbations - High... | ecosystem: Environmental > Aquatic > Freshwater > Pond...
TCCTCAGCTTCAACGTCGGCGTCGAGCTGAGCCAGATTGCCGCGCTGGTGGTGATGGTTGGTCTGCTGGCCCTGTGGCGGCACCGTCCGTCGTTCAAGCGCTTTGCCTACATGGCCAACCTGGGGTTGCTCTACGCCGGTGTCTACCTGCTGTTCATGCAGCTGCACGGCTACCAGCACGACGCCAACCCGGACAGCTTCCGTTTTCCCGCCGCCGAACACCGCCACGCGCACGAGGACCTCGATGTTGAAAACACCGAAGACACCAGCCGTGACGGTCTTTGATCTCGCCTCCTCTCATTCCCACTTTTTCCAAGCCCCGAAAGGACTCCCCATGAAATCCCTCGTCATCGCCGCCGCCCTGGTCTCCACCCTCATCGCCACCCCCGCCGCCATGGCCGCCGAAGGCAGCAGCTGCCACTTCCATGGCAACAAACCCGCCAGCGAAGCCGTCGTCAGCGACTGCGCCGCGCAGCGCAAAGCCTCGCTGGTCAAGGCCGGCAAGCTCGACGCATCCTGGCAAGCCGTCAAGCAAGACAAGGCCGAGCTGGTGGACGGCCAGAAGGGCAAGGAGTGGAAGGTGTCGTTCAAGAACCCCGCTGTGGCCGACACCGCCAAGCAGACGCTCTACATCTTCTTCTCGCAGCCCGGCAACTTCATCGCCGCCAACCACACCGGGCTGTGATGAACACCGTGTCCCCCGCCCTGCGCGGCGGCGCGCTGGCCCTGCTGGCCGCGGCGCTGTTTGGCCTGAGCACGCCGCTCGTCCAGCGCTTCGGGCAAGGTCTCGGCCCGTTCAGCACCGCCGCGCTGCTCTACGCCGGCGCGGCGCTGGTGGCCCTGTTCCAGCGCCGCGGCGCGGGGGCTGAAGCGCCGCTGCGCCGCAGCGATGCGCCGCGCCTGCTGGCCATGGTGGCGGCGGGCGCGGTGATCGGCCCGGTGGCGCTGGCCTGGGGCCTGCAGCGCACCAGCGGTGCCAGCGCCTCGCTGCTGCTCACGCTCGAAGCCGTGTTCACGGCGGTGCTGGCCTGGCGCTGGTACGGCGAGGTGCTGGACGGCCGCGTCAAGACCGCCGTGGCGCTGCTGTTGGCCGGCGGCGCGCTGCTGGTGCTGGACCAGGGCCTCACCGGCCAGGTGCAGTTGCTCGGCCTGCTCGCCGTGGCCGTGGCCACCGTCGCCTGGGGGGTGGACAACACCCTCTCGCGCGGTGTGGCCGAGCGCGACCCGGGGCAGGTGGTGCTGGCCAAGGCCGCGCTGGGCGCCAGCGTCACCAGCGCCATCGCATTCGCCTGGGGCGAGCCGCTGCCCGCGCTGCCGGCGGCAGCGGCGCTGCTCGCGGTGGGCGCCACCGGCTACGGCCTGAGCCTGCGCTTCTATTTGCTCGCCCAGCGCCACTTTGGCGCCGCGCGCACCGGCTCGGTGTTCGCGTTCGCGCCCTTCATCGGCGCGCTGGGCGCGTTCGCATTGGGGGAGCGTTCGGCCAGCGGGTTGCTGCTGGCGGGCGGCGTGCTCATGGTGGCCGGGGTGTTGATCCACCTGGCCGAAGACCACGGGCATGAACACGACCACGACGCCATGGACCACGAACACGCGCACACCCACGACGATGGCCACCACCTGCACAGCCACAACCCCATGCCCGCCGGCCCGCACAGCCACCCGCACCACCACATCCCGCTGCACCACAGCCACCCCCACGTGCCCGACGCACACCACGGGCACCGGCACTGATACGGTTTCGCCTTCAAACGTATAACTGCGTTGGTTCGCCTGGCCGTGTTGCAGCACTGTCTGCGGCTCCCGCCTTGTTCTACGCATGAATGCAAAACCGGATGAGCGGGCCGCTCAGCGCCGCCGCAGGGCCAGCCCCAGCAAGGCCAGGCCGCTGAACGCGGCCCCAGCGTAGAAGGTGAACGCGGCACCCAGCTGGTCCCACAGCAGGCCGGCGATGGCGCTGGACAGCAGCAGCGCCACACCGCTGACCAGGTTGAAGAAGCCGAAGGCCGTGCCGCGCAGGTCGGCCGGCGCCGTGTCGGCCACCATGGTCGCCAGCAGGCCCTGCGTCATGCCCATGTGCAGGCCCCACAACGCCACACCGGCCAGCACCGTGGCCCAGTGCGCATGGACCGCCAGCACCAGGTCGGCCGCGATCAGCACCGCCAGGCCCAGTGCGAGCAGCGTCCGGTGGTCCATGCGGTCGGACAGGCGGCCAAAGGGGTAGGCCGACACCGCGTAAACGAGGTTCATCGCCACCATCACCAGCGGGACCAGCGCCACCGGCACACCGCTCTGCGCGGCGCGCAACACCAGAAAGGCTTCGCTGAAGCGCGCCAGCGTGAACACCGCGCCCAGGCCCACCACCCACCAGTAGGCGCTGCCCAGGCGGCGCAGGTTTTCGCGCCGTATCGGGTTGCTGCGCCGCTGGCCAGCCGGCCGGTCGGGCTCGCGCACGCCCAGCATCAGCAGCGCCACCGCCAGCACCCCCGGCACCACCGCCACCCAGAACACCGCGCGGAAGTCGTTGGCCCAGAGCAGCATCAGGCCCACCGCCAGCAGCGGGCCGAGGAAGGCGCCCACCGTGTCGAGCGACTGCCGCAGACCGAAGGCCGCGCCGCGCATGTCGGGTGGCGCGATGTCGGCCACCAGCGCGTCGCGCGGCGCACCGCGCACGCCCTTGCCCACGCGGTCGAGCAGGCGCGCCGTCAGCACGGTGCCGATGCCCGGCGCCAGCGCAAACAGCGGCTTGGTCAGCGCGCCCAGGGCGTAGCCGAACACCGCCAGCCACTTGCGTTTCCCCCACCAGTCGCTCAACACGCCCGAGAACACCTTGACGATCAGTGCCGTCGCCTCGGCCAGCCCCTCGATCAGACCGACCACCAGGGCGCTCGCGCCCAGTGTGCCCACCATGAACAGCGGCAGCAGGCTGTGCACCATCTCGGACGAAATGTCCATCAGCAGGCTCACGAAGCCCAGCACCCAGATGGCGGTGGGCAGACGGGGTGCGGAAGGGACGGGCTTGTTCATGGCGCTTTTGTGGAGGCGGTGGGTGCCAGTGTGGCAGAGCATCCCCGCCGCCGGGGCACACTCACAACCATGATTGATCGCCAGCAGCGTTGGGCCATCCTGGTATCGGTTGCGTTGCACCTCGCCGCAGCGGGGCTGCTCGTGTCCGCCTCCAGGCAGACCTTGCGCGAGGGCGCGCCCGCTCCCAAAACAAGCATTCTCACCATGGTGGTGACACCACCCAACTCACCGTCGCCGCCAGCACCTGCCCGTGCCCAGCCCACGCCGCAGCCGAAGCCGCCCCCCAAAGTCCGCGCCCCCCTGCCGGCCGCCGCGCCCCCCGAGGTGGCAGCAGACACCGAGCCCCCGACTGGGCGTGCCTATATGGACGCGCCGCCGGCTCCCACGGCCGAGGAATGGGCCCTGGCCGCCACCTACACCCTCAAGAACAGCAAGCGCTACCGCCACAACTGGGGGCAACAGGTCCGCAGCCAGATGGGCACCGCCCACGAGGGCCCCGAGCAAGGCATCGTGCGCTTTCGCATCGAGATCGCACCCAGCGGTTCCCTGGCCCGGCTGGACACCCTGTGGACCACCTCCGCAGAGATCGAACAACGCGCCCGCACCGCCATCGGGCAGATGCCGCCACTGCCGCCGACGCCCAATGGCAAGCCCCTGATTTTTGAAAAGACCATCGTCTTCAACGCCTGGACCGCTGAGTCGCCGCCGCTCTACAAGAACGACTGCCTGCCCGACCCGCCGCCGCGCGGCAACCGCTTTGTGTGGGACGGCCGTTCCCCACAAGGCCCGCCAGCGGACGAGCCCGAACCTGAAAAGCCGGACCCCCAGGCCCTGGCCGACTGCCTCAAACAACTGCCCCAGGACAGCATTGAAGCCGAAGCCGCCGACGACCAGCGCCAGCAGGCGCAATGGGGGTCGCAAAAGCTGGGGCGCTGAGGGCGCTTCTGTCATCCAGCGCTGTCACCGCTGCCGAAGCCGACGACGCCAATGACCAGGCAGAAGCACTCGCCGGCGCCGGGTGCTGCCCAACGCTCCCTTGAACCGGCTCAGACCGCCATGAACAGGAGCAGCCAGAACACGCTCACGCCGAGTACCACCGTTGGCCGCCGCCGGGCGCGCCAGATGGCCGTGACGATGAGCATGTTGTAGGGCAGCGGCAGCAGGTGCGCGAGCAGCACCCACTGAATGGGGGCATCTTGCGAGAGCAGCGCCAGGGCCACGCCGGTCATGAGCGCGTTCAGCCCGGTGCCGATGAGCAGCAGGTCGCGCCAGAACAGGGTGCGCCAGGCGATGTGGCCGTGCCAGCGCTGTGTGATGAAGGTTTTCAAGGGTGGGCTGCGCGGCGGGTGCGCGCCGCAGCAGAAGAAAAACTGCCTCATACACTGTGCCTGAAAACGCCCAGAACGCAACCGGCGTAAACCTCCGGGGCCCATGCTGTGTGAGACGGATTCAGTGTAGTGGCTGTGGCCAATGGCCAGGGGGGCCGTGACCGCATGGAGGGACGCATTTCCGCGCCCGCCACTTGGGTATGTGAGCGCAGGCTCACGCGGTGGGGCGCATCCGGGCACAATGTTGCCTTCGTTCATGACGGCATGGCCGGCGCACCCCCTGCGCTGGCGGTGCCGGTCCTTGCTGACAGCCCCGGCTCAGCGCGCTTTAATGGCGTCGCTGCCACCGCCCTGAAGCGCCCTGCATGGGCCCGGCGGGCCGGGATTCACCGTTACATCGGACCGGACCGCCGCCGTCTTCTGGCTTGATTCCCCGGCTGCGCCGATACCCGCATCGCCCAGGCTCGCACCTGAGCGGCGGAGTGCCTTGTTTCCTGCTTCGCGGCCGACGGGACGGCCCTTTTCCTGGAGGAGGACTCTCATGCAACTCATCGTGTCGGCCGGTCTGATCCTGGCCATTGTTCTGTGGGGCGTGATCGCCCCGGCGTCGCTGGGCGGGGTGTTCGACACCGCGCTGGCGGGCATCACGCGCAACTTCGGCTGGTTCTACCTGTGGGTGGTGCTGGGCCTGGTGGTGATGGCGCTGATCCTGGCGGTCAGCCGCTATGGCGACCTGAAGCTCGGCGGCGAGGACGACGAGCCGGAGTTTTCCATCGGCGCGTGGTTCGCCATGCTGTTTGCCGCGGGCATGGGCATCGGCCTGGTGTTCTGGGGCGTGGCCGAGCCGATCTCGCACTACGGCGCGCCGCCCCCGGGCATCGCGCCGAACACGCCCGAAGCGGCCAACGCGGCCATGCGCTACAGCTTCTTCCACTGGGGGCTGCACCCCTGGGCGGTCTACAGCATCGTGGCGCTGGCGATCGCGTTCTTCCAGTTCCGCCGGGGCGGCTCGGCGCTGGTGAGCACGGCGGTGGAGGCACTGCCCTGGGCCCCGATGAAGAAGCTCGGCCCGGTGGTGAACGTGCTGGCGGTGATCGCCACGGCCTTTGGTGTGGCGGCGTCGCTGGGCATGGGCGCGCTGCAGATCAACAGCGGTCTGGCCGCGGTGATGGGGCTGCCGGTGGGCAGCACCTCGCAGGTGGCGATCATCCTGGTGACGACGGTGCTGTTCCTGACCTCGGCCGTGACCGGGGTGACCAAGGGCATCAAGTGGCTCTCGACCTTCAACCTGATCGTGGCGGGCCTGCTGGCGCTGGCGGTGTTCGTGGTGGGGCCCACGGTGGCGATCATCGATACCTTCACCAACACGCTGGGCAGCTACCTGAGCGACTTCGTGCGCATGAGCCTGCGCATGACGCCCTTCCGCGACAGCGGCTGGGTGGGCGGCTGGACGGTGTTTTACTGGGCCTGGTGGGTGAGCTGGTCGCCGTTCGTGGGCCTGTTCATCGCGCGCGTGTCGCGTGGCCGGACCATTCGCGAATTCCTGCTGGGCACGGTGCTGGCGCCCACGCTGGCGGCGTTTGTGTGGTTCTCGGTGTTCGGCGGCACGGCGCTGCACCTGCAGATCATGCAGGGCCTGCCGATCGCCGAGGCGGTGAGCACCGATGTGTCCACCGGCCTGTTCGCCATGTTCGACCACCTGCCGATGGGCGGCCTGATGAGCGGCGTGGCCACGGTGCTGGTCTTGGTGTTCTTCGTGACCTCGGGCGACTCGGCCACGCTGGTGCTGGGCATGATGAGCACGGGCGGCAATGAAAACCCGAGTGCGCGGGTGAAGATCGTCTGGGGCCTGCTGGTCTCGGGCATTGCCATCAGCCTGCTGCTGGCCGGCGGCGTGAAGGCGGTGCAGACGGCGACCATCGTGTTCGCGCTGCCGTTCACGCTGGTGATCCTGCTCATGGCGCTGGCGCTGTGGCGCGGCGTGCGCGAGGACTGGAACGAGGAGCAGCGGCGCGACCGGGCGATGCGCCGGCGCATGCGCGACATGGTGGACCACGCGCCCACCCCTGAGCGCGAAGTCCAGCACCCATGACGATCGAACTCCTGCTGGCGCTGGGCAAGAGCTTTCTGTTCGTCTTTGCGGCGCTGCTGCCGATCCTGAACCCGGCGGCCACGGCGCCGATCTTCCTCGGGCTCACCGAAGGCGCGTCGACCGGCACCCGGGCGCTGCTGGCGCGACGCATCGCGCGCAACATGTTCGGCCTGATGCTGGGCTCGATGCTGGTGGGTTCGTACGTGCTGAGCTTCTTCGGCATCTCGCTGCCCATCGTGCGGGTGGGCGGCGGCCTGATCCTGGCGGCCACGGCCTGGCGCCTGCTCACCGCCACCCACGCCACGGTGGACAGCCGCACCGAGCTGGCCGAGTCGTTCACGCCCGAGATGGCGCGGCGGCAGGCCTTTTACCCGCTCACCCTCCCGATCAGCTGCGGGCCGGGTTCGATCGCGGCGGCCATCACGGTGGGCGTGTCGCTGCAGGACGACCGGGCGCTGCTCTCGCTCGCGCGCATGGGCGGCGGCGTGCTGGCGTTGATGGCGGTGGGCGTGTTGCTGTATCTGGCCTTCCGCTACGCGCAGCGCCTGCTACGGCCGCTGGGCGAAGCCGGCACGGTGATCTTTCTGCGCCTGTCGGCATTCATCCTGCTGTGTCTGGGGGTGCAGATCGTGTGGGACGGGGCGAGCGAGCTGCTGCTGGGGCTGATGCGCCAGGCCGCTGCGATTTGACGCCCGCCCCTCGCGGGACGTGTTGGGTGGACGACGGTCGGCGAGGCTGAGGCTTTGCATCCACCCTGATCCTGGCCGGACCGACACAGCTGATCAAGAAGTTCGCGGCACTGTACCGAATTGGCCGGGCTCGCCGTTGCGCCGGGCTCAACTCGGGCAAAAGCCGGCCGATAGAAGCAAGCACAGGGATCTGGATCTGGGCATGGCCATTCCGCCATTTTTTTTTGGTCTCTCCATATGGCACTTCACGAAATCATTTACGTCAGCCTCGCCACGCGCGAGATGAAGCAGGCGGAGCTGCTGGCTTTGCTGGACCAGGCGCGTGTGCACAACGAGGCGCACGGCATCACCGGGCTGCTGATGTACCACCGGCAGGAATTCCTGCAGTTGCTGGAAGGCGAGCGCGACGAGGTGGAGGCGCTGTACGCCACCATCTGCCGAGATCTGCGGCACCAGCAGGTGTACGCGATGTGGGAAGGGCCTGTGCAGACGCTCAGCTTCGACCACTGGGCGATGGGCTTTGTGTCGCCCGATGAGGCGGCGCTGCGCGAGCGCCCTGGCTATGAAGGCGTGCTGAGCGATGGTCTGGTCAGCGCGGGCAAGGGTTCCAACGGCAAGAAAATTCTGCTGCAACTGCGCGATGATTTTTTGCGCTCGGTGTGACGGGCTTTTTGTTCCCCGCCGCAGCACAGAGCCCTGCTTCTGCTATTGAATAGCCGCGTTCTTTCCGTTGTGGAGCTGTCGGCGTCGTAGCACCGGGATGCTCTGCCGCAGCTGCTGGCCGGCGGTGGACCGCGCGCCCGCGCCCTGACGCCTGGGCGTTGTGGCCTCAACTTGTGGCCCTTCGTGACGAAATAATCAGGATGCGGGTCACGGTATCCGCTGCGCGTAAGGTCCACGCGCCAGAATCAGGGCCTGCCAGTCGCCTGCCGGGCATTCGGATGGGCCATACCAAAAAGAGACCGTCGTTGTGAATTGGTGCAATGCAGCAGCGCGCCCCGTGCAGGGCCTCGCCTTCGGGGCGGAGGCTGTCCGTTGAGGGCGCTTCCCCGTTCCCTGGCCCTGCTGGCCGCGGTGTTCACCGTGGTCGTGGCGGGGGTGCTGTGGTGGCAGTCGCTGCACTCGCAGACGCAGCTGCGCGAGCAGGTGCTGCTGCAGGCCGAGCAGCGCAGCCTGCACGTGGCCGATGCGATGGCCGGGCAGGTGCAGGCGCAGCTCAACACGATGGACGTCACGCTCAGGACGCTGCGCGATCACTGGGTGCGCGAGCCGCGGGATCGTTTCGATGTGCTGGCGAAGGACGCCCTGGCCAGCTTGCCACCGGGCCTGGTCTCGCACGTGTCGGTGGCCGACGCCAGCGGCCAGCTGGTCTACAACTCCCTGGGACTGGACACCGTGCGCTATGTGGGCGACCGCGACAGCTTCCAGGTGGCGCGCCTGGGCCCCGACCTGATGCGGGTGTCGGCGACGGTGCGTTCGCGCCTGACCGGGCGCTGGGTGTTCGTGGTGGATCGACCGGTGCTGCGCCAGGGGCGCTTCGACGGGGTGGTCTACCTGGTGGTGGAGTCGGCGTACATCGCCCGCGAGCTGGGGCAGCTGGAACTGTCGGACCAGGACGTGGTGTCGCTGGTGCACCCGGACGGCCACTACCTGGCGCGCAGCGAGGCCAACGAGGCGTCGGTGGGGCAGCAGGTGCCGGCCGACCGGCCCTACCGGGCGCAGCCGGCGCTGTCGCACGGCACCTACCGGGTGGACGACGTGGTGGACCACGCGCCGCGCACCTACGGCTGGCACCGCCTGCCCGATTCCGGGCTGGTGGTGTCGGTCGGCCTGGCCGACGATTCGGTGCTGGCGCCGCTGGCGCCGGCGCTGTGGCGCAACCTGCTGGTGACGGGTGTGCTGTCGCTGCTGTTGCTGGGCTTTGGCGGGGTGATCGTGCGGGACCAGCTGCGCATGGCCCGCAGCCAGCGGGCGCTGGCGCGCAGCGAGGCGGGGCTGAAAGAGGCGCAGCAGCTGGCGGGGCTGGGCAGCTGGGAGCACGACCTGAGCTCGGGCCGGCTGCGATGGTCCGACGAGGTGTACCGCATCTTCGAGGCCGATCCGGCGCTGGTGCAGCCCTCGTTCGACCGTTTTCTGGAGCTGGTGCACCCGGATGATCAGGCGATGGTGCGGCAGGCCTTTCACATCTCGGTCCGGGACCGCCAGACCTACAACGTGGTGCACCGGGTGCTGCTGCCCGGCGGGCGGGTGAAGTATGTGCGCGAGCGGGGTGTGACCGAATACGACGGCGACGGGCCCGTGCGCAGCATGGGCACGGTGCTGGACATCACCGAGGTGCGCACGGCGCAGCTGGCGCTGCAGCAGCTCAACGAGGAACTGGAGTCGCGCGTGACCGAGCGCACGCACGAGCTGGCGCAGGCCAACCGGGAGCTGGAGGCCTTCGCCTACAGTGTTTCGCACGACCTGCGCACGCCGCTGCGCAGCATCCACGGCTTTGCCTGTGTGCTGGAGGAAGAGGAAGCCGGCCAACTATCCGATGTGGGGCGCAGGCACCTGCAGCGCATCCAGGACGGATCGCGCCGCATGGGCAAGCTCATCACGGACCTGCTGTCGCTGACGCACCTGAACCGCGCCCGCATGCACCAGGAGCCGGTGAACCTGAGTGAGCTGGCGCTGGAGGTGGCGGGCGAGTTGCAGCACGCCGAGCCGGAGCGCAAGGTGGACTGGCACATCGAAGAAGGCATGGCCGCCATGGCCGACCCGGGGTTGATGCGGGCGATGCTGCAGAACCTGCTGGGCAACGCCTGGAAATACACCAGCCAGACGCCACAGGCGAAAGTGCAGTTCACCTGCACCGGGAAATCCGGTGGGCTGACGGTGTTTTGTGTGAGCGACAACGGCGCGGGCTTCGACATGGCCTACAGCGAGCAGCTGTTCATGCCCTTCAAGCGGCTGCACGCGCACCACGAGTTCGAGGGCTCGGGTGTGGGGCTGGCGACGGTGCAACGCATCGTGCAGCGGCACGGCGGCACGGTGCGCGGCGAGGGCGCGGTGGGCGAGGGGGCCAGGTTCTTCTTCAGCCTGCCTGCGGCGCTGGTGGTCACGGACCTGGGCACCCGGTAGATCAAGCCGGGATTGATGGGCCAGACCCGCCGACGCTGATGCGCGGCAGCACATGCCCGCGGGCGCCTGTGTTCTGGAATACACACTTTGTGCCGCGGTGGTGGCCATATCCCCGAGCTTTTGAGCTTTGTCAAACCGATGACGGCGTGCGCCGTATGGAATGCGCCTTCGTGCCCGGCGCATGGCTGGCGTCGGGTGCGCCCGACCGTGCTGGCCGCGGCGGGTCGATGAACAGGATGTCGGAAGGTTTCGTTTTGGGCAACGGTGTGCGTTTTCGTTTTCTGCTGGTTCTCGTGCTGTTGTTCAGCGTGGTGGCGGTGGCGGTGCTGTGGGGGCAGGGTCTGCGCTCGCAGGCGGCGCTGCGCGAGCAGGTGTTGCAACAGTCCGAGCAGCGCAGCCTGCACCTGGCCGATGCGATGGCGGGGCAGGTGGGCAGCGTGTTCAGCGCCATGGACCTGGTCCTGCACGATCTGCGGCAGCGCTGGGTCGATGCGCCCGAGCGGTTTTCGCCCGTGGCCGACGACCTCCTGAAGGCGCTGCCCGCGGGTTTTGTGTCGCACGTGCTGGTGGTCAATGCGCAGGGCCACCTGGTGTTCAACAGCCTGGGCAAGGGGGAGGGCCTGTTCATCGGGGACCGCGTGTTTTTCCGGGAACTCAGCGACGGTGTCGATCGCATGGTCATCGGGGCGCCGGTGTTGGGCCGGGTGACCGAGCACTGGCAGTTCGCGGTGGGGCGACCGATCCTGCGCGAGGGGCGGTTCGCGGGCGCGATTTTCATGATGGTGCCGACGGATGTGCTGGCGCAGCGGCTGGCGGCGCTGCACCTGTCGGCGATGGATGTGGTGGCGCTGGTGCAGGGCGATGGCACCTACCTGGCGCGCAGCCGCGACAACACGGTGGCCATGGGTCTGCAGGCGGAGGCCTCCCGGCCTTTCATGGTCGACACCGTCCTGGGCAAGGGGACGTACCGCGCAGTCTGCTCGCTCGACCAGGTGTCGCGAACCTATGGCTGGTTCCGGCTGCCGGTGGGTGGCGCGGTGATGCTGGTGGGGCTGGCCGACGAGTCGGTGCTCGGGCCGCTGGAGCCGGCGCTGCACCGTGGCCAGTTGTTCACCGCCCTGATGTCCTTGCTGCTGCTGGCGGGGGGCGCCACCATCGCCGGTCTGCTCTGGTCCGTGGAGCGCGGGCGCCAGGCCGTGGGCGCCAGCGAGGTCCGCCTGAAAGAGGCGCAGCACATGGCCCGGGTGGGCAACTGGGACCTCGACGTCGCTTCCGGTCGCCTGCTCTGGTCGGACGAGGTGTTCCGGATTTTTGATCTCAGTCCCGGCGAAGGCAGCCCCACGCTCGACGCCTTTCTGCAGAT